>Ga0181532_10000210_pt1 | contig 60804 bp, 60 predicted proteins | sample PEATcosm2014_Bin_33_FD_119768 | JGI IMG/M metagenome (GOLD analysis project Ga0181532, IMG submission 119768) | Peatland microbial communities from MTU Mesocosm Facility, Houghton, MI, USA - PEATcosm2014_Bin11_30_metaG | ecosystem: Environmental > Terrestrial > Soil > Wetlands > Peat | place... | reverse complement strand
GGCACTTCGCGGAATTTCCAGTGGCGCGCGCGCAGGGCGGCCTCCAGCGCCACCGCCTGTTCGTCGGTCAGTTTGCAGGTGTAGGAAGTCAGCGGTTTCACTGAAAAACAAATAGCCGCAAAAAGGCGCAAAAGACACAAAAAGTTTTGCGGCGATTCCAGTTGGAGTTCAAGCTTCAGCTTGCTTTATTGCCAAGACACCCGCTTGTGACAAGCTAAAGCTTGAACTCCAACTTTGCGGCAACCAAGACCTTTTGCCCGAAACGCGGCTGGTCAACAGTCTCGCCTCTTCAAATTTTTGCGGCTTTTGCGCCTCTTTGCGGCAATAATTCCGGCGCATGGCGGGCCAAAATCTGAAATCCGAAAGCCGAAAGCCGAACTCGAACCGGCTGGTTCCGGCGTTGCTGGACTGGTTTTCCGCGAACGCTCGCGACTTGCCGTGGCGCCGCACCCGCGATCCCTACGCTATTTGGGTTTCCGAAATCATGCTCCAGCAAACCCAGGTCAAAACCGTCATGCCCTACTGGAAACGCTGGATGCGTGAACTGCCCACCATCAAGGCCGTCGCGGACGCCAGCCCGGATAAAATCCACAAGCTTTGGGAAGGACTCGGCTATTACACCCGCGCCCGAAATTTGCAGAAGGCCGCGCAACAAATTGTGGCCAGGCACGGCGGCAGATTTCCGCAGAACTTTGACGACGTTCTCGCGTTGCCGGGCATTGGACGTTACACCGCCGGCGCGATTTGCAGCATCGCCTTCAACCAGCCGACGCCGATTCTCGACGGCAACGTCATTCGCGTGCTTACGCGCATTTTTGGCATCGGGGAAAATCCAAAAGCGAAGAAGACAAACGCGCGGCTTTGGAAGTTGGCGGGAGGACTGGTAATTCACGCATCACGCATCACGCAGCACGCGCCACGCTTCGGATCGAGAACGAGGACGAAGGACGAGAACGATTCCGCGAATTCCCATCTCAACCAGTCTCTGATGGAACTTGGCGCACTGGTTTGCGCGCCGCGCAATCCGCGGTGCCGGATCTGCCCGGTTAAAAAACTCTGCGTGGCGTTTCGGGAAGACCGCGTTGAAGAATTGCCAAACCTCGGCAAACGCGAAACCACCACCGCGAGACGTTTCGTTGCCTTTGTCGTTGAGCGGAACGGGCGTTTTCTGGTGCGGCAGCGGCCCGCCGGAGTTGTGAATGCGCATCTTTGGGAATTTCCGAACGTGGAAGTAGAGGCAGGCATCCTGCCTGCCGTAGAGCCGGGCTTCCAGCCCGGTGGAAAAAACAGTGGGAATCCAAAACCTGGCAAAAATCCGCGCGAAATTCCGAGCGGCAGGATGCCGCCCTCACCGGCAGGCCGGAGGCCCGCCGCCACATCTCTCGCTTGCGTCGCAAAAAATCTCGGCTTTGAAATCCGCAATGCAAAACCCCTTTGCACGGTAAAACATTCCATCACGCGTTATCGCATTACACTGGAAGCGTTCCGTGTGCGATTCGGAGGGGCGATCTCCGCAAGTCCCAAAAATTTCAAAATGGAGCGTCGTGGAACTCCGCCCTCCGAAACCGGTGTTTGGCTGGCCCCCGCCCAAATGCGCCAACTCGCTTTCACCGCCGCCCATAAAAAACTCGCCAGTATTGCCGCCAATCGTATCCTGTCCGGCTGATGATATACTTTGATTACAACGCCACCGCCCCGGTGATGCGCGAAGCGCGCGAAGCCTGGCTGGAAGCCACCGAAAAAATCGGCGGCAACCCGTCCAGCATGCATCAGGCCGGCGCGCGGGCGGAGCGGGCCATGACCGATGCGCGCGAAAAGCTGGCCGCGTTTCTCGGCTGTCATCCGCTCGACATCGTTTGGACCAGCGGCGCCACGGAGGCGAACAACACCGTCCTGCACCATTTTGTCCACACGCTGGATGCCAAACGCGAAGTCTGGGTTTCCGCCATCGAACATCCCTGCGTCATGGAATCGGCGCAGCATTATTTCGGCAAGCGCGCGCGCATGATTCCTGTCACGCGCGACGGCGTGATTGATTTTGACTGGCTCACGGTTGAACTGGCCGACACGCGTCCCGGCCTCGTCGGCGTCATGGCGGCGAACAACGAAACCGGCGTCATTCAGCCGTGGCGCGAGGTGCTGGCGATTTGCCGGCAATACGAGGTGCTGTTCTTCTGCGACGCGGTGCAATGGCTCGGCAAAATGCCGGCCAAAAGTCTGGGTGAATGCGATTTTTTGAGCGGGGCAGCGCACAAATTCGGCGGGCCGCGCGGCATCGGCTTTTTGAAGGTGCCGCACCGGAGCCAAGTCACCCCCCTGCTTCTCGGCGGCAAGCAGGAAGGCGGTCGCCGGGCCGGAACCGAAAATGTCGCGACCATTGTCGCCATGCTCGCGGCCCTGGAAATCCGGGAGAAGCAGATTGCCCGTAGCGAACACATTTTGCGCGGCGTGTGGCGCGACAATTTTGAACGGCAGCTTTTGCACGCCGTGCCCGGCACGACCATCGTGGGCGCAAACGTGCCACGTCTGTGGAACACCGTGTCCGCGCTCATGCCCGAAGGCGACCGCAAGCATCAATGGGTGGTGAGACTCGACAAGGCGGGCTTTGCCGTGTCCACCGGCTCGGCCTGCACGACCGGCAAGGAAGAGCCGAGTCACGTGCTCGCCGCGATGGGATTCAAGGCCGCACAAGCCGTCCGCGCCGTGCGTTTCAGCGGTGGCTGGGAAACGGGTGAACCCGACTGGGACGCACTCGCCAAGGGCGTGGCCAAAGTCCACGCCGAGATGCATCACGGCAAGGCGTAAAGTAACTGACAACACCCATCCATGACGCAGCCGCGACTGCCAAGTCGCGCTCGGGACGCAACCTGAAGGTTGCGGCTACATGAATAAACCGGCAGTTTGCACCAGTGCAGGCCGATTGGACGGTTGAGGCGGATCGTCTGATGGTTTTACGGCTGGTTGAGCAACCGCACCTCTCGTTGTGGGAAGGGAATGGAGATGTTCGCGGCGCGGAGTTGTTCCGCAACGGCCTGATTGATTTCCACCTGCGCCGGAATGAAATCTTCCACCTTCGTCCACGGGCGGATGGCGATGTTGATGGAGGAATCGGCCAGCATCGTGACGCCGACAATAGGCACGGGTTCTTTGAGCACGCGCAGGTTGGCCCCCAGCACGCGGCGGACGATGCCGGTGGCTTCGTTCAAGTTCGTCCCGTAAGCCACCCCGACGGAGAGGTCAAGTTGCCGGACGTGGCCGTAGTTGTGCAGGATTTCACCGACAATCTTGCGGTTGGGGATGACGATGCGCGAGAAGTCGGTGTGCACCAGCGTGGTGGAAAAGAGTTCAATCTTGGTCACCTGCCCCGACTCGCCGCCAATCTCAATCCATTCGCCGACCTTGAACGGCTTGGTGAAAATGATGGAGAGGCCGGCGACGGCATTGCCGAGGACGTGTTGAAGGGCCAATCCGATGCCCACGCCCGCCACGCCGATGCCCGCCAGCGCCGGGCCGATGGGCACGCTTAATTTTTCCAGCGCCTGCAACAGGGCGACCAGAAAGATGAGCAGCCGGACGACGCGCACGGCGAGCATGACGATGGGCGGCTCGACGTTTTTCTTTTCCAGCCATTCGCGAAGCGCGCGCCCGATCCACCACGCGATAACCAGGCCAATGGCGAGAATAATGAGCGCGCCGATGATTTGAAAACCGTAGTCGGTGAGGAAAACCACGACCCTGGTTTTTACCTGGCCAATGGCGTCAATTGTTTTGTCGGCTGTATTTCCCATATATCACCTCGAATTTACACCTCTGGTTAAATGAAATTTGCCGCCGCGCGTCAATACCTGAATGATTGACGCCGCCGATAATTTTGCCAAAACTGCCGTCAGCATGACCACCAAAACCCGCAATTGGCTGATTACGCTTTTGATTTTGGCCTCGCCGTTCCTCATTTTCCTGGGTTTCCTGCTTTTCTGGGACGCCGAGCCGCTCCCGCCCATCGCGCCCCTGCCCAATCCGAACGGCTACAATGATTTGGTGAAGGCCGGACAAATGATTACGAGCGGTCCCGGTGACTATCAGCAGTTGAACCAGTTGAATCAGCAACGGCTAGGCGAACTGGTTGCAGCAAATGCCGAAGCGCTGCAACTGCTGCGCGCCGGATTGAGCAACCAATGCCGGGTGCCAGCCCAACAGTTGTCCCAAACTGACATGGCTAATCACCTCAACGAACTCGCCGGCCTCAAACGGTTGGCATGGGTTTTGGCGGCTGAAGGCAAACTGGACGAAATAGAAAATCGCCCGAATGACGCCGCCAAATCTTACTTGGACGTGATTCACTTCGGCAACGAATCGGCACGCGGTGGAGTTTTGATTGACGAGCTTGTCGGCACGGCCATCGAAGCAATCGGAGTCGCCAATTTGCAGAAACTTGTTGGTCAACTGGACGCAAAATCCTGCCATGAATCCGCCGCAGCGTTGGAAACCTTGGATTCTCAAAAACAAACCTGGCAGCAAGTTGTGCAACAGGAACGCGATTGGTCGCGCCGGGCATTTCCGGGGTTGGGGAACGAGCTTGTCCGGTTGATATCGCGTAATTCTTTGAACAAAGCCTTTCAAAAAGCCGAGGAAAAATTCAACAATCAACAAACGAAGATGCGGCAATTGACAGTTGCCCTTGCCGCCCGCGCCTACGAATTGGATAAAGGCCACCCTCCCGCGAACATCGCCGATTTGGTGCCGGAGTATCTCAAGGCCATTCCACAAGACCCGTTCACCGGCACGAACCTGGTCTATTCCCCGCGATAAATTTGTAGGAGACGACGTGGGGAGTCTCTGATTTTTCAGAATGAGTCTCGTGATCTCGACCTGTACTGGATCGGCCTTTCACTCACCGCGATAAACCGCCCGCGCGGTGCAGGTTTCCGCCACGACCACTTCCGTGAGCAGCGGCAGCTTCGGTTTCAATCTCTTCCAAATCCACGCCGCCACGTTTTCGCTCGTCGGATTTTCGAGGCCGGGAATTTCGTTCAAGTAACGATGATCCAATCTTTCCCAGATCGGTTTGAACGCCGCCGTGATGTCCGCGTAATCCATCAGCCAGCCGAGCTGCGCGTCGCATTCGCCTGCCACGACGATGTCCACCTTGAAGCTGTGGCCGTGCAGCCGCCGACACTTGTGGGACTTCGGCAGATGTGGCAACAGGTGCGCTGCTTCAAACTGAAACGATTTTCGCAATTCCATTTTCATTTTTTTGTTAGTCAATAGTCAGTGGTCAGTAGTCAGTAGTTTTTCGCCGGTCGCCAGCAACTTGACAGCCCGTGATGCCAGGCTACTGACTACTGACTGCTAACTACTGACTCATTGCTTTTCCCAATCCGTCCACGTCACCAAATCGCCAAGCGCCGGGCGTCCGTCGTGCCGCCAGGTCAGCGGCGGATTTTGCATCTGGCCGAACGGGCATACCCGCGTCACGCCCCAATGTGCCAATTGCATCGCCAATTCTTCCCTTTGGTCCTCCGGCGCGGCGATGCCCACCGTCGAAACCCTGCCCCGCACGGCGTCGGCGTTTTGCAGCATCTCGTGCAAATCCTTCACGCCTTTCACATAAACAAAACGGTTCAGGCATGACATTTGGAATCGCGCGTCCGCCTCAAAAACCACCGTCCAGGCCGTTGAATTTTTGCTGTGCCACATTAGCGTGTCCGGAGAATGCGCGGCACGTACCTCGTAAATCCCCCGGCGCGAGGCGATGACCGCGGCGTGTTCCGCCGCCAGTTCGCCACGCGGCTCGGTTTGTTCGCGCTGCTCCAATTCGTCCGCGAGCAGTTCCGCGAATTTTTCCGGCAACATTTCGCCGCGGGACTGGACATAAATCACGTGCGGCGAAAGGCAGCCGAGCTGGTTCCACGCGACCACGTCGTCCGCCACGCGCGCGGCGACCCGCCGCAAATGGGATCCGGTCAAAATTTCCCTTGCCACAAAACCAAAGCTGACACGATGGCCATAACCGAGAAAGCGGGTGGAAATCGGCAACCGCGAGCGAATGGCCGCGAGCATCTCGTCGCCGCCCGTCGCAGTCACGCAATTCGCTTCCGCCAACAGTGCCATCTCCAATTCAACATTTCCCCCGCGCCATTCGGCAATTTCGAGACACGCGCCGAGTTTCGGGTCGGCGTCGTAAATCGAATGCGCGAAGAGCCGTGGCAAAAACGCAGATCCGCTTCCGCATTTCACGAACTGCGCCGACCGCGTCAGCAAACCGAGCACGATGCTCGTCAGCGTCGGATTCGGAATGTTGCCCGCCGCGATGTGGACAAGCATTTCAGGTCCGCGCCAGAAGTGACGGGGGACGTGACACGTGACACGTGACACGTGACACGAATCCTCGCCGAGTTCCTGTTCGAGCAATTCAGAGAAATTTTCCGGCGTGAGTTGGTGGAAGAAATTGTCCAGGCCTTTCGCGAGTGTCGCGCGCGAGAAGCCGGTTTCCGCCGGACCGTGCTCCAGCGCGAGTTTTCGGAAGCGGTTGTCCGTTTGCAACCAGCCTTTGGCGACTTCGGCGAGGACCTGCGCCAGATTGTGTGTCGCGCGCTGCGCGAGATATCGGTCGCGGTTGCGCTTCAATGTCTGGCACGCTTCGGTGATCATCGTCGGCGACAGCGTCGCTTCCGGCGGCAGATCGGCGAGAAAATAGTTCGGCAGGTTCATTTGAGTGCGGAGTGCGGAGTGCGGAGTGCGAAGTGAGACATCAGTGAGCAACCACGCGGCTCGGCCAGTGGCGCGCGGCCAAGCAATTCAAATCCCTCACGGTGGCAAATCGCCAGGTCTTCCGTCTGAATGGCCATGACGGAAAAGACGTTCGCGAGGTCAAAAACACGAATCAGACCGGTTTCGCCCTCAGCCACTTCGCGCCCGGTTTCCGGTGAAATGATTTGCACCCGCGACCACGGAGGAAATTGGAAGTGACAAGTGACAGGTGACAGGTGGCAGGATGAGGCGGCTTCCCGTGTCACTCGCCATTTGTCACTTGTCACTGCGTAAGCCTGCGAACTGAGTTCACTCATGCCGTATTCGCAGATGATATTTTCAGGCGGGACGCCGAGGCGTTCCGTGATGAGCGCGTGCAACTCCACTTTTGGCATCGAACGCGAACGGTTTTTGTAACCGCCGGTTTCCATCACGCGCGAACCGGCGGGCAAATCGAAGCGCAAATTCTTCTCGTCGAGAAAATCCAATAGATGGACGAACGAAAACGCGGTGCCGAGCAAGAGGTGGGGTCTCGGGTCTCGGGTCTGGGATCCAAGGGATAGAGCGGCGAGTACGGCGTTAAAATCCAGAGTCCAGGAGCCGTCGGCTGCAATTTTGCCGACGAACACCGTTTCCAACGCGCCAATTTTTTGCCGCACCGTTTCAAACATGTGGACGAGCGACGAGTGCGGTGCATGCACTGGCGGTGGCGTAAGGCAAGCCAATCGTAAATCGTAAATCGTAAATCGTAAATCCGGCAGGACATTTTCAAAAAACCAAGTCAACAATGATGCGTCGTAACTTTTCAATGACTCCGCACTGTGAAAGTGGCGGCTGGGCTTTTGCTCCGTTGTGCCGCTGGAATGGAAAACAGCGGTGCGTTCGTCTCGTGACAGACAGGTCAATTCCAGCTCCTTGAATGCCGCCGCAGGCACGGCGGGAATTTGCGTCCAATGCTCGACCCCTTCGGGCAGCAATTGACGTGTTTCGCAGATTTTTCGATAGGCGGCGTTGTATTTGAATTGTAGCGCGAAGAGTTCGAGGGCGAACTCGTTGAAATCGGCGTCGTTTCGGTGGGACGAGCTATGCGAGTCCCCATTCAAGCTTTGAAGTTCAGAGTCAGGGCCTCGTGGCACTCGGCCCTCCGAAAGAATGAACTCGCGCAAACGCGCGGCGAAATTTGAAAGCCCGGATGTCATGCGGTTTTTGTTTGCCGGCTGGTTTTCCGCCACAGCCGAGGAACATTGTAGCGGGAAAACTCCCTGCGACAAGCGCGATTGCCAAAGGAATTGCGGCGCAGGATTGCCAATGACGGCTTTGTCCATCACACTGGTTTTTCAATGAACAAACGGTTTTACATCACCACCGCCATTGATTACGTCAATGGCCAGCCGCATCCTGGCCATGCCTGAAAATCATTCCGTCACGCGCCGCCATTCGGGTTCCAGGCCGCGCTTTTGAATCCATTCGGCGAGCGCGGGGTGGTCAATCTGGTCGCCCGAGATGGCCAGCATGGCGCGAATGTCGCGCAGATGTTTTTCCGAGCCGCCTTCGCGGTAATATTCCAGCTTCCGAAGAATGACGTATTCCGGCGGCGCGAGGGTGATGGAATTTTTCCCGATGGGATAGGACTTGGCCTTGCGGAATGCCCAGGTGTGCAATTCATCACGGCCAGCAGTGTAGAAATCAGCCTTTAATCCGGAGTCAGCATGGATAACGTTGAAATGACCGCGCCGTTCCCGCGCCATTTCTTCCGCAATAGCGGCTGCCGGAGGGACATAAAATTGCGGCGGCGGGAAAATCGCAGCGAGCCGGGACACGTCTTCGGAATGGAGAAAAACCACGAAGTCAATGTCGTGGGTCACACGGGGCTCACCGTAGAGCATGGCGGCCACGCTGCCGCTGATGAGATACCGGATGCCCGCCTGGGCAAGCGGCTGCGCGAAGAGTTCGATCAGGTCAGGTTCGGGCATGGGAGAAAATCTCGCGGACTTCCGCCGCGACCCGGTCCTCCGGCCATTCGGGATGCTGACTCTGGAGGAACGCGGCCTTGTGGCGGCGCATCGTCCAGTAAAGCCGGTGCGCGGCGCGCCACCGCTGTTCCGGCGTCATCCGGCGAAACACCGCAATCTGTTCCGGGCTGGTTTGTTCATCCGGCAGCATGAAAGCAATGTAGCCATTGCCCGCTGTACCGCAAGCGAGATTGCCAATGACGCATTTGTCGGCCAAACTGACCGTTCGACAATGAACAAACGGTTTTACATTACCACCGCGATTGATTACGTGAACGGCCAGCCGCATCTCGGCCACGCCTACGAGAAAATCGTAGCTGACGTCATTGCGCGGTCCCGCCGCAGTCTCGGTCAGGAGGTTTTTTTTCTGACCGGCCTCGACGAACACGGCCAGAAGGTCCAGCAGGCCGCCGTCGCCGAGGGTAAAACACCACAGGCCTACTGCGACGAGTTGGCTGCCGACTGGAAGGCGTTCGCCAAAAAACTTGAACTGACCAACGACGATTTCGTCCGCACCACCGAGCCGCGTCACAAGAAATTCGTCCAGGCGCTGCTTGCGAAGCTCCACGAAGCAGGACAATTTTACAAAGAGACCTACAAAGGTTTTTACTCAACGAAAGAGGAAACCTTTCTGACCGACAAAGACCGCCTGCCCGATGGCACGTTTGATCCGGTTTACGGTGAAGTCATCGAACTCGAGGAAGACAATTACTACTTCAAGTTGCGGGCGCACCAGCAATGGTTGATTGATTATCTCGAAGCAAACCCGTCGTTCGTGCAGCCCGATTACCGCCGTAACGAAGTGCTGGGTTTTCTCAAAAACAGCACGCTCGAAGACCTGTGCATTTCACGACCCAAGGCACGGTTGAACTGGGGCATTCCCCTGCCCTTCGACCAGGATTTCGTCACCTACGTCTGGTTCGACGCGCTGGTGAATTATATCAGCATCCCCGCCGCCCACGGCGACCCGGTTGTTTCATCCGCTTTCAACTCTCAACCCTCAACCCTCAACCCTCAACTGTCGCTGTGGCCCGCCGACATCCATGTCATCGGCAAGGACATTTTGAGATTTCACGCGGTGTTCTGGCCGATCATGCTCAAAGTGATGGGCCTGCCGCTGCCGAAACAAATTCTTGTCCACGGTTGGTGGCAAAAGGACGGCGCGAAAATCAGCAAGAGCACCGGCAACATCGTTGACCCGATTGCGATCATTGATGAATGGGGTCTGGATGCGTTTCGTTTTTATGTGTTGCGCGAACTGGACATTGGCCCGGATGGCAACTGGACAGACGCCGGGTTCAAGTCCCGCTACAACGCCGAACTCGCCAATGGTCTGGGCAATCTCGTCAACCGCTCGCTCTCAATGCTCAAACGCTATCGCGGCGGAATCGTGCCTGCCAATTCTACAAATACTCAATACAGCGACGATATTGGAAAGTTCATAAAACCTATACGGCAATTGTGGCTTTCGAATTGGTTGCAGGCTACTATTCAACATAATTGGATTATTATCGACTTTGCAAATCTCTACGTAGAGCAGACCAAGCCGTTCAACCTGGCCAAAGACCAGGCACAAGCCAAACGTCTCGATGAGGTGCTTTATAATCTCGTCGAGACCTGCCGCCTACTGGCGGTTTTGCTCTGGCCGTTCCTGCCCGGCACGGCAACGAAGATTTATGCGCAACTCGGTTTGACCGGCGTGCCGGACAAATTTTCAGAAGCGATTTGGGGCAAACTTCAACCCGGCCACAAAACCGGCGAGCCAGCGCCGCTTTTCCCGCGCAAGGAGTCTTGACGTCCGAACGGCTTTTCCAGATGCACCAAAAGGAATTCATCGCCATTGCAATTTTTGTATTCACCTACCTGCTCATCAGCGGCCGGCAGTTGCACATACTGCCTTTGAATCGCCCTGCGGCGACGCTGCTCGGCACGGTGTTGATGGTGGCGTGTGGCGTGCTCACGCCCGAACAGGCTTATCGCGCCGTGGATTACGACACGCTGGTGTTGCTGCTCGGCATGAGCCTCATCTCCGCGTATTTGTATCTCGCCGGCTTTTTTGAATGGACCGCCGACCGGGTGCTGCGCGTCGCCAAAACGCCGCAGCGGCTGCTCTTTTATCTCCTGAGCACCGCCAGCATTCTGTCCGCGCTGCTGGTGAACGACACGATTTGCCTCATGCTGACACCACTGGTCATCGCGGTCGTCGTGCGCGGGCGGCTGCCGTTGCTGCCCTATCTGCTCGCGCTGGCGATGAGCGCGAACATCGGCAGCGCCTGCACACTCGTCGGCAACCCGCAAAACATGATCATCGGGCACCTGTCCAAAATTCCTTTTGCCAGGTTTTCCTTTTCACTCCTGCCCGTTTCAGCCGCCGGACTGGCGGTTGAATTTGCCATCCTGAGCATTGCCTTTCGTAAGACCCTTCGTGCTGCTTCGATCCAGACCCCCGAGGCCGCCCCGCGCCGGGTTGACCGGAAGCTCATCGGGCTGACCTTCGGCGTGCTGGCGGTGGTCTTTGGCGGATTTCTGGCCGGATTCAATCTTTCGTGGACGGCCCTGGCCGGTGCGGCGCTGGTGATGGTGCTGGCCCGGCGCGACACGCACGAAGTGTTCCGGCTCGTGGACTGGAATCTCCTCTTTTTCTTCGCCGGCCTCTTCGTCGTCGTCGAAGGACTCGCCAGCACCGGTCTGCCGGACCAGGTTTATCAACACCTTCACGGGTTGTTCGGCTCAAGCCCCGCGGCGCAAGCGTGGAACCTGGCGTGGTTCTCGGTCGCCGGCTCGAATGTGTTTTCCAACGTACCGTTCGTGCTGGTGGCGGGGAAATGGATTCCCGGCTTTGCCAATCCCGAACTCATGTGGAAAATCATGGCGCTGGCGACGACCTTCGCCGGCAACCTCACCATCCTCGGCTCCGTGGCCAACATCATCGTCGTCGAATCCGCGCGTCACCACATCAAAGTCGGCTTCTGGGACTATGCGAAAATCGGGATCCCGGTCACAATTTTGACGACCGTGATCGGCGTGGCAGTCTTAATCCTGATTGGATGAAGCTTGTATCGGTTGAATGGCGGAATTTTGGTGTTCGCCGACAGCCGCAAAACGATTGAAGCGGTAGCGTTATCTGGTGGCAACGGTTGTAGCGGTTTGCGCGACAGCAACTTCCATTCCGATTTTCATTGAAACCGTCATGGATGCGGGTGTAAACTAGACTCATGAGTTCTGCGGATTGGATGCCGCTGATGTTGCTCGCGTTGCATGGTTTGGCGCTGGGTATGGGAATCATCTTCCTTTCGTTGATATACGCGATGCACCGCCGTTCGTATTATCTCAATCTTCTGCCTCCGACCGGTCCGAACAAATACTCCGTTTTGTTTTTTCCTCCTTTCCTTCGTCGCCCGACGACCTGGCTGGCCATTCGCTCGGTCAATCCTAAAGCCGTCCAAAGCGCCTTGGGACTTAATCGTTCCACGGTGGATTCATGGTCAGAGGGCATGACGGGCGGACGCGACTTTTTCATCAGTCCGCAGGTGCACGGCTGGGTCATCGTCACCGGCCCGGCTCTCCCGAATCCAGGTGACGACGTGGACGACTGCTTTCATTTTCTGACGACGTTGAGCCGCCGGCTGGGGCACGTTCAGTACTTCCACGTAAATGCGATTCTGCAGCATCACGCCTGGGCGCGGTTGGACGAAGGTTGCGTGACGCGCGCGTATGCGTGGGCGAATGAAACGGTCTGGAACCAAGGCGCCAAAACGCTGCCGGAAATTGAACTGGGCATGAAATGTTTGGCCTACGGAGAAAATTCGGCGACCGCTGGCGACGCTGAGGCCAATGCCAGGAAAATTCCTCTGCTGGCGGCGCGTTGGAGTCTGGATCCGGCAGAAATCAACAGTCGCTTTGTAAAACACGGCTCGGGCATCCGCGGGTAATCCGGCACGGATGGATTGACTGCCGACACAGCGTGTGGCACAAATTGCCTGCGAACGGGAAAAGAAGCCATGTCATTCAATATTGAACTCGAACTCCAGAAATTTCCGAAAGTCATTGCGTTGAAGGACGGCACAAAAGCGACGTTGCGTCCGTTGCGCCGCGACGACGAGAAGGATTTTCATCAATTGTTTCTCGGCATCCCCGAACCCGAACGGATGTTCATCAAACATCGCGTCACGGAAATCGAAGTCATCCGCGACTGGTGCCGGAACATTGACTACGGCCGCAACCTGCCGCTGGTGGCGCTGATTGGCGGCAAAATCGTCGGTGACGCGACCTTGCACCAGCAACTCGGCGGCTGGCGACGGCACATTGGCCGCGTGAGCGTGCTGGTGCACCCGCAACATCGCGGACGCGGTCTGGCGAGCGCGCTGGTTTCCGAAATCGTGGACACTGCCCGGCAGGTGGGCCTGGAAAAGGTCGAGGCGGAGTTCATCGGCGAACAGGCGGGGGCGATCAAGATGTTCGCCCTGCTCAGTTTCAGCCAGCTTTTGCGCCTGGAAAATTACGTCAAGGACATGCAGGCCGTCTCGCACGATTACATCCTCATGGGGCTCGACCTGCTGACGGATGAGGAATACACGAGCGCCGGAGGATGAAAACAAAGGCTGAAGGCTGAAGGCTAAAGGCTAAAAAGCGAATGTTCGCTTCCATCACTTTAGCATTCAGCCTTTAGCCCTTAGCCTTGAAAATGCCTCCCGAGGTTTGTCCCAACTGCGGCGCAGAAGTCCCGCCGGATGCCAAAGCCTGTCCCGAATGCGGTTCGGACGACCGGACCGGCTGGTCGGAAAAGGCGCACGCCGACAATCTCGGGTTGCCGGACGAGGAATTTGATTACGACAAATTCGTCAAGGGGGAATTCGGCGCCGGACGTGCCAAGCCGCACGGAATTTCCTGGCTGTGGTGGATAATTGTGCTGGTCATCGCCATTGTGGTGTCATTTGCCTTCCTGTCAGGCATGATTGGCGGTTTTTAACCCAGCGGTAGAAATTAAAAAAGCCAGTTTTACTTCTCTTCCTGCGCTGACATCCCGGAGAAATCGCCCGGAAAAAATCTGGCGCGCCTTTAGGCATCATGTCATATTCGCATTTCGTGTCCTGTCTTGAAACTAAAACCACGGGTCGAAAATGGGCACCAAGACCCCGTGAATGAAATCCCAGAGGAAAAAAGCAAGAACCAATGCACATACCAGCGATTTCATCGCTGTCATTATCGAGAGCCTACCGAATGTCAACAGCGACGCGAAAAAGAAAGAAACTAACCACAGCCACGGCACGACCACATGGTCTATTTTATCTGACAAACTGCCATTGATGTGATATTGCCAAACCCACAGGATTGAAAAGGCAAAGAACACCAACGCATTGCCTGAAATTAAAAGCACCGAACGCCGAATGGTCGTCTTCCCATCCTGACCAGAGGCAGCTTGTCCCGTAAAATACACATCCGTTTTCCTGTTGATAAAAAGTGCGAATACGAGCGACCAAGGAATAACGGCTCCTGCCAGAATCATCAGTGCATCGAGCGGCCACCCCCTGATCCAAGGGATTACACTCCCCGCATACATACTGCCTATGAACACAAAGGTCGGAGAAATTAAAGCGGCCAGAATGGCCAAAATCCACCTTGACCTGCGAGCACGGACAAAGGAGTAAAAAAATCCGAGCACGCTACATAAAATCGTGCCAGAGAAAAAGATGTTGTGCTCAATACCCCCATTCAATATAGCAAGGTGGTTGCGCCATAGAAACCACACCAAAACCGCGAAATAGAAAATAAAGGCAACGCGATTCAATTGAACCACCAACGGTGCTTTGAGGAGGGATGGCTGCGCTTGCATATAAACACGCTCACTGATGCCTAACATTTACATGAGCTGCGAAACTGGATATTTTCGCAGCCCACTCCGGTTTTTCGCAGCCTATCAGTTTTCACGGAATTGACCTTATGCCTGGCCCGGTCCTTTGTCCACGGCAATTTGACCATCCTGTAGCGTCGGTCTATGACCGACGCCGGCGCTGACACAGCGCCGCTACAAAACCCGGCTCGTCAGGAGCCTCGCCCAACCCGAAACAAAAAAGCCCGCTCCGGGCGAGCGGGCTTGCGGAAATTTTCAGCCGGCTTACTTTTTCTCACCCTTGGTTTCCGCTGATTTCGCTTCTCCCGGCTCGGCCTCGGTCGGCTTGGTCTCTTCGGTTGGCGCGGTTTCAGGCGCAGCGGGAGTGGCGGGCGTATAATCCACCCACTCCAGAATCGCGCGCTGGGCGGCGTCGCCCTGGCGCTGTTCCATTTTGATGATGCGCGTGTAGCCGCCGTTGCGTTCCTTGAACGCGGGCGCGATTTCCTCGAAAAGAATGCGCACGACGTCCTCCTGCTCACGCCATTTGCGGCGCTCGTCCTTGGTGAGTTGAAGCGTCGTGCCGCGCGTGTGCAAACGGGCGGCGGCGGTGCGGCGGGCGGAAATGGTGCCGCGCTTGCCGAGCGTGACAATGCGTTCGGCAACGGGACGCGCGGCTTTCGCCCGCCCGAGCGTCGTGGTCACGCGCTTGTGTTTGATGAGGCTGCAAACCAGGTTCGCCAGCATCGCGTTGCGATGCTCGGGGCTGCGACCGAGTTTGGCTGTTCGCTTCAAATGTCGCATAGGCTGGCCTTAATTGTTCACCGGATTTTCCTTCACCGGCGTGTCCAGCAGGCCCGGCTCGAAGTTCATGCCGAGCGACAGGCCCAATGCCTGGAGCTTATCCTTGATTTCGTTCAGCGATTTCTTGCCGAAGTTGCGATACTTGAGCATTTCCTGCTCGGTCTTCATCGCAAGCTGGCCGACGCTGGTGATGTTCGCGTTGTTCAGGCAGTTGGCCGCGCGGACGCTCAATTCGATTTCGTTCACGCTCATGTTGAGGAGCTTCTTCATCTTCGTCTTTTCCTCGTCCTGCTTGTCCACGGCCTCCTCGAATTCGACCGCGTTCTTGTCGTAACCGACGAACACGTCGAGGTGATGCTGCAAAATTGCCGATGCCTGCGTGAGCGCGTCGTCGGGTGAAATGCGCCCGTCCGTCCAGATTTCCAGAATCAACCGGTCGTAATCGGTGCGCTGGCCGACGCGCGCGGCCTCCACCGCGTAACGCACGCGCGTGACCGGCGAAAACAGCGAGTCAATGGCGACCACTCCGATGGCCTGGCCGGGTTTTTTGTTCTCGTCGCTCGGACAAAATCCGCGGCCGATTTTCACCGCCAATTCCATCTCGAATTTCTTCTTCTTGTCGAGCGTGCAGATGAGCAGGTCCGGGTTCACCAGTTCGACGTTCTGGTTGAGCTGGATGTCGGCGGCGGTGACGGGGCCTTCCTTGTTGACGGAGAGCAACAGCGTCTGCTCGTCGCGCGAATGCGCCTTGAACTTGATCTTTTTAAGGTTCAACACGATGTCCGTCACGTCCTCGACCACGCCGTCAATCGTCGCGAATTCGTGCATCGCGCCGTCCACCTTCATCGAGGTGATGGCCGCGCCCTCCAGCGAGGACAGCAACACGCGGCGCAGCGAGTTGCCGACGGTGTGGCCGTAGCCGGTTTCAAACGGCTCGGCGACAAATTTGGCGTAAATTTCGGTGGCGGTTGAATCTTCCTTCGTCAACCGCTTGGGCATTTCGAATCGTCCTAGACGTACTGGCATAGTTTCCTTTCAACAATTTTAATCTGACTTCGGCACTGTTATTCCCGGCAGCCGCCGAAGCCCGTATAATTGTTTTGGATTTGTGGATTGATGGATTCATGGATTGATGGAAAGAATGACAGGTGTTTTACCATCAATCCAACCATCCAACAATCCAACAATCCGGTTTTCATTTTTCTAACGGGAATAAAATTCGACCACCGCCTGCTCATTGGCAATCGGCTGGATCTCGTCGCGCGTCGGAATCCGCACCACCGTGCCTTTGAATTCCTCCTTGCTCAACAGCAGCCAGTCCGGCACCGCGCGGCTGGTGGCGATCTCCAGGTTTTTCGTCGCCAACTGGCGCGACACATTGGAATTTTTGACGCTCACCGCGTCGTTCACCTTGAGGCCGTAGGACGGCACGTTCACTTTGCGTCCATTGACCGTGACGTGGCCGTGCGAAACCATCTGGCGCGCCGCCGCGCGCGTGTTCGCAAAGCCGAGGTGATAGACCACGTTGTCGAGGCGCGTCTCCAAAATCTGCAACATCTGTTCGCCGGTGACGCCGCGGCGTTTCAGCGCCTTTTCATAGACGCCACGGAACTGGCGTTCGAGCAGGCCATAGTAATAACGCAGCTTCTGCTTCTCAATCAAACCGAGGCCGTAATCGGTGTGTTTGCGGCGCGACTTCGGGCCGTGCACGCCGGGGCCGTAGTTGCGGCGTTCGAGATACTTCGTCGGGCCAAAAATCGGCATGCCGAAACGGCGGCTGATGCGAACGCGGGGACCTGTGTAACGAGCCATTGCTAATGTTGAGGTTGAGGGTTGAGAGTTACACGCGGCGTTTCTTGCGCGGACGGCAGCCATTGTGTGGGATCGGCGTCACGTCCTTAATCGTAACGATTTCAAGACCTATGGCCTGGATGGCGCGGATGGCGGATTCCCGGCCGGAACCGGGGCCTTTGACGCGGATTTCGACTTCCTTCATGCCGTGGGACATCGCCTGGCGCGCGGCATCCTGAGCCACTTGCTGCGCGGCGTAGGCCGTGCTCTTGCGCGAACCTTTGAACCCGACGCGGCCTGCGCTTGACCAGCCGATGAGATTTCCATGCGCGTCCGTGATGCTGACGAGCGTGTTGTTGAACGTGGCCAGAATGTTCGCGACGCCGGAAACAATGTTTTTGGCGTGCTTGGCCTTGATGATTTTCCTGGCCGCAACGTCCTCGCCCAAAAGTTCGGCGGCGCTCGGCGCGGAACCGGCCACCGGCGTGCCCGCCGGTTTGGGCGCTTCCGCCGATGGCGCTTCGGTCGCCGCCGGGGCTTCACCCGTCGGCGCCGCTTTCTTCGCGAGCTTCTCTTCCCCCGACTTCGCGGCAGCGGTTTTTCCAACCGGAGCGGTCTCCTTTGCGGCCGCCTTTTCCGCGGCGGGCTTCGCATCTTTTTTCGCGGGCGCCTTTTTTTTGGTCTCGTCAGCCATATTGAGTTTCAAATTGTAAATCAACAGTGGATCAGTGGATGCCGGTCTTGGCGTTCGGGTTGCGCTGCACGCCGACGGTCTTACGCGGGCCTTTGCGCGTGCGGGCGTTGGTCTGCGTGCGCTGGCCGCGCACCGGCAAACCGCGCATGTGGCGGATGCCCCGATAGCACTTGATGCCCTGCAGTCGCTTGAGGTTCATGCCAATTTCACGCCGCAAATCGCCTTCGATGATGTATTTGCCTTCCTGAATCGCGTGGACGATTTGCGAAAGCTGTTGCTCGGTCAGATCCTTTGCGCGAATGCTTGAATCAATGTTTGCCCGCTCCAGAATCTCCTTCGAGTTGGACGGGCCGATGCCGTAGATGTAGCGCAGCGCAACGTCAATGCGCTTGTTCGGCGGAACTTCAACACCAATAATGCGTGCCATATTTCGTTAAATGGTTGAACCGTTGAGTCGTTAAATCCTCAACCTTGTCGTTGTTTATGCCGTTTGTTCGTGCAAATGACGCGGATAACACCGCGCCGGCGCACAATTTTGCAGTGCTCGCACAATTTTTTAACTGACGCGCGGACTTTCATGTTCAAATCGTTTTTGGCTCAATCAAAATCCGCCCCGCCGACAAATCGTAGGGCGTCAATTGCAACTTCACCCGGTCGCCGGCCTTCAACCCGGCAAAATTCTTTTTTGCCCTGCCGGCCACGAACGCCGTCAACCGGTGTCCGTTGGCCAGCTCGGCGCGATACGTGCCGTTCGGCAACGCCTCAATCACGCGACCTTCAACTTGGAAGGCTTTGTCTCCGGGCATGTCAAAATCTCCGGTTCACCCTCGGTGATTAAAACCGTATGCTCAAAATGAGCGGATAGTGAACCATCTTGCGTGACCACTGTCCAGCCGTCTTTCAATATTTTTACGGCGGGCTGGCCGGCATTCACCATCGGCTCAATGGCCAGCGTCATGCCCGCGCGCAGCTTATGATTCATCTTCGCATCGACAAAATTCGGCACCTGCGGCTCCTCGTGCATCACGCGCCCGACCCCATGACCGACAAATTCGCGAACGACACTGAATCCGTTGCTCTCGACGTAATTTTGAATCGCGCGCGAAATGTCCGTCACGCGATTTCCCGGAACCGCCGCCGCGATGCCCTCATAAAGCGCGTGTTCCGTCACGTCCATCAACCGTTGCGCCAGCACGCCGCAACCGCCCACCGCCACCGTGCGCGCCGTGTCGCCGACAAAGCCCTTGTAAAAAACGCCCACGTCCACGCTCACGATGTCGCCGAAGCGCAACTCACGCTGCCCCGCCAATCCATGCACGACCTCGTCATTCACCGACAGGCACGTGTGGCACGGATATTTGCGATAGCCCAAAAAAGCGCTCCTCGCGCCGCGCGCCTTGATTTGCGCCGCGGCGAATTCGTCAACCTCGCGCGTTGTCAAGCCCGGCTTGATGAACGCGGCGATGGCTTCCAGCACTGCACCCGCCACGGCACAAGCCGGCCGCATCAACTCCAGGTCGCGCACGCTTTTCAGAATGACGTCTTTCAAATCTCAATCGTAATCCAAATTCTGTCCTGCATCCGATCGCAATCAGGACCAGGAAAAATCAGAATCGTCCGCGCAGCCGGCCTCTTTTCAAAAACCCGTCGTAATGGCGCATCATCAAATGCGATTCGACCTGGCGCATCGTGTCCAGCAAAACTCCGACGGTGATCAGCATGCTGGTGCCGCCGAAAAACTGGGACACGTCATAGGGAATGTTCATCTCGCGCGACAGGATGATGGGAATCACCGCGATGATCGTCAGGAAAATCGCGCCCGCGAGCGTGATGCGGCTCATCGCTTTGTGCAGATAATCACTCGTGCCCTGGCCGGGGCGCACGCCGGGAATGTAGCCGCCGTTTTTCTTCAAATCATCGGCAATCTGGATTTCGTTGAACTGCGTTGCCACCCAGAAATATGAGAAGAACAAAATCATCAGCCCGTAAAGGGTCATGTAAAAAACCGAACGCTCACTCAGCATCACCGCCAGTCCATGAAAGAAATCATACAAAAACGGGGTTTTGGCGAAAAAATCGGCCAGTTTCGAGCAAAGCGGCTGCGGGAACAGCAGGATGGATTGCGCAAAAATGATCGGCATGACGCCGGAGTAATTCACGCGCAGCGGCATGAACGACGTGCCGCCCGAATAGAGTTTGCGCCCGACGGCGCGTTGCGCGTATTGCACGGGAATTTTCCGCTGGGCCTGCGTCACGGCGATGACCCCGCCAATCACCAAAGCCAGCAGGAGCACCAGCATCACCCCCGTGCCCATGAAATGATAATTTGACTCCACGCCACCGGCAGGATGAAACATGTCAATCAGCGCCGTAACCGCACGGGGCAGCCGCGCCACAATGCCGATGGTGATGACCAGCGACACGCCGTTGCCAACGCCGCGCTCACTGATTTGTTCGCCGAGCCACATCAACAGCATCGTGCCCGTCGTCATGACCAGCACGGTTTGAAAGAGATACAAAAACTGATTGTCAACGAGCACGAGCCGGCCTTGAAATCCTTGAAAAACTTTACCGGGATTTTCCCAGTTGCCCGCAAAATACAAACCCTGACCGAGGCAGATCAGCACCGTCAGATAACGGCCGTACTGGATGATTTTTGCCCGGCCGCCTTCCTCGCGCGCCAACTTGCTGAGTTTCGGCCAGACCGCCGTGAGCAATTGAACGATAATCGTCGCGCTGATGTAAGGCATGATGCCGAGCGACCCGATGGCGCAATGCTCAAACGCGCCGCCGGCGAATGTGTTATACATGCCCAGCAATCCGCCGCCGCCCTGGGCGCGGCTGAAATACTCCGTCAACGCCGTGCCGTTTAAACCCGGAATGCGGATATACGCAATCAACCGGCACACCGCCAACAAGCCAAGCGTGAACAAAATTCGGGACTTCAGCTCCGGGATTTTGAAGCAGTTGGCAAACGTGTTGAAGATGTTGCGGAACATGAATTGAAAACTAACTCGTCGCCTCATTAACCCCGGGCTTCAGCCCGGTGAACGCCGGCCTGCCGGAAATTGAAACCGTTTTAACGGTTTCAACGCGGGGCGAAAAACCGCTGAAGCGGTTATCGCCCGGGGCGGCGTTGAGCACCCGGCTGAAGCCGGGTGTTAATGAAACGGAAAAGATGGAATCGGTCGTCATGAAGCTGGCGTTATGATTTCGCGACTTCTGATTTCTTCGGCACAATTTCGCACGTCCCGCCCCTGGCTTCGATTTTGGCGCGGGCCGAGGCGCTGAACGCGCTCGCGCTCACCACGAGCTTTTTCGACAATTCGCCTTCGCCGAGAATTTTCACGCCGCTGGCGCGGCCGTTGGCCAGACCGGCGGTGCGCAAAGCGGTTTCATCCACGCGCGCGCCGTTGTCGAACCGGTCCAATTCGCCGACGTTCACCGCGATATAACGCGTGGCAAATCGCGCGTTGTTGAACCCGCGCTTCGGGATGCGGCGGATGAGCGGCATCTGGCCGCCTTCAAACCCGATACGAATCGAGCTGCCGGAACGCGCCGTCTGGCCCTTGCCGCCGCGACCGCTTGTCTTGCCATGCCCGCTGGATTCACCCTGGCCAAGCCGCTTGCGGCGATGCTTCGCACCGGGACGGGGTTTCAAATCGTGTAATCGCATAACGTAGTCAGTAGTCAACCGTCACCAGTCAGTAGCCATGTGCTGCCCGTCCGTGGTGAGTTTTCTACTGACCACTGACCACTGACTACTGATAATGTCCAATTCACAAATTTCTTAAACTCAAACCGGAGTTGCTTCCGCTGGTTTCGGGGCCTCAATTTTTCTGATTTCCAGACCGCGGCCCTTGTAAATGTTCTCGCGCGTGCGAAGGCTCAACAAGGCCTTGAGCGTGGCCTTGACGACGTTCGCCGCGTTCTTCGAGCCGAGCGATTTGCTCAACACGTCCTTCACGCCCGCCGATTCCAAAACCGCGCGGACGGTCTTGCCGGCGATGATGCCGGTGCCCGGCGACGCCGGACGCAGCAAAACCCTGGCGCCGCCGAATTCGGAAAAAACCTCGTGCGGAATCGTCGCGTCTCTCAACGAAACGGAAACCATTTGATTGCGGGCGAGTTCGCCGCCGCGCCGGATGGCATCAGCCACTTCACCCGCCTTGCCGAGCGCGATGCCCACGCGGCCCTTTTTGTCGCCGATGACGACCAGCGCGCTGAAATTGAACCGGCGTCCGCCTTTGACGACCTTCGCGGAGCGGTTGATATAGACGACTTTTTCGGTGAGCTCTTCCGTCACGCCACCTTCGAAGTTTATTTCGGGCGCTTCGGAAATGGACTTGGCGCGGCGACCACGACCGCGCGGGGTGCGTTGCGGTTCCGCTGCAATTTTTTCGATTTCAGCCACAGTTTTTTTTGGTTTCAGGTTAAAATTTCAATCCGGCCTCGCGCGCCGCGCCGGCCAAGGCCGCCAGCTTGCCGAGCACCGTCACCGGCTTGCCATCCTTGCCTTTGCCCTTGGACCAATGATAGCGCGCGCCGCCGCGGTCAAAAACAACGATCTTGATGCCCTTGGCAAGCGCGGCCTCCGCCGCCAGTTTGCCGATGACCTTTGCGCCGGCCACGTTCGCCGCGAGCTTGTCGCGGTCGGGCGCGCTTTTGCTCGTTGTCGAGGCCGCCGCCAGCGTCGTGCCGGCGTGGTCGTCAATGAACTGCACGTAAATGTTCTCGTTCGTGAAGCGAACGCTCATGCGCGGGCGTTCCCTGGTGCCGCGGATTTTCCGGCGCACGCGCCAGTGGCGGAGTTGCGCAAGCTTATGTTTCTGTTCCGTTCTCATTTCATTGCGTCACGGATTTTGCCGTGAACTAAAAATCTTTACTGCACCGTCTTGCCTTCCTTGCGCTGGACGTATTCGCCCGCGTAGCGCACACCCTTGCCTTTGTAAGGCTCCGGTGGATAGAAGCTGCGGAGTTCGGAGGCGACCTGGCCGACGAGCCGCCGGTCCGGGCCTTCAATCGTCAGTTTCGTGTTCTCCTCGACCGTCACTTTGATCTGATCGGGAATCGCGTAGTTGATGGGATGCGAAAAGCCGAGCACGAGGTTCACGTTTTTGCCCTGAACGGCGGCCTTGAAGCCGACGCCCTGGATTTCAAGTTTTTTGACGAAGCCTTCGGTCACCCCCCTGACCATGTTGTTGACCAGCGCGCGGCTCAAACCGTGGAGCGCCTTCGCCTGGGCGTCGTCGCCTGCGCGGCTCACGACAATCTTGCCATCCTGCACCTTGAGACTGGTGCGACGCGGCAATTCCCAGTCGAGCTTGCCCTTCGGGCCCTCGACAAAAATTTTCTGCCCCTTGACCTCCACCTTGACTTTCGGAGGTATGGCAATCGGCTGTTTTCCAATACGCGACATGGCTTCGTTAAATCGTTAAATGGTTAAATCATTGAATCGTCACCAGATGTAGCAAAGCAATTCGCCGCCCAGATTCTTTTCCTTCGCCTGCACCCCCGTCATCACCCCTTCGGACGTGGACACGACCGCGACGCCCAGGCCGCCGAGCACGCGCGGGATTTCCGCCGTTCCGACGTAGTGGCGCAGGCCGGGCCGGCTTATGCGGCGCAATCCTTCAATCACGTTCTTTTTGCCCTGATACTTCAGTTTGATGTTGATGGTCCTGGGTATTTTCCCCTCAACGGCCACCCCGACGACGTAGCCTTCCTGTTTCAAAATGTGTGCGATATTTTCCTTCACGCGCGAATGCGGCACCGCGACCACCGGGCGGAGGGCGCGGCCGGCGTTGCGGATCCGCGTCAGCATGTCTGAAATCGGGTCTGTCATATTCTTTATTCTCGTCTTCGTCCTCCGTTCTCGTCCTCGATCAGGGTTGCGAGGACGACGACGAGGACGATAAAATCGTCACCAACTGGCTTTCACTATGCCGGGAATCAAACCATTCAACGCTGCTTCCCGGAAGGTGAGGCGTGAAACCCCGAATTTGCGCAGATAACCGTGACGGCGTCCGCTCATCGCGCAACGATTCACCAGCCGCGACGGGCTGGCGTCGCGCGGCAACTTGGCGAGGCCGGCGTAATCGTGCCTGGCCTTCAGTTCCGCGCGGATCGCGGCGTATTTCTTCACCGTTTCAGCTTTGCGCTTGTTGCGCTCTCTCCATGCTTTCTTGGCCATAATTTTTTATCGTTCACGGCAGGGACGCGCTGCCGCGCGTCCTGGCCGACCGGCAGGTCGGCGCTGCCATTCTATTTTCATTTGGCTTCCGGTTTTGCCTCGGCGGCGGGTTTTGCCGGCGTTTCCTTCGCTTCCGGCTTTGCCGGCGTTTCTTTGGCCTCCGGCTTTACCGGCGTTTCCTTTGCTTCCGCCAATGGAAACCCCATCAGTTTCAGCAAATCCTGCGCTTCAGCGTCGTTCCGCGCGCTAGTCACAATGGTGATGTCCATGCCCTGCGTGCGTTTGATTTTGTCCAGCTCGATTTCGGGGAAAATCGTCTGCTCGGCGACGCCGAACGTATAATTGCCCCGCCCGTCAAACTTGCGCGGCGACAAGCCGCGGAAGTCGCGGATGCGCGGCAGCGCGGTGGCGACGAGCCGGTCGAAAAATTCATACATCGCATCCCGGCGCAGCGTCACGCGGCAGCCGATGGGCTGGCCCTCGCGCAATTTGAAGTTCGCGATGTTGTGGCGCGACTTGCTGGTGGCCGGTTTGCGGCCGGTGATGAGCGCGAGGTCCTTCGCTGCGTCCTCGACCGCGTTTTTTTCCAGCGACGCGCTCACGCCCATGTTCACCACGATTTTCACCAGGCGCGGAATCTGGTGGACGTTGGTGTATTTATGCTTTGCCTTCAGCGCCGGCGCCACTTCGTTCATGTACCTGTTGTAAAGTCTGGCTTTCATGGTTTAATCAGGCATTGGCCGCCGGGGCCGGCTGTTGCGCGCGCGCGTCAAAAAGCTCCGCCTTCATCACGTTGGAAATGTGGATGGTCCCTTCGCGTTCGACGATGGCGCCCTGCGGATGCTGCTGGCTCTTGCGCATGTGGCGCTTGATCAATTGCAAGCCTTCGACAATGACCCGCGCCTTTTTGGGGGACACGGCAATGATTTTGCCGCGCTTGCCTTTTTCCTTTCCGGCCAGCACCACCACTTCGTCGCCCTTTTTCACATGACATTTCATTTGTTAGTTAAATCGTTAAATTGGTGATTTGTTAAATCAGTTAAAAAACATCGCGTTGTTGAAACTCGTTTAACTCATTTAACCATTCACCATAATTCAAATCACTTCCGGCGCGAGCGAGATGATTTTCATAAACTTCTTGTCGCGCAACTCGCGCGCCACCGGCCCGAAGATGCGCGTCCCCTTCGGGTTCAATTCCGGGTCGATGATGACAACCGCGTTGCTGTCAAAGCGCAAGTATGATCCGTCGCTGCGGCGGATCGGCTGTCGCGTGCGGACAATCACCGCGTTATGGACCTCGCCCTTCTTCACCTGGCCGTCCGGCGCAGCGTCCTTGATGTGCACCTTGATAATGTCGCCCACGCGCGCATAACGCTGGTTGCGACCCAACACGCCGATCGCCCAGGCGATCTTCGCGCCCGTGTTGTCCGCCACGTCCAAATGGGAACGAATTTGCAGCATAAAATCTCGTTACTCCGCCACCGGCGCGACGCCCTGATTGCGTTCCACCACTTCCAGCAACCGCCACCGTTTCGTCCTGGAAATCGGGCGCGTTTCCTCAATGCGCACGCGGTCGCCCGGTTTGGCCTCGCCCTTTTCGTCATGGGCATAAAATTTCTTGTAAGCGGTCACCACCTTGCGGAACCGCCGATGTGGAAACCGGCGTTCGACGCGCACGACAATGGTCTTGGCCATCTTGCTCGCGATGACTTCGCCGACGCGTTGTTTGCGCTGTCCGCGCGCCGTTTCCGTTGGATTCACAGTGTCGGCCATACGATTAAGCTGCTTTGACTGGCAACTCCGCTCCGCGCGAGCGGAGCTGCGAGATGCGCGTTTCGAGCCGCGCGATGTCGCGGCGCAGCGTGCGCAGGCGCGCCGACTTTTCCAGTTGGGCGCTCGCCTGCTGCAAACGCAGGTTGAACATTTCGTGGCGCAGGTCGCGGCTCTTGGCCGACAACTCCACCAGCGTCATGTCTTTCATTTCCGCAAACTTCATAAAATTTTCTTTGGCAGGGACGCCGCGCTGCGGCGTCCGGACGGCGCAGCGCGCCGTCCCTGCCATCATCGGCTCAGGTGATGCCGCGATATAAATTTGGTTCTGATCGGCAGCTTCGTCGCCGCCAGCCGCAACGATTCGCGCGCCTCAATTTCCGTCACGCCGTCCACCTCGAACAGCACGTTCGCCGGACGAATCACCGCCACCCACGATTCCAGCGGGCCTTTGCCCTTGCCCATGCGGGTTTCCAGCGGCTTCTTCGTGAACGACTTTTGCGGAAAGACGCGGATCCACATTTTCCCGCGCCGCTTCAGGTTGCGGGCGATGGCCACACGCGCGGCCTCAATCTGCTTGGTGTCGAGCCAGCACCGCTCCAGCGACATCAAGCCGTATTCGCCGAACGCCACCGTGTGCCCGCGCGACGCCAGACCGGCCCGGCTGCCACGGTGCATCTTGCGATACTTCACTCTTTCAGGCATCAACGGCATAATAAAAATCCTCTTCTAAACCGGCGTGGCTTCGGCAGGCTGTTCCTTCTTCTGCGGCTTGTTTTCGCCCAGGCAAATCCAGCACTTGATGCCGAGCTTGCCGTAAACGGTGAACGCCTCGGCAAACCCATAGTCAATGTTTGCGCGCAACGTGTGCAACGGCACGCGGCCCCAGTGATACATCTCAACGCGCGCAAGTTCCGCCCCGCCCAAACGGCCCGAGCAACGAATCTTGATTCCTTCCGCGCCAAAATCCTGCGCCGTCTGCAGCGCCTTCTTCATCGCGCGCCGGAAGGAAACGCGGCGCTCCAGTTGCAACGCGACGTTTTCCGCCACGAGCTGTGCGTCGAGTTCCGGCGTCTTCACCTCGACGATGTCCACATAAACTTCCTTGCCGGTCTTGCGGCTCAATTCCTCCTTGAGCTTGTCAATCTCCGCGCCCTTGCGGCCGATGACCACGCCCGGACGGGCGGTGAGAATAGTGACGCGGCAACGATTCGTCGCGCGTTCAATGAGAATCTTCGGCACGGACGCCGATTCGAGCTTCTTCTTCAGCAATTCGCGGATTTCGCGGTCTTCGGTCAGGAGCGCGCCGAACTCCTTCTTGCCGGCAAACCACTTGGAACGCCAGTCCTTGTTGACGGCGACGCGCAGACCGATTGGATTGGTTTTTTGGCCCATACTTAACGTAGGACAGCCGTCCCGGCTGTCTCTGACTTTTTCTTGTCCGCAATTTCGCTCGTAATTTTCATTTTTTAATTGGAGACAGGCAAGATGCCTGTCCTACATTTTTATTCGTCCGACAAAGTGATTTTAATGTGACAACGGCGTTTGAGGATGGGGCCGGCGGAACCGCGCGCCTTCGGCATAAAACGTTTGATAATCATCGCCGAGCCGGCAACGGCTTCCTTGATGCGCAAACTTTCCGGCTTGAGCTTGTTGTTGTTTTCGGCGTTGGCGATGGCCGACTTGAGCGTTTTGGCCACGAGCCGCGCGCCCTTGCGCGGGACCACTTGCAACACCGCCTGCGCCTGCAATGCCGGCAATCCTTGAATCTGCCGCACCACCTCACGCACTTTCTGCGGAGACATCGGAACGTTTTTCAAAATGGCGTGAACTTCCATGTTACTTGGCCTCCGCCTTGGCCGTGTGCGCGCCGTGCTTCCGGAAGATGCGCGTCAGCGAAAATTCGCCGAGCCGGTGGCCGACCATGTTTTCCGTCACAAAGACCGGGTTGAAGACCTTGCCGTTGTGGACGGTGAACGTCAGCCCGACGAAATCCGGCGTGATCATCGAACGCCGCGACCAGGTCTTGATCGGCGTTTTTTGATTTGTGCTCTTCGCCTTCTGGATTTTGTCCTGCAGGTGAAAATCCACAAACGGACCTTTTTTAATCGAACGTCCCATAGTGTCAAATTTGCCTGTTGTTGCGAAAAACTGCTGTGTTTAATGACGAATGACCAAGCGCTAATGACGAAGGAATAACCAATGACTTAATGACCAAATCAAAGTCACTCGTCATTCGGGCATTTGGACATTCTTTAGTCATTTTGATTTCGTCATTAGTCATTTTGCGGTCACTTGTTTTTCATTGGCCGGCCATCGCGGCGCACGATGATGAAACGGTTTGAAATTTTCTTCTTGTGCCGCGTCCGGTAACCCTTGGCCAGCAAACCCCACGGCGAGGTCAATTGCTGCCAGCCGCCACCGGACTTCGACTTGCCGGCGCCGCCGCCGTTCGGATGGTCCACCGGGTTCTTCGAAACGCCGCGGTTGATCGGGCGGATGCCGCGATGCCGCGACCGGCCCGCCTTGCCCAACATCACGTTCTCATGCTCCGCATTGCCGACCTGGCCAATCGTCGCGTAGCACTCCTCGTTAATCCTGCGGATTTCGCCGGACGGCAGGCGGATTTGCGCGTAACCCTCGTCGCGCGACATCAACGTTGCCGCGCCGCCCGCCGTGCGCACCATCTGGGCGCCGCGACCAGGAACGATTTCAATGTTGTGAATGGGCAGACCGACTGGAATGGTTTTGAGCGGGAGCGCATTGCCGATTTCGGGGGGAGCCGTCGGGCCGCTGAAAATTGTGCCGCCGACTTTGATGCCCGACGGGGCGATGATGTAACTCTTTTCGCCGTCCTTGTATTGCAGCAACGCCAGCCGCGCCGAGCGCATCGGATCGTATTCGATGGCCGCGACCGTCGCCTCGACGCCGTGCTTGTTGCGCTTGAAATCCACAAGGCGGATTTTTTGCTTGTGGCCGCCGCCGATGCCGCGCGCGGTCATGCGACCGTAGTGGTTGCGGCCACCGGTCTTCTTCCGCGTGACGACCAGCCGTTTTTCCGGCCGCGTCTTCGTAATCTCGTCGTAATCTGCGAACGTGACGTAGCGCAGAGACGGCGTTAGCGGTCTAAATGTTTTAACTGGCATAATGACAATGATTTCAGCAGCAACTCAGGGAGTCGGCAAGACCATCATTCCTGTCCCTGTGGGGAGTCAGTTATCGGCCTGCAACCATGCTGACCATCCGCCCTTCCGAGCGAAACGGAGCAGCGAAAATATCAAAAACAGGCTTCAACGCAAGAGCTTTTTTGAAGAATTTTTGAGTGTTTAAGCGCGGCCTGGGTCACCGAATACACCATTTCACAAAACAAGGTTCAATCCAGCGTCTGGCGGTAGCGTTTGATGCCGATGGCCAGCATCACAACCAGAAACAGCGCAATCGGCCAAAGATCGGGCGCCACTTCAACCAGGCCGTTGCCTTTCAATAAAATTCCCCGCACCACGCGCAGAAAATGCGTCAGCGGCAGCACTTCGCCGACATCCTGCGCCCAATCCGGCATCCCGCGGAACGGAAACATGTAGCCGGACAGCAAGAGCGACGGCAGGAAAAAGAAAAACGCCATCTGCACCGCCTGCAACTGGTTTTTGGCGATGGTCGAAAAGGTGATGCCCACCGCCAGGTTTGCCACAATGAACAGAAACGTCAGCCCCACCAACAACGGCACGCTGCCCACAATCGGCACGTCGAACAGAAACTTTGACGCCAGCAAAATCAGGAAGACCTGGACGTAGCCGACGGTGATGTAAGGCACGATTTTGCCGATGATGACCTCGCCGGGATGCACCGGAGTCGAGAGCAGGTTTTCCATCGTGCCGCGCTCGCGTTCGCGCGTGATGGCCAGCCCGGTGATGATAATCATCGTCATCGTCAGCATCACGCCCATCAAGCCGGGGACGATGTTGTATTGGGTGATGTTTTCGGGATTGTAGTGCTGGTGCGTGACGAGGTTGAACGGCGGGCCCGCGCCGCGCAGTTTCGCCAGCGGCCCGGTCAGGTCGCGGTCGAGCACGGTCCTCGTCAGGATATTGATGGCTGCGATGGCGTAACCGACGGCGGACGGGTCGGTGGCGTCGGCTTCCAGCAGCAAATCGGGTTTTTCACCGCGCAACAGTTTGCGCGAGAAGTCCACGGGAATTTCGACAGCAAACTGGACCGTGCCCTGCGCGAGCATGTTTTGAATGTCCGCCTCGTTCTTCGCCTCGCGCGTGATGTCGAAGTAGCTGCTATTGCGCAGGCCCCAGACGATGGTGCGCGCAAAGACGCTGTTGTCGGCGGCATAAATCGCCGTCGGCAGATGTTTCGGGTCGGAATTGATGGCATAGCCGAACAGGATGAGTTGAAGCATCGGGATGCCGACCATCATGCCAAACGTCAGCCGGTCGCGGCGCATCTGGATGAATTCCTTCACCACGACCGCCCAGAACCGCCGCCAGTTGAAGGCAAACCGTTTCATGATTCGTAGCGGCAGACGTCTCGTCTGCCGTAGAGGGCGGCATCCTGCCGCCCGGAATAAATCTCCGCACCACCCAGCGCACCGGAAGATTTTCGACGCTTCAATTTGATTTGGCCCGTTTGATCCGCCGGGCGGGACGCGCCGGCTCCACGGCAGGCGGGACGCCCGCCGCTACGTTTGGGCATGTCTCGTTTCCTCATGAGTAATTGTCCTTCGCCATTTCCATCAGGCTGATGAACACGTCTTCCAGGCCCGATTCGATTTTCTCCCAGCGATACGCGCCGGTCATCCACGGGTTGACGCTGGCGCGCAATTTCTCCGCGTCGCGTCCGCTGACGTGCAGCGTCGTGCCGAAGGCCACGACCTGCTCGACGCCGGGCAAGTTGCGGATTATCTCTGCAAGCGCAGAGAGATTTTCGCCGGTCACCGCCCACGTTGTCAGCCCGGCAGCTTTCACAACTTCGCGTGCCGTGCCGCTGGCGAGCAAATTGCCATAGGCGATGTAGGCGAGCCGGTGGCAGCGTTCCGCCTCGTCCATGTAATGCGTCGTGACCAGCGCGGTCAACCCGTTGGCGGCGAGCTGATGAATTTTCTCCCAAAAATCGCGGCGCGCCTTTGGGTCCACGCCCGCCGTCGGCTCGTCGAGCAACAACAATTGCGGCTCGTGAATCAGGCACGCGGACAACGCCAGCCGTTGTTTCCAGCCACCGGACAATTCACCGGCGAGCTGGCGGCGGCGGTCGGTCATGCCGAGGCGTTCCAGGCTTTTTTCAACGGCAGCATGGCGTTCCGGCACACCGTACATGCGCGCGATGAAATCCAGGTTTTCCTCGATGGTCAGGTCTTCATAAAAGCTGAACCGCTGCGTCATGTAGCCGATGTTCTTTTTGATCTCGCCGGATTCGCGGCGAATGTCGAAGCCCAAACAACGCCCGCTGCCGCCATCGGGCCGGAGCAAACCGCAGAGCATGCGCAGGAACGTCGTCTTGCCGCTGCCGTTGGGGCCGAGGAAACCGTAAATCTCGCCGCGCCGCACCTGCATGGGGATGTTGTTCACGACCGTGCGGTTGCCGAACCGCTTCGTGATGCCCTGAACGTCAATGACAAGGTCATTCATGCTCATGGCAAATCGCTGAAGGGAATAATTTGAAAGCTCCAAATTCCAAGCTCCAACATCCAGAGAAACATCAAACACCAAGCACCAACAAACCTCGCCTGGATGTTTTGAAGTTTGAAGTTTGGAGCTTCTCTGGAGCTTGGATGTTGGATGTTGGAGCTTTTCATTTCACCTCCACATCCACCGGCTGGCCGGGGCGCAGTTCGGCTGCGTCTGCCGGGGAAAACTTTGCCTCAATCATATAAACCAGTTTGGCGCGGTTCTCGCGGCTATAAATCACCGGTGGCGTGAACTCGGCTTCAGTGGAAATGTAATTAACCGTTGCCGAATAGCCGCGCTGCCCGCCGTCGAAGGTGACGCTGACGGTCTGGCCGGTTCGGATTCGCGGCAGCACGGCCTGCGGAACGAAAAAGCGCACCTTGATGTTCGCCGGCGGCAACAACTCCACCACCGGATTGCCGGCGGCGACCCATTCGCCGGCGCGATACAGGGTGTCGTGCACAAACGCATTGGTCGGCGCAAATTGTTGCTTCTGGTCGAACGACCAGCGCGCCTTGTCCAACGCGGCTTTCTGCGATTGAACGGCGGCTTCGGCAGCGCGAATGGCATCCTCGCGACCGCCGAGTTTGGCCGTTTCCAAATCCGCCGTCAATTGGTCCACCTGCGCCTTATCGGCGTCGTGTTGGGCGCGGGCCTGATCCAATTCTTCCTTGGAAACCACATCGGCGCCACCGAGCTGCTCGCGCCGGACCAAATCGGCCGCGGACAGTTTCAAATTGGCCTGGGCGCGGTCGAGTTGCGCTTCGAGCGAGGCGATTTCCGTCGGCCGTTTGCCCTTGTTCAGATCGTCCAACTGGGATTGGGCCTGTGCGAGATTTTTTTCCGCCTGTTGGACGGCGGCGGCTTCGGAACCGCGTTCCAGTTCAAACAGCAATTGCCCGGCCTTGACCTGATCGCCGCGCGCAACGGCGAGATTCGTGAGCGCGCCGCCGAGCGGCGAGGCAACGTAAACATATTCCCCCTCGATGTACCCTTGAAAGACCTTCGATGAATCCAAGGAGCAACCCGCCAGCACCGCGAGCGCGAGCGCCGTTCCGCACATTGTCGTGATTCGATCCGTTTTCATTCCATACCCGCCGGTTCTCAGCTCAAACTAACAAAAAAGGTTGACATGTCAAACAAATGTTTTAATTTAACGTTTGAAACATGAATTTGAAATCAATGAACGGTGCGGATTCCGACCCGCATGACGAGACGCGCCGCCAGATTCTGGATGCGGCGGGGGAGGTCTTTGCGGAAGTCGGCTTTGGCCGCGCGACCGTGCGGGAGATTTGCCGGCGGGCGGGCGCGAACATCGCCGCCGTCAACTACCACTTCGGCGACAAGGAAACGCTGTACGCCGAGGTGTTGCGTCATTCGCAACGGATGGCGTTTGAAAAATACCCGCCGTTGCTGGGCGTGGCCGCAGACGCGCGGCCGGAGGACAAGCTGCGGGCCTTTGTCCGGTCCTTTTTGCTCCGCCTTTTTGACAACGGTCCCATCACCCGGTTCGGCCGGATGATGTCGCGCGAAATGGTGGAACCGACCGGGGCGTTGGATTTGCTGTTGGAAGAACGAATCCGTCCGATGGCCGACCAGCTCCGCGGCATCATGGCGGAAATCCTCGGACGTTCGCCCAAGGACGAAAAAGTGCGGCTGTGTCTTTTCAGCGTCGTCAGCCAGTGCGTGTTTTTTCATCATTGCCGGACAATGATTTCGCGGCTGTTTCCCGAACAACAGTTGGACGCTGCGGTGGTGGAACAATTGGCCGACCACATCACCTGCTTTTCCCTTGCCGCCCTGAAGCACCTGCCGGACGCTAAAACCCGGAAATCAAAACCGTCACCGACGGCCAATGGAAAACATTGAACTGTTTCATCAAACGATATGAAAAGAATCTCTTTTCGGACAATCGCAGCGCTGTTATTTGCCCTGGCCACCGGTTGGAACGCCGCGGCGCAAAGCGCCAATACCAGCACCAATTTGCCCGGCTGGATTACCCGGCCCTTGTCACTCACCGATTGTCTCAATCTGGCATTTCAACAAAACGCCACCATACTCATGGCCAGGAACGATCTCGAAGCATCGTACGGCGTGGTGGTGCAGACGCGGGCCATCGCCCTTCCGCAACTGCAAGCGACCGGCCAATACAAAGACACCGAGCCGAGCGCGATTGAAAACTTTCCGGGCCCTCCCGGCACTCCGGGCATAGTGCCGCCAAATCAAAATTGGAACGCGGGCGTCCAAATCGTCCAATCCATTTACGAAGGCGGGAAGCTGGTAGCGGCGTTGCAAGCAGCCAGTACCACCAAAAAGCAGGCGTTGGCCCAGTATCAGACCGCCGTCGCCGATACGATGCTCGCCATCCGGCTGGCTTATTACGATGTGCTGCTGGCGGCGCAGCAAATCACCGTGAACGAAGCCTCGGTCAATCTGTTGCAAAAGGAACTCGAGGACCAGCAACGGCGTTACAACGCCGGCACGGTGCCGCATTTCAACGTGCTTCGTGCTGAGGTCGCCGTGGCCAATGAACGCCCAAATCTGATTCAAGCACGAAACAATTATCGCATCACCAAAAATAATTTATCCAACCTGCTGGGCTACAATCTGCCGCGCGACATCTGGGAGGACATCCCGTTGAACCTGACCGACACGCTGGACGCCGCGCCCTATCAGTTGGATCTGCCTGCCGGCATCCAGCAGGCGCTGTCCCGGCGCACCGAACTTGTCGCGCTGCGCCAAACGGCGGAGTTGCAACGGCTCAACGTCGTGAACGCCAAGGCCGGCTACAAACCGAACCTCCAGGTTTTTGCCGGCTATAACTGGGTGAACACACAATTTGGCAACCCGCCCACATATACGACCCCCGGCCTCAATGAATATCTCAATGGTTGGAACGCCGGGGCGCAGGTGAGCTGGGACATTTTCGACGGGATGTTGACGCGCGGCAAAGTCGTCCAGGCCAGGGCCCTTTACGACAAATCCAAGACCGATTTGGACGACAAGGCGCGGCAAATTGAACTGGAGGTTCGCACGGCCTATTCCGATTTCATCATGGCGCGCGAAGTCCTGGATTCGCAGATCAAAGTGCAGGAAGAGGCCGAGGAGGCGTTGCGCGAAGCGAGCGCGCGCGCCGACGCCGGCACCGGCACTCAGCTGGATGTGCTCGACGCCCAGACTTCGCTGACGCAGGCGCGCACGACGGAAATCCAAGCGTTGCACGACTACGACGCCGCCCGCGCCAAACTCGAACGCGCCATCGGCGCTGACATGATGCAACCGCCCGCAGCGAAATAAAGCCACCTGCCGCTCGTAACGGATATTTGCCGATTGACGGCGTTGGTGTCTCTGGTGGATTTTGTCCGCCGATGACAAAGATTCAACGGGCGCTGCTTTCCGTTTCCGACAAGACCGGCCTGGTGCCATTCGCGCAAACTCTCGCCGCGGCGGGCATCGAACTGATTTCCACCGGCGGCACGGCCAAAACACTGCGCGAAGCCGGCCTCACGGTGAAGGACATCAGCGAACACACGGGCTTTCCCGAAATGCTCGACGGCCGCGTTAAAACGCTCCACCCGAAAGTCCACGGCGGTTTGCTTTTCATTCGCGGCAACGAAACGCACGAGGCGACGGTGAAAGCGCACGGCATTGCGCCAATTGATCTGGTGGTCGTGAATCTTTATCCGTTCGAGCAAACGGTGGCGAAACCAAACGTGACGCTGCACGACGCGATTGAGAACATTGACATCGGCGGGCCTTCCATGTTGCGCAGCGCGGCAAAAAATCATGACAGCGTGACGGTGGTGGTGGATCCATCGGATTACGCGGAAGTCGCCCGACAAATCTCGGAGAACGGCAACACGACGCTGGAATTGCGCCGCGCGCTGGCCGCAAAAGTGTTCGCGCGGACGGCGGCTTATGACGGAGCCATTGCGTCGCATTTGCACATGGTTTTCAACGCAGGACAGGCTTCCAGCCTGTCTCCGACATCCTGCACCGCCTCAAGCGGAACAGTAAATAATGAGACAGGCAAGATGCCTGTCCTGCTTTCGATCTCCGCGCCGCTGGCGCAAGCTTTGCGTTACGGCGAAAATCCGCATCAGGCGGCGGCGCTCTACGGCGGGTTCAAGGAATTTTTCCGGCAGTTGCACGGCAAGGAACTTTCCTACAACAACATTCTGGATTTGACGGCAGCAGCGGGTTTGATTTCGGAATTTGCAAACGACCCGCCGACGCTGGCGATTCTCAAACACACGAACCCCTGCGGTGTCGGGCAGGGAAAAAATCTGCGCGAGGCGTGGGACAAGGCGTTTGCAACGGACAAACAGGCGCCGTTCGGCGGCATCATCGCCGTCAACCAGCCGCTCGACGGCGCGTGCGCGGAGGCCATCGCGGAAATTTTCAGTGAAGTTATTGTGGCGCCGGAATTCATAACCGACGCGCTGGGGATTCTGGAAAGGAAAAAAAATCTGCGGCTGATCAAGATATTGAAATGTCTGGTGGGGCGAGACTCCGTCGAGCCGGGCCATTCCGAAAAAGCCGGGGCTGGAGTGACTCTCGCCCCGCCCTTGGACATGCGAAGTGTCGGGGCCAATTCGTTTTTGCTCCAGGAGCGCGACGTGAAAACGACGACGCGTGCGGGTTTGAAAATCGTGACGAAGCGGCAGCCGACGGAAGTGGAAGCAAGTGCGATGCTCTTCGGCTGGCGCGTGGTGAAGCACGTGAAATCGAACGCGATTGTCTATGCGGCGTCGGATCGCACGCTGGGTATCGGCGCCGGGCAGATGAGCCGCGTGGACGCAAGCCGGATTGCGGTCTGGAAGGCGGGCGAGGCCAGGCTTTCGCTCAAAGGCAGCGTGGTTTGCAGCGACGCGTTTTTTCCGTTTGCGGATGGTTTGATCGCTGCGGCGGAGGCGGGCGCAACAGCGGCGATTCAACCCGGCGGTTCGGTGAAGGACGCGGAGGTGATTGCCGCAGCGGACGAACGCGGAATGGCAATGGCCTTCACCGGCACGCGGCATTTCCGGCATTGACTTTCCTCTCAAATCGGCTCGCGAGGACTCTCGCCCTACCGGCTTCAGCGGATGAGCGAGTAAATCAGGGCGAATTGTGCGAAGGTCACGGCCACCACAAGCGTCCACACAAAAAATTCGCTGGCGCGCAAGCCGCCCTGGCGGGTGGCGCCAAGCCAGAATTGAAGTTGAACGGAACCCAGGGTGATGAAATCACCGTTGTGGAGCACGGCGGTTTGAACGGGCTGGCCATTGACTGAAGCGAGGGCGTCTGACGCGGTTGTGAGTGTGAACCCTGACTCGCGTTGAAACTCCAAAGTGAGGTGCCGGTCCCAAACACCAGCGTCGTCGAGTTGCAGTTCGTTTCCCGCTGCGCGTCCGATGTGGAAAGGAAAACGGCGGGCAACCGTCTGGCCGCCCGCCTTTTTGCCGGAAAGGATATTGAGCTGAATCATTACCAGATGCGGCGATGAACAATGACTTGATCTCCGGGATAAACCGCCGGGTCTTCAGCCCTGCCGTTTCGTACCCGGTCCACATTGACCTTGATGCGATCGCCGTTGACGCGGATGAGCACAACGGTTTTGTGATTGGCGAAGTCGGTGAAGTCGCCGGCGGAGGTGATGGCCTGGTTGACGGTGGTTTGGCCGACATAAAGTTGACGTCCGGGCTGCTTGACTTCACCGCTGACGTAATAAACGCGATCCCCGATGTTCACGGTGACGGTGAGATGGGTGTAAATCCTGGGCACGTAGAGGTCGTGGATTGCATTTTGCAATTCGCCCGCCGTTTTGCCGGCGGCCTGGACCTTGCCGATATCCGGCATGGTAATGGTGCCGTCTTCCTTGATGGGCTCCTGGTGCGGTGGAATATCTACGGGCAGGCCGCTCAAGGTTACGAGGATGGTGTCTCCGACGTGGAAGCGAGCGGCCTCCCCAGCGGATTCATTCGCCGGCGGATTGGACATGTCCGAAAACGAGATTTCGTCTGACGACGAGGCGCAACCGGCAAGCAACAGTCCCGCGAGCAGCAATCCGCAAACAGACAGTCCCCGCACCAACAGCGTGCAATACAATTTCATCGCCCCAATCTTCCTAAAAAACCAGCCGTGCAATCAATACTTTTGTTTGATGTCCCCCTCGTCGGCGTCATCGGGTGCGTTTCGGTCCCGGGCAGGCACCGGTTGTTCGTCCTCACCGCGTGAAGAGTAATCGTGGTAATAACCCGTGTAGTAATAATAGCTTTCGTCCTGGGACACATTGATGTTGTTGAGGACGATGCCGATGAAGTTGCCGCCGACCTTTTCGATCATCTGTTTGGCGCGGATGTTCATCGGCTGTGGGTAGCGGCGGTATTGAATGACCTGCAACACCATGTCCACTTCACTGGCCAGAATGGAGGCGTCGCTCACGCCCAGAATCGGCGGCGAATCGAAGAAAATGAAGTCGTACCGCTGCTTCAACTCGGAGATCATGTCCTTCATTGAGGACGATCCGAGGACGCTCATCGAACTGTTTGGCAATTTGCCGCTGGCCATGAAGTCAAGCAGGGGCACGCTGGTGGTCTGGATCACTTCCGCGAGCGCATTTTGTTTGAGGAGATAATTGGTCAGACCGATATTGTTGCCAACCCGCAGCATTTTGTGGAGGGTCGGGCGGCGCAAGTCTGAGTCCACCAGCAACACGCGCTGGCCGGTGTGGGCGAACACGGTGGCCAGATTCAAAGCGGTGGTGGATTTCCCTTCGCCCGCGCCGGCGCTGACCACAACCAGGCTGTTCAATTTGTCGTCCTTGCGCGAGAAGAGCAGATTGGTGCGGAGCACACGGTAGGCTTCGGCGTGTGTGCTTTCAGTGCCTTCTTCCCCGAGAAAACCGACGTTTTGCGGAATGACGCCAAGCACCGGCGCCTGAAATGCCCGTTCAACGTCGTCAATCGTCTTCACACTGGTATCCAGATATTCAATGAAGAAGGCCAGACCGATGCCCATGACCAGGCCGAAGACGACGCCGAGGGCAATATTCAAGGTTTTGTTGGGCTTGACCGGAGCATCACCCGGCGTCGCCGGATCCGTGATTTGAACCATGGCCGATTTGGGAATTTCAGCGCTAAGGTTTTCCGTTTCGATTTTGATGGCCAGCATCCGGTGAAAATCCTGCGCCCTTTCCAATTCCCGCTTTTTCTCCCAATAAGGCAGGCCTTTGAGGAATTCCGCCTGGTCTCTGGCTTTGGCTTCCTCCATGGCGGTGGTAAATGCATCCAGCGCGGCCTTCTGGGATTTCACTTCGCTGTTAAGGGCCGCCATAATGCCGGCAACCCGGTCGTCAATTTGATGGTTCAACTCGTCAATCTCGGATTGGACACGGACGACGCTGAAATTATTGGTCGGGTTGTAGTCATTGGTCAAAACGACATAATCCTGTTCAGCCACATGCAGTTTATCCAACAACCCGGACAACGCCGTGTCCGAGGTCACCGTGGGCAGAACGTCCCTGAGTTTGTCCAGGCTGTAAGCCTGCAATTCCGTCACCCGCGTTTGTATTTGTTTGTAGAGTTTATCCCCTTCGATTTGCTGGTCGTTGAGGTGTTGTAACTGTTCCTGATTGAGCGTGGGGGTTGGACTGATTGAGTTCGGGTCGAAATCATGGATGCCCAATGTCGTGCGCAGATTATCCAAATTGGTCTGGAGGGCCTGAATTTGTTCTTCCTCCATCTGAAATCGCGCTTCCAGAACGTCAATGCCCTTTCTTGCCATTTCTTGCCGCTGTTGGAGCCGGTAATTCTGATAGGCGTTCGCAACCGCGTTGGCGAGCTGGGCGGCGGCGTCCTTGTCCTCGCTAAAGACGGTAATAGTGATGTATTTCGTATTCCGCACCGTGTCGAGGTGCATTCGTCGCTTGAGGAACGCGATGGTCTCGGCGGTTTTGAGCGTTTCACCATTATAGTATTTCTTCCCCCACTCGACGTTTAAATTCAGCGTGCTGACGACATTGCTCAAAACGGCCTGGGACTGGATCAGTTCATAGGTCGTCTGAAGGAAATAAGGGTCGTAGGCGGCTTGGGCTATAGACCGCTCTTCCCCCATGCTGATGTCGCTGACGTCCGGTTCGACAATAATGCGGGCGGTACTGGCGTAGGATTCCGGCAAAATGAACGTCACCGCCGTGGCAATAATGGCGGTGATTAAAAAGACGGTGATGATGATCGCCTTGCGAATACGAATAATCCGCCAATAATCCAGGAAATGCAGTTTGGTTTCCTGCGGCGGTGAAGACTTGAATGATTCCATACGTCAAAAAAAGCGGGTGCCTTGATTAATCAGACCGGGCCTCCATCGGAACGTTCAAAACATTTGTTAAAACTGCCGGCTTAATATGTCGCGGTGACCCCTATGTAAACGCGATTGCGCGAGTAAGGGCGCCCGGGAATATTGGACTGGAGGTCGTCATAATTGTAGCCCGCATCAGCCGAAAAATGCGGAGTGAATGCGTAGGAAAAGTTCAACCCAAGCGAGTAGAAGTTGTCGGCTTCGTTGTTGTAGGCACCTTGAGTATAACTCGAATATTGCCAGCTCCCGATGAGTGTTCCCAATAACTTTGGCGTGATTTGGTGGTTGATGGAACCGTAAAGATATGTGCTTTCCTGATTCTGGGTGATCTTGCCGTTCGACGTATTCACATTGACCACATCCGTCGAGTTCTGCATCTGATTGAGACCTAATTCCACATAGTCGCCGGGGAGGTAGGTGTAGATTACCGACACGACCGCATACGGTGTAGTGGATGGTGAACCCAAAGGATCGTTGTAAAAATCGCTGTATTGCACGCCGACTTTCGCCGAGGCATTCAGATTGGAAAGAAAGTTGTGCTGAGCGCCGACATATCCGAAATACGAGCGGTAGTTACGACTCTGGCTGTAATAGAAAAAATTGCCTGTCTGGGCCCCAAGCTGGGGCGAGTAGGCAATTGGCTCGTTTCCGTAGTAATTCACCCACTCAAATGCGCCGCCCACAAAAGCCACCGTTTCCGGGGCAACATGCCATTGGAGATCCAATGATACAGTTTGATCAATGCGATTCAGTGACCCCGCCAAACTGGCACCTGCCGCCGGAGCACCATTGTAAGGCAAACCAAAGTAATTATCAAAAATTTGTTGCTGAGTCGCGCCACTGTTCTGGTAGTCGGCAAACGCATTTTGATAATTCAACGACGTGCTGAACAACCTCGTCCAATCCGTGTTCAAGGTGAGGGTTCCCGTGTTGGCGACGTTGTTGCCATCGACGCGGTATGGCAGCGCCCCCGGTGCGGAATTCGGGTTTAGCAACTGCGGCTCCTGGCCCACGACAAACGTGTCCATCATTTTCCCCTGCCATCGCTCGGTGAATGCGTGATCCACCCACAAATCAAGCTGGTCGCTTTGATCAATCGGATCCTGGCCCTGATTACTCCTGTCCTCGTAATACGTCATCCCGTAAGTGTTGCGCAACCCCAACTCCGTTTGTTGCAAAGGCACGGCCAGCATGATTTGGGGTGAAAGTTCAAACCCGTAGCTGCCGCGCACGTTGCTGTTTGCCGTGTTGTAGTTGTCGTCGTAAAATCCGCGCAAGGTGGCCGAAACGTTCCAGATCTTGGTGGATGACAGGGGGCCCAAATCAGGCGCGTATGCGGCTTGCAAACTGGCGGTTCCGGCTGCTGCCAGCCCCATAGAAACAAAGAATTTTCTCATAACTCTTCTGGACGTTCTAGTTAGACCGCTGACATTCCTCATCATTCAAAAAATGTGCTCGCAACCAAGGACTGCAAGAGATTGCCAACAATGCCATCCCAGTGTCAAAGACAATTTTCAACATTTTTCGGCCTCAAATTCACCCCGCAAACCGGCGTCGCGGACGCGCTGACGTTTCAATTTAAACGCGCTTCTGCTTCAATTCCTTCGCCAGTGATTCCAAGGTGAGAGTGTTGACCACGTCCTTTCGTTCCAGCCACCCTTTCCGCGCAATCCCGGCGCCCAGCCGCAGAAAGCCCGCGTGCTCATTGCGATGCGCGTCGGGATTGATGACGCATTTCACGCCCTTGCTTTTCGCGTATGGCCAGAGCCGCCAGTCGAGGTCGAACCGGTGCGGATTGCAATTCAACTCAAGCCACGTGCCGGTCGCGGCGCACGCGTCAATCACCGCCTGCGCGTTGACCGGATACGGCTCGCGTTCCAGGAGCAACCGCCCCGTCAGGTGGGCGATGGCGTGAACGTACTTGTTTCCCGCCGCGCGAATCAGCCGTTTCGTGTTCTCCGCTTCGCTGCTGGCCGGAACGTGCAGGCTGGCAACCACCACGTCCAGTTCCGCGAGCAGGTCGTCGTCGAAATCCAGCCGGTCGCGCAAAATGTCCACTTCGCAGCCGGTCAGCAGCCGGAAATCGCTGCCGCGTCCGGCCAGTTGCCCGTTGAGTTTCTTGACTTCCTTGATTTGCTCGCGAACCCGTTTCGCATCCAGCCCGTTCGCCTGAAACGACGATTTTGAATGGTCCGTGATTGCCCAATAATCAAAGCCGAGGTCGTCCATGAACTTTGCGGTTTCCTCAAGGGTGTTGTGCCCGTCGCTCCAGGTCGAATGATTGTGCAGGGCGCCGCGCAACTCCGTCCACTCGATGAGCCTGGGCAAATCATTTTTTTCGGCGGCGGCAAATTCACCATGGTCTTCACGCATCTCCGGCGGGATGCACGGCAAATCCAGTTTCGCAAAAATCTCCGCCTCGTCCCGGCAGGGCACGAGCAATTTCAGGTCACGGGTTTCCTCCTTGGATTTGAACAGGCCGTATTCGTTCAACCGCAGGCCGCGCGCAATTGCCCGCTGGCGCATGACGATGTTGTGCTCCTTGCTGCCCGTGAAATACGCCAGCGCGAACGGAAATTCCTTGTCGCTCACCACGCGCAAGTCGCACTGGATGCCGCCGTCCAAAATCACACTCGCCTTGGTGTCGCCCCTGGCGGTGACCTTGATAACGCCCGGCTGCTCGACAAAAAATTCAATCACCTCCGCCGGCTGCTTTGACGACGCCAGCAGGTCGATGTCGCCGATGACTTCCTTGAACCGACGCAAACTGCCCGCCGCGCTGCAACGAATCACTTGCGGATGCGCGCGCAGGTTTTCGAGCAGTGGTTCGGCGGCGCGCAGAGCGTCGCTCAGCAAGTGTTTCGACGCGTAATTCCGCCGGCGCTCGATGCCTTCGAGAATGTTCGCCTGCGTCTTTTCGCCGAAGCCGTCGAGCCTGGCGACCTTGCCGGATTTGCAGGCCGCCTCGAGTTTCTTGACCGAATCAATGCGCAGCTTTTGATTCAGCGCCTGGATTTTCTTTGGGCCCAATCCGGGAATTTCCAGCATTTCAATCAGCCCCGGCGGGATGGACGCTTTCAATTCGTCGTAGTAAGCCAGCGTGCCGGTTTCCACCAACTCGGTGATTTTCTTTTCGAGGGCTTCGCCAATGCCTTTGATTTCGCCCAAGCGGCCTTCGGCGACCATTTTCGCGAGCGGCTCGCTCAGACTTTCAATCGTGCGCGCGGCATTCAAATAAGCGCGCGTCTTGAAAGGATTCTCGCCTTTGAGTTCCAGCAAGGTGCCGATCTCGACCAGGATTCCCGCAACGTGATCTTTGTCCATGCGCTGAGCATGGCGGCGCCAGTGGCCGATTTCAAGCCGGAGCATTCCGGCAGGAACCGGAAGACTCAGGATGGACAGGAGCAAAACCGCCCACGACCACTGGCCCGCCTGGCCGCCTGCAACTTGACACTGCCGCCAATGCACGGTGCCGCGGTGTGCCCCAACAGGTCATCGCATCAAGGATTGTGATGCAAAGTGGTTTCGATGGTTTCAATTTGTTGCTGCGCCGAACTGTTCGCAGGGTCAAGTTGCAAAACCGTGCGAAACTCAGCCAGTGCCTGGTCGGGCTTTTTTTGAGCGGCCAGGATTGCTCCCAGATACAAATGAGCCGGAGCAAAGTCCGGACGATAATGAACCGCCTCTGCAAATTCGCCTTGCGCTCCCTCACTTTTCCCGTTGGCCGCCAATTCAATTCCCAGCATGTAATGCGCCTGCCAAAAGTCTGGTTTGGCTTTAAGTAGCGCGCGCAGGTCTGCCATGGCTTCATCCCACTGAAATGCAGCGGCAGCCGAGTTGGCTCGATGGAAATAATCGGCCGGCCCCTCCGGCTCCAGATTCGCAGCCTTCTGATAATTGGCCATTGCCGCATCAATTTCGCCCTGATTTTGCTGGAGAAATCCCAGATTCAGATACGTGTCCGCATACCTGGGCTTTGACCGGATTGCACGCTTGAACCATTGGATGGCCTCGGTGGTTTTTTGTTGGTCCGCCAGAATTTCTCCCATCGCATCCTGCGCTTCCGCGTAATCGGGCTGGACGGCCAGGGCGCGGGAAAAATAATCGGCAGCTTCACTGATTTTCCCTTCGCGCACCAGCAACGTGCCGGTGTAATAATATGCTTTGGGCAGGGGAATCAATTCACAGCACCGTTTGGCTTCAGCTATGGCTTGTATCAGGTTACCGCCTATTTCCAGAAAACTTTCAAAATTCACATGCAGGTGGAAGTCATCCGGGGCCATTGCCAGTGCCTGCTCATACATATGCCGCGCCTGCTCCGGCGTCTGCGTATTCATCAGTGCTTTGGCTTGGTTCCACTTCGCCTCGCATTTCTTTAGAAAAGCAGCGTGGTCAAATTGCCCGGTAAATGGCGGCGCTGTTATCCGGTCAAATATCGGCTGCCACACGCGCTGCCGGTCCCAAACGGTAACCGCCAGGCGGCGCTCACACAATTCCTCCGGCGCCCAGCTTCCTTTATCACGGTCGCTGATGAAGCTTGGGAGCAATCCTTTGAGTTGTTCGGCAAAGTTAAGCGCCAGCAGATAATTGCCCGCAAAGTTCAAATGCACGTGCTCGTAAAAGAAGTCCAACCCGGGAATCCCTTCCGGCGAATCCTGTGCCAGGATTTTGGCGGCATCCACCAAATGGACGCCGTTGTCGGCGTACCGCGCCGCCTCATCCCGGATGGCTGAATTGATTCGAGCATCCGCTCGAAAATCCAGCGCATCGTAATCCCGCGCCAATTTGAAATTCTGCAGTGCTTGGGCATAATTTGTCAGCGCCACATCGCAGTTACCCATCCGAAACTGCAGTTCGGCATATTGTGGGTCTATGTTGGCAGCCTCCCTGTAGCAAACCAAAGCCGCCTGGTACGCACGGCTCGTTTCATTGCTAACACCTACCTCAAAGACTTTATTCCACGCTGACAGTTGGTTGGTGCTTAAACCGCGTTTATGAATCGAAGCAAACGGCGGGCAATCTTTCAAATTGACGGCGACCGTGCTCAAGACAACCGGCACACCGGCTCGACGCGCTATCAGCAAAATGTCTTCCAGGTTTCCTCTGAAATTTGCGTAAGCCCGCAGCCGGGCCGGATCGTCGAATCCGATGCGGCCATTCATGAACATTTGCATACCTCCCCATTGCTTCGGAGTTGCCGAACTGCCGCGCAGGTCGCGAATAATATTGTCCAGCAACTGGCCGATTCGCGTGGCTTTGATGGCCACAACGGTCCGGATAACCCAAAGCGGCGGAGCTTGCAGTCCATACGCTGTTTCGGCGCCAAACGGCGGTGGCGCGCTGTTACCATTCGAGAAATCGGAGGCGAATGGAACCATCTTGATTGCGCCAAATGGACCCACCATTTCGTTGTTGCCCATGTAAATAACCCACAAATCGCCCTGATGCCGGGCGCAGTCCCGCGCTATCGGCAGGATAACGTTCGAATCAACAGCCGTGATGGCCACGCAAATTACCTCAAAGTGAATTCCCGGATAACGTTCGTTCAGCAAGACTTGCAGGTATCGGCCCATACCGTAACTCGAATCCGGATCCCCCAAGGCAGCCGATTCGCCAAATAAAAAAATTCGATACGTGTTGGTTGATTTTATTGCTGCAAATCGAAATGCTGGAATAGTACGTGTGATTGCCGGCGGAAAGAAACGGCAACCGAACTCTTCATTCGGCACATAGAAATCTCGTCCGCCAATCCGGACTCGGCTGAAAAAATTGGTGTCGTAGCCGTAACCTGCCAAACGAAGCCCCAGTTCAATGCCACTCAACACGAACAATGGAATGAAGATCATCGCAAAAAGGCGCATCAGCCAGAGACGACGCTTTGAAGAATGGGCTGTAACATTCATAAGGGCAAATCCTGCAAGAATCCGCTTCCTTTTTGATTTTCGCCAAATTCTCGCAAAACCATGTTATTCAAGATGCAAGGTGTTTAACGGTAGCAAGATATCAAATTCAATAAAACTCCTGCTTTTAATATAAATTTTAAGATCGTCCCACAGGAAATACATTTAAACCCCGGAAAACAAGGGCTTTTTGAGCGATCTCCAAGCTGTGGGACGGAGAGTGCCATGAGAATCGCAGCCGAAAATGGCAGAAAGACCCTAAAAATCAATTGTTTATGCATTTTACCTATGGGACGGCACCGCACAGACTTGATAACAATTAACTTCTGTTTCCACTTTTTTGCAAAAAGTTGTTGACAAAGTCAGCAAAACATAATACAAAAGAGCATGATTCAGCGGTAACAGTAATACAAGCAATAACGACAAGACCCAAACAAAACTAAAAATCTATGAAAAAAACCCTTTTGATAATGCTCAGTGTAATGGGAGTCGTTGGTTGGACCAGTATGCAGGGTCAACTAATCGATGTTAATTTTACTGACGGTAACATCAACGCGGCCTACGGCGGCGGCGATGCCACTCCTACTCCCCCGGGAACTGTGATGACAGGCGCGGCGGTGCTTGGTGCAGCGGGTGACGTTTGGAATGGCTTGGGCGGATTCACCTACGCAAGTGCCGGTGGGGCGGCTTCGTACACCAGTGGCGCCTTGGTTGATTCAACGGGCGCCCCTACGACGGTTTCGTTGAGTCTGGCGGCTCCCAGCGGCACCTATGGTGCTAATTCCGTAAATTGGGGCAACTACAGCACATTCTCATGGGCTTCTTTAGCTGCCGAACAGGCAGGCCCTATTACTAGCCCCCCATACACCCCATACTCAGCCTTGTTCTCGCATACTCTCGTCGCCAATAGTGCTGCTGCTGATGGATCCGTCGTACTCAGCGGTCTAACGCCTGGAACGTATAATCTGGTTCTTTATAGCGCGAGTGACGTGAATGTTGGTGCTGGGAGAACGAGCACGTTCGTGGTCAATGGTGTCACCCAGACCTCTACCTGGACCGCAAGTGGGGCCACCACCCTCATCAATGGAGTTGACTGCGTCGAGTACGCAGGAGTCACGACTACCGGGACACTATCCATAAACTTTGGCAATTTGATTGCCAGCGAAAGTGATCTAAATGGTTTGCAACTTCAATTTGAAAGTAATGTCGTCCCTGAGCCCAGCACATTGGCGCTTTTTGCCGGCGCGGCATTGTTGCTCGGTTATCAACGGCGTAAAGCGTTGCGCAAGTAATCTTGTTCTGTTAGATTTCACTCCAGCCCAATCCAGCGGTCGCGTTGGATTGGGCTGTTGCTTTGCAGACGGGCCGGTTCCTGGTACACATCTATTTCGAATCGCCCCCAGGACCGTGACCCTTTGACCCGTGGATGGTTTCGAGGTATTGCTGCGCTGATTGGTTGGTGGGATCAAGCTGCAAGGTTATGCGATACTCGGCGAGTGCCTGATCCAACTTTCCCTGTTTCGCAAGCATGACGCCGAGATTCAAATGCGACGGGGCAAAGTCTGGACGATAACGGATGGCCGCCGAAAACTGCGCCCGGGCTTCCTCGATTTTTCCCTGGGCCGCCAGTTCAACCCCGAGCAGATAGCGGGCTTGCCAGAATTCCGGTTCGAGTTGAATGACCATTCCAAAAGCTTCAACCGCCCTTGACCCCAAGCCCAGCGCACTAGAGGCAACCGCTTGGTCAAAATAATCCGCCGGGCCTTGTGGCTGAAGGCGGGCGGCCTGCTGATAATAAGCCGCAGCTTGTTTCAAATCTCCCCGGTTCTGCTCCAGAAATCCCAAGTTAATGTAGGTTTCCACGTCGTCTGGATCGACCCGGAGGGCACGTCTGAAATATGCGGCCGCCTCCTTGGTTTTCTGCCGGTTTGCCAGAATCTGCCCCAGCCCGTTCAGCGCAGGCACATAATTGCCCTGGAGGGCAAGCGTACGCGAAAAATTTTCCGCCGCTTCGTCAGTTTTGCCCTGAGGAATCAACAATTTGCCGGCGACATAATACAGCCCAGGCAACTGTGGCATCAGTTCGCAGACGCGTTGAAGTTCTTCGGTGGCTTGCGCCAGGTCCCCTCGCGCTGCCAAATATTGCGCGAAATTCCAATATAATTGGCCGTCTGTTGGGGCCAGTGCCAGCGCTTGTTGGTACAGTTGCCGCATTTGCTCCGGCGTCTCGGAATCCACCCGCGATTTCAGTTCTCCGAGTTTTTCTTCGTACCGCTTCATCGTGGCGGCATGGGTCAACTGTTCGGTGAAAGGCGGCCCGGAGACGACGCTGTAATCTTTCTGCCAGACACGCTGGCGGTCCCACGCCGAAACCGCCAGCCGGCGGTCGCAAACTTCCGTTGACGCCCATTCTCCTTTGTCCTGCGCCGCAATTGATTTCGGAAGCAGCTTCGCCGTTTCTTCGGCCATCGCGCGCCCCAGCAGATAATTGCCCTCGAAGTCCAAATGCACATGCTCAAAAAACAGTTCGTTGCCGGGAATGTTTTCCGGCGAATTCTGCGCCAGCATCCGGGCGGCTTCCAAAAAATAAACGCCTCTGCCAGCATAAGCATCCGCGGCATCTTTTATGATTTGATTGATGCGGGTGTCCGCCCGGAAAGCCAGCGTGTCATAATCCCGGGCCAGTTCAAATTCGCGCCGGGCTTGAGCCGCATTCGTCAGCGCAAGCTGACAACTTCCCAGGCGAAACTGCAATTCGGCATATTGAGGATCTATGGCCGCCGCCCCGGTGTATCGCTTCAGCGCCCCCGGATAATCGCTCACCGATTCGAGGGCAATGCCACTCTGGTAAATGCCATCCCATTCCGCCTGTTGCGTCTCGTTTAACGTGCTCACATGAAGCGAAGCAAACGGAGCACAATCCTTTAGATTACTGCCGACCGTGCTCAAAATAATCGGCACCCCGGCCTCGTGGCCCGCGCGCAAAATGTCCGCCAGATTCTTTTTGAAATTTTCATAGGCCCGCAGCCGGTTCGGATCATCATACCGAAGCTGGTGCTGTTCGAACATGTTAAGCCCGCTCCAGGTTTTCGGGGTGGACGCATGCATCCCCCATCGTTGCATCAGACTGTCCAGCCACTGCCCAATCCGGGTGGTTTTGATCGCCAGATCGGCCCGGACCAAACCCGTTCCCGGCGCCCGCGAACCGAAGACGGTGCCCGCGCCGAAAGGACCCACCATCTCGTTGTTGCCCATGTAAATAATCCACAAATCGCCGTCGCGCCGGGCGCATTCGCGCGCGATGGGCAAAATCGCGTGGGAATTGATGGCCGTCATCGCCACGCAGACCACTTCAAAGTCCGTTCCGGGAAAACGTTCGCGCAAGAGGGTTTGCAAATAACGCCAGGCGCCATAACTCGGGTCGGGATCGCCCAACGCCGCCGATTCGCCAAACACAAAAATGCGACAGGTATGGGGAGCTTTTTTTACGGCCATGCGTTGAGGCGAGGGTTCGCGGGCCAGGGCGGGCGGAAAAAATCGGTAACTGAATTTATCATTGGGAACATAATAATCCTGCCCCTGAATCCGGATTCGGCGGAAAAAGCTGGTATCATAACCGTATCCAGCCAAACGAAGCCCCAGTTCAATGCCACCCAACACGAACAAAGGAATGAAGATCATCGCAAAAAGACGCATCAGCCAGAGACGACGCTTTGAAGCAGGGGCTGTGGTATTCATAAAGACAAATTTGCAAGGATCCGCTTCTTTTTTGATTTCTGCCAACTTCTCACAAAACCATGTTACTCAGGATACAAGCTCTTTAACAATGCAAGATATCAAACTGAATAAAATTCCTGTTTTAAATACAGATTTCACAGTCGTTCCATAGGGAATGGTTGAAAAACCAGGAAAAGAAGGGCGTTTTGAGCGTATGCGGCTGACGGGCCACGTCTGGTTTCTCGTGCTGAATTGTGAAATCATGGCGGCATAAAATCTTCAGAAAATGGATCAAGCCGGCGGTATTGGACTTCTGAACGTGAGCAAAAAGATTTTCGGAATGCCATCCGAACGCCGCCAGCCAGTTTGGACGCACTGGAAAACGGTGCGTGGGCGGACCAGGTTTCATTGACGAAAAGCAACTGCTGGAACGGTTGCCTCCTGCCACGAGTCTTGTATCCGCAACTCCTTTCCGATTATAATACCTGAGTGTCACGTCGGAACTTTTCAAGGCGATTATCAATGATTCCATGGGCGCGACTGGCCATCCCCGGCACCCTGATCGTTGTGTTTGTCTGCTTGGCCTATTTTCCGGCGCTGCGCGGCGGTTTCGTCTGGGATGATGAAGCTTACGTGACTAACAACCCGCTGCTTACCGCGCCGGACGGCTTGACGCGGATTTGGTTTTCAACCGAGCCACCCTCGCAGTATTTCCCGCTCACCTACACGACGTTTCGCATTGAACGCGTGCTTTGGGGACTTAATCCCGCAGGTTATCATTTGGTCAATCTTCTGCTGCACGCGGCCAATGCCCTGTTGGTCTGGAGATTGTTGAAGCGGCTGAACGTGCCCGGGGCGTGGCTGGCGGCGGCCATCTTTGCGCTGCATCCGGTCCAGGTGGAATCGGTCGCCTGGATCGCCGAACGCAAGAATGTGTTGATGTGCTTTTTCTTCCTGCTGACTTTGCAGGTGTGGATTGGATTTGTCGAAGGGGGAAAGTGGCGGTTTTATTGGCTGGCGCTGGTGTTCTACGCGCTGGCGCTTTGCAGCAAAACGACGGCTTGCACGCTGCCGGCGGCGTTACTTCTGATTTTGTGGCTGAAAGGAAGGCCGATTGACTGGCAGCGGCTGGCTCAAACTGTTCCGTTCCTGGCGATGGGTTTGGGGATGGGACTGCTGACGATGTGGTGGGAACGATATCACGTAGGCACCCAGGGAAAACTTTTTTCGCTTGGCCTGCCGGAGCGTGTTTTGGTAGCCAGCCATGCCGTTTGGTTTTATTTGGGCAAACTGTTCTGGCCGGTGAATCTGACGTTCAGTTATCCGCATTGGACAATCAACGCCGCCAATCCATCAGCTTATGGTTGGCTGGTGATGGGAATTGGATCAGGCACGGCGATTTATTTCACCAGACGATTCGTCGGGCGCGGGGTTGTGGTTGCGACATTGTTTTACGTGGCAACGTTGTGTCCAATGCTGGGGTTCGTCATGCTTTACACGTTTCGTTACACGTTTGTGGCCGACCATTACCAATATGTCGCCTGCCTTGGTCCCATCGCCCTGGTGGCGGCGCTGGTGGTGCGGGCGGCTGAAACTCTGCGCACCCCGGCGGTGGTTTATGGGTTTGCCGCAATCGTGCTGCCGGTGCTCGCCCTCCTGACCTGGCGGCAGGCCGGGATGTACACGGACATGGAAACCCTCCGGCGGACGACGCTGGCCAGGAACCCGGGTTGCTGGATGGCCTACAACAATCTGGGTGTTCTGCTTAGAGACCAAGGGCGCGTTGAAGAGGCGGTGGAACTCTACCATAAGTCCGTCGAGATCAATCCGAATAACTCCGAAGCGCAGTTCAACTTGGGTACCGCTCTCGCCGCCAGGGGCCGGTTTGATGAAGCAATCAAGAACTTTCGCATGGCCATCCAGATCAATCCGAATTTCTCCGAGGCGCTGAACAATCTGGCGTGGGTGCTGGCGACCAGTCCCAAGGCTGAACTCCGCGATGGGACGCAAGCGGTACAACTGGCCGAACGCGCATGTGAGCTGACTCATTATGGCCAACCCGCGTTCCTCGGGACGCTGGCCGCCGCTTATGCCGAATGTGGACGTTTCCCGGAAGCGGTGACCACGGCGGAAAAGGCGGAGCAGCTCGCAACCGAAGCCGGGTCTAAAAAGCTGGCCGGGAAAAACCGGCAATTGCTTGAACTCTACCGGGCAGGCACGCCCTATCATGAGCCCGCTCCAACGGGGCAATGAGTTCTGTTGAACTTCGCAGATTGGGAACGGAGAAAACCTTGCTGCCGCAGTTCCAGTTGGTGTTTATCCAAACCTTCATTGCGCTTACCACCGAAGTCATGGCGGATATACTGATCAAGCTTCTGGCGCAGCAGCCGGTTTTCGTTTTGCAGCCGCGCGATCCTGCCTCGTAGGCTGACGGCTTCAACCGGCCAGCGCCAGGTTGCCTTGGGCAACCGAACTTCTTGAAACTTTACCTTCGCGGGAACGGCGTCCCGTTCCAGGCGCAACCATTTGCCCAGGGTGGTTAGCCCGATGCCGTGCCGGGTGGCGGAATCCTGTTGGGTTAGTTGACTTTGGTGGAAACCCGCGAGCAATCGTTGCCGCTGTTCAGGAGTCCGACGCCGCGGTCCTGATCCAGTTTTTGAAGTATCCATGCCGCCATGGTTTCACAATCTGATGCCGGAAACCAGACGTGGACCGTCAGCCGCATACTTTTGAGGGACCTCAAGCCGTGTGACTATGTGTAACGTTAAAGTAGCCAGAAATGGCAAATAAAACCAATAAAATCATGTGTTTACGCATGTCTCCTATGGGACGGCACTGGACAGATTTAATGGCAGTAAATCTTTGTTTCCTTTTTGCAAAAACTCTTGACACAATCAATCAAATGTAGTATTTTTTAATCACAATTCGGTACAACCTAACAAAACGAATAACAAAGCAACAAACTATATTATGAAAATGTTCCCTAAAGTCATTGCTGCTGCTTTCGGCGTAGTCGCGGCATATTCAATCAGCGCACAGGCCCAGGGCATTGTGGATCCAAATTATAGCGGCCCCTATACGGCAAACCCGATAACCGTCGCGGGCGTCGACCAAGGTTGGGCACCCTTCAGTGCGGGCCTGATAGCCACAACGCCCACCTACAATGGGGCTCCGACTTCCTTGGGCTTGGCCTTGGGCGCCCAAGATGGCTGGAATACTCCAGGCGCCTATCAAATAGACAGCGGCGTCACTCCGGGCCTAAAGTATACGGTCAGTGCGTGGGTTTACCAGACAGCGCCTGCCACAACGGCGGGTGGGCTTCTTCAGCTTGGCTTTGAAACGGCCGCTTTGGGTGGTATAAGCACCGTGGAGAACCCGGGCAATACCGTTGGGATAACGATAAATGGGCCGCTCGATGTGTGGACCGAATATTCTGTTTCGGCGACCGCGCCCGCAGGATACACAGACGCCGTAGTGTATACCATGGCGCAGGATTATAATAACGCGAATCCGTTAGCATTTTATTTTGATGGTGTTTCCATTGCAGTGCCCGAGCCGGCCAGCTTGGCGCTCTTGGCTTTGGGTCTGCCCCTCTTCTTCATCCGTCGGCGGAATAGCTAATACGCTCACAGTTTAACAAAAAGGCCACCCGACATAGGCGGGTGGCCTTTTTTGTTTTGAAAATGAGCTTCAAAAATCGGATTGAGCTCTCTGAAAACCACGATTCATCAGCGCACAGTCTTCTGCCGGCGGCATTTCCTCAAGAGCGTTGGATAGCGGCTCTCTGCCGAGCAGCCGCTTCGTCGTTTTGAGGAGGGTTCGGATTATTGAAGTGCGAGGGCTTGCGCTCCCCGTTGCAATCCATGAAACGATTTCAAATCAGCGAACTGAATTTGTCACGACGTTGTCATAGACCCGGACATAATCCACCTGCATCTCGCCCGGGAAAACAGTATCGCTGTCTGGATTGCCGCCGAAGTCGCCGCCCACGGCCAGGTTCATGATAATATAAAACGGCTGATTGAACGGCGCCGGATACGCGGCCCCCGCCGTGGACCAATTGGTTTGCGTTTCATAAAGGTGATTGTCCACATACCAATTAATTGAGTTGGTCGTCCACTCCAGAAGATAGGTGTGAAAGTTGGTGGCTCCGTCATTCAGGGGAAACCTGTACCGTCCCGAGGACTGAAGATGGCGGCCATCCGCGCCCGCGTAATGGATGGTTCCCCCCACCACCGCCGGATTGTTTCCCCTGTTTTCCACGATATCAATTTCACCACAGGCCGGCCAGCGGCCATAGGCCGAATGTTCGGGCATCAGCCAAAGCGCCGGCCAATAACCCCGCCCCCCGGGGAATTTCGCGCGAAATTCGAAGCGACCGTATTCTTTGGCAAAAAGCCCCTGACTTTTCAGGCGGGCGGACGTGTAAAAAGTTTCGTTGGTAGATTCTCTTCGAGCTGTAATGTGGAGGACGCCGTTGCTGACACAGACATTCTCAGGACGGTCGGTGTAATACTCCAATTCGTGATTTCCCCAGCCACGATGATTTCCAATCTCGAACGTCCAATGATTCGTATCAATCGAGACGCCGTTGAACTCGTCGCTCCAGACCAGTTGCCAATCCCCTCGCGCCGTGAACGTTCCCAACGCGATCGCCGCGCCAGCCAGCCACGGGCGCAGGCCTCTGGCGCAAAACAATGAAACGAAGGGCTGGGGCATTTGAAAATGCACAGGTCAAACGGCGGAGCCTTCGCGAACCCATTGGATGGCGTGCAGCATCAATTCGGTGGAGTTCTTCAAATTCAGTTTCTCTTTGATCCGGTTTCTGAAGGAGTTGATGGTGGCGATGCTCAAATCCAGCTCCTCCGCGATTTGCCGCGTGGCTTTGCCCTCGCCCAACATCCGAAAGACCTCCAATTCGCGGTCGCTCAATGATTCAATGGGCGAAGCCGGCGGCCCGGCCTGACCGCCGCGCATGAATTTGCCCAGCATGGTAGTCGCCATTTTTTCGCTCAAATGGATCTCCCCGCCGAGCACCTTGCGGATGGCCAGTTTCACCGTCTTGGCCGGCTCTTGTTTCATCACATACCCTGCGGCTCCGGCGCGCAACGCGCGTTCCGCGTAAAGGGACTCCTCGTGCATGGAAACCACGAGAACCGGCAGGTCCTCATCCTTGCTCTTCAGGGCCTTGATGAGGTCAATGCCCGTGGTGCCGGACAAGGAAATATCGGCGATGACCAGATCGGGTTTCAACTCATCAATGTTTCGCAACGCCTCGTCGGCGTCCGCCGTGTCGCCGCACACGGTCAAATCCGGCTCGCGGTCAATGAGATACCGCAAGCCTTCGCGAAACATGGCGTGGTCATCCACAATGAAAATCCGGCTCTTGACGGACGGGCGGATATTTCCCTGTGGCGAATCAACCGGATTGGCAGCGTCTTTATTCATAATGGATGATTGGTGGGAGTTTTAGGCGGTGGCATAAAATACGCAACTGATTTGAGTGCCGTGTCCCGGCTGGCTTTTCAAGTCCAATGCCGCGCCGATGACGCGCGCGCGGTAGCGCATGATGCGGATGCCCATCCCGCTGGAACCGTGGTCGGACACCTCAAAACCCGAGCCGTCGTCACGGACGGCCAGAATCAAACGATCGTTGGCGCGCCCCAGGGAGATGGAGACGGTGGCGGCCTGGCCGTGTTTGGCCGCGTTCAACACGGCTTCCTGCGCGATGTAATACAAATGCAAGGCAACGCTGTCTTCCACTTTGGGAAGCTGCCCGTCGGCGGAGAACTGGCATCGGACCTTGAACAGATTGCTGGTATTGACGGCCAGTTCTTCCAACGCCGACACCAACCCGTTTTCTTCCAGACTGATCGGGAACAGTCCGCGCGCCACGCCGCGGGTCTGGTTGATGGCTTCATTGACCAGTCCGCCCACCCGTTCGGCTTCGGAAGATTCGGCCACGCCTTTCTCCTGCAATTGTTCGGCCAGGATGTCCATTCGGTAGGCGATGGCAGCCAGTTGCTGACAAACGCCGTCGTGCAGATCGTGCCCGATGCGGCGTTGTTCCCGGCTGCTGATTTCCAAAATCTCGCGCTCCAGCCGTTTTCGCTCGGTGATGTCGCGCGCGACGCCTTCCACCTCCATTTGTTTTCCCGCCCTCCCGACCAGGCGCGTGCTGATCTCCAGCCGGATGCGTTGTCCCGCAGAGTTGAGGCAGTCCCACTCCGCCGGCGGCAATCCCGCGCTTTTCGTCACTTGTGTGAGCCATTGGGCGGCGGCGGCGCGCTGTTCTTCGACCACGAACTCAATCAGGTTTTTGGACAGGATGGCGGCGCGGGGGCGATCCAGTATTTCTTCACCGGTTTTATTGATGGACGTGATGTTTCCAGACATGTCGTGGGTAAAAACCATGTCGTTGGCGTTTTCAAACAGATCTTCGTAACGTTCCTTCAAGGCCGCCTCGGTCTGAAGTTGCTCGCGGATGATCTTGGTTTGTTTCTGGACGCGCCGGCGCAGCACACCGGCCCACATCAGCACGACCAGCACGATCACGCACAGGAGGCCCATCATCCACAGCAATTTCTGCAAATTCCACCAGGGCGGCCTTTGCAAGACAAGAATGTCGCCCGCCGAACGCAACAAGATGCGGAAGGATTTGGTACGCCAGTCGGGTCCGACATGCCAGTCATTGCCCCGTTCGATCCGGCAGACGCCGGTGACGGTGATTTTGCAGTCGTTTTGCAAATACGCAAAGTCCACGCCAACGTTCTTTCGCTCCAGATAGGCGTTGAAAATAAATCCGCCGGATTGCAGCACCAGAAATTGTTCGCGGCTGTAGCGCGTCCGATCCAGCACGGTGGCTTCAATCCGCACGAGGCGGCAATCGTGCGTCCCTTTCAACGCCTCGTCGGCAGTGACGGGGTCCGGCGCCAGCAACGGGCCGGCGCCGGTTTTCCGGAAGATGGCATCCTGCAACATGGGGTTGTACTCGCCTTTGGCGGGAAAACCCAAAACTTCCACCTGGTCACCGGGAAGCAGAGAATTCGTTTGTTGCGTTTCCACATACAGCCCTTCCGTTTTATCTTCGATATACAGCGCCTCGTCGCGCCGGTAGATGACCGTGCCGCTGACTTTAACGCGGTGACCGTAAGGACCGCTCGGGGTGAATTGCAACAGTTTCTCGATGGGGCGCGTGGGCGCGTCGAACGGATGGCGGGGCGCGGGTGTTTCAATCACCAGGTCCGCGGGACGCGGCACCAGCAGCCGGAGATCGAACAACTGCCGTTGCAGATTAAAACGGCTGACGCATACACCGCGGATTTTGACGGTGCTGTCCTCCAAATCTTCCTCCCGCCGGACGGGCAGTTGCGTCGCCAGCGCCGTCAAACGGCCGCCGCCCGTCGCGATCTCAACCGAGTAATATTTGGTTTGCGCGTCAAGGCTGACGGCGCGGACAATGCCGTGAATTTCCACAAACTGGCTGTCTTCCTCGCCGCTGGCCAGGGCTTCATAAGAAACCGGTTTGGCCGGAGGAAAGGTTCCCGCGCCCAAAAGTTTAACCCGTTGCGGCGTGATCGTCGGCGCATATTCGCCGGGGCTGGTCTGGCCTTCGATCTCCACCAATGCTCCTGTCGTCGGGGCTGCATTGGTCAACGCGTCACTCGGAAAAAGATAGATGCCAGCCGTGTCGTCCTGAAAAAACCGGTAAAACTGGCTTTCGTCAAAAAACGTCAGCACCCCGCGCAACCGCACCGGATAATGACGCGCGGCCTGCTCCGGAGTCAATTGCCGGGCTTGCTGGGCCGTTTGCAATTCCGGCGGCGAAGCCTCCTGGCCGGCCAGGCGCGGGACGGTGAGGAAAAATAAAAGGCCCGTCAGCAGCGGCACGGCGCCCGTGGCCGCGCCCGGAATCCTCAACCCCGCCGGTCGGATGGTTGGCTTCATAACAGGGCCTTCGGGAAATTGAATCCGATCATTTCCAAACCGGATTATGCACATTCAACTGGAATCTGCCAAGCTTTGTTCGAAAGGCCGCCGGATGTAAAAGACAATTTCATTGCGCGCGAAGGCCAATCTCAGGGGTTCTGTTGGAGGCGGTAGAATTGCGCGCCCGCGCCAATGGGAACGGTCACGATGTTTAGCGAGTTGGTGGGAATCGGCGAGTTCGTTACGGTGGTCCAAAGGTTGGTGGGTCCCAGCACCGGGGTTTCTTGCAGCAACCAACTGGTCACCGACGCTGGCCAGGAAATCACCGCATTGGTCCCGACTTGGGCAATGGCCAGTGTTGGCGGGAGGGCGGGATAAACTTCAAATTCGTACAGCGAATATTTGGAGGAAACATCTGGCATCCAATCCGACCAACAACCAAGACGCCAGCCAATATTTTCAGGTCAATCCGGTTTCATGGCTGGCGTGCCAAAGCCCTCAGACGGTCATGGCCCCAAGACGGTACGGTAGAAACGAACCGGATAGGCCGGGGAATTGGTATCCACCCAAAAGAATGGCAACAACGGCAAATTGGTTGTGAATATTGGAATCCAGGAAGTCAAGTTGGTGGAAGCCATGAGCGTGTAGTTCGTCCCTGTATTATTGGTGTTGATCCAAAATTCAAACTGGCCGTTGGTGATGGAAGCGCCATAGAGGGCAGGCACGATTGGCTGATTGGGCGTGGCACTGACCTGGATGGAGTTGGTGCTATCACAGCCGTTATTGACCGCCAAAACCACATAGTAATATGTCGTCCCATTCGTCACCACGGAATCAGTGTAGTTGGTAACTGTCAGTCCGCTGGACAACAGGGTGTACGGCCCACCGCTGACCACCGAGCGTTTCACGTTGTAGCTGGTGGCTCCGCTTACTGTGTTCCAACTCAAGGCCACCAGCGAGTTGCTTGCGGTCGCCGTCAAACCCACCGGCGCGGCCGGCGGCGGGAGGAGGATTTCGATGCCGCTGGATTTGGCGTTGTCCTTGATGGTGACGTACTGGATGACAATCGCATTCGTGGTGTTAGGAGCCACCATAAACTGTTGGATGTTCGCCTTGTCCTCGGCGCCGGACACGGCGAAAACGTCGAAGTTCGTCAGGACTTCATTGCCGTTAATGAAAACGTTGAATATCCGATCGTTTGTGGCAGTCCAATAAATTTCTGCAAAGTGGAGGCGCACCAAGTAGTTCACGCCCTGCGTCAAGTTGGTGAAAGTGTAGGTGAAGTTGCCGTAGCGTTCGGTTTGATAAACCGCCTGGGGTGCGGGAGAGGTCACGGCGCTGGTGTCGATTGCCGCCGTTGTCGAGGCGGCGGTGCCGCCCGAATAATATGCGTCCGCGATGAACTGGTTAGCCGCGCTGCCACCCGAGTTCACGGCCAATTCGAAGGCGCCCAGTGTCACGGCTGACTCACTCGAGTTGGGGCTTTCGCCAAGAGAGTTCGTGGCTGAAACCACATAGTAGTAACTGGAGCAAGTGGAAACAGCGGTGTCAACGTAGCTGTTCGCGGTGGGACTGGCGATGGTAGTGTACGGTCCACCGCTGACCAGCGAGCGTTTCACATTGTAAGCGGTTGCACCGGTGGAGGCGTTCCAACTCAGATAAACTGCCGCGTTGCCGGTGCCCGCTGTCAATCCCGTTGGGGCGGCCGGAACCGTAGGTATCGGCGTACTCAAGCCAATCCAGTTGATACTAAATCCATTAGTGAGCACTTCCAACCGCAGCGCCTGACTCCCGATGCCGCCCGCCAGGGAAACTGCTGGCAAGGTGACGGTCTGCCAGCTTTGGGAGCCGCCGGTATTGGGAATGTTGACTGTGCCCACCACGGCACCGTTGAGCCGCACCCGCAGTTGACCGCCGGCCGCAGGTGCAGCCACACGGAGGCTGATGGTGTAGTTGGCCGTGGGATACGGCAGGTTGACCGTGTATTCCAGCCATTCACCGGTGTTGAGCGAGTTCACGTCGTAGCCGCCGCCCGTGTCCGAGGTGGGTTCAATCCCCACGTCATCCGACCGGTAAACCCCGCCCGGATTGCCTACCGTGGTGTTGTAGTAGGCCACACTCTCGCCGCCAGTATCGTAGTTCTCCGCTTGGATGATGTTCGTGCCTCCCGACATGGTGGGAACGGTCCCCCCAAAAGGCTCTTGCGGTTGCGAATAAACTTGCAGTTCCGTCAGCGAATAACCAGTGCCCGGCAAACCTTGCTGCGTCCCGTTAATCTGCACATAGCGGCCGCGGCCCGAAACCAGAATGTCCTCGGTGCCGCCGACATCATTGTTGGTGCTGAACACTGCCGTCCCGTTGGTTCCGTCAGGCGAAATTTGGATCGTGTAGCTGCTGGCATAATTGCTGTTCCACAGCAGCCGGACCCGGGAAAGGTCTTTTATTAAACCGATATCCACCTCAATCCATTGCGGGTCGCTGGCCAGCGAAGTCCAGGTTGAGGTGGTATCTCCGTCCACGGCGGCCGCACCCGGAGTGTTCGTGGAAAGCACGGAGGAAACGGTCACGGGTTGATGAAGCGCCGCGTTGGCCAGATCACTGGAAGGAACCGAACTAACCGTGAAGGCCCCGGTCAAGCGGATGTCGCGCGAGGAGGCCCCGACCAGGACTTGAAACGTGCCCGGCGTCACAATCCAGCCGCGCGCGACCGGGTCCCAATTGGCCAGGTCTTCACAATCCAGATTGAACGTGACGTGCTGCGTCTGGCCCGGCGAGAGGGTGATTTTCTGGAATCCTTTAAGCAGCTTGGGCGGCTCGCCCGCGGCGGTTGGAAAGCCCAGATAGAGCTGGGGCACTTCAGCGCCTGTGAGATTGCCCGTGTTTGTCAGATCGAAGCCGATTTGCACCTGCCCCGAAGGACTCACCGCGCTGACCGTCAGATTGCTGTAGCCGAAAGTGGTGTAGGACAATCCGAATCCAAACGGGAACAGCGGAGTCACGTTGTTTGCGTCATACCAGCGATAACCGATTTCCAACCCTTCGGAGTAGGCCGCGTGAAGGTTGATGCCGGGCCATTGGGCGGTGGTGCTCGTGGGTACCTGGCTCGCCGAGGGAGGTATGCTAACCGGTAATTTTCCAGAAGGATTCACGTCCCCGAACAGGACTTGAGCCAGCGCGTTGCCATTTTCCTGTCCCGGATACCACGCCATCACAATTCCCGCGACCTGACTGGCCCACGGCATCAGCGTAGCGGAAGACTCATACATCACGACGATGGTATTCGGGTTGGCGGCGGCCACGGCACTGATGAGGGCGTCCTGGCCGTTGGGCAGGGAAAGGTTGGCGCGATCGGAACCTTCGCTGGTCTGCTGGCCCACACACACGATCGCCACGGCAGAATTGCTGGCT
>Ga0181532_10000209_pt1 | contig 60824 bp, 56 predicted proteins | sample PEATcosm2014_Bin_33_FD_119768 | JGI IMG/M metagenome (GOLD analysis project Ga0181532, IMG submission 119768) | Peatland microbial communities from MTU Mesocosm Facility, Houghton, MI, USA - PEATcosm2014_Bin11_30_metaG | ecosystem: Environmental > Terrestrial > Soil > Wetlands > Peat | place... | reverse complement strand
TCTAAAAACTCGACACGCTAGGATGCCCTATAAACGATTTTCTCCACCTCCGGATACATTTCTGGTCACCCAATTTCGGCAGTTTCTGCACTAGACGCGACTTTTTCAACAGCCACGCCTGTTCACAACAGCTATTATTCCGCGGATAGACCGTCTCGCGCGCACCGCATTGACCGTGACCGCTCCGGTCGGCACATTTAACGTCGAGACGTAGGGTTGGCTCTTATCGGTGGCCCAACGGTAAGTAGAATCTTTCCCCTTGCCTTTCGAGAGGTCCGGGTCGATAATCTCTTTGGTCACGGAGACCTTTCTCGGCTCAAGGGAATAGGTCGGGAATGGTTGTCGGGAGGGTCGTTGGGTGTTGACACGTCCAACGGCTCTCGCTATTTGCACTCGCCATTGATCGCGGAGAGCGTCGAGATTTGACTTCTGGCCCAACCTGCGAATTGCTAGGAGAAATGAATGGAAAACTTGATTAGGAAAGCCACACCTGTTTTGCTGGTGTTTACGGTTGTGATTTTGCTAGCTCTGCCCATGTTCGCCGCCAGCGACGAAGAAACCTTCCGTAATGCCGCCAACGTATTGCAGGCAATGCTTGACAGCAAGGACGTTCCGGCCAGTGTCGTAGCCAAGGCCGATTGCATTATCGTCCTGCCAAGCGTGAAGAAGTTTGCTGTCGGAATTGGCGGCACCGGGGGCCGCGGCCCGATGAGCTGCCGTTCAGGGAAGAACTTCAGCGGCAAGTGGTCTGCACCTGCAATGTACTCGATCGGCGGCGCCAGCGCCGGTTTCCAGCTAGGCGGTACGGCTACCGATTTCGTTCTCCTGATCATGGCGCCGTCGGCAGTCGACAAGGTGCTGGACAGCAAGGTTAAGGTGGGCAGCGATGCGACGGCAGCGATGGGCCCCGGAGCCAGCGCAGGAAGTTCGGTCGGCGGAGCCGATATTTTGACCTACTCCCGGACTTCGGGAGCATTTGCCGGGGTATCGCTCAATGGCGCCTCACTCCAACCTGACGGTGACGCCAACAAAAGGGTCTACGGGTCAGGGGTTACGGCTCGGGAGATCGTTACGGGCAATTCCGTCAAGCCGACCTCTGGCGGCGAAGCCTTTACTTCGTTGCTGAATAGCAAAGCCGCGAAGCACATGTAATGCGCTTGCGATGGCAGGAAAACAAGGGGTGCCCTCTCCCCTGAGTGGCACCTCAAGGCAGCCGCTGTTACCCTTGCCTATCTTGATACGTCATTTCCTTACGTAAAATCCCCATTTCACCAGTAACCGGCGTCGGGCCGGGATTGGTGGTGATAATGCCTGTGGCTGTTGAAAAACTCTTTCGGCGCTTTCGCCCTGAAAACTCGACGCGCTAGGATGCCTTATAAACGATTTTCTCCACCTCCGGATACATTTCTGGTCACCCAATTTCGTCAGTTGCGGCACTTCAAGGGACTTTTTCAACAGCCACGCCTGTTCTCGCCAACTATTGAACTTCCGTGTAAGCTGCTCACTGATATGAAGCATTTACTCGCCGTCGCGGGGCTACGAACGTGGCGGATCGTTGTTTCGATCTTATGGGCATTAACTGCGATGTCCGGCCAAGCCGGCGACAAGTCATCAGCCTTTGTAAGCTGTTCTGCCAAAGCTGGCACAGTACCTACCTACCAGGACGTGTGCCTTGGCAAACGGTCTGGCGAGATTGCTTGTGGGGAACAGGTGAAGATTGTCGAACGGGAGGGCGGTTATTTTAGGGTACGCTCGACGACAGGAGATACCTACGTCAGTGCCGCTGCCATATCACGCTCTCCGAAGAGGTTCGATCCTATTCCCCTGCAAGCACCCGTGCCACCGCCCGATTGTGGAGCAGCTTGGGCTGCTGAGCGTTCCAAGTTGCCCGGCAAGCAACACCCTTACGCTTGGTTTCACCCTGACCCGCAGTACACTGATGCGGCGAGCAAGGCAAAACTGCAAGGCACCGTGGTTTTGTCATTCACCGTCGGTATCGATGGTCGTCCGTCCGACATTCATGTCGAGAAATCATTAGATCAGAGCATGGATGAGCAAGCAGTCGCAACCTTGCAAGAATGGAGGTTTGATCCTGCGCGTGAAGACGGCACTCCGGTACCAGCACAGCTAAAAGTCGAGATGAACTTTAGGCTTTACTAAGCCGCAAGTACCTCTCAATTGGCGTTAAATCCCCATAGCACTCATTGACCGCTGGCGGGGCGTTGTTTACGCTATGGCCTGTTCACAACAACAATCGTAGAATCTCCTGAATATGCAGAGCCACGAACCTGGGCCGAATCCGCTCGATTCCGGGACATTTAACAGCTTTCGGAAATCAAATTGTTTTGCATCCTGGTGTAAAATCTGCTGCCAAAGCAAGAGCAAGACATCCCCCATTTGTAAAGGAGGCACCATGTCGAACCTCTTTCCGCCTGTCACCTCATCTTCCACTCATAGCCTGGGAGCGATGCTCTTTGCCCTTGCGGTAGTGGTTGCCAGCCTATTGGCCGTCCCGGTGGCTCATGCCCAGACCTACACTGTGCTGCACAACTTCACCGGCGGATCAGACGGCGGAAATCCCTATGCCGGACTTACGCTGGACGCCGGGGGAAATCTGTATGGCACTACATCCGGATTTGCAACATACTGCGGCTCGGTGTTCAAGCTGACCCGCCGCTCTGGCAGTTGGACCTTCAGTGTCCCATACTCGTTTCAGCAATATGGCAGTCCTTGTGGCCCGCAATCCAGAGTGGTCTTTGGCCCGGATGGCGCGTTGTATGGCAACACGGCCTTCGGCGGCCCTGAGGGTGTGGGAACCGTCTACAAGCTGCAACCACCTGCCAATTTCTGTCCCACCATCTCTTGCGAGTGGACGATTACCGTCCTATACGGCTTTGCCAACGTTCCTGATGGTGCGTACCCTGCCGGCGATGTGGTCTTTGACAGTGCCGGCAATTTGTACGGTGCAACCAGCGGCGGCGGAAACAGCGGCTACACTTGTGCCGATGACTCGCCCTGCGGTACCGCCTTCGAACTGACTCCCTCGTCTGAAGGCTGGACAGAGAGCATCATCTACAATTTTGAAGGAGGCGGCGACGGCGCGTTCCCCAATGGCGTTATCTTCGACAGCTCCGGGCATCTCGATGGAACCACCAGCTTTAGAGGCGGGAACCTCGAGGGTACCGTCTTTTCGCTCGCTCCCAATGGACAGGGACAATGGAAGGAGAAAACCTACTACAGTTTCTCCGGAGAGCAGGACGGTGGTGCGCCTTTGGCAGGCGTGACCCTCGACGGAGCCGGTGGTTTCTACGGCACGACGTCGTATGCGGGCTCTGGCGGCGGTGGAACGGTATGGCACCTTACTCCATCCGATGGAAACTGGCTGCTGAATACGCTGACAAGTTTCAGCTACTCTGGAAAGGGGTATCCGCCCGGATCCGCTGGCGTTTTGACCATGGACGCAGCAGGCAATCTCTATGGAACCACGCGACTCGACGGCGCCTATAACGAAGGCTCGGTTTTCGAACTGACCTTCTCGGATGGTGGATGGACGCTGACTACTTTGTACAGTTTCACGGGTGGCTCGGACGGAGGCCAGCCTTACGGGCAAGTCGTTATCGACGCCAGTGGCAATATGTATGGCACGGCTAGCATCGGTGGCTCGGCAGGACAGTGCTATCAGGATCTAGGAATGTCCGAAGCCTATCCAGCATCGCCAAGTATGGCATCCTTCGACTTTGGTCGTACTTGAGATGGGATGGATATATAAGCTGTTTGGAGCCAGGAGAGTGTCGACGGTGGATTTTTCCATCTTGGTCTTCAGTCCAATTGACCGACCCATGTATCTTCCAGAGGCGAGCCCATCGCGTGGGCAGCGCATCTTGCTCCATCGCCTGCAGATCGAAGAAGGTATCTCTTGTACCCACAAACCCGTCGAAGTACGGCACACGATTCTCTTCTAACGCTTGTTCTGCGAGCAGATCGTAATTTGTGGTGAAGAGCTGAATCGGGTACAAACGGCTAATCGCACCAATCCATGCGGTGACGTGGTGATAAGGGGTGTTCACATTAGGTAGCGATACCGAAGCTGTGTTAGAGATAATGTTGCATGCGGCATCATCGAGCTTTCTGAGTTCTTCTGCTTTTAGGCCCCTAACCGATTCCTTGCCGCAACCTGGCTGAGCAGTCTTATGTGACTCAAAAACTCTTCAGTGTTGGGCGATGGCTTCGCATCCACCTCAAAATGTTTTAGGACTGCTGCGAGTGCGTCCTTTAACGGCGACTTCGACAATTCTGCGAAAACCAGGCTAGTCATTCCTGCAATATCTGGAATCAATGGTTTCTTGCTTTTGTTCTGCTCGATGCTAATTGCCATCGGACATCCGGCACCCAGAAAGAGGCTAATCGGGCGCTTGTCCTGGGATAAAGCCTGCCTTAGATGGCCGGCCGTGATGAGGCAGTCATGCTCCACACTCAATGTAGCCTCCCTGGGCACCGATTCGGAACTGACGAATCACTAAGCTTAGTCCAGTTGGTTCTGATTTAGTCGGTACGAAAAACAAAAGGGGACACGACGCAATGCGCCGTGAACCCCTTCTCTGTATCTTTTTACCTCACCAAACACCGTTTGACCAGCCACTTTTAGTATCATATTCGGCACCAAACCGATGCAAGCATCGCCGAGCAGATGCCGTAGAAATAAGCTATCGGCGCAAGGAGCTCCTGTTCGATGCACTAGGGTCTGATCTCCAGATGCGCACCACCACTCACAACAGGGTGATCGTCCGCCGATGAGGTATTCTCGTCATTTTCGTTAAGCGCAAGCGCAATAAAGCATCAGGGGGCATGCCTGCGGCGCCGAGAGCTGGCTCTTCCATTGTCCAGTCGTTCCGAACCCATGCCAGAGCGGAAGCGGTGCTGCGGGTTCCTCTTGACGATTCACCGCGCTGAACCTTATCCGCAAAATACCGATCCCACTCGATTCACTGCAGCACAATTCAAACTTGCTGCAACGCAATTCGAACACTACTGCAATTGAATTTGAACCTTCACAAATTCCCGATCGCCTTGCCACCCCGCTCGCTGTTTATAATCCCTCCCATGAATCTGGAACAGAAATTAGCCGAACTGAAGCGCCGCGATTCGCTTGCCGAATCCGGTGGTGGTGAAGAGCGCCGTGCGCGCGAGCACAAGCAGGGTAAGATGTCGGCCCGCGAGCGCATCGAATTCCTGCTCGACGAAGGCACCTTCGAAGAGACCGACAAGCTGGTCACCCACCGCTGCACCGATTTCGGCATGGAAGAACAGAAGTATTTCGGCGACGGCTTCCTCACCGGCTACGGCCGCATCGAAGGCCGTCTGGTCTTCGTCTTCGCGCAGGACTTCACTGTCTTCGGCGGCTCGCTCTCGGAGACCAATGCCGCCAAGATCGTCAAGATCATGGACACCGCGATGCGCGTCGGCGCGCCCGTCATCGGCCTCAACGACTCCGGCGGCGCGCGCATTCAGGAAGGCGTCATGTCGCTGGCCGGCTATGCCGACATCTTCCTGCGTAATGTTCTCTCCTCCGGCGTGGTGCCGCAGATCTCGGCCATCATGGGCCCGTGCGCCGGCGGCGCCGTCTATTCGCCCGCCATGACCGATTTCATCCTCATGGTGCAGAACACCTCGTACATGTTCATCACCGGCCCTGACGTCATCAAGGCGGTCACGCACGAAGAGGTGACGAAAGACGAGCTCGGTGGCGCGATGACCCACAACGAGAAGTCCGGCGTCGCGCACTTCATGGCGCACGATGACGCCGAGTGCCTCAGCATGATCCGCGAGCTCTTCAGTTTCATGCCGTCCAACAATCTCGAGGATCCGCCGCGCAAGCCCTGCACCGATCCCACCGATCGCATCGACGAGAAGCTCGACACCATCGTCCCCGCCGAATCCAATCAGCCTTACGACATCAAGGACGTCATCACCACGGTCGTCGACGACAGCTACTTCTTTGAGGTGCAGGAGCATTACGCGAAGAACATCGTCATCGGGTTCGCACGGCTCAACGGCAAGCCGGTCGGCGTCGTCGCCAATCAGCCGGCGTTTCTCGCCGGCGTGCTCGACATCAAAGCTAGCATCAAGGGCGCGCGCTTCGTCCGCTTCTGCGACTGCTTCAACATTCCGCTGATCACCTTCGAAGACGTTCCCGGATTTCTCCCCGGCACGCAGCAGGAATACGGCGGCATCATCACCCACGGCGCCAAGCTGCTGTTCGCGTTTTCGGAAGCGACGGTGCCGAAGATTACCGTGATCACGCGCAAGGCTTACGGCGGCGCGTACTGCGTCATGGCCTCAAAGCACATTCGCACCGACGTCAACTACGCCTGGCCGACCGCAGAGATCGCTGTCATGGGTCCGGAGGGCGCGGTCAACATCGTCTATCGCCGCGAGCTGGAGAAATCAAAGAATGCCGACGCGGATCGCGCGGCAAAGATCGAAGAGTTCCGCGAGCGCTTCGCCAATCCCTACGTCGCCGCCGAGCGCGGCTATCTCGACGCGGTCATCCGCCCCCGCGACACTCGTCGCAAGCTGATTCAAGCTCTCGACATGCTGGAGAACAAGCGCGACAAGAACCCTCCCAAGAAGCACGGAAATATACCGTTATGAGGTTATCGATAGCCCATGATGCATAGGTGCAGTCGCGGGGCGGAGACTTGATCTTCGCGCGAACTTGGTGGCCGGATTCGTATGTCGCAACCCACGATCGCCCGAGCGCCGTAGGCGCGAAAGATGATAGCCCCGCCCTTCAGGGCGGGGGTGGAAGATGGTAAGAATCCCGGAGTCGGCTTCAGCCGACGACAGACGGACCCCTGATAAGAGCGGTTTAGTTTTGGCAGTGACCAGTAGAGCGGGCCTTCAGGCCCACGTCCAGGCCCCATTTGCATCAGATTCGGCCTCACAGGCTGCTGAAAAACTCGATTGTGGAAGCGTTTTGAAGGGGCGCAGCTTCAGCTGCGCCGTCGCAAGGCTTTTGTTTTTCATCCCGAGGAGGCCTTCAGCCCGACGAGGGATCTGCTTCTCGACTTTTCAGCCGCCTGTTCAGCGACGGCACCGCCGCGCGATCCCTAACTCTTCTTGCTGTTGAGCGCGTCATTGAGCCCAGCCGCGCCCTTGAGCACGTCGTTCCAGAACGGCGCTCCCAGAGATACCAAGCCGCCCATTATCAATAATCCGACGATCTCCAATACCGGCTCGCTCTTGAAATCGTCAGGATACTGGCCCGTTCTCAGCAGAACTGGATACTTCTGCAGCTGATCCTGGATAGCCTTGCGGCTGTTTTCATAAACCGTATTCGGATCCTGCGCCTGCGTCGTCCCACCCTGGTTGCCGCTGCCGATGGTTGCAGCCGTGCCGGCAATCGCCTGCGACATGCTCTGATTAATCGCGAGCAGATTGTAGATTTTGATCACGCTCGTATTCAGTACCAGCACTACCGCAAAGCTGAGAGCAATGACCCATCGCTTGTTGTAGGTCGTGTACAGTCTCTGAAACTTCGCCTGTGCTCCCGCGTACGCCGCGGCAATGCTGTCCTTAAACTCACCCAGCGTTGCATTCTCCGCAGCCACGACACGAGGAATTGCCTGCAGCTGCTCGTTCGTGAACTGGATCCCATCCAGCAGCTTGCGAAAGTCGTCCTGGTCGAAACGCTCCAGCGCGGTGATCTTCAGCCCGCGCACCGCCATCGCCTGTTTGACCTGGTCCAGTTGCAGATGCGCTCCCATGAACTCCGTGATCGCCTGCTCCATTACCTTGGCCTTGCTGTTGAGCACCGACTTCACCACTTCCTGTACGCCTTGCACGATCACGCACAGCACGTAAATCAACACCACCAGCGCGAGGAATGTCTGCAGTTCGCTCATGGGACCCCTCCATCTGAGATTTCGCTTTTGCGTGCAACCATACCGCGTCGCATCGCTCGAGTCTTCGATTTTGTGGGGAGCGTATCTGGCTTGTTATCTCGAGCCAAACAAAGTCACAGGCCGACTAGCCCAGCTTTGTTCAAAGCTGACAGCCGAAAGCTAACAGCTCAAAAAGAAGAATCCCGAGAACGTATTTGACCTATCATTTCTGGCCAGCGGGTCACGTTCAACCCTTGCCAAGTTTGCCTGCCAACACTTGCGTATCAGCCTGCGCTTTTGGCCCGAATCGCCGGACTCGCAACTAGCCGGAAAGACCGATCAACGCCTCGGGATTCCCGTCTTGCCCTTGAACTGTCTTCTGCTCTCGCGGTTGAGCCGCTCGCGATGAACTGTTTACGACCTTTGTCTCGCGCTATGGGCGCCAGTCATCGGCCTCGCTACAGATCCCGGGCTTGCCGGTTTCTTCCTCGCTTACGCGCTGAAGAAAGCTCGCTTGCTCACTGCCAGAACCTTGAAAACTGTCAAGGAACGAGTGTGTTTTTACTCCTCCTATTTTCAAAGTCAACCAAATTTTCGCGACTCTATCCCATTTGTTTTCAATTGAGTGCAGCTCGTCCACAGGCCCCTGCCAGGATTTTGTGCAATCGTTATCAGCGCGATTTTCAGTCCCCGAATTCATCCAATATTTTTGCGGTTTTAATGCTGCCCCGCGGCGTAGGATGACGAATATGTTGCGCGATCGAATTGTGGGAAATCCGGCAAGAACCGCGCCCAGAGAGGCTTTTAGAAATTCGGCTATAAGCAAAAGATGAGAGCGGCCAGCTTGGCAAGCCGACAGCCCTACAGCTTCTGCAGCCTTTGCACGTCGCGCACGCCTGGAATCTTGCGCACGCCGGTAACGATGCGCTCCAGGTGCTTCAGGTCGGCGATGTCGGCAACGATCTCCACGGTTGCGGCCTCTTCGGCGGTCTTGGCTTCGATGTTGCGGATGTTGGTATTGGCGTCGCTGATGACGGTGGCGATCTGCTTCAGCATGCCGGGACGGTTGTCGCAGTAAACCGCCAGCTTGACGGGATAGCCGGCTTGCCACGCCGGCGAAGCGGCATCGCGGCCCCATTCAACCGCGATACGCCGCTCAGGCTCGATGAGAAGGTTATCGACGTTGGAACAGTTCTTGGAGTGCACTGCGACACCCTTGCCGCGCGTCACGTAACCAACAATGTCTTCCCCGCGAATCGGATTGCAACATTTCGCGCGGTAAACCATCAGGTCATCGTGCCCCTTGACCTTGATGGCCGAGTTGTCGCCGCCAAAGACGCGCCGCACCACGCTGGTGAAGCCGCCCGAGGCATCATCATCGCTTGGCGGAACTGGCAGGGCATGGCCCGAGAACGACTGCGCTTCGTCCGGCGGCACCAGTCGAGCCAGAATGCTGCGCGCCGAAAATTTCCCGTAGCCGATCGCGGCCAGCAGATCTTCCGGCTTTGCCAACCCGTTTTCACTCGACACGCGCTGCAGCTCAGCATCGTTGAGCGACTTCATCGAAATGCGATACTTCCTCGCCTCTTTCTCCATCAGCTTGCGGCCGATTTCCACCGCTCGCTCACGCTGATGCATGTTGAGCCAGTGCTTGATCTTCTGCCGTGAGCGAGATGACTTGGTGAACTGCAGCCAATCGCGGCTGGGATGATGCCCCGGCTGCGTCAGAATCTCCACGATATCGCCGGAGCGCAACTTATAGCGCAACGCAACGATGCGGCCGTTGACCTTCGCGCCGACGCAGGTGTGTCCGACTTCAGTGTGCACCGTGTATGCGAAATCGACCGGCGTAGCATCGCGCGGCAGAATCACGATCCTGCCTTTCGGCGTGAAGGTATAAACCTCTTCCGGATAAAGATCGATCTTCAGCGTCGCCAGAAACTCATTGGAGTTCTTGATATCGCGCTGCCACTCCACCACCTGCCGCAGCCACGCCAGTCGCTGTTCGTCGCGCGCCGAAACCGGACCGTCTTTGTACTTCCAGTGCGCCGCGATCCCGTCCTCGGCCATCTTGTGCATCTCTTCGGTGCGAATCTGCACCTCGAACGCGTGGCCCTTTTCGGAAATAACCGTGGTATGCAGCGACTTGTAGAAGTTGTTGCGCGGAATGGCGATGAAGTCCTTGATGCGCCCCGGCACCGGCCGCCATTGGTTGTGAATGATGCCCAGAACCGCGTAGCAATCCGTCTCCGACTGCGTAATGATGCGCAGCGCCAGCATGTCGTAGATCTGATCGATGGAAATACGCTGCCGTTGCAGCTTCTGCCAGATGCTGTAAAACCGTTTGATGCGCGCTTCGACGCGCGCCTGAATCTTGTTCTCCTTCAGCTTCTGCTCGATGACGCCTTGCACTTCCGCCAGAAACGCTTCGCCCTCTTTGCGGCGCAACTCGATCGCATCCTTCACCTGGTTATACGAGATGGGATCGACGTATTGAAATGCGAGGTCCTCGAGTTCGCCGCGCACCTTGTTCATACCCAGGCGATGCGCAATCGGCGCATAGATGTCGAGCGTCTCGCGTGCGATCTTCTGCTGCCGCTCCGGCGACAGAAACTTCAGCGTGCGCATGTTGTGCAAGCGATCCGCGAGCTTGATGAGCACCACGCGGATGTCGTCCATCATCGCCAGGACCATCTTGCGTACGTTCTCGGCCTGCGCATCTTCCGACGACGCGAAGTCAATCTTGCTGATCTTGGTGACGCCTTCGACGATATGGGCTACTTGTTCGCCGAACTCAGTCTTGATCTCGTCGACCGTCACCGTCGTGTCTTCCACGACGTCGTGCAACAAGCCGCTGACAATGGCAGTCGTGTCCAGACGCATCTCCGCAAGGAGCGTCGCTACCTGCAGCGGATGCGCCAGATAGGGTTCTCCCGACTCGCGTTCACTGCCTTTGTGATGTTCGAGGGAAAAGTCGTAAGCCTTTTTCACCAGCGACAGGTCGTCGCTGGGCCGGTAGGTGCGGATCTTGCGCAGAAGATCGCGGAAGCGGGTAACCGTCAGAACATTGGTCGCGATCTGCTGGCGCAAAGTCGCCATGTCCGATTATACGACGTTGCGAGCTGGCGACTGCACCACTCAACGTAACGCTCCCCCTAGCTATGGCTCCCGCTGTTTGGAAATGTTGTAATACTGACGACTGATAACGAGGTTCGATCCATTGCGTATCTTGATCAGCGGAGCATCCGGACTTATTGGATCGGGTTTAACCCGCGAGCTACGCGGCGCCGGTCACGAAACCGTCGCACTCGTGCGTCACGCTGCCGCTCCCGGCGAGGTGCAATGGGACCCGCGTCAGGCGCTCGATCCCACGAAACTCGCCGATAGTGATGCCGTTGTTCATCTCGCCGGCAAGAATATTGCGGGCGTCTGGACCAGAGAGTTCAAGCAGGAAGTTCTGGAAAGCCGGGTCTGCGGCACGCTTACCATCGCCGGCGCCGCCGCCGAGAGCTACTGCAAGACTGGCAAGCCGCGCGTCTTTGTGTGCGCCTCCGGCATGAGCTATTACGGCAATCGCGGCGACGAAATCCTGACGGAAGACAGTTCGCCGGGCCCCGGCTTCCTGGCAGATGTGGTCCGTCAATGGGAGGCCGCAACGACTGTGGCTTGCGATGCCGGTCTTCGCACGGTTTCCATGCGGATCGGCGTGGTGCTGGCTCGCGACGGTGGTGCGCTCAAGCCGATGCTCCTGCCGTTCCGTCTCGGCGTTGGCGGTAGAGTTGGTAGCGGCAAGCAATGGTGGAGTTGGATAGCGCTGGACGATGTCGTTGGAGCGATGAGATTTGCTATCGAGAATGAGGCTCTGCAGGGTCCAGTCAATACTGTCGGACCGGCGCCGGTTCGCAATGCCGAGTTCGTTCACGCTCTCGGCCGGCAGTTACATCGCCCTGCGATATTTCCCCTGCCGGAGTTCCTCATACGCAATCTGCTGGGTGAGATGGGCCAGGAACTACTGCTGACGTCAGCACGGGTATTGCCGGCAAAGCTGAACGCCGCCGGGTACAAGTTCCGATACTCGAATCTGCCCGACGCATTGGCGGCAGCTCTAAGATGAGTCTGCGTCTCCTGATTCGGCCTTCTGCTCGATGCATGCAAGAATAGATCTGTATGGGGCAGAACCGTTGGGATGCCGTTGTCTTTGATTATGGTCGGGTGCTGAGCCAATCTCCCACATTGTCAGAGTTGCAGGAATTTGCCGCGCTGGTAGGCGTCAGCGAGCCGCCCTTCTTCGAGCTGTACTCCAACACGCGCGATGAGTACGACCGTGGCCGGATTGACTGCCTTCAGCACTGGCAGTGCTTCGCCGATGCGGCCGGCATTTCTCTCACGACGGATCAAGTGCGGCGGATCGTGGAGTTCGAAAATCGCTTGTGGCTGCGAGCCAATCCCAGAACCCTGGAGCTGGCGCACGACATCAGAGCTCATGGAGTTCGCACTGCGATTCTGTCCAATATGCCGGCGGACTTGCTATGCGAGCTGCGGCAGGTCTTTGACTGGCTGAGCGGCTTCGAAGTGCAAATCTGGTCGTGCGAGCATGGCATTATAAAGCCCGATCCGGCGATCTATCACCTGTGTCTGAGGACGTTGAATTGCGAACCGCGCCGTGTGCTTTTCTTCGATGACCGTCCGAAGAATGTCGAAGCCGCACAAAACCTAGGGATGGAGGCGCACGTGTTCGAGTTGGCCGAACACGCAGCTACGATCGTACGGCCCGGCCTCAACGGCTCAATCAAGGCTTGAACTGGAAACAAAACTGGGAACCGGAAGGCTGTAACTCCCTATTTTCCTGAGACGTGTTTCCTTGCAAAGCGCCGATCTACCGGTCGCACCTGCCGCCGATCTGTCTGCCGCTCTGCACTCTGATCGCAGGTAACTCAACGGCGCTGGAGGCGATGTTCGGCTGCGTGGTGTCGATGGTTTTTATTGTGGGTTCGCCGATGATCTGGACGCGGTGTCCCACGTAGTGGCTGAGCTTCGTCGTGCTGCCGATCAGGTTGTGTCTGGTCCCCGTATCGTCGATGATGACGTATTCGGTGACCGACATCTTGAGACAACCCTTTACCAGGACCAGAACCGATTCCGGGTCGTGCTTCTTATCGGAAGCTGGACTGGCCGTCAGTAGGCAGACCGGGCAGATGGAAAGCACAAAGGCGAATAAGATTGACTTGCGCATGGCACCTCGTATGAGGGCGCGATGACTCGCTCTTAGTATACGTTGCAACCCATCTTAGATTCGGCAGGAGGTGGCTTAGTGGCATCCGTCAAATGGCCACTTACAAGTGGCCCAACCGGAAACCTGTTTTCTTTTGCCCGCAAACCCCGGATATCCGGCTTGTAAAGGCGGGACTAACCTGTGAGCATGCAAACCGAACTTCGAAACAAATGGCAACAAGTGGTAGCGCGAGACGCGCGCCAGGACGGGCGCTTCGTCTTCGCGGTGCGGACGACCGGAGTCTACTGCCGTCCTTCATGCCCCAGCCGCCGCCCTCGTCGCGACTCGGTCGAATTCTTCCCCACTCCGAATGAAGCGGAGCGCGCCGGATATCGCGCCTGTCTGCGCTGCAAGCCAACCGAGGTTTCTTCCCAGGCGCAATACATCGCCCGCGCGCGCCGGATCCTCGACAACGCCGAAGGAGTGGTCACGCTGCCGCAGTTGAGCAACCAAGTCGGCCTCAGTCCGTTTCATCTGCAACGGCTCTTCAAGCGAGCCACCGGGCTCAGCCCGCGCGAATACCAATCGGCACGCCGCATACAGCACGTGAAGCACGGGCTGCGCAAAGGCGACGACGTCACGACGGCTTTGTATGACGCCGGCTTCGGCTCATCGAGCCGCCTCTACGAGAAAGCTCCCCAGCAGCTGGGTATGACACCCGGCGAGTACAAACGCGGCGGCGCCGGCGCCAACATCAGCTTCGCGATCGCTCCAAGTCCGCTGGGCCGGCTGTTGGTTGCCGCAACGGAGCGTGGATTGTGCGCCGTTCGTTTCGGCGATAATGCCATCGATCTGGAGCGTGATCTTCGCGCCGAGTTCCATGCCGCCGAACTGCGTCGCGACGATGCCGCCATGAAGCAGTATCTCGATCCGTTGCTCGCCGTAATTCGCGGCGAAAATACCATCATCGATCTGCCGCTCGATGTGCGCGCGACCGCATTTCAGATGAAAGTATGGGAGAAGCTGCGTCAGATCCCGCGCGGTGAAACCCGCAGCTATAGCGATATCGCGCAGGAGATCGGCAATCCAGACGCGGTACGAGCCGTAGCGCGCGCCTGCGCTTCCAATCCGGTTGCCTTGGCAATTCCTTGCCACCGCGTCATCCGTAGCGATGGCGATGAGGCGGGTTATCGGTGGGGAGTCGAACGGAAACAAAAGCTATTGCGGCAGGAACGGGCCAGCCGCTGATGGCAGCAACTGACACAAAAACAAAAGAGCGCCCGCAAGAAAGCAGGCGCTCTAGAATCTTCTGCGAACTCTACTTGCCCATCGCGACGTTCAGCATGAACCGCGTACCGGTATCTAGCTTTATCTCTTTGCCAGTCGACGTGATCACGCCATCCTTCAGCGTCATGTTCTTGTAGCCCAGCACGCCAGTCGATTGCTCGGTCAGCAGAGGCTTAGGGTCCGAAGCCGCACTGGGCGTCTGACTTTGCGTTGCCATCCTCAAACTCGGACCCTGATCCAAATATGCCCCCGTGCTTACGTCGCCATTAGGGTTTGGCGCAACTGCCTGCAGCACGCCCTTGATCGGCAAGTCCTCGCCTTTACCCAGGACAATCTTGTCGAAGCTGATACCCAACGCCGACTCTGAGTCGTTCTTGGAGCGGGCTTTTGCTTCGGTCACGTGGCCGATCAGCATCGTGCCACGAGGAACGCTCGCGCCGTTAGGAAGGGTGATCGATCCAGTCAGTTTAGCCTGGACCTCATCCCCCTCTTTGAGTTTCTTGGAGTCGAGTGCTTTCGCCAGCTCCACGGAAAAGGTGCCATGACCTCCGCTGGCGCTTGGTGTTGCTGCCGACTGGCCACCGTTGGCCACTGCGGCTGTTGACAACGAAACCACCAGTCCAACGAAAAGGATTGGCGCTAAGTACTGTTTCATAAACCCTTCCTTACTGCTGCAGACGCACGAATTATAACCCGCATTCGCAGGGAAGGTTGCAGCTGTGCAACCGATTAACAAAAGTTAACAGACGCTTATACGTTAAACGAGGAGCCGCAGCCGCAAGTGCTCTTGACATTGGGATTGTCAAACTTGAAGCCGGCCGCCTCCAGCGTCTCGAGGTAATCGACGCTGACGCCCTTCAGGTACATCAGCGAAGTCGCATCGACAAAGACCTTCAAGCCATCGAAATCAAAGGTCTTATCCATCATTCCGGCGCCGTTCTCGAACGACATTGAGTAGGAAAAGCCCGAGCAGCCTCCGCCTACCACGCCCACGCGCAGGCCCGCAGGCACGGGATTCTGTTGCGCCATAATCTCCTTCACCTTGGCAATCGCCGAATCGGTAAAGTTGAGCGGCTTCGCATCCGTGGTTGTGGGAGTTGCCGGGGTTGTCGGTGTAGTCGTCGTGGTTGCCATTCCTCTGTCCTCCAGGTAATAGCGGGATTATAGCAAAATCGGCTTGGCCGCTCACGCGCCAGTATTATCACCGCTGTTTACATAGATGCCGGGCTGGCAAAGGAGTCGCAAATCCGTGGTCTGATCAGGACGCCCACCCGTTGCGAAAATGATGCTAGCAAGCCGTTTCCGGTATTGGACAGGGCCCAAGATTATTGTTTCTCGCCGCGAAGCGGGGACTATAATACCCGCGATGAGACCCCATCCGATGGCAACCCCATCGCGGGAAATTGGTTCACTCTGAACCGAGGTGGCGAATGTCGATTCTGATGATGTTAGGGATTGTCTGTGGAGCACTGGCAGTCGTGCTGATCATCCTGCTCATCTATCGCAGCACGCTTAGCATGCATGAGGACGACCAACTTTTTCTTGACGAGTCCAGTAAGAACATGCGCGAGGAGCAAGAAGCGCTCATGGTGCGGATGAACCGAGTAACGCCCTGGGTGCGCATTTTGGGTGCAGCTGTTGCCGTGCTGGTCCTCGTCATTGCCGGCATGGCTGTGTGGCAGCAGATGAACAACCCAGGCTAACTGCGGTCTTCGTTTTTCTAATTCGCGAGAGAGGGCTACGAGCGAACGCGCAGCGACAGTTGCGCGTTTTGCTGTTGACAGAACAGGCGCGCGCACGAATCTGCATCGCTGCCTCCTCGCCCTGCTTCTCTCCCGTATAATCCCAATACCTCGCGGCCCACTCCCATGCTTACGCCCGACTATCGAACCTTTCTCCAACTCAGTCGCGATGCCAGTCTGATCCCGGTCACCCGGACGATAAGCTCGGATCTGCTCACCGGGGTCAGCGCTTTTCTCAGCATTGCGCAGCGGCAGAAGTACGCCTTCCTGCTGGAGTCGGTCGAAGGCGGCGAGAAGATCGGGCGCTATACCTTCCTCGGCGCGGACCCGCGAACCGTGATCAGCGCACGTGGCAGGGACGTCACCATCCGCGAGGGTTCATCGGTCCGCACGGAGCAGGCCAGCGTCGTCGAAGTACTCCGCCGTCACCTGCGCCAGCACCGTCCCGCACAGGTCCCGGGGCTGCCCCCGTTCACCTCCGGCGGTGTCGGATATTTTGCCTACGACATGGTGCGGCAGTTCGAGCGATTACCCGATCGCACCGAAAAAGACGTCGACCTCCCCGACTGCATCTTCACTTTTTACGACCGCCTGCTGGCCTTTGACCGGCTGCGCCACCAGATTCACATCATCGCCGCCGCCGATGTCCGCTCCGAATCGCCGCGCAAAGCCTACGACCGTGCCGTCACCGACATCGCCACCATCGAGCACCAGTTGGCTCGCGGCATACGCGGGCAGCATTTCCATTGGTCAAGTGACGGCAAAACCAAATCCATCCGGATTCATACCAGCACCTCGCATGACGACTTCATCAGCAGCGTCCGGCGGGCCAAGAAATACATTGCTGCCGGCGATATCTTTCAGGTCGTGCTCTCACAGCGGTTCGACTTCAAAGCGCCCGCCGAGCCCTTTCAGATTTATCGCGCGCTGCGTGCCGTCAACCCGTCGCCGTACATGTTCTTCCTCAAGCTCGATGACACGCACGTCCTCGGCGCCTCGCCGGAGATGTTAGTACGCGTCGCCGGACGCAAGCTCGATTACCGCCCCATCGCCGGCACCCACAAGCGCGGAGCGGATGCCGCCGAAGACGATCGCCTCGTCGAGCAACTTCGCAACGACGAGAAAGAACGCGCCGAGCACGTGATGCTGGTTGATCTTGGCCGCAACGACCTGGGGCGCGTCAGCGAATACGGCAGCGTAAGGGTCCGCGATTTGATGTATGTCGAGAAGTATTCGCACGTGATGCATCTGGTGTCGGCGTTGGAAGGCAAGCTGCGCGGCGATCTCGACGCGCTCGATGCACTGGCCGCATGTTTTCCCGCCGGCACGCTAAGTGGTGCGCCTAAGGTTCGCGCCATGGAAATCATCGAAGAACTGGAGCCCGTCCGCCGAGGAGTTTATGGCGGGGCAGTGCTGTATGCCGATCATGCCGGAAATCTCGATTCTTGCATCGCCATCCGCACCATGGTCCTGCACGGTGGTCGGGCATACGTGCAAGCCGGCGCGGGCATCGTCGCCGACTCCGATCCCGAGAAGGAATACCAGGAGTGCATGAACAAGGCCAGCGCCCTGCTAAGGGCGTGCGAAAAGGCAGTGGCTAGTGGCTAGAATCAGTTTCGAGTTTCAAGTTTCAAGCAAGAAGCAGGAACGACACGGTTTGTTAGAAGGGGCAGCTTCCGCGATCAGGATTCGTATCAGGGCACGACTTCTAGTCGTGCCGCCAGGCTATTTCTTTTGATGTGTCATCCCGAGCGAGGGCTTTAGCCCGAGTCGAGGGACCTGCTGTTCGTCGCGAGTCACCATGGTCTTCGTTTTGGACAATTACGATTCGTTTACCTACAACCTCGTTCAATACATTGGCGAGCTTGGAGAAGATGTTAATGTCGCTCGAAACGACCAGACGACTATAGAACAGATCCGCGCCCTTCACCCTTCTCGCATCCTCATCTCCCCTGGCCCGTGTACTCCGCACGAAGCCGGCATTAGCATCGACGTCATCAAACATTTCTCCGGCCAAATTCCTGTCCTCGGCGTCTGTCTCGGTCATCAAGCCATCGGCGAGGCCTTCGGCGGCAAAGTCGTTCGCGCCGCGAATCTGATGCATGGCAAGACGAGTTCCGTCGAGCACGACGGCAAAACCATCTTCCGCGACATCCCATCGCCGATGACCGCAACCCGCTATCACTCGCTTATCGTCGAAGAGAAAAGTCTTCCCAAGGAACTAGAGATTTCCGCGACCTGTCACGATCGCGACGGCACCCGCGTCATCATGGGACTTCGCCATCGCAAGTTCCCGGTCGAAGGCGTACAGTTCCATCCCGAAAGCGTGCTCACCGATCAGGGCAGGCAACTCATCCGCAATTTCCTCGAACTGTAGGGCAGTTTCCAGTTTCGAGTTTCGAGTTTCAAGTTTCCACTTTCGCAATCGGCGTTTTCGCTCTAGGGCGGGTTGCAGGCTCCAAGTTTTCAGTTTCCGCGAACGGTGTTTTGACTCGAAACTTGAAACTGGAAACTCGAAACTGACTTTGCAAACTCGAAACTGACTTTCTGACTTTCAAAACGGGAGTTTCGCGTTCCCACTTTCACACTGCTGCAGAATTGTCGTGAAACACAATCCAATCTGTGGCACAGTCGTACAAAAGATTGCGAACACCCCATCCCCGCGCAATTGAAAAATAAACTTGAAACCCGAAACTGGGAGACTCGACCCCTCCCTGCGTTCAGAATAAGGACTATGACCAGCGGCTCAGCGTTGCCAACCGATTCCGACCTCCAGACTCACGGTTTCGAGAATTCCCCGACTTCTCGCGTAAACTTGAAGCTCGAAACTCGGAACTCGAAACTGGAAACTCGAAACCTGAAACTCGAAACTGCATTTACGGTAGAACTGCGGGGTATCCGCAAAACCTTCGACCACTTCGTCGCCGTCGATCGCCTTTCGTTGACCATTCGCGAAGGCAGTGTCTACGGCCTGCTCGGTCCCAACGGCGCCGGTAAAACCTCCACCATCCGCATGATGATCGGCATCACCATGCCTGACGAAGGCGACGTTCGCCTCTTCGGCCAGCCATTCCATCGCGAGCAACTCAGCCGCATCGGCTATCTTCCCGAAGAACGCGGACTCTACAAACGTATGAAGGTCCTGGATCACCTGATCTTCCTCGGTCGCCTGCGCAATCTCTCCGAGCAAGAGGCACGCAAGCGCTCGCTGGACTGGTGCGAGCGCCTGCAGATCGCCGACTGGGAGAATAAGAAGGTCGAAGAGCTTTCCAAGGGCATGCAGCAGAAGATTCAGTTCATCGCCACTTTGCTGCACGATCCTGCCCTGGTCATCATGGACGAGCCGTTTTCCGGCCTTGATCCCGCCAACGCCGTCATGCTGAAAGACGTCCTCATCAAGCTGAAGAAGGCCGGCAAAACCATCCTCTTCTCCACCCATCGCATGGACCAGGTCGAGCGCCTGTGCGAGTCCATCTGCCTCATCGATCACGGCCGTGCCGTACTCGAAGGCGATCTGAAGAAGATCAAAGCCAGCTACGGCAAGAATCACGTGCAGATGCAGTACGAAGGCGATCCCCATCTCGAGGACTGCGAGTTGATCGAGTCATTTAACAACTATGGCAACTATGTTGAGGCGCGGCTTAAGCCCGGCGCCGACCCGCAAGCGCTGTTGCGCATGACCGCCGAGCGCGCCCGCATCAGCCGCTTCGAGTTGTTGGAGCCCTCGCTGGAGGAGATCTTCATCGATCAGGTACGCAAGCATGCATAACGTCTGGATTCTGCTCAAGCGCGAATACCTGGAGCGAGTGCGCAGCCGCTCGTTCATCGTCTTTACGCTGCTAATGCCCGCATTCATGGCAGGCAGTGTTCTCATCCCCGCGAAGATCGCGGAGATGTCCTCCGGCGGCAAGACCAATATCGTCATCGTTGCCAATGACGCTGAGCTGGCCACAGCCGTCGGTCATGAACTTTCTACTGCTAAGCAGGAGAGCGAACTCGGCACCGACGCAGCTAATCTTCCGCAGCGCACTTACACCGTCGAGGTCGACACCGACACCAGCGATGCTGAGCGCGACCGTCTGACGCAGCAGCTGGGCGAAGGCAAGATCACCGGATTTCTCTGGCTGACCAACGACGCTCTCGCCGATCGCAAGGTCCAATACAGCACCAAGGAAGCCGGCGATTTCGAGCGCCCGCGCGAGCTTCGCAACGCCATCCGCACCGCAGTCACCAAGCAGCAGCTGGCGCAGAAGGGCATGAGCGAGGCTGACGTCGAGTCCCTGCTCCAGCCCATCGTCGTGAAAACGGTTCGTCCGGAGAAAGGCAGGAAGGGAGCCAGCAGCACCGAGATATTCATCACGGCATTTGCCATGGTGGTTCTGCTCTACGCCGTTGTCATGATCTACGGCATGGCCGTAATGCGCTCGGTCATCGAGGAAAAGAACACACGCATTCTGGAGGTGCTGCTTTCTTCGGTGACCGCGAAGGAACTGCTCGCGGGCAAAATTCTTGGCGTCGGCGCCGTGGGACTGACGCAGATTCTGGTTTGGGTCACCTGCGCCAGCTTGTTCTCGGCTCCCGGACTGATGTTCTCGGGGAGCGGAGTACATCTCCCTATGCTGAGTATGCTCGCCTTCGCCATTTTCTTCCTGCTGGGCTATCTGCTCTACAGCGCGATGTACGCAGCCATCGGCTCCATGGTCAACACCGATCAGGAAGCACAGCAGATGCAGTGGCCGGCGATGATTCCCATCATCCTCGCCGTCTTTCTGATGAACGCGGTGATCCAGCATCCCAACGCGCCGCTGTCGTTCTGGCTGTCGATGGTTCCGTTCTTTGCGCCGATCCTGATGCTGGTGCGCGTCCTCATTGAGCCGCCGCCGCTGTGGCAGATCGGGCTCTGCATCGCACTGATGGTGGTCACGATCTTTGCCTTGCTGAATATCGCGTCGCGCATCTACCGCGTCGGCATCCTGATGTACGGCAAGCGCCCGACGCTGCCCGAGCTGCGCCGCTGGCTGAAGTACGCAGGGTAAGGCCAGAGTTTGAAGGGGCGCAGCTTTAGCTGCGCCATTCACGCACAATTTCTTCCATGAGCCGGCTTCAGCCGGCGACACTCCCGTTAGCCCGAACATACAGTCACACGGCCCAGGCTTTAGAATTCTCGCGTGGCCGATCCCGCCAGCGAAACGGAACCTCGCTTCACCCTGCGGCAGCGAATCCAGCTCACGCTGGTCTCCTGGATTGTTCCCGCAGTGTTGCGCCTGATCGGCTGCACTCTTCGCGGCGCAATCTCCTTCGAGGAAGGATCCATCCAGAGCCTCGACGAAATCTATCCCGGCATCTACCCCTTCTGGCATCGCTGCGTACTGCCCGCAGCGTGGCTTTACCGCAACCGTCAGCTCGCGGTGATGACCAGTCGCAGCCTGGATGGCGAATTCATTGCCCGCGTCATCAGCCGCATGGGATTTTTGCCTGTTCGCGGATCGAGTTCCCGTGGCGGCCAGCGCGCTCTGCTGGAGATGAACCAGCTCCTCGCCGAGGGCCACTCTGTCGCGTTCACCATCGATGGCCCGCGCGGCCCGCGCAATGTAGCAAAGAAGGGGCCGGTGCTGCTGTCGCGTATAAGCGGTGTTCCTGTTATCGCCTTTTACGTCGCAGTGGAGCGCGCGTGGGTATTGAACACCTGGGATCGACTCATGATTCCCAAACCCTTTTCGCGAATCTACGTCCGCGTCGCCCGCAAGATCTTCGTCCCGCCCGATGCCGACGATGCCGCGATGGAACACTACCACGCCGAAATGCAGGCCGCGCTCGAACGCATCACCGCCTCGGCCGAATCGCAGTTTTCGACTCGCAATTGACACATCCGCCGCCGGACAGTACATTCAAACGTTCGCCTGACCAGCAACGTCAGGCTGTTCTTTGTCAACTATGGTTCGCGCGTTCCGCCCCGTCGGCGGAACTGGGAAGCGGGTGCAAAGCCCGCGCTGCCGCGCAACTGTAAGCGAGTCTATGGCGAAAAGGCCACTGTGCAAACGGGAAGGCCCCGCCGCTGTACCGCGATCTCAACGAATCGCAGCTCGCAAGCCAGGAGACCGGCGCGATACCACGCTACCAACCCCTTTCGCGTGTAAAGGAGGCTCCCCTTGCGTACCATCCGCTTTGTGTTCTTCGCGCTGCTGTGTTGCACAGCAGCTTTCGCATCCGATCTCAAAGTCACCGTCCAAAGCCCATCCGGCGATCGCGTCTCCGGCGTTCGCATTAGCCTATTTCGCGCAGGTGACAATTCCGGTGTCGCAACGCTAACCACCGGCGGCGACGGCGTCGCCGACTTCCCCAACGTCGCTGACGGTGACTATCGCGTTGTCATCCTTGCTCCGGGATTCGCCGAGCAGTCGCAACAAATCTCCTTGCCGAAGACGGAAGCGCTGGCCGTCGAGCTTAAGCTGACGACCGCGCCGCAGACCGTCGTCGTCTCCGGCAGCTCAACGCCCGCGACTCCAGATCAGACCGGCGCTTCCGTCGGCCTGCTCGACAGCACGCAGCTCACCTTGCTGAATCCTGCTACCAGCGTCGACGCGCTGAAATACATTCCCGGCGCGATGGTCAGCCCGTCCGGCCAGGAAGGCTCAATCGGCAGCCTCTTTGTGCGCGGTGGTGATTCCGACTACAACAAGGTCATCATCGACGGCGTGCGCGTGAATGACCCCGGCGGCTATTTCGATTTCGGCGTGGTGCCGATGAACAACTTCCAACGCCTGGAAGTCGAACGCGGCCCCGAGAGCACGGCCTATGGCACCGATGCGATGACCAGCGTCGTGCAGCTCTGGACAGCGACCGGCAGCACGCAAACCCCGCTGCTGGAGTTCGGCGCCGACGGCGGCAACTTCAATACCGCGCACGGCTACGCATCGCTGGCGGGCGCGCGCAGCATCTTCGACTACAACCTCTTCGCCGATCAGTTCAACACCAACGGCCAGGGCACGAACAATCAGTATTCGAATTCGCTGCAAGGCGGCAACGTCGGCGTAAAGCTCTCCGATAAGGTTGCCTTTCGCCTGCGCTTGCGTCACTACAACAGCTGGACTGGCGTCTCTTCCAATTGGTGGTTCAACGGCGCGCCCGTTCTGCCGCCCGATCCCAATCAGTACGCGCACCAGAACAACTTTCTCGCCAGCGGCGATCTAACGGTCAGCGGTCCCGGCTCGTGGCAGCATTCGTTTAAGGGCTACGAGTACAACCATGTCGCGTTGAACGACAATCCCGTCGACGATCTCGACCGCCCATTCGATACCGCCTTCAGCAACCTGACCAAGTACAACGTTGCCGGCTTCAGCTATCAGGGTATCTGGACGCCGCGCACGTGGGCGCAAACCACGGTCGGCTACACCTTCGAGGACGAGAACGGCTACATCAACAGCAACGACGGCACGGTCGAAATGCCCGAGATCAGCATCACCCACGGCCTGCGCCGCAATAACTACCTCTTCGGACAGGAAACGATCATCTGGAAGCGGCTGTCCGTTCTGGCTGGGCTGGGCTATGTCAACAACGAGAGCTTCGGCAATAACGTGTCGCCGCGAGCGTCAGCTTCGGTGCTCGTCTTTCGCGGCAATGAGATTTTCAGCGGCACACGCCTGCGTGCCGGCTACTCGGAAGGGATCAAGGAGCCCAGCTTCGAGGAGTCCTTCGGCATCTCGGGAACGTTCCCGACAATTCCGAATCCGAACCTCAAACCCGAGCAGAATCATGCGGTGGAAGCTGGCTTCGATCAGGGACTGTTCAACAACAAGTGGTCGCTATCGGCGCTGTACTTTCACAACCTCTTTCTCGATCAGATCGAGTACGAGCTCAACGACATCACCTTCGTCAGCCAGTACGTCAACCTCAACAAGTCGATGGCGCAGGGCGCGGAAGTCGTGCTCAGCGGACGCGTGCACAATAATCTCGCCGTGAACGCCTCTTACACCTACACCTCGACGCAGATCGAACAGGCGCCGCCCTGCAGCCTGGCGGATGGCTGTGATCCTCGCATCTATGGCGTGGGAGCGCCGCTGCTGCGCCGGCCCAAGCAGATGGGCAATCTACTGCTGACCTACACTCGGCCTCGCTGGGGAGCCACGACGGGCGTCGTTGCCGTCGGTCAGCGTCCGGACTCCGATTTCCTCTTCGGCTACATCCCGCCCATTTACTATGCGGCAGGATTCGCGACTGTCGACATGGGCGGATGGCTGACGATTAATCGTCACATGACCGCGTATGCGAATCTCGACAACGCCTTCAACGAGCACTACAACGTCGTGCTGGGCTATCCCGCGCTGGGTTTGAATTTCCGCGGCGGATTACGCTTCAGGTTCGGCGGAGAATAAGCAGTCGCAGGGCACGTTGGAACTCGGGCTTCGGCTGGGCAGACCGCCGTGCCTGTACAATCATTGCCGCTGCCATGGCGACGGTAACTGCACCCGCAATTGGACGAACGGAGCGCACGCGTTGCTCGCCGGAACGCTTGTTCTCACTCGACCTCTTTCGCGGCATCACCATCGCGGCCATGATTGTCGTCAACAACCAGAGCAGCGACGAAGCCTATTGGCCGTTACAACATGCAAAGTGGAACGGCTGCACGCCAACTGACCTGATCTTCCCATTCTTCTTGTTCATCGTCGGCGTATCGCTGGTGTTCTCGTCGCACGCGCGGCTGGAACGCGGCGATTCACGAGGCGCACTGGTTCTTCACACTATTCGCCGCAGCGCCATCCTCTTCGCCATCGGCCTCGCACTCAACGGCCTCGCCGGGCTTCCGCTTGGATCCTGGCGGATTCCCGGCGTGCTGCAACGAATCGCCGTCGTCTATTGCGCCGCGATGCTGATCACATTGTTCACGAAAATTCCGGCGCGCGTGGCCTGGATCGCAACACTGCTACTCGGCTATTGGGCGCTGATGCGCTTCGTCCCCGTCCCGGGATTTGGCGTACCCGGCCGCGACATTCCGCTGCTTCATCCGGATGCGAACCTGGCAGCGTATCTCGATCGCAAGCTATTACTCGGACATTTGTGGGAAGGCACGCGCGATCCTGAAGGAATTCTCAGCACCTTGCCGGCGATTGCGACCGCGCTGTGCGGCGCCCTCACCGGGGAGTGGTTGCGATCGGAGAGGCCGGCGACAAGGAAGCTGGCTGTGATGTTTGCTTATGGAGTTGCGGGCGTAGTTGCCGGAGAGCTCTGGGGAATCTGGTTTCCCATCAACAAGAAGCTCTGGACTAGTTCCTACGTTCTGTTCACTGCCGGCTGCGCGCTGATCTGCCTCGCCTTCTGTTATTGGCTGACCGACATCAAGCTGCATCGCGGGCGATGGACACGGCCGTTCCTCGTCTTCGGCACCAACGCCATCGGCGCCTATGTGATCTCGGAGTTGATCGGCGGATGGCTCAGTTGGAGGGGCTATACCTTCCTGCATTCGCTGGCGTGGCTGGATTCTGCAGCGCTAGCGTCCCTGGCGCACTCACTGGTTGTGTTGCTCCTGTGTTTCATTCCTGTGTGGGTGCTCTACCGAAAGCGAATCTTCCTGAAAGTCTGAAGATGGTTTCCCTCGCGATCAGAGCCTCGCGGCGACCTGGTGGTAATGCGGGCCTTCGGCCCGCGTCACAGCGATGCTTTTCCTACAGGAAGCCGGCTTCAGCCGGCGACAGTGTCTGTCGTCGGCTAAAAGCCGACTCAAAAGAGGAAATAAATGGCTTAGACGCCGGCCTGAAGGCCAGCACTACCAATCTCCTGCCCGTCTAGCGTGGCGCGAATCCGGGCAAGACGTCCCGCTAGCGCTCCGGCCTGATCCGCACTCCGAGTGAGGCGGCGTTCCTGCAGGGCTCATTGTCCATTGTCAAGCCTGTGTAATTGAAAGTGGTACCGGCGGTTCCAGGATTGGGCGGGCCAACATTCATCGAGGTGCCATGCGGACTGCTCACCGGGCAGGAGCTAAACGGGCAGGCGGCAAATCGCACCTCAAACTGACTGAGCAGCGCAGCTCCCTGATACACGACGGCCCGGTTCGGAGAAACCTCGATAACGTCGGTAGAGCCATTCTGCTCGCAGGCGGCGTTGTTGAAGGTGAGCATGATGTACTGCGGCCCGGTCTCACTTGTGCTCCTATGACAGCCCGGCAGAACCAACAGAAGACAAGTCACAAGTGCAAGCAGATGTCGACTGCAACGAGATGTCATGCGCCGTTTCATGTTCCTGTGCAGGAACACTACCACGTCGTAATCAGCAGTCAAGCCAATTAAAGCGCAGAGAAGTTTCGGATGCCGCATCGGAAAGGCAAACCTAGTCGGCTTCTTCCTTCTTCACTTCGGACTTGATGTCAAGATTGCGAATCAGACGGTGCAGGTAGTTGGGATGAACCGCCAGCAGTTTGGCCGCTTCGGTGTAATTGCCCTTGCTCTGCTTCACCGCATCGACGATCATCCGCTTCTTCAGGCGATTGATTTGGTCGTGATATTTCACGCCGCTACTCTCGGCCGGCTGCACTTCCAGCAGCGCCTCGGGCAGGTCGTCCGGCAGAATCTCGTCGCCAGTGCCGAGGACGATAGCGTGCTCAACCGCGTTCTCTAACTCGCGCACATTGCCCGGCCAGCTGTAGTTCGTCAGCAGCGCGCGCGCAGCGGAAGAAATCCCCTTCAGCGGCCGCTTGCATCGTTCGGAATACTTCGACGCAAAATACATAGCCAGCAGAGGAATATCGTCGGGCCGATCGCGCAACGGCGGCACAACCACCGAAACGACGTTCAAACGGTAGTAGAGATCCTGGCGGAACTGGTTCACCTTGATGGCTTCTTCCAGATTCTTATTGGTTGCAGCGATCACGCGCGCATCCAGCTTCAGAGTTCGGTTTCCGCCAACCCGCTCAAACTCGTGTTGCTGGAGCGCGCGCAAAAGTTTGGCCTGCAGCATAGGCGCGAGTTCGCCGATCTCATCCAGGAAAACCGTCCCGCCTTCGGCAATCTCAAGCCTGCCCTTCTTGGTAGCGATCGCGCCAGTGAACGAGCCTTTCTCATGGCCGAACAGTTCGCTTTCCAGCAGCGCTTCCGGGATTGCGGCACAATTGATCGCCACGAATGGCTTGTCAGCGCGCGGGCTGTTGCGATGAATCGCACGCGCCACCAGTTCCTTGCCGGTACCGCTCTCGCCGCGAATGAGCACCGTGGAATCACTCTTGGCGACGCGGGAGATAAAGTTCTCGACCTGATGCATCGCTTTGCTTTCGCCGATGATTACGTCCTGAAGATCCAGCTCTGCCTGCAAGCGGCGATTCTCGCTGCGCAGCGCCTCGGTTGCCAGAACGTTCTCCAGCGTTACCGCGGCGATTCCCGCCACCGAGCTGACGAAGTGCACATGGCCGTCCTCGAGCTTGTGCTCTTTGCTGTTCGCAGCCATGTAGAGCACACCTACGGTTCGCTCCACTCCCACCAGCGGTACGCAAAGAATCTCTCCGTTCTCTTTCGAGTCCGACGGCTTGCTTAAGATGGGAGACCGCTCCCACAGCGCGCGCTGCACAATTTCGCGGCGAATGGCTATCTGCGGCGACGCACTAGGGTGCCGCTCCCACACGCAACTGGAGATGGGCTCCTCATCGGCATGACGCAGGATGACGATGGCGCCGGTATCGGCCGGAATTACCTCGCCGATCAATTGCAATAGTCGCTGTTGAAGCGGCTCCAGGTCACGGATGGAATTGATCGTGTTAGCGATCTTGAACAGCGCGTTCAGATCGCGAGCCATCCGCCCGACATCGGTGCCCTGGGATACCGGAGAGTACGCTCGCACGTTCGTTGTAGTCAGCAGGCTGTCCGACTCGTCCTCGTCCTGGAACTGCACCGGCTCGAGAACCAGTCCTTCGTCTTCTGTGATCAGGAAGACCAGCTCGCAACGGCCCACGCGGAGCGTGTCGCCGTGGGTCAGCAGCTTGCGGCGTACCGGAATACCGTTTACGAAGGTGCCATTGTGGCTTTCCAGGTCGATGAGATGAAACGCAGCATCGCTTTTGCTGATGGTGAAGTGACGCCGCGATACGGCGCGGTCGCGCAGGCTAAGATTGTTGGCGGAGTCGCGACCGACCGAAAGCTGGTCGCCCGTAAACCGCACAACCGTGCCCTTCGAGCGCCCCGAAACTACTACCACTCGCGAGTCCAAAACTGTCTCCCTTGAGAGCAATCTAGTGTAGCTGACGAGTCGCACGTCGCGCGAGAACATCCGTTTTCAGAAGTACGGACCAACCACTCGGATAGTTACCCCTATCCGATCGGATAGCTAGAGTTCACCAAGGCGCCCACTTGAAGCACACCTCACGAAATCTATGTTTATGAAAATAAACGAAGTTCTCAGCGCTCAAACGGCGGATTCTGATTGGCATGTCGTTTGCTTATTAAATTTGCATAGCACAGCCGAGACAGACGTGCAGACAGCGGGAGCGATGAACGTCGAAACGAGTTTTCGATCTCGGCAGTTGCGACAGGCTCTCCGATGGCCCGGAGACCGTGATCGTAGCTTATAGCTACATCACGCCACAAAAGACCTGGAGTGGGAGCGCTCCAGGTCTTTTTCTCAAATCCATCCACTGCTCCTCTACCCCGATAGCGTGATGTACTTTGTGACTTTCCTCACAGACGGTTGTTCCATCCCTGCCTATCGTTAAGGCATAGGCGCGCCCAATGACGTCTTGTGTCCGAAAGGCATTTTGATGGCGACTTCTGCAGTGTCAAGTACCTCCCGTGTACTCAATTCAAGTCTCGCAAACCGAATCATGAACGCCGAAGGAGCTGCGGCCTTGATCCAGAACGGCCACCAGATCGGCATGAGCGGGTTCACCGGCTCGGGCTATCCCAAGGCTGTGCCTCTCGCGCTGGCGCGGAGCATCGTTGACGCCAATCTCCGCGGTCAGAAATTCCAGGTCAGCATCTTTACTGGAGCTTCTACCGGTCCGGAGCTCGACGGAGCACTGGCCATGGCAGGCGGGATCCATCTGCGGCTCCCGTATCAGTCTGATCCCGAAACCCGCAAGCGCATCAACGCCGGCGAGATGGAGTACATGGACATCCATCTCAGCCACGTGGCGCAGTTTGTGGAATACGGTTTCTTAGGCAAGCTCGATCTCGCGCTGATTGAAGTCACGGCAGTGCTCGAAGACGGGCGCCTGGTGCCGAGTTCATCCATCGGCAACAACAAGACGTGGATCGAGCAAGCCGAACGCGTGATCATCGAGGTGAACTCGTGGCAGCCCATGGCACTGGAAGGCATGCACGACATCTACTACGGCCTGCAGCCGCCGCCGAACCGCGGACCGATTCCATTGACCCATACCGGCCAGCGCATTGGCAGTCCGTATCTCGAGGTGCCGCCGGAGAAGATCGCCGCCGTCGTGCTGACCGATTCGCCCGACCGTAACAGCCCATTCAAGGCGCCCGATCAGAATTCCAAACGCATTGCCGGCCACATCCTAGAATTCCTCGCCTGGGAAGTGAAGAAAGGCCGCATGCCTTCCACGCTGCTGCCGCTGCAGTCTGGTGTCGGCAATATTGCCAACGCCGTGCTCTTTGGCTTGGAGGAGGGCCCGTTCGAAGGATTGACGTCGTACACAGAAGTCATTCAGGACGGCATGATCCGCCTGCTGAAGTCGGGCAAGCTGACGGCTGCCTCGGCGACTGCATTTTCTCTGAGCCCCGAGATGTTGACTGAAGTCAACAAAGACATGGCCAGCTATCGCAAGCAGATCGTGCTGCGTCCGCAAGAAATCTCGAATCATCCCGAGATCATCCGCCGGCTCGGCGTCATTGCGATGAACGGCATGATCGAGGCTGACATCTACGGCAACGTCAACTCGACGCACGTGATGGGCTCACGCATCCAGAACGGGATTGGCGGCTCGGGTGATTTCGCCCGCAACGGCTATCTCTCGATCTTCATGGCGCCGTCGACCGCGCAGAAGGGAAGCATCTCGACGATCGTGCCGATGTCCTCGCACGTCGATCACACCGAACACGATGTATCGGTAATTGTGACCGAGCAGGGCCTGGCCGATCTGCGGGGGTTGTCGCCGAAGCAGCGTGCGCAGCTGATCATCGAGAAGTGCGCCGCGCCGGATTACAAGCCCTTGCTGCAGGACTATTTGAATCGTGCCGAGCGGTTGTCCTATGGACGCCATACCCCGCATCTGCTGGGTGAATCTTTGGGCTGGCACAACCGCTATCTGCGCTGCGGCCAGATGAAGCCGCAATCGGAAAATTGATCTCGACTTTCGCTCATCGTCGTATCAGCGCGGCGCCCGCGTGGCGAGGAATCGCCTGTCCGCACTCATTCTTGTTCGGGTTCGTTCGCATTGAATTCTGAAGTAAAGAAGATTTCTACCGTCTTCGTGTTCCAGACGGCAATTCCAGTTCCGAAGAAGTCCTGGTCTTCGCTCCAAACGCCGCACCCTAGCGCTAACGCAGTTGCCAACACGGGCCAATCGTCCTCATCCCGGCCTCGCAAACGCTGCCGCGCGTGGCCTTCGAAAATGGCATATATGTCAGCCTCAACGGCTTCGATGAATTGTTGCAGGTAGTCCAGCGAAGCCGGGACATCCGAGTCCGGTTTTCCGTGTTTTCTTAGGAGGGGAGGAAGGTAGTTCTGAGCGTCTTCGAACGCGACATCCGGCGCGAAGAAGCGAATGCCCTCCGCTGAATAAGTTTCCAGCAACTGCCTGACTCGGTGGCCTAGTACCGCCCGAATCAGGATATTGGCGTCGAGAACAAGCATCTCACCGAGCACCAGCCTTACCACGCCGCCGCAGACGTTTAAACTCAGTGACTAACTCCTCCTCGTCAACATCCGCCAATGCTTCGGAGAGTCGGTCTGCGGCGGCCTTCAGTTCTGAAACCTCGGCCGTCTTTGGATATTTTCTGCGAGTAGGAACGTAGATTCCCAGAGTCTCGCCGCGACGGGTGACCGCAACTGGAGTATCCGACTCCAGGAAAGTCGCAATCTTCTCGCGGAACTCACGAACCCCAACTTTGAGCGCTGCCATAAAGTCACACCCTGAATAGAGTGTACACTTATGTGTACGTCAGCTTCAAGGCTCGGGCTTGATCGCGCAAAACAAAAGCCGCCCTCATTGGGCGGCTTTATCACTCCGATCAGCAAAGCTTACGTGCTGCTGTGCTCCAGAATTCCCTTTTCCAGCTTTTCCTGACACTCGATGCAGTGGCGGGTCCAGGGCACGGCCTCCAGGCGTTTGGCATTGATCTCCTCGCCGCACGAAATACACTGGCCGAAGCTACCCTCGCGGATCCGATCAAGTGCACCATCTACCATCTGCAAGAGCTGGCGATCATTGTTGCTCTGATGAAAGAGGAACTCCTTGTTGTAGGAGTTGGCAGCGCGGTCGGCAATATCCTGCGCCGACTCCAGATCGGCGTCGCGACCGTCCTGCGCGGTTCGCGTCATCGCATGCCGCAACTCCCGCTGGCGCTCTTCCAACCGTTTCTTGAAAGCTTCGAGTCTCTTCTTCTCCATAGGTACGATTCCTTACCCCGGGGCAACCCACTCCAATCAGCCCGGATCGCAAAATATTGCAGTGTTAGAACGGGAATAATATGCGTCTCCGAGAACGCACGTCAACTCCACGCGTCACCGCATTGTGTGGCAATCAGCCAATTCAGCACCATTGGATGCTGATTTTCCCGTGGCGGATCAATTACCCGTCAGACGCAAAAAAGCGGCCCCAGAGGGCCGCTCTTTAGAAAGAGGCGAGCGAGGCAGGCATCATTTAGGGAAGGCGATGCAAGGCAATGTCCCACGTACAGGACAAAGAGAGACGTCGAGACAGACGGTAGAGGGTTGACTTCAAGGATCTTGTGCCTCTTTTTGTGCCTTAGCTCACTGCACTTTTCATTCCACAGTTTTGCTGCTCGCCCGGCACTTGGCTGAAATCCAGGCAAACCTATTGTTACCAGTGAAATGTCGGTTTGCATCGAAGCATAATACACATTGTTACAGGGAGGCTACGGGCAGGATTGTGGCATCGGCATGCAAACCTTAGGCGCTCAAATTCTTATTTTGGGCATTCTGGTTCTTCAATCGCCTTCAGCTTGTTCAATAGCGCCTTGTAACTAACCTTGAGAATCCTTGCGGCTTGCCGCCGATTCCAGCGCGTCTGTGTTAACACTCGCTCGATTGCTTCACGCTCGGCCGTCATCGCCGCGCGCCTTCCAATCTCCAGCAGCGATGGAGCATTTGCATCGGCGCCGTTTCCTTTTGCACTCGTGATCGGTATCGCGGATGTCGAGGGCCGGGTCTCCTCAACCGGAGAAGCTTTTGCAGCTGTAACCGAACTCACTGCCGGCGCCGGCGTCAGCGTCGGCTTATGCGTCGACAGCTCGCGGATGATCTGCGCTTCGTTGCCCACAATCACATAGCGCTTGACCAGGTTCTCGAGTTCACGAATATTTCCCGGCCACGCGTAGTCCATCATGCAGCCGATCGCCGGCTCGCCAAAGGGCGCCGGTTGTTTTCCATAGAACTCACTGTACTTGCGGTGGAAATAATCGAGGAAGATGGGAATCTCCTCGCGCCGCTCGCGCAGCGGCGGGATGTGAATTGTAATCACATTGAGGCGATAGAAGAGATCCTCGCGAAACGTTCCATCCTGAACAGCAAGCTCCAGCCGTTTGTTGGTGGCTGCCAGCACTCGAACATCTACCGAGATGTCACGCTTACCGCCCAGACGTGAGAAACCCCCGTCCTGCAAAACGTGCAGCAGCTTCGCCTGCAGCGCGGGATGCATCTCGCTGACTTCGTCCAGGAAGAGCGTGCCCGAATTGGCTAGATCGAACTTTCCCAGCTTCTGCCGATTGGCACCCGTAAATGCTCCGGGTTCGTAACCAAACAGTTCACTCTCCAGCAATTCGTGCGGGATTGCCGCACAGTTGACCTTGACGAAGGGCTTCTCGAATCGTCCCGACTGCGCATAGATCATGCGCGCCACAACTTCTTTGCCGGTGCCGCTCTCGCCGCGGATCAGCACGGTTGCCGTCGTGTCCGCAACCTGTTCGATGGTGTTCTTGACCTCTTCCATCCTCGGGCTGGTACCGAACAGCCCGGCAAAGTCGCGATTGCGACGGACCTGGTCGCGAAGCTGGCTCACCTCGCCGGGAATCCGCTGCCTTTCCAAAACCTTATCGATGCGTAGATCCAATTCGCGGGTCTCGAAGGGTTTTGCCAGGTAGTCGTCGGCGCCTAACTTGGAGGCATTGAAGACGATATCGGGATCGTGCCGGTTTGACAGCATCACCACCAGCACGCCCGGTTTGAGCTGCTTGATCCGCTCCAGGGTATCGAGAACGCCCATGCCGGGCGTGGAAAGATCCAGTAGGACCAAGGCTGGATCGTGGAGGCGCAGCACCCGGAGGGCCTCATCGCCGCTGTTGGCGCTCGCGACGTCAAAGCCGCGACGAGCCAGATGGGCAGCCAGGAACCGCCCCCGGCTGAGGTCGTCATCTGCGACCAGAACTCGGACCTTTTCAGATGGAACCATTCCACTCCATTTTGAGGTTCGACAAGGGAGCATTCCCCGCCCCACACAGGGAAATCAGCGATCTATTATGAGAATCCCGATACCCACTCTCAGGTTGCACTGAGGCGCTGCCTCGGACCAAACCTGCGTCTCCCTCAGGGCTCGAGGACTCTTAACCAGAAAAATAACGGAGTATTTTGGTCGATTGTAACGCCGCTGCGGGGCAAATGGGCAACTGAGGGACAGTTTTTATCGGAAGTTTTCGGAAAAGCAAAAGGGCAGCCCGAAAGGGCCGCCCGAGGGAGAAATCGGCTAATTTCCGCCTGAAACCGTCCGCAGCTTGCCAGGCATGAAGTGATATGGCGGCCAAGGACCGGTGATCGTGACGTGGCAATCTTTGAAGTGCCGGGTGGCCGTGTCGTAGCGATTCTGATATTTGGCCACGGCGTTGGAGTCAATCAGGTGCGCGAAGTCGATCAGCATCCCGCCTGAATCGGTGCGCTTGCAGATCACGTCCTCTTCCAGCGGCGAGAATAGTTTGTGCACTTGCATTGAAAGCGCCCGCGCCTTGGTCTGTCGTTCCCGTGTCCGCGATGCCTGCTCCCGCAATTTGCGGAGATACTCGCCCCCCACCCCGTTGGGCAGCTCCGAAATGGCTTCCTGCAGCATCCCGTCTTTTACCAGGAGCTTGAAATGCATTTCGGCCTTGCCGCGGAGCCGGTCGACCGTCTCCAGAAAAGTTCTGCGATTCGCCCTCACGGCGCGCCGCAATGCTTCATCGGAATCGAAAACCGTGCCGAAGCGGAAAGGAAGAACGGTGAAGGTTCGGAAGCATTCGCTGATCACCCGGGAGTGATCTACGATGGCTTGTTGGGTGAGGGTTTGTCCGGCGGAATGGTCGCTAACGATGACGGCAAAGTCGCCGCTGGGATAGGCCAGTACCGCAGCGCCGTTGACGCCACGAAGGTTTTCTAGCGCGAAAGGACGCCGGGCTCGTGTACCGTTCTGGAGGCCCTGTTGCTCCGTAATACAATACGCGTACCACGCCATCTTAGTCTCTCCTGGGAGTACTCGCACACAGATTGAAGGGCGCTGTGCATGAGGGATTTGCTGACTTGCGAAACGTGGAACTGCAGAACTTAGGCTTTAGTCGGGAATGGACGAGGAACCAACCCCAACAAGTCCATCCTAAGCCTTTATTCCCGAAACCGCAACCTGGAAGTGCTGCTGGGAGCGTGTTTTTCTCATTTCAGACCCGCCAAAGCTCCGTCTGACCATTCGGCTGCGAGAAAGGTGGGGGGCACAACATGGGGCCCGGTGGGGGCGAGCTGGACCCAAAGGAAGCCGTTTTGGCGCTCAGCTCGGGGTCGGCCAAGCGCCGTAAACCCGAGAAAAGTGGTCACGGCTGGCGCCAGACGTTGGTCGATCCGGCCGCCTGCCCGTTTCGAGCTAAACCGTCACGCTGAATCCCGATGAACCCGTTCCGCTTGTAGGCGATGCCGCCAGGACGCTATTGGGCACACCCTGCTGCCAATTCGGCTGCATCGCCGCGAACGCCTGTTGCGCGCCCGTCAAATCACCTGATTGCAAAGCCTGTCCCAGTTTATCCAAGCCTTTCAGGCAGGGGTGCATCGTCCCGTGATGGCCAGCGTGGCCGGTCCCGGGTTGGCCTGTCAGGCCGGGTGGCAGGGTCGAAAACGCTTGCCGGGCAGTCGATAAATCGCCGGATTGCAGCGCTTGTCCAATCGCATTAAGCGTCTTGGATACCGCGCTGTTGGCGCCGTACTGGGTAGACACGGACGCCGACAAAGTGACGAAGTCGGTCTGGGCCTGTGCCAGATTGCCCGCCTGCAGGTCCTGGCCCAGGTTTTGAAACTCGCCTCGCACCTGCTGATAGCTGCGCTGGATATTCGCCAGTTGCGAGACTGCGCTACTGCCGATTGCTCCGACCAACATTCTTTCCTCCACGGCGATAGCGCCTCGGCGCAAGCTGCACGTCGGGGAGGAGGATTACGCCGCGAAGGCGCTATCGCACACGAAACTTAAGGCAAACCGCATGCCGAAGAAGATTAGGAAAATCTAGGAAGTGGCGCGGCCGCGGTCCTCGGCTGGATTTCAGCTGGTTGGATGGGAGCTACTTCCTGTCATCTACCAACCGCACCACGATGCGATCGATGGTATCCAACGCCTTCTTAGCGGACATGTTGTTGTTGTTGGTCATCACGGAAAAGGCAATATGATCACCCGACTGCGTAGTTGCATAACCTGCCAGCGAGTATACGTGGGCCAGCGATCCGGTCTTGGCCTTCACGTTGCCTGCCGCAGGAGTATTGCGAAAACGCTCGGCCAGCGATCCATCGACGGCTGCAACCGGCAGCGTGTCTTCGTAGGCTTGACCCCACGGTTGCTGGTGAGAGTACCGAAGTAACGTGACAACGGCTTCCGGCGTCACCAGATCCTCGCGCGACAATCCCGAGCCATCGTAGAAGACAAACTGATCAGGCCTGATGCCCGCGTTCACCAGAAAACCCCGCAGCACTTCCAGCCCAGACTCGATCGATCCCGACGTTCCTTTTTCTTTGCCCAGCAGCCGCAACATCAACTCGGCATGAAGATTCTGGCTGACCTTATTGATTACGCGCAGGTCCTCGGTAACCGGCTGCGACTGATAGCTGGCCAGCACCAGCGGCGCTGGATTCGGCGGGCGCGTCGCATCACCTCCGCCCGACGCCATCGAGGTCACGCTGATGGTTTGCGTGGAAGCCAACTCGGTGTGATGAGTGCGAGCGCGGCCGTAAATGGTCACCCCGCGCTCTTCCAGCAATTGGCGGAACAACCGGGCGCTAAAGTCCGCTGGATCGTCAATCGCCAGCGCCTCTCCGAAGCCGGGATCGTCCTGCGGAATGTTCCCCCAGAACGTAATCTGATTAGCACCGGGTTCGCGGTTGATGGAAACAGTGCGCGGACCGCTTCCCTGCGGCGTCGTCATCACGCGATTGTCGATCTTGTAGTACTCAGGAAACGGCGTGATGTTCAGGAAGGCGCGCTCACCCGGCCGATCCGCGGGCATGATGTTGACGAAAATCACATTGTCATTGACCGTCAGCGCCGAAACCGGAGCGCCCCATTCGCGCGCCAGATCATCCTGTGACCACCCTTCGTCATAGCGCTGCCACACGAAGTAAGAATCGTCAGCCACCACGTCGCCATCGACGTACTTCAAGCCGTGCTGTACCAGTTGATCCGCGAGTTCCTGCAGCACCTGGATGGGAGGCGCTTTGCGCTCGGTGTGCATGTTGTACGGAAGACCGCGTCCGGAAAGATTCGGATCGCCGCGCCCGACCAGCACAAGATCGGCGTTCAGCCGGCCGTACTTGTCCAGGCTGCCAAACGTCTCCACCGTCGTCTTAAACCGGTAATTCGGGCCGATCAGCCCAAACACAGCGGCTGTTGTGAACAGCTTGGCATTCGACGCCGGTGTGAAAAGCTTGTCCTCATTCAGAGCAAAGATTGTCTGATTGCTTTTGAGCGAGACGGCATAGATGCCCCAGAAGCCACGTGCGCTATCGGGATCATCAAGAATCGCCTCAATGTCGTGAGGGAGTTTTCGGTCCGATTGGGCCTTGTTTTTGTTTCCAGCAAATGCCGGACTGACGAACACGAGCCAGATAAGGGACGCTGCGAGATAACGAACCCGAGACATAGGACCGCTCTATCGATCATAGCATCGAGATGCAAGCGCTCCTGTGTTAAGTTCTCACGCACCATGTTGAGCTGGAGCACAGTCCGAACGGCAATTCCCTTCACGCTACAATCGCTGCATGCGACGCCGGTATCGCTGGCAGCTCCGCTCACGATCGCTCGAGTTAGGCGAGCGAACTCTCATCATGGGAGTAGTCAACGTCACCCCGGATTCATTCTATGACGGCGGCAGCTTCCTTTCTCCAGACAACGCCGTAGAACACGGGCTGCAGCTGCTTGACGAAGGCGCTGACATCCTCGACATCGGCGGCGAATCGACACGCCCGGGAGTGCATGTGGGTAGCGAGGAATCGTCCTCCGCGCTTCCGAATAAACCCTCCGTTAGCGCAGACGAAGAGTTGCGCCGCATCATGCCGGTGCTCGACGTAATCTTGCGCGCAAGGCCAGCCGCCATCGTCTCCGTCGATACCTACAAAGCTGCGGTTGCCCAAGCTGCGATTGCTGCTGGAGCCGAGATCGTCAACGACGTCAGCGCCTTCCAGTGGGATCCAGAGATGGCATCGGTTTGCGCCGATCTCAAGTGCGGCGTAGTTCTGATGCACACGCGCGGCAAACCCGAGCAGTGGCGCAAACTGCCACACGAGCCCAACCTGGCCTCGCTGGTGGAACATGAGCTGGCGAATCGTGTCCGGGTCGCGCTCGAGCGCGGCGTCGAACCCTCGCGAATTGTCCTGGATCCCGGCTTCGGCTTCGGCAAGAACTTTGAAGAGAACTTCCCTCTGCTGGCTCATCTTGAGCAATTGCACCGACTCGGATTCCCGTTATTAGCCGGAACCTCGCGCAAGTCCTTCGTCGGCCGTTCTATCGGCCAGCGCACGGGACAAGACGCGCTTCCTTCAAACCGGCTCTACGGTTCCCTTGCGGCGATGGTCGTCAGCATTTTGCACGGCGCTCACATCGTTCGCGTTCATGACGTGAGGCGTTCCCTGGAAGCGGCGGCGGTTGCGGACGCAGTACTGGCCGCCAGCCCTGAATGATGACATTTCGGTCCTTACTCTACTCTGGGACTAACGGGCTACTGCCGCCGCTGGAATCTAGGTGCTCTAGCTTAGGCTAGTTTCTGCTTCATACCCTAAAAGTAACTTACTACTAGGTTACTTTCGTGCTTACCCAAGGTACTTTCCGCTGCCACCTCTTGCCCAGCAAAAGCGATACTGCGCTCAAGCCTATCGTCCTCAAGTTTTGAAGCTGCCTCGCGGGGCCGCGCCCCGAAACTCGCGATGGCGCCATGTTTTGCGTGAAAAGGAGATTCGAAGATGACAGTTTGGTGTGCTTCTTCCCGGCGCACAGCCTCGTACCAGAAGCTGATCTTGGCGGTAACCTGCCTGGTCTTATTTACCACGCCGCTCTTTGCCAGTGTAGATCCAGGCGAGATCATTCCAAGTAGCGTATATGTCAACGTCAGTAGTACTTACGACCCGGTAAACGGGTACTCGGTTACCTTCTACTGGCAGACGGTTCATCCAGGTAACTCAATCGTTATCATCGAAAACGATATCAATTACCAGCAGAACAACAACTCGCCGTCGCGGCAGATTATTCAGAACGACTTCACCACCAACCATGTGGTGGTTGTCGATCATTTTCCGGCATACCACGTCTCCAACCTCTGGGGCTATTACGTCGCCAGCTATGTGGGCATGGCCCAGCCTTACTGTCCGACGGCACGTAACGCTGTCTGTCATGAGTGGGCAACTTATCCCGGACCGGCGACTCCTTACTGCAGTTCGCCGCCCGCTCCAGGTTGCGGTGGCTTCTATTCCACCTTCTCTCTCTGGAACCCCCCCAATCCCAATAACCCGCTAGTATTCACCATGTGGCCGGTGGGGGCCCAGAACGTCTACCAGGGCGACCCCACGCAATCGCCGGCCTGTACTCCTACTTCGAAGAGTTCACGCGAATGCAATGACCTCTACGCTGCCCTGCAACCCAACCAGATGGACGGACCGGCGGGCGCCGCAGTGTTTATGCAAAACCCAGTCATCACGAATTTAGACACTGGCCAGATCGTCACCGACAACAGCATCACCGCCCAATATCTTTGCGATCTTGACGCTCCATCGAATCCGCCACCACACGGCTGGGATGGCGACTACGAGACGTCCGGGCTCTGCTATAACGGAACCATCTTCAGCATAAACACGACGCTGCGTTTACGGGTGAATTCCAAGGCGGTGCCAGGACATTATCAGTTCGCCGGAACCTTCCAGGGATACCTCAACGGACAGTATTCCGGTGACCCGACAAATGTCACCTATAACTTCACCGTGTTGCCGACGGCATCGTTCACAGCGACGCCGCCAACCACGTTCCCTGCCATAGCTGGCCTGAGCACCTGGCAGAACAACATGGTCAACTTCAACGCCCCTCCCAATAGCGCCAACGCCGACTTCTGGTGCACCAACGTCACCGATACTAATCCCTGGTATAGCCTCGATAACGGCAACTTCTCCGGCTACCAGGATGTTCCCGCGGGCTATTACTTCGAAGCTTGGAACTACGATGGCGGGCGCGTCTATCAGCAAGTCAACGACTACGATCAGTGGATCATTAAACAGTACAAGCAAACTGACCCGAACGAGTGGAACCGCTGCGCCGAGCTTGTGCTTGAGCCTTATGGTGACACGGCCGTCGGGACTGCCGGCGGCTTCGTGCAGGAGCCGAATCAATTCCCCTATGGCTTGGCGATGAACTATCTGCGCACCGGAAATCCTTTGTATGAGCAGGCCGTTCACTTCCTTGCCCACAGCCCGGCGTACAACATCTACTACAGCGGTCCTGTGTACGCTACCAGCGTTCGCGTCAGCGCCTACATGATGGATGACCGGCTGGCCGATGAGATCGACGGAAATCCAAGAATCAACGCCTTCATGTTACGCGGCGTTGATGTCATGATCGGTTATCTCGATCAGAGCTACAACCTCAGCTTCAGCAACCCAAACCAGCAGGAATATGACATTCACCCCTTCATGATTGGTCTTGCAATGGAGGCTCTGATCACCTATTACGAGCTCGACGTGGCCGAAGGAAACACGCCCGACGCCCGTATTCCATTGGAGATCAAGAAGACTCTGGATTGGCTGGAAGCAACTCAGTACATCAAGCAGACTCACAGCTTTGCCTATGGCGCTTACGATCTGCCCGAGAATCCAAATCTTGTGGCAGGGACTCTATTCGACGACTCGGAGTTGAATAACCTGGTGGCGACAGCCTGGGCCTGGTACTGGAGCAAGACCAACAACAACACCTATCTGACCCAAGGCGACGATCTCTTCTCCAATGTGTGGTGGAGCGCCGGCGGCCAGTCGGGCGGCGGCGACGGTGGCTGGGCCTGGTCGGTCAAGGAATATAACCAGGTCTATAAGTGGAGCTTCGATTATGTTCGCTGGAGATCAGGCACGAATCCTGACGGCACGTCTCCGGCAATTGAAACTGTACTGCCGGCCGCGAATCCCTACACCGGACCGTGGACCGATTACAGCACTCCGGTGCAGTTCATCTGGAACCCCATAGGCTACGAAGGCCTTAGCGTGGCCACTCTCGATCCAAAGCTGGAAGATTTTGCCAACGAGGTGGTAACCGTCACTGGTACGACCGCTACCATCTATCTCAACGTATTCAAGCCAAACACGACCATGACGGTCTACTACGGAACTCAGCAGCCTACCTTGTGCAACCCTGGTGACCCACAGCCCCCGTACTGCATGCAGCCGTATCCAAACTTCGGCTTCCTGCCCATGCTGCAGGCCAACTATGCCAGCGCATCGCAGACCGCCGTAGAGGTTCAGGACCCTGTAGCGTTAAGTGAGGGTATTACGAATATCTACGACGAGACGGTGACCATAACTGGTCTGCAGCCAAACACAACCTATCACTGGACGCCTTTAACCACAGATGCAAACGGCAATATGGCAGCCTACCACGACGAGAGCTTTACCACACTGGCCCAATAAGCGAGTGGCTAAAATTGGATGGATCCCGCGCTCAACCAGGCGCGGATCCATCCAATCTCATGTAGGCCAGCAAAATCACCGGTCCGCTATTGGGGTTTCTGACTCTCAGGTAGCTACTCAGGCGCAACGTCTAAAGGCTCGCTCTTTCTTCTTGGCAGAAATTCCGCAAGCCCCGTCAGCCAGGATTCAAACTCCGCATCCGTGAGCCGGTATTGATCCAGAAGCCGCGGCAATAGAAACGGATCGCCATTGCGGGTAGCCAATCCATTCAGGCAGGTGGTAGCCGATTCCACTCCAGCTTCCTTCAGCCAGGGAATGAAGTCCGGACGGATGGCTCCGCTCGGATAACAAAAATGCGTGACGCTTCCAGCTCCCGTCATTTGCGTGATCAGATCACGGTTCTGTTTGATCTCAGCAACGAACTTGTCGCGATCCAACGGAGTGCGGTGCCGATGCGTGTGCAGTTGAATGTCGATACCGGCACGTGCCATCGCGGCTACTTCCTCCGGATTCATCAACTGAAAAAGCCGCCGCTTGCAGAAAGCTGAATAGTCAAATCCGATGGCGTTGGCGAAGGCAGCCGCAAGATCGTCTTTCTGCCGGCCGGTCAGATTCTGTTGCTTTGCATACCCATCGATTTGCCACAGCAGTGCGCTTCTGCTCGCCTCGCTTTGGAGGTCAAGCTGGCGTGGCAGCCAATCGAATGTCCGGTTCTCAATGACCTTCGTCGGTACCTTCCACATCATGTGAGCGAGCGCAAAGCGGAACAACGGACGGCTGTAGAGGCAGTAGTAGGTTGTGAGATAAACAGTTGCCGGGAAACCGTACTTCTGCAGCACCGGAAGAGCATGGAGAGGAAAATCAGCCCACCCGTCGTCGAAGGTAATTGCCACACTACGCGCGGGCAGCTGTCCTTTCTGTAGGAGGCGCAAACCTTCTCCAAGGCCGACTACCTTGCATCCCGACCGCGCCACAATTTCCATTCGGCGGGCAAAAAGTTCTGGAGGCAGGAACATCTCGGGGTGCGACCCATGCTCCTCACCCTCAGCAATGCCGTGATAGCAAAGGATCAGCAAACGCTGCTGCCTCCAGTTGCTGCGCGCAATGATCGGCGCCAGCCCCAGGCCGTTGGTGCTTAGTACCGCCTGCTTTATTTGTCGGAGCGCGCTCATTGATATTCGCCAACCGATTCGCTATGAGTTTGCACGAACCACCAGCTTCGTCTTCACGGAACCAAACCGTACGCTCCGCACAACGCTGTCCTGGTATTTGAAACCGGCCTCTTCGGCAGCCTGCTGCGCCGTTTGATCTTCGGCGGGAATCGCGAGAAAAACTGCTTCGGCTCCATCGGTCGTTGCATCCGTTACGATCTGTTGCAGGAAAGCGTGATCCTCCCGTCGGCTGGTAGATGCTTTCGCATAGAAATCATAGATGACTGCCGATCGTGGGGGGTATTTGTGGCTGCGCAGTGCTTCTGTGAAAGCAACCTTACTGGTTGGAGTCGCAACCCAGGCGCAGTTCACTAACATGTCGTTCCGAACAAGCGAGTAACAGTGAACTCCCGATTCGATGGCGGCCAGGCTATCGCTCAAGAATTCCTGCTTGGAACGGGAAGCACGCTCAGCCGGTTCGTAACACAGCAAATCTCTCAAATGATCGCGCCGTACTTCGGGATCGGCGCTTCCGGTCGCGTTGGCCTCCGCACGATAAAACCTTGTCTCTTCAGAACTCCAGATCCACCTCCGCGCAGAGCGCCACAGAGAGGCTAAGCCGCGAATTGGATGTCGCAAGAACGCTCGCAAGCGCGACAACCCTTGCTTGTTCAGCTGCAAAACGCTTGCGACCTTCTTTTCTAAGGCCTGGACTCGCACTGATCTGCGATGGCGGACAAGTGCTTCCCTACTGAGAAACACCATCAATTCATGGGCTTCGTCGTAGCGAGTTGCCCGGTCTTCCTTGTAACTGTCGCCCCCGGGCGTGAGATCCAGATTCGTAAATCGTTCGTCGTGCAGCAGCGAGCCAAGCTGCAGGATGTGTAGCTTGCCGGGAGAATGAATTGCCTCGAACGGCGAGTGTCCGACTATGCCTAATACGACTTCCGTTTTGTTGCGGAGACCGATATGAGACGCGACTAACTTCTCCCCAATCTTCATGACTGTCACATGAAGCAGGCCTTGAGCCATCAGCGCTCTATAGAATGCGCCTTTCCTTGGATCTTCGCGGAATGGACAGGTTCCATTGACCGCGCCCATGCGAAAGTCATAGAAGTCGATGATGAGGTCGTAATAGTCATCGAGCTCCTGCACAGTGCGTAATTCCAGAAAGCTGAGCGGTCCGCTCTCCTGGAGCTTCTCCAGTCGCCTGCGGTTCTTCTTCTTGGCCAGCGATTCACGAACCGCCTCGATGTTGTCGACCGTGAGTAAAGGCCGCTGCACCGCGCGGAGCGTGCTTGCGTTACTCCATCCGTTCTTCAGCCAATCCAGAGGAGTACCGGGTGGAAGATACGTGAACGAGAGGGAAGAAAACCCAAGCTGCCGAAGCTTCTCCAGGCATTCGACAACAAATGTCTGCTCGCCGGGTAATGCTAGCCAAACCTGATACTCGGCTTGATGCGAACCCACTATGGTCAACTTCCCTGTGGTTCGTTCGACGGCAAGGGCGATCAGCCCATCCATCTCTCCGCCAGGAACATAACGGACCAGGATCAGGGGCCGATAGAGTTCCCGATAGCATTCGTACCAGGTGCAAGCGAATTCGGGCGACTGCGGCGACGTGACCCAGGGACATTTCGTGGCCAGATTGCGCCACTGCGTTTGCATTTGGGCGGTCGCAATCGCCTGCAGCGCTTCAGAGTCGGAGTAGACGAGCAGGGTAGGGTTTTGGCAAGAAGCGACCGGCTGACTCGTCATGGCATGTGAATCGGGTTGGTCGAAAATGATCACCGGCGACAACTGCCGGCCGGCATCATATTCGGGTTACATCAGATCCATTACTTAAGCTTGTTGACTTGCGTGCGAACGACGTTCCGAGTCTAGCAGATTCCCGCCGCGCGGCTATGGCTCTGGATGAAGGCGCCTTGACACTGCCGGTCAGCAACTCTATTCTTAGATATTGTCCTAGAGTGCTCCCGCCCATCTGTCCTCGCCATTGTTTTCCTTCAGGAACTTGGCCTGAAATACGGGTCTGTCCCGTGACAATGCTGCATGGCAAGGATGTTCGGGAGGTTTCCAGCTGCGAAGTTAGGATCGGGTTGGGCCTGAGGCCGGTGCTGCTATGCTGATTCGTGTTCGGGAACTGGAACTCCACAATCTGGAGTTTAACGAAAGCTATCAGCCCGGAGCTATCGAGTTCGGTCCCGAATTCCGCCAGGTGGGCCCACTGCATAGCAAGGGCCGTGCCGATCTGGTTGTGGAACATCGCGGTCATCACCAGGATGTCGAAGATATCCGCCTGGTAGGCAGCGTTCAGGCGCATCTCGAGTTCAGCTGTGCTCGCTGTCTGGAGCCGGTCGGCCACGATGTGGATTGGGTGTTTGACCTGATCTACCGTCCGCAAGGGGTGGATCGGCGCGCCGAGGAGGCCTCCATCTGCGAGGCCGAGACCGAAATCGGCTATTATGTGGGCGACGGTCTCCCTCTGGAAGACGCCCTGCGCGAGCAGGTGCTTCTGGCGACGCCAGTTCGGGCATTATGCCGAGAGGATTGCAAGGGATTGTGTCCGCTGTGCGGCCGCAATTTGAATGTCGAGCAATGTCATTGTGAGCAGCATGTCAGCGATCCGCGCTGGGCTGCGCTCAGCGATATTAAGAAAAAGCTGCAAAGCTAGGTAGAACAGACCCTCAGGTCTGCGTCTCCCGTGCGTAAGTAGCCTTTGAGCCGGGCTTCAGCCCGGCGGTACCGGCGTCGGCAGAAGCCGACCCTGAATTTCCGGGACGCAGGCCTGAAGGCCCGCTCTACCCGATGATTTGCGAGGTTTTCATGCCAAATCCGAAACGGCGCCATTCCAAGGCGCGCACCGGCAAGCGCCGCTCCCACGATCATCTGACGGCGCAGTCCTTGTCCGAATGTCCCAATTGCCACGAGCGCAAGTTACCGCATCGGGCCTGCCTCAAGTGCGGTTACTATAAGGGCCGCGAGGTCATCGAGATCGAAGAGGCTACCAGTTAGGTAAGTCCAAGGTCTATCTTTCACCACGGAGGCACTGAGGACACGGAGAAGGCCGAAATCAAGAAAACTCCGTGCGCTCCGTGTCTCCGTGGTGAATTCGTCGTATTGACGGACAAGCATGCCAACCATCATTGCCGTTGACGCTATGGGCTCGGACCGTGCGCCTAAGCCCGAAGTGGAAGGCGCTATTCTGGCTGCCCGGCATTATGACGTGGAAGTGGTGCTGGTTGGCAAAGAAGAAGTCGTCCGCGCCGAGCTCGATGCGCACCGCTTCTGGCGCCGTCTACCCATCACCATTGTCAACGCGCGCGAAGTCATCGGCATGCAGGAGAAAGCGGCTCATGCCGTGCGCAGCAAGCGCGACTCCTCCATGCGCGTGGGGCTTCGTCTGGTGCGCGATGGTGAGGCTGGAGGCTTCGTAACTGCCGGCAATACCGGCGCCGCCATGGCCACAGCCAAAATGGTGCTGGGGGCAATCCCCGGCGTCGACCGCCCCGCGCTGGCCGCCGTTTTTCCCACCGCCCAAGGTACGGCGACCATCCTTATTGATGTCGGCGCAAATGTCGATTCCAAGCCGCAAAACCTGCAACAGTTCGCCATCATGGGCGACGTTTACTTCCGCACGATTTTTGCCGGCCGCTTCGCGACCGCCGATTATCCACGCGTCGGCGTGCTCTCCATCGGCGAAGAAGAAAGCAAGGGCAACGACCTCACCCGCGAAGCGTACAAACTGATCAAAGAGCTGCCGATGAACTTCGTCGGCAACGTGGAAGGCCGCGACCTTTACAACGGCAAAGCCGACGTGCTGGTCTGCGACGGATTCGTGGGCAACGTTGCGCTGAAGATTTCCGAGGGCATGGTCGAGACGGTGCGCTTCCTGCTGAAGCAGTCTCTACAGGCGACCATCACCAGCCAGGTAGGATTTCTGCTTTCGCGCCGGGCTTTCGCCGACTTCAAGAAGCGTCTCGACTACTCCGAATACGGTGGCGCACCGCTGCTGGGCATCAAAGGCGTTTGCATCGTGAGTCACGGCTCATCCAACTCCAACGCCATCAAGAACGCCATTCGCGTGGCGATGGAATACGCCAACAGCAAGCTGAATCACACCATCGAAGAGCGCATCGCCGAGGCCAGCCGCAATCTGAACCACCACCCCAGCGAGCCGCCGCCGCCCGAGCCGGTCGGTTCCGGACTGGTCTGAAGAAACGAGCAGGCTGTCAGTGAGCGCGGGTACTCCCATTCTGGGCGCTCGCGAACTGCTGGATTGCAAAGGCCATGAGCGAACCGCCACGAGCCTTGTACAATCAACGCCGGCAATCCTAATTTCATGACCACACACCCTCTCAAGGCTTTTCTCTTTCCCGGACAAGGCTCACAGTCGGTCGGCATGGGCAAGGAACTCGCCGCCATGTATCCGGTGGCGCGCGAGACCTTCGACGAAGCCGATGCCGCGCTTGGCTACAAGCTCTCGCAGCTTTGTTTTGAAGGTCCGGAAGATCAACTGAAGCTTACCGAGATTACGCAGCCGGCGATCCTGACGGTTTCCGTCGCGACGTGGCGCGTTTTGCAGTCCCAGGGAATCACGCCGTCGTATGTTGCGGGCCACAGCCTTGGTGAGTACTCAGCGCATGTCGCTGCAGGAACGCTGTCGTTCACCGATGCGGTGCGAACCGTTCGCAACCGTGGCAAATACATGCAGGAAGCTGTGCCGGTCGGCGTGGGGGCGATGGCAGCAGTTCTGCTTCTGGCAGCGGATAAGCTGCAACGGGTATGCGAAGAAGCGGCGCAGGGTGAGATCTGCTGCGCGGCTAATCTCAACTCCCCGGATCAGACGGTCATTTCCGGCAGCAAGGCGGCTGTGGCGCGCGCCGCGGAGCTGGCAAAACAACGCGGCGCAAAGAGAGCAATCATGCTGCCGGTGAGCGCTCCTTTCCATTGCCCGCTGATGCAGCCGGCGCAAGATCGTCTCGCAGCGGATCTCGCAGCCCTGACCTTCCACGATCCGGAAATACCTGTCATGTGCAACGTTGACGCGACCCTGGTGACGACCGCCGAGCAGGCGCGCGATGCCCTCATTCGCCAGGTTACGGGCGCGGTACAATGGCACAAGTCGACGCGCGGGTTGATTGGGTCGGGAGTTCAGAACTTCGTCGAGGTCGGCCCGGGAAAAGTCCTGTGCGGCCTGATGAAGCAGATCGACAAGTCACGCAACTGCTTCAATGTCGAGGACGAAGCGTCGCTGCAGAAGACAGTAAGCCATTTGAGTCCGGCCTCACCCAAACCGGACTAATAAAGCCTCAGCCCGAACAGGGATCCAGGGTGCTGTAGCCTTCTTGAATGGCGGCGCTGAGCAGTTCCGCATCGGCGCACACAAATGTAGGAAGGTCGGTGCCCGCCGAGTTCTGGTATGCAAGGAAGCCGGCTAGCTGAATCGCGTCGAACGCGCGTAAGGCGTACCGATCTATTAGCCCGTCTGCTGTGTCCAGGACAAAATCATTAATGGGTTGGGTTACGAAGCGCGCTTCTACGTGCCGCTGAAACAATTCCAATAACTGCCTGGCGATGCTGCGGGCGATCTCCCCATTACGCTCCCGCCTCCGTACTGCAGACCGAAACTCGACTCGAGCCAGGGCGAGGATAGCCAAGCGGTTGTCCTTGACGCGCGCTGCCAATTCGAGCAAGCGCTCTGTGCCGGGCTCGCGGATGTAGAGCTTGACCAGAGCGCTTGTTTCCAAGTAGTAAAGGGCCAACGATCAGCGCCTCTCGCGCAGGATTGTCGAAGATAAAGGCTCGCCAGGAATGTCGATGGGATGAAAATCAAGATCCCACGGCCCGCTTGCTGACGCGGCTCGGGGACTAATTTTCAATTGAATCAAACCAGTCCCTGTCAGCTGAAAGATCTCGGGATACTTTCTCGCTCTCGCACTGACTTGCTGCGCCTTTGGCGATGTACCGTCTTTGCGAGCGTAAAGCGCACGCTGCCGTATGGCTTCGCTCAGGTCAGAAGCCGTCGCGCTAAAATCGGGCTTTTCCCGGAGAACAGTCTCCATGGCCTCATGCAACGTTCGTCGAAAAAGTTGTCGTTCGGCCGCGCTTCGTAACATGTTTCTGATCCACCCCGATAGTTCCTGTTTGCTGGCTCGTGCCGCATTCCTCGCCAGGCTCAGATCGCCGGCGTCCAATCTTACGGGAACAATTTTTCTCTTGCCCTCTCCCTTGGGAAGTTTTGGCCTGCCAGGTTTTCGTCGTATGTCTCTCATATGCGGCGTTGCAATGTCGCCTTTACAATTATTGTATTACATGAATATAACATACAATAGAGTTGTTGTAATACGGAATTATGCCGCGGGAACGGTTCCAGGAAGCGCGATGATGTTCGCACCATTGGCGTTCGGGGAAAGCAGGGATTGAGGCGAACATCACAGTTCTGCGTTTGACGTTCAACCGCAAAACAGGCTAGAATCGTATGGTTTGCCTGTACTACCAGGTCCCGTCAGGGACGCCCCGCCATGACTTCCTTTCTGGCTGGGGAAGTGCAAGCGCACAAAGAGTTTAGGGACGTCCGCGCCGCAGCGGTGCGCGACCAGGTTGGTTGGAGGATAGTTATGTACGCGGTCATCCGCACCGGGGGAAAGCAATATCGCGTCGCGCCCGGAGACGTGATCAAGGTGGAGAAGCTGGCCCAGGCTGGCGACGAAAACGTCCAGTTCGACGAGGTGCTGGCAGTTAGCGCCTCTGAAGGCGAGCTCAGCAAGCCGGCTAACGCCATCGTTATCGGGCAAGTAGTCGAGCAGGGCCGTGGCGATAAGGTGCTCGTCTTCCACTACAAGCGCAAGAAGCAGTACAAGAAGCTGAACGGCCATCGCCAGCCGTACACCGCCGTGAAGATCACAGCCATCAGTATCAATGGCAAGGAGCTCACGGCCTAGCCGCGATGCTGCTTCATCAATTCATCATGGTATTGGTCGCGACGGCGAAGCGCTTCGAATCGGTATTGCTCAGCATTCCCGCCGCGGTTCGCCGGGTCTTCTCGCGCGACCAGGTGGGCGCAGCCGAGCTCGAAGAAGTAGAGACAGAGCGCGCGGCGTAGGCGTAAGAATAGTACGGCGTTGAGGCCACCGTCAGCAGGGTCGTCTTCGCGCTGTCATCCCGACCGAGGACAGTCCGACTGAGGGATCTGCGGTTCGACCGCTCCGGCAATAATTAAGATTTTGAGGACATCTTTATGGCACACAAAAAAGGTTTAGGCAGTTCGCGAAACGGCCGCGATTCCAATGCACAGCGTCTGGGCGTGAAGGCGTTCGGCGGGCAGCTCGTCTCCGGCGGAACTATCATCATACGGCAACGGGGCACACGAATTAAGCCCGGCATCAACGTCGGTCGCGGCAAGGACGACACCCTTTTCGCCAAGGTCACCGGCACCATCGAGTTCAAGGACCGCGGCAACATGGGCAAGTTCGTCTCGATCGTGCCGCAGGAAAGCAATTAGCAACTAGCAATTAGCGACTAGCTTCGAGCCAACGAGCTTCGAGCTACAGAAAGAGGCCTCCTGAGACGAGGCCTCTTATCATTTCTTCGGGAGAAAAGGATGGACACGGTTTTTCTCCTCTGGCACACCGGCCCTCCCGAGATCGACGACGAAAGCATGCTGATCGGCGTATTTCGAACCGAGCAGGATGCCAAAGATGCGATCACGGCACTCACCGACAAGCCCGGCTTTGTGGATTTTCCAGACCGATTTGAGATCTGCCCGTACGAGTTGGGAAAGCTTCACTGGACTGAAGGATTTGTGATAACCAAAAACTAATCGCTAATTGCTAATCGCTGCTTTTATGTTCGTTGACGAAGCCAAAATTCGCGTTAAGGCCGGGGACGGTGGCAATGGCTGCATGGCGTTCCGCCGCGAGAAGTTTGTCCCGCGCGGCGGTCCCTCCGGCGGCGACGGTGGGCACGGCGGCGACATCATCATGGAATCCAGCGAGCGTCACAACACGCTGGTCCATTTCCGCTTCAATCCCGAATACAAGGCCGAGCGCGGACGTCACGGCGAAGGCTCCAACAAGACGGGACGCGAGGGTGAGAGCATCGTCCTGAAGGTTCCAGTTGGCACGATCGTCTACGACGAAATCACCGGCGAACTCGTGCATGACTTCTCGCACCCGGATGAGCGCGTCGTCATTGCTCGCGGCGGTCGCGGCGGTCGCGGCAATGCGCAGTTCGCGACATCGACGCATCAGGCGCCTCGCGAGCATGAAGACGGCCGTCCCGGAGAAGAACGCGACCTGCGACTGGAGCTGAAGCTGCTGGCCGACGTCGGGCTCGTTGGCTATCCCAACGCCGGCAAGAGCACGCTCATCTCGCGCATCTCGGCCGCGCGTCCCAAGATCGCCGATTATCCCTTCACCACGCTTCAGCCCAACCTTGGCGTAGTCGTAGTGGGCGAAGCGCCTGACGACGTCAGCTTCGTCGTTGCGGATATTCCCGGTCTTATCGAGGGCGCCAGCGCGGGTGCGGGTCTCGGAACGCAGTTCTTGCGTCACATCGAGCGCACGCGATTCCTTGTGCACCTGGTCGATGTTTCGGACTTCAGCGGCCGTCCCGATCCCGTGCAGGATTACGGGGTCATTACCCACGAGCTGGCAAACTTCGGCGCCGGTCTCAACACAAAGCCGACAGTCGTCGTCGCGTCGAAAATGGACATTGCGAACAAAGACAAGCTGGCGAAGCTCAAGTGCTACTGCAAACGCAAGAAGCTGGAGCTGTACCCGATCTCCGCAGTCACCGGCGAAGGCATCGAAGAGCTGAAGTGGGCCATGGCGAAGAAGCTGTCAGCCATCAGGTCTCAGCCGTCGGCATAGAATCGCATCAGCTCGCAATAACTAACCGTTTCCTTCGTCGTCCTCTATACTGCGCTAAATCAAAGACCGCTTATCGCACCTGAGGACTGCTTATGCACCCTTCTCGGATAACTCTCGCTTCCAGCATCGTACTGTTGGCTCTGTGCTCTCACGGCGTCTTCGCTCAGACTGCTGCGCCGTCATACGCCAAAGCGAACAAGGACGAGATTCACGCCTACATCATGCTGATCCGCCTTCGCTATGACCTCTATGGCCGATGGAAGGCGACGGGCAAGTGGCCGGACGATCCTGCCGCCAATCAAGCATTGGAGGAGCACACCCGCTACTGGAAGGAGCAGTTACGCGAGGGGCGCGCTATCCTCGCTGGCGGCATGGATGGCGATTATTGGGACAACGTAGCGCTGATCATCTTTGAGGCAGGTTCGCAGTCCGAAGCCGATCGCATGGTCGCCAATGACCCCGCCGTGAAGGCTTACGTTTTTCAAGCGCAGGCGCGGCCCTTCGATGTTCACTTCATCACGAATAAGTTCGACAGCGCATCGGCGACGGGCACCTCAAATCCAAAATAAGTGTGCTTTGGCTGATGGCTGACAGCCGATAGCTACCTTGCCGAAATTTTACCGGAGGTCTACCCTATGCGGAAGAAGTGGTGTGTTGTGTTCTCCCTGGGATATGTCCTCATCATGGCGGGCCTGGCGTTCGGCGGAGCGGTCGCGGTAGTCGGATTCGGCGGCCTGCTGGTTACTTCTTTTCATCGCAGCCTGGGATCTCCTCTTCCCCTGCCAACCCTGCATAACGCTTTCGAGCGGCGGTTGTATGTACTGGTCGGCCTCAGCGGACTTGCTTTGTGGGGCAGCGCGTTCTGGTGGAGTCTGACCTTCACGCCGTGACTGTCCCTGCCGGGACTGTGATCTATAAATGAATGTCGCTACCCAGGACTTTGTCCTGGGCTAAGCTGAGTCGTCCCGCCAAGCGGGACGGCTGCCTCCAGAAATCGTGTGGTGTTTGAAGGGACTCAGATTCTTCCCCCACCCAACTCAGAGCTGGGTGCCCTATGTCTCGTTCTTTTCGAGACATGGGAAGGTACGATGCTCGCAGTGCCACGTGTCTCGCGCCTTAGAGACATGGGAAGGTAGAATCACGCCCTCGACTGGATCGTCTGAGATGGCCAGTGCTCGCAGGTCGCAGCTCGCGGCTCGGGGCTTTCTCATCACCTATAATCGACGAGTATGGCCACCACGCCGGAAGCCCCTGTCGCGGCCCGCTCCAAGTACGAACCTGTCATCGGCCTCGAAGTTCACGTCCGGCTGCTGACGCTGACCAAGATCTTCTGCGGCTGCTCGACGCGCTTTGGCGATCCGCCGAATACGAATGTCTGTCCCGTCTGCCTCGGGCTTCCCGGCGCGCTGCCGGTGATGAACAAGCGTGCGGTTGAGTTTGCGGTTCTGGCGGCGACGGCGCTGAACTGCCAGGTTCGCGAGACTTCGATCTTCGCGCGCAAGAATTACTTCTATCCCGACCTGCCCAAGGGCTACCAGATTTCGCAGTATGATAAGCCGCTGGCAGAGCACGGCTTCATTGAGATCAAAACCTCAGCCGGCCCGAAGAAGATTGGAATCACGCGCGTGCACCTGGAAGAAGACGCGGGCAAGAGCCTGCACGACGGATTGCCCGACAGCAGCGAGTGGACGTCGATCGATCTGAACCGCTCCGGTGTGCCGCTGATCGAAATCGTCAGCGAGCCCGACATCGCCTCGCCCGACGAAGCTTGGGAATACCTGACCCGATTGAAGGAAATCATCCTGTACACCGGTGTCAGCGATTGCAATATGGAAGAAGGCTCGCTGCGCTGCGACGCCAACGTCAGCATTCGCCCCCGTGGCCAGCGCGAGTTCGGCACGAAGACCGAAGTGAAGAACGTCAATTCGTTTCGCTTCATCCGGCAGGCGCTGGAGTACGAGATCGAGCGCCACGAAGAAGTGCTGGAGTCGGGTGGCAGAATCGAGCAGGAGACGCGTCTTTACAACGCCGCCGAAGGCAAGACCTACGGCATGCGCTCTAAAGAGCAGGCGCACGATTACCGCTATTTCCCGGAGCCCGACTTGCTTCCTCTGGTGATCGATGACACGTGGCGCCAGCAGATCGTCGCTGAGCTACCCGAGCTGCCCGAGGCGCGACGCGCGCGGCTGGTCACACAGTATGGGATCACCGAATATGACGCCACAACGCTGACCAGCACGCGATCATTGGCCGATCAGTTTGAAGAAGCCGCAGCAGCTGCGAAAAATCCCAAGCGCGTCGCCAATCTTGTGCAGAGCGAGTTGATGGGCAGGCTGAAGGCCAAGGGCATCGAGATCGAGCAGTCGCCGATTTCGATGAAAGGCGTAGCGATGTCCGCCGATCTGGTCGAGAGCGGCACGATCAGCGGAAAGATGCTGAAAGATCTCTACGATCTCGCCTTCGAGCGCGGCCAGGATTTCCCCGCAATCTACGAAAAAGAAAAGCCGCAGCAGATCACCGACACTGGCGCCATCGAGAAGATCATCGACGAAGTCATCGCCGCCAATCCCAAACAGCTGGAGCAGTATCGCGGCGGCAAGAAAACCGTCATTGCTTTCTTCGTGGGACAGGTGATGAAGGCGTCGAAAGGCCAGGCAAACCCGGCGCTGGTCAATGAACTGCTTGCGAAGAAGTTGGAAGAGTAAGGGGCCAAGGTGGAGCGCCGCCTCAGCGGTGCCCTCGCGGGCTGAGAGAAATAAGCCGCTTATCGGCACGACTGAAGTGTTTGCGTGAGAACCATGCCGTCCCTAAAGGGACTCGGGTTCTTTTCCCACTTACCCAGGACTCCGCTGCGCTGCGTCCTGGGCTAACGGCAACTCCACCCCTTCGGGGTTCTATTTTCGTGCGTCATGGTCCACTGCCGAGATCCAACGTTAGTTCTCACGCAGACACTGAAGTCGTGCCCTGTTACGAAGCGCTCGCGGGACGACTTTTTCAGCAGCTTGTAAAAGGCGTGCTCCACCCATTTCCGCCTGAGAACCTGTTGGATTGGCCTCGTGGTCGACTCTGTCGCCTCACGCTTACTGTTGCGCGGGCGGTTCTGCGGGCGCAGAAACGTGCTCGTGGACGAGGACCCAGCGGCCATCCTGCTGTTCCAGCACCGCGGTCCACCGCAACGGTATCGACTCTTTCTGGCCCTGCGGCGTAGTTCCCGACATCTCCAGCGTTCCGTCAACCCAGGTGATTTTGCCCTCGGGATGAATCTGGACATCGTCGTTAAGGGTGTAGGTCACCTTGGGCGCATCCTTCAGCGAGGGCGCGACGCCTGCTTTGTAGTCGTCCCAGCTGGTGTACTTCAGCGGTGCGACATCGAAGAACAGATGGTCCGGGCCCTGTGCGTAGAACCGTCCCTGTTTATCGAGATCGGCAGCAGTCCATCCGTCCCAGATACTCTGCAAATAAGCTTTGTCGACGGCTGCGGTCGTTGCAGGTTGGGAAGCGGCTGGGCTTTTCTGCGCGGTTGTCGTTTGCGCGACGGCAGGCAGAACCAGAGTGAGCAGGAAGAGCGAAAGAAATTCCCGGCGCATAAGCCCTCTTCTGCATTCTACCGGAGTACGGATTCTTGCAGAGCAACAGCAACGCTTGCAACCCGGAAGCTTGCTCTGCCACTTGAAACCGAGCAAAGGTTTCGCAATTTGTTACTCTGTTAGCTTCCATGCGACTGCGGCTCTGCGGCCTAATCGGAGGTCTCGCGTTAATCGTGGTGCTTGCCGGGTGCGGAACTCCCGGAGCACCCTCGTTGCCGTCGTTGAACCTGCCGCTTCCGCCGACCGACCTCACGGCATCGCGTCGCGGCAACAAAGTCACCCTTGATTGGACCTTGCCGCACAAGAACACCGATAAGACCATCATCAAGCACAATCCGACCTCGCGCATCTGCCGTCATGAAGGCACGATGTTGATGGCCAAGTGTGACGTCGTGGCTGAGATTCCTCCGCCGACGCCGAAGCCCGCCGAGCGCCAGAAGAATGAGGCTCCGCCGGGAGCAGTGCACATCCACTACGTGGATACCTTGCCGCCAGGGCCAGGCTTGCAGAACCCGGCGGGCTTTGTAATGTACGGTGTGGAAGAGGTGAACGCACATGGCCGCAGCGCCGGCATCTCCAACCAGGTGCCGGTTCCGGTAACCCCGACCATCGCGGCGCCGGACAAGTTGTCGGCTGAGGTCAGCGCCGATGGGGTGCGCATTAGCTGGTCGGGACCGGCGCCGCCTGCGCCGCCAGCAGGAGTTACGTATCTTTATCGTGTGATGCGGCGGCCGGTGGGCGCTCCGGGATATATCGTGATCGACGATGTTGCGCCGAGCGCGAACGGATCGTATCTCGACAAGACCTTCGGCTGGGAACAGAAGTACGAATATCGCATCACGACACTCAGCCAGGTGCAGGCGAGTGGCTTGAATGCTGGGGTTGAGGGCGACGACTCGCCCACGGTTGAAGTCTTCACGCGCGACATTTATCCGCCGGTACAGCCTTCCGGGCTGCAGGCAGTGTTCTCCAGTGTCGGGCAAAAGCCATTCATCGATCTGACGTGGGCGCCCAATATCGAAGGCGATCTGGCGGGCTATAACGTTTTCCGCTGGGTGGAAGGTGGGCAGCCGCAGAAGCTCAATTCGCAACTGGTGCAGACGTCGTCCTATCGCGACGAAAAGGTCGAACCGGGGAAGACGTACTTCTATACCGTTTCAGCGGTTGATCTGCGAGGCAATGAAAGCCCGCGTTCCGCTGAGGCGAGCGAAACTGTGCCAATGAAAACCAAGTAAGCTTGTTAAGAAGACGAATCGAAATCGAAAAAGGAACTGTCCTAATGCGTTACTGTCGATTTGAACATCAAGGTGCGAAACATTACGGCCTGATCGAAGACGCTTCCGGCAACCAGGTCATCACTCGAACCCTGGCTAAGGCGCCAACATCGTTCTCCGATTTCGACAGCGCAGAGAAGACCAACCTGCCCCTGAGTTCGGTGCGCCTGCTGGCACCGGTTGAGCCATCGAAGATCGTCTGCATCGGCCGCAATTATCGTGAACACGCGAAGGAACTGGACCATCCTATCCCCACCGAGCCATTGTTTTTCTTGAAGCCGCCCTCGTCATTGATCGGCCCGGAGGACAAGATTCTCCGTCCGATGGATCTTTCGCAACGGGTGGACTACGAAGGCGAGCTGACCGCGGTGATCGGCAAGCGCTGCTACCGTCTGCGCGAAGGCGACGACGTCCGCCCTTACATTGTGGGATACACATGCCTGAACGACGTCACCGCACGTGATCTGCAAAACAAGGATGGCCAGTGGACGCGAGCCAAGGGCTTCGACACGTTCTGCCCCGTGGGGCCAGTCGTTGCTGATGGGCTGGATCCGTGGAAGGGAGTCCGGGTTCAAACCCGGGTCAACGGCGAGCTTCGCCAGAACGGCACAACGGCGGATTTTCTGTTCCCGATGGACGTACTGCTGCGTTTCATAAGCCAGGTGATGACGCTGGAACCGGGTGACATCGTTGCCACTGGAACTCCCGCCGGTGTAGGTCAGCTGAAATCAGGGGATGTGGTGGAAGTCACGGTGGAAGGTGTGGGAACACTGCGGAATCCGGTTGTCGATCGAAAATGACACGTTGGTGTTAAACCAGTTCCCGCGATCATTTTCTTGTTTTCTTCTACTGCCAATCCGTCTATCTTGATGTCAAACCCTCGCAGTGACTCCCATGAACTCGTTTCGGCTCTACCCGATATTTGCGTTCGGCGCAATAGCTGCCATCGTCGGCTATAGCCTGCTGTCGCGCAAGAACAAAAAGCCGGCGGAGGACATGGAGTGCGAGCGGCGCACCGCCCTGACTCGCGCCGGCCGCATCATCGATGGCAATGTCATTGACGTTCTGGAACTGGAGGATGATGTCACGGAGCAGCAGATGATCCTGCTGGTCTACACCTACGATGTGGCCGGCGTGACCTATGAAGCTTCGCAGGATGTGACACACCTGCGCCAGTTTATCGACCTGTACTCCTGCCGGTTGGGGCTGCCAACGTCCGTCAAGTATGATCCGCACAACCCTGGCGATTCCATCGTCATTTCCGAGACCTGGTCGGGATTGCGCAAGCCGCAAATCACTCTGCCGCAGCGGCCAGCGTCCAAGTCCGGCGTTCCGGCGTAACCTTTTGCGAAAATCAGCGTCTGTATCAGAAGGTCGCCGGGATGCATCGAATCTGTAACAAGTTGAGCTCGGGGCCATTGTTACAATTAACCCTATGCATAATCTGCCGTTACCGCTGGCTGCATTCGTAGCGGGACTTCTCTCGTTCCTGTCACCGTGCGTACTCCCTCTGGTGCCGGGTTACGTATCGCTCATCTCCGGGGCCAGCGTCGATGATCTGCAATCGCAGGAGCGTCGCCTTCTGGGCACGGTGATGCTGCATTCCATTACGTTTGTGTTGGGATTCAGCGTGGTCTTTATCACGCTGGGAGCGGTGGCAACCAGCGTCGGGCAGTTGTTTAACGAGTACCACTCGCTGCTGTCGAAGATTGCCGGCATCGTGGTGATTATCTTTGGCTTGCATCTGACGGGGCTGCTCAAGATCAAGGCGCTCTACGCCGACAAGCGAATGCACGAAGTCAAGGGAGGGTCGAGCGCCTTCGGCTCATTTGTTGTCGGCTTCGCCTTCGCATTTGGCTGGACCCCTTGCATCGGTCCCATCCTGGCGACGATTCTGGTGCTGGCGGGAGCCCAGCAGACGGTGCTGAAAGGCATTATCCTGCTGGCCGTCTATTCCATGGGACTGGCGGTGCCGTTCCTGCTGACTTCCTTAGGGGTTGACCGATTTCTGGCATTTTATGGGCGCTTCCGCCGTCATCTGCATACCGTGGAGGTGTGCAGCGGTATACTCTTAATCGCCATTGGCGTCTTGATTTTCTTGAACAACCTCAAACTTCTTTCTGGCTACTTAACCTTCCTGAACCGGTTCGCGCTGTAGGGGTGAAGTCGTGAAACGCAACGCATTAGTCTTCGTAGCCCTTTTCGTGGCCATTCTTGCCATGCTGGCCAGCGGCAAATATCTCGACCGGACCCGCAAGCACGGACCGATCGCGCTGGTGGGCAATGTGCAAGGTGTGCCCGCGCCAGACTTCACGCTGCCTTCCCTGGATGGGCGCAAAGTCAAGCTGTCGGATTTTCGCGGCAAAGCTGTGCTGCTGAATTTCTGGGCGACCTGGTGTCCTCCGTGCAAAGTCGAGATGCCCTGGTTTGAGGACCTGCAAAAACAGTATGCGCAGGATGGCCTGGTGGTCCTGGGCGTAGCCATGGATGACACCGCGCCGGCCACCATCGCCAAGTTCGCCAGCGACCTCGGGGTCAATTATGAGGTGTTGTTGGGAACCGACAAGGTTTCGGATGACTATGGCGACGTGCAGTATCTGCCGACCACGTTCTACATCGGACGCGATGGCACGATCGTCGACAAGATGACCGGCCTGCTGGATCGCAAGGATATCGAGAATGCCGTCAGAAAGACTTTGGGTACAACGTACAAGCCCGCGAATTCGCCGTTGAATCAGGCCGACGCGAGTATCAAAGAAGCCGTTGCCGCGAAAGTAAATTCTCCTAAGGACTCTAGCCGATGAGGCGCAGCGCTGCTTTTATCGCGATGCTGCTCCTGCTGGCTGGCCTTGTCTTGGCACAAGGCTTCGGCGATAAACCGCCGGTGGAGATGGCGCCTGTGGGAAGCGTGCAGGTGAAGGCGGGCGGTAGCAAGAACGTCAGTCTCGATTTCCGCATCGGCTCCGAATACCACATCAATTCGCATACACCGAAATCGCCGTTGCTGATTCCTACGGTGCTGAAGCTGAGCGGGCCAGAGCAGGTAACGGTTGCCGACTTGAAGTATCCCGCGGGCCAGGACATGAGCTTCCCCTTCTCGCCGGATGAGAAGTTGAGCGTCTACAGCGGCGACTTCACGGTCGACGCGCTACTCAAGATTGCAGCCAATGTTCCTGCTGGAACCTATCCCGTCAGCGGCACGCTACGCTTCCAGGCCTGCGACCACAGCGCCTGCTATCCTCCGAAAAATATTCCGGTGCAGTTCCAGGTGACGGTGGTGAAGTAGCCGGGGAAACTCTAATTAAGTTCCGTCGCCCCAGCGGCTAAAGCCGCAATGATTTGCTGAGATCTACGGACGGCCTGAAGAGACTGTCTCGCAACCCGTGTCGCCGCTCCGCGGCTCAGATGTTTTCCTACCCACACCGCGGGCTCACGCCCGCGGCTAACGCAAATGTCGCCGCTGCGCGGCTGACGCAAATGTCGCCGCTGCGCGGCTAACGCAAATGTCGCCGCCGCGCGGCTGGTTCGTCAATTTTCGAGGGTTCTCCCACCGCGAAATTCCGGCAAGAATATACTTGCGTCCTCAAGTCAGACGGCGCACAATCATGCCTTGACCATGATGGGGGTGTCTCGTGATCGTCGCGAGAAACCATCCCCGCGCCTTGCCATGGAAGCTGTTATCCCCGACGTGGTCAGGTCGCTGTCTACGGGAGGGTAGCTCTATGGAATTACTTCACGTGCAGTTTTTCTACGGACTTGGATTTCATTTGGCGAGACTCCAGTCCGTGGCCGCCAGCGATGAGAAGCTAAACAGCTTGAGCTGGTCGTCCTATGTCGGACTGGCACACGAATGGGCAAAATCATGCTCGGAGCTAGAGCGAATACTGCCAAAAACCAAGAATGCCGCTGTAGTTTTGGAAACCTCTATAAGGGACTTCTCTCAGCTTCTTGGACAAGATCGACGACCAACGGTGGAAGAAGAGGGCCGACTTGTAGCGTCCATCGCCAATTTCTACAAAGCGTTTGAGCATGAGGCTGAAGACGCTAACGCTTTCATCGCCACTTCAATAGGGATTAATGAGATGGTCCGCCGCTGAGTAACATCGTTGCTCGGCAGCATAATAAGGAGGATCATCGCATGCACATCACATCTATCGGTATCGATCTTGGCAAAACCACGTTTTATCTGGTCACGCTCGGCGAGCAGAGCAAAGTACTCGCTCGCAAGAAGTTTTCACGCAAGCAGTTGCTGGCCTACACGGCGAACCTGCCGTCCAGCCTGATTGGAATGGAGGCGTGTTCGGGAGCGCACTTTATCGCGGCGGCCATTCGCAGCCAGGGGCACGATGTGCGTTTAATCCCGGCACAGCTCGTGAAGCCATATCTCAAGTCGAACAAGAACGACTTCCTTGACGCCGAGGCCATCGCCGAAGCAGTGGCGCGGCAGAACATGCGCTTTGTTCCTATCAAGAGCGACGAACAGCTCGACCTGCAAGCTCTGCACCGGGTGCGCGATCGGCTGGTACAGCGCCGCACCGCGGTGATCAACCAGATCCGG
>Ga0181532_10000208_pt1 | contig 61050 bp, 45 predicted proteins | sample PEATcosm2014_Bin_33_FD_119768 | JGI IMG/M metagenome (GOLD analysis project Ga0181532, IMG submission 119768) | Peatland microbial communities from MTU Mesocosm Facility, Houghton, MI, USA - PEATcosm2014_Bin11_30_metaG | ecosystem: Environmental > Terrestrial > Soil > Wetlands > Peat | place... | reverse complement strand
GTCTCGCTGGCGCGGGAAATCTTGAGGGATTCGGTCTGAGCGTAAACCGGGGTCAGATCAAAGCCGAGGGCGGAGAAACCGGCGCCGCCAAGCACGGTGCCTTTGAGAAAAGTCCTGCGAGAGAACTCCATCTTGTTGCCCCCGTGCTGCACTTTCCAGAAAGTTACGGAGGTGAACGGTTGCGGACGCCCACGACAGCGTCCAGTTTGTGCTGCGCGAATGCGGAGAAACTATAACTCCGGTCTGACGAAATCGTCAATCAGGAAACCCCTGATCAGGAAAACTTCAGGAAAACTGTGGGGAGAACCGGGGTGGCCGGGGTCAGCTTCCGCAAGCTTGGAAGGCTGCCCCAGTTGTCGGGCTTAACGTCACCAATCGATCCGCTCGATTCCGCCCACAAGATCGAAATGGCGGTCTCGGTTTAAGAGGGGGAAGAATGCTGACGGCAAAGCGCCGCAATCCAAACGTCGTTGGAAGAAATTGGAGTTCCGGATGCTTGAGTTCAGGTCGAAAAGTTGCGTAGGAGCGGGCCGTATCCTCGTCCACATCGAGTACCCGGTAGTTGCGAATCGATTCTGTCAGCCATTGTTCGTAGCGCTGCCGGTTGCGTGACTGCTGAATTCCGTATTGGTATTCGCCCAACACGATTACCGGAACGGCGACTTCAGCTGCCTTGCGAAGGATCGGCTCCAGTGCCGCATCACCATCCGCGACGGCCGACAGTCCGTTGGTGTCCAGGATCACTGTCGATCCTCGGTTTCGATCTGGTCGAACTCTTCTTCAATGATCCGGTTAATTCTCGCCGTTTCCTTGTGCAGGTGGCGGAGCTTGCCAAATGTCTTCATCCAGAGCTTTTTGTTGATATCGCCTTGGGCGCGTAGGTTGTCCGCAATCGCCTCCGAGACAAGCGCTCGAAAAGAAATTCCGCGCTCAGCCGCCGCCATTTTCGCGCGACGAAAGATGGCATCGGGAATTTCCAGCGTTGTCTTCTTCATGAACTCATCGTCCCATACTTATGGGAACTAGCCAACCATAGCGAACGTTATGCCACAATTTTGTCCACAGCCATCCGCAAGAACGATGCCCGGTATTGCGCGTCGGGAGACGGGGACTGATAATCGCGGTATGGCACAGAACGAATGGCAGCGGCGGATTGCACGGGCGGAGGAACTCGGTGCCCAGTATAGCTTTGCGACGGAAATTCTGCGGTTCTATGTGGCCATCGCGAGTTTTCAGGGAAAATTCTATGAGGAACTCGGAAGATTGAATGGTCGTGGTGTCGCATGGGACTCGGAGCCTTTTGAGCGGCCGCTGCCACCTGAACTGAGCGGCCGGTTTGGAGCATTTCTGTCCGTGATCGAAGAGAACGGGCCCGGCCCGCTTCGGGAAGCGGCCGGCGAGTTGCGCGACGGGGCAGACTCGCATCTCCGATTGTTATCGTTTTTCTGGAGTTCGACCGAGAATGGGATGCTGCCGCCGGGACCTAGCGACTTTTTCGCGCGCGCCTTTCTTCAGCCGTACGCGGCAAGCATTCGTTCACGGTCAAATATGCGCTGGACTGGCCCCGCGCCATATCTGTGCCCGTTTTGCAAACGGAGACCGGGCCTGGGCGTACTGCGTCCGTTGGGCGACGGCGGCCAGCGTTCTCTGGTGTGTTCATTTTGCCTGGCGGAATGGGAGTTCCGGCGGATCGTCTGTCCGGGATGCGGGGAAGAGAACCACGCCAAGCTTCCGGTCTACACGGCGGAGGAACTTAAGCACGTTCGCGTGGAAGCCTGCGACAGTTGCCGGAGCTACATCAAGACGGTGGACATGACGAAGAGCGGTCGGGCCGAGCCCATCGTGGATGAAATGGCGTCGATCCCACTCGACCTGTGGGCCCAAAAGCAGGGTTACACGAAGCTGCAGCCGAATCTGCTGCAGCTTTGACTGAAGGACTTCTTGATTCGGTCTTCGGGCTCAATGGCGTCGCCGTTCCTTAGGCACCCTTCTTTCGGATCCAGAAAGGAAAGAGCGGGTCCAGGAAGAAATAGTTGCCTTTGTACCGATCAAGGATATCTCTTGCATCGAGCGAATGAAGAGCCTTCTGAACCGTAGACGCGGGTCCGAGACGGAACTCTTCGCGGACCCCTTGGGAGTAGATTTCGGAATCCCCGCGGCAAGCGATCGCCTGGAGTGCTGCGCGTTGGCGGGCCGAAAGTTGTTCCCAGAGAAGCTCATAATAAGTGGATTGGCTCGTGACCAGACTTTCAATGACGGAGTGCACGTCGGATGCATCGAGTTGGCGCTTATCCTTGAGTTCGGCGTAATCCCAGAGCTCGTGCGCGATACGCTGCACGTCGTAGGGAATCAAATCAGAGGAAGCCAGCAGCGTTTCCAAGCCGGGATCGTCAAGCGTCCTGCCCCGCTTGCGAAAATGGCGAGTAATCGAGTCCTTCCAGTCTTGAGCCGGAATCTTGTCCAGGAACATCTGCGGGCCGGCCTTATGAAAGGGACGTTTGGCAGAAAGCATTTCCTCCATCAATGACGGTTGCGATCCTGCGAAAACATACCCCACCTCTCTTTGCTCCTGAACCTGGTTCCGTATGGCATTCTCGACTGAGCCTCCGTTGAATTGGGAAATCTGCTGAAATTCGTCAAGGCATATCGCCAGGCGAAATCCCGCGTTTTTGGTCAACTCTCCTGGCAGCGCAAAAACGTCGGGTGCGATCGGCGCGGGATCGAACCCCGCCCCTTTACCGAGGGACAGACTGATCTCCCCCGTCGCCAGGTTCATGCTGATGTCGGGCTTGACCTGCCGGGCAAATCGTGTGACCCAATCTTTGACCCGCTCCCAGGGACCGGCAGCACGTAACACTTTCTCAGCAAATTTTTCCAGGAATTGGGCGTAGCTCGAGTAGCTGCTCACCGTCAGATTGACGGTATGAATGTGCCTCTTCCTCAATTTGAGAAGCGCCAAAGCAACCAGGGAACTTTTTCCGAAACGCCTCGGAGATAACAAGAACACCTTTTGGCCATCCGCCAAATCTCTGACCAGTTGGTTGAGTTCGGCAGTCCGGTTGACGAAATTCGCATCGTCAATGATCTCGCCAAAAACGAAAGGATTTTCCTGGCGTGTCATATTATGCTGATTAGCGTAATGCTAAATGGCGTAATGTGCAAGTGCCGGACCGTTGGGTATGTCGATTGGCGTAACGCCAAATGGCGTAACTAAGTGGCGCTGACCTAGAGCGCGGAGGCATAGCGCGAGCGGATGCAAAGGTCACGCGATCAGCAGGGAAGCTCTATCGGGCGGCGTGTTTCCTTCGTCCCCCGGCCCTTTGTCCGTCAATCTGCACTTCATCCGCGCCGGCGAATCCAGATTGTTTCTTGGAGTTTCTCAACCACCCGGCAGCTCTGCTTTCGGCTTCCGCCACTTGCTGAGGAGACATTGTCCCCCTGATACTTTTCTTGCCTTCCTCGATTTGTCCGAGCATTGGGGTCGCCGCTTTTTCGGCGAGCAAATACCACATGTAGGCGGAAACGGTTGCGGGTTGGAAGCCCGGGTTTTGCCCATGGTTGTCCGGAGCATCTTTGATCTGAGAAAAATGCTCGGCCAGGCGAAGCTGTGCACAGGGGTCGCCAGCCTCGGCGGCTTCGATAATCGCGGAGAAAGCATTCTCTCCGTTGGTACGTTCCGGCCGAGATTGCGAGTTGTTCATGGTGAGGTAGAGCAACTCGGTGCGGCTGGAGACACCCAGCTTGTCAAAAATACGGAACAAGTAGTTCTTGACCGTATGCGGGCTGAGGTCGAGAGCGTGAGCAATCTCGCGGTTGGTCATACCCGCAGCCAGGTGCTGAATGACCTGCCGTTCGCGCGCGGAAAGCAGTTCGATTCCTCGGTGGTTGGTGGCGCGGACGCGCGGCGAATTGGCAAACACTTCGAGCGCATGATCCAGATCGACGCTCCGCGCCCAGATCTGTCCTTCATGAACGCTGCGAATGCATTTGCAAAGGCTTTCCAGTCGTTCTTGCTTGGAAAAAATACCCTTCGCACCGGCGCGAAAGCACTCCAGAACTTCGTGGGGCTTGGACGAGTCCAACAAGATAACGCCCTTGATCTGGGGCCGGAGCGCACGCATCTCGCGCAACACCTGGGTACCGTGGCCAGGCTGATCGTCCAAATTGTGACTGATTACCACGACGTCGATAGGCACGCGCGTGATGGCGGCTAACAGTTCCTCGGAATTCGAGGCCGTCGCTACCACCTGCAGCCCGCGATCGTTGCGAAGAGCGTCGGCCAAGAGTTGGGTGTGAATGCGCGTGCCGTCGGCAACAACAATGCTGACAAAGTCCGAGCCCATTTCTTCATGGGATGGCATTGAATCTCCTGACATTATGGTTCTACGAACGGAACGGGGGATGTGCAAACACTCCGCACGTAAACACTACAGGCCCTCGGGGGAAGGAACAGATCTGAGGGAAGCCGACCAATATTTCTTCTGCCGCTTGGTCGTAGGTGAAAATGTACCACCAAACTTGCGAACCGGCAAGCAAGAGGCTTGCAAACTGTGCAATAAGTTGCAATGGTCGTAACTGTCTCTGATGAACCTTTAACACTTGTGTAACGGTGCGAAGGTTACATTGAGATTCGGTCCCGAAACGGCGCTCTTTCGCGCACAGCGGGAAAACGTATAACTGTAATATAATCAACGAGATGAACCATTTATGTCGAGGTGACGGTGATGGATAAGACGAAATAAATCGAGTCCTTTCGGAGCGTATACCCCGGATGTGCCAAAGAATAACGTCTCCAAGCCATGCACCCCTCATCACGAGAAGATCGGCTCTCGCCTGGATAGGGTTGATGTGTTCTAGGAACTCCTACCACTTGCAGGCTCTTGCACGTGACTGTAGGGTAGGGCCACGAGTAACTTCCCCCGATCGTTCCTGATCGCTTTTTTCGTTTCTTCCCCCAGGCTTTGAGGTGTCTCACGTGGAATTCAGGCGGACCCAGTTCAATGGGACCCAGAGGGCGAAGCTATGAGTAGTACCAATCAGAGCTATGAAGTGGGCAGCGGGCCGAGCCAATGGGTAGCGCAGGAAGAGTTGCGCTGGTACGCCCTGCACACCAGGGCGCGCCACGAAAAAGCGATCGAGCGGCGATTGCGCGATCAAGGCATGGAAACATTTGTACCGACTACGATGGAAGTGCATCGCTGGAGCGATCGCAAGAAGAAAGTCGAAGTGCCGCTATTCAGCTGCTATGTGTTCATCCGCTGCGCTTTGAGCGCGGATGACCGGACCCGCGTACACCGGGTGGAAAGTGTTCACGGTTTTGTGGGGATGCGCGGTTCGAGCCTGCCGATTCCCGACGAACAGATCGAAAGCATCCAGAAGGTTCTGACGCAGACGGCGCCCTGGCGTTCGTACCCCTTTCTCAAGGTTGGGCAGCGGGTCCGGGTGCGCGGCGGAGCGATGGACGGCGTGGAAGGCGTGTTCTTGTCGGAAAACGGCGACCACAGCCTGATTATCTCCATCGATGCGATTCAAAGATCGATGGCCGTGCGAATTGATGGATACGACGTCGAGCCGGTCTGAAGAACATCTCTTTACTAAACCTGGCAGCCCACCAATCAACTGATTTTCCCGTGAGGGATCCAGGATTTTCCTACCCTTTTCCGTCGGCCACACCTGAACATGTATAAGCCGGAAATCGAGCGCATCAACGAAGAGCTGTATTTCGTTGCGGCCAGTCCCGCCACACGGCGACTGCGGACGCAAGCGGAATTACTCTCACAGACCGACGTACCGGTGCTGATTACCGGAGAGGCGGGGAGCGGGAAGACGACCGCTGCCCAGCTGATCCATTCGCTTTCGATTCGGTCCAGCTTCCCCTTCATGCGGGTCAAGTGCGCGGCGCTCACCGCCGACCTGCTGGAAAATGAACTGTTCGGCTATGAGCACACTTCCGCCAGCGGGCGGCCGGAATCGACGCCAGGAAAGTTCGAGCAGTGCGCCAAGGGAACGATTTTGCTGGACGAATTCGATGCGATGCCGGATGCGGTGCAACGGCGGCTGCTGAAGCTGCTGGAGACGGGGGAGTTTGTCCGGTGTGGCGGCAAGAGCCCGATCCGGGCCGATGTGCGTATCATCGCGGCCACGGGCAGCGACATGGAGTTGGCGGCGGCAGAGAAGAGAGTTCAGGAAGAGCTGTTCTACCGTTTGAGCGTTTTCGAATTGCGCGTGCCACCCTTGCGGGAGCGACACGAGGAAATCCCGATGCTGCTGGGGCACCTGATGAATCGGTTGGCCAGGCGCTATGGCGTGCCCGCTCCGCATTTTTCCAGCGCATTACTGGATTCATGCCAACAGTATGCGTGGCCCGGCAATCTGCGCGAACTGGAGAACTTTGCCAAGCGCTTCCTGGCGCACGGCGATGAGACCGCGGCGTTGCAAGAATTGCATTCCCGTCCCGATTACGGTTTCGCAAACAACGGTGAGAATGGAAACGGAAATGGCCACGCGAAAAACGGCTTTCATCCCTTGAACATGCACGCGTCGGAAGAAAAATCGTCCCTGAAGCTGCTGGTACGAAACGCAAAAGGGGAAACTGAGCGCGGTGCGATTGCCGACGCGCTCGAACAGACGCACTGGAACCGGAAGGCGGCAGCTCGGTTACTGAATGTCAGCTATCGTGCGCTGCTCTACAAGATCCAGGAGTATGGCCTGATGCCGCCGGCCGACTCCGCGCGACTTTTTGCCATACGACAAGCGAAGTAGACGTCAGCTGTTGCGATTGAACCGAGTGACGTTGAACAGCTACGATGACGAGCGAAGTTAAACTAGCGAAAGGCCGAGAAGCATTGCCTATGACGCAACCCATGATGGCCCATCGAATCATTCCAGTCGTGACGCTTCTGGCGCTGGTGTCTATCGGAGTATTCGCGCAATCCAATTCCCCGTCGCAACCCCCGGTGACCGCAGCCGATAAACAAGCTGGCGCAAAGCAGGGGCAAGGCCCGCAGGGTGCGCGTTCGGACAACTCTTACGTGATAGGCGCCAACGATGTCTTGGCAATCAATGTGTGGAAAGAACCGGACATCTCGCGTTCCGTTCCCGTTCGTTCCGATGGAAAGATTTCTTTGCCCCTGGTTGGCGAACTGACGGCGAGCGGTCAAACCCCGCTACAACTTGAGCAAGAAATTACCAAGCGCTTGCAGAACTATATTTCCGAGCCCGAGGTCACCGTCATCGTTACCGATAGCAAGAGTCAGAAAGTGAACATCATGGGTATGGTGACCAGACCTGGCGCCTATTTGTTGACGAGCTCGACCACGGTGCTCGATGCGATTGCGATGGCCGGGGGCTTCAAAGACTTCGCGAAGCAGAAGTCGGTCTACGTTCTTCGACAAGCTGCGGACGGAACGCAGAAGCGAATCCCGTTCAACTACAAAGAAGTGATCAAAGGCCAAAATCCTGAGCAGAACATCCGTCTGCAAACCGGCGATACAGTGGTGGTTCCGTAGTTGCGTTTATGAGCATTCGACCCTGTTTGATTCTGGTGTTGCTCGTGGCCGGGTTTCAGGTTGTCTCGGTAGGGCAGGACCAGCCTCCGCAGAACCCACCGGCCCAGAGTCCCGGTGGTGATGATGCCAGCACCAGAACAGCTCCGGCTGCCGCACTCTCGGCCATCGCAGGTATGGAACCCGAAGGTGGTACCGAAAATACCAGCAGCGATTTGCCCAGGATACCGGCGCTGCTTGGGGGAACTGGAATATCGTCAGCCTTCATCTCCGAGTTGGAACGATCGAATTACTTGCGAGGCGGCGTGAATGTGGGCGCGGCGTACGATGACAATCCGTTCCTGGCTTCGAGCGGGGCGACAAGCAATACCAGCGTATCGATCTTCCCTAACATCAGCATCGAGGAATCGTGGTCTCGGATGCGGTGGAAGCTTGGGTACGCAGGCGGCCTGACCATCAATGAGAACCTCACGAACCAGAACCAGGATTCGCAGAACCTGACTTTCGATTCGCAGTACCGGCTCAGCCCGCACGTCAATCTGCGGGTCGCAGAAAACTTTTCCTTGACGACTGGATTTTTTGACGCGGGCAGTGGCGCCGAAGTGGTCACCGGTTCGGGCGGCCCGAACGCCAACCTCATTGCTCCGTTGTCCACGCAAAGAACCAGCACGACGACGGTAGAGACGAACTATCACTTTGCCTTGAATGATCTGATCGGGGCGAGCGGATCGTTCATTGATTTACATTACACAAACGGTCCCGCGGGGACGCCGCTGACGGATTCGCAAACCGCGTCGGGGTCTGCCTTCTGGTTGCACCGGATCTTTCAGGGAGACTGGGGTGGCGCAAGCTACGGTTTCCAGCGCATCACCTTCGGTCCCGCTAGCGAAACCAGGGTCAATAGCTTCTTGGCAGTGAACTCCCTGAGCCTTTCGAAACGATTCACACTGACTGGTTTTGTCGGCCCTCAGTATTTGGAGAATCAGGGCTTGGCCCCAGGCGGAACGTCGATTAGCCAATCCAACAATTGGTCCGTTGCGGGCGGAGTAGAGGGGGGCTGGCGAAACCAGCGTACCAGCGTAACGGCGGGATTCTCCCGAAACATCAGCGACGGCGGCGGTCTTTTGGGTGCGGTCCGTTTGCAGACCGTTCATGGCACCTTTCGCCGCGAACTAGTTCCGGGGTGGGCGGCATCTCTCACCGCGAGCTACGGAACCAACCAGTCGCTTACCGTGCCCACTGCGACCAGCGCGAGTTCGATCAATTTGACTTCGGTAGGTGCCTCTCTGGAGCGCAATGTGGGGAAGAAGGTAGGGCTCCGGATGGGTTACACCCACGATTTTCAAGAACAGTTCGGTCTGCCTGCCCCAAACCCAACGCAGAACGCGAACCGGAATCGGGTTTTTGTGACGCTCTCGTATCAGTGGGCCAAACCTTTAGGAATGTAGAACATGGAAGAAGAACTGCAAGAATCAAACCAGCTACCCGATTTTAGTGAGATCAAGGGAATCTTCCGCCGCCGGCGGTGGCAATTTCTGGTGCCTTTCTTCTGTGGTTGGGTGCTGGTCTGGGGCGCGAGCTGGCTCATTCCTTCGACCTACCGGTCGGGTACGCTCATTCTGGTAGAGCAGCCTTCGGTGCCGGAGAAATACGTTGTCTCGAACATCGACAGCGACATTCAGCATCAGTTGGACAGCATTACGCAGCAAATCCTGAGCCGCACCCGCCTTGTCCGCATCATTGACAATCTTGGTCTCTACGCCCAGGACCGGAAGCGCAAGAGCGCCGACGATCTGGTGGATACGATGCGCAAAGACATCGAAATCGAGCTGTCGCACGGCGACGATAGAAAGCTCTCCGCTTTCAATATCTATTACGCGAGTCGCGATCCGAAGATGGCGCAGGCGGCCACCTCCGAGCTGGCGAATCTTTTCATCACAGAAAACCTAGAGCAGCGGCAAGAGCGTTCCGAGAACACGACCAAGTTCCTCGGAGATCAGCTCGATCAGGCACGCGCAAAGCTGGCGGCACAAGAAGCGAAGTTGCGTGTGTTCAAAGATCAGCATCTGGGCGAGTTGCCGAACCAAACCCAGAGCAATCTGCAAATCCTGGCAGGTCTTCAGAGTCAGGTGCAAGCGAACCAAGACTCGCTGAATCGAGCCAAGCAGCAAAACACCTATCTGGAATCGCTGATCAATCAATATCGCGCCATGGATCACGGTTCGAAGCCAGGTGAGGGCGGCGGGCCGGTCGGGTTGGCCGAGATTGACAAAGAGCTGGATCAACTGAAAGCACAGTTGGCGGATTTGACTTCTCACTACACTGATAAACATCCCGACGTCCGCAAAACGAAAGAGCAGATTGCCCGGACCGAGCAGATGCGCGAAAGGATCGTCGCGGACATGAAGGTTCGGGCGAATGACCCCGTTCCGGCGCCGGCCGCGACTACGTCACTCGATTCGAAGAGTGCACCGCTGCTGGAGCTGGAAAGTCAGCTGAAGGCCAATCGCCTCGAAATCGCGAGCCGGGAGGCGGAAATCAAAGACGAGCAAAACAAAATCAACCAATACCAGGGACGGCTGAATATGGCCCCGGTGATGGAACAGCAGTATGCGGACATCACGCGCGACTATGACCAGTCGAAAACCGACTACGAAGCGCTGTTGGCCAAGAAGAACCAGTCGGAAATGTCGACCGACCTGGAGAAAACGCAACAGGGCGAGCATTTCCGCATGCTGGACCCGCCGAACCTTCCGGTAAGACCGTACAAACCGAATCGCCTGATGCTATGCGGTGCTGGATTAGCGGTGGGCCTGGTTCTCGGCGGGGGCTTCGCTTTCGGCCAGGAAAAGCTGAGCGGCAAGATCTATAGTGAGCGCGAGATCAAGAAGCTGGTTCCTTTCGAGGTGATCGCGGAAATTCCGCCGATCGAGAGCCTGGAGGAACAGTCGTCCCATCGACGAGGTGTCTGGATCGCGGGCGCGGCGGCAGTGGTGATCGTGGGTTTCATACTGTTAGGATCAGCAGTAACCTATTTGTACGGCTAGAAATTATGTACAAGAGCTTCTACAACCTGCAGCGAAACCCGTTCGAGATCACACCGGATCCGTCGTTTTTGTTTCCCACGGCGCGGCACAATGAAGCGCTCGCCTCGCTGTACTACGGTGTGACTGCACATCGAGGATTTGTGGTCTTGACGGGCGAGGTGGGCACCGGGAAGACACTCATTCTGCGGTCTTTGCTGGCGCTGCTGCAGCGCCGCGATGTTGCCTTCGCGCTGATTTTCAACCCGACGCTCTCGCCGCTGGAATTCATGCGCTATATCGCGCGCGACTTTGGATTGTCGGTCGGGGGCAAGGCCAAGGACGAGCTGATCCACGTGCTAAACGGCTTCCTGCTGCAAAGACATCAGAAGGGATCAACGACGCTTCTGGTGGTGGACGAGGCTCACCACCTTTCGCCGGAAATACTGGAAGAGATCCGGCTTTTGAGCAACCTGGAAACGTCACAGCGAAAGTTGTTGCAGATCGTGCTGGCGGGTCAGCCAGAACTCGATCAGAAACTCGATTCCCATGAACTTCGGCAGCTAAAACAGCGGATCGCGTTCCGCTGCCATCTCGCTCCCCTCAATCCGAACGAAACCAGGGAGTACATGAGCCGCCGTCTTAAGATTGCAGGGGCGCCGGCTGCTGTCGAGATTTTTTCCAAGCCGGCGATCGAAGCTGTATTTCGCCACTCGCGAGGAATTCCTCGGCTGATCAACACCGTCTGCGAGAACGCGCTGCTCGCGGGCTACGCCAAACACGCTGCCACGATAACATCCGAGATCATTGACGGTGTCGCGCGGGATTTGCGGCTCGGGTTGCTGGTCGTGGAACCGAAAAACAATGACGGAGCTCAGTTGTCGGACGAACCGGAGCAGCGCGAGCTTCTGCTGGCGGTGAAGACGCTGCTCGAAGTGCGTGAACGCATGCAGGGAGCTGGGACAAAGAGCAAGTTGCAATAGGCCAGGTTTCTTCCATTATGAGCTATATATTTGAGGCGTTGCAGCGAGCAGAATCCGAGCGGTCCGGCGGGAGCCTGCCGACAAACGCCGATTCGGTCGCGGATCTGCTGCAAAAGGTTGAAGAGGAAATCGATCGCAAGCAATCTCTTTCCGAAGTGCCGCCGTCGGCAAAGCCAGAGTCTCCGGAGGCAGGTTCGTTTGGTTCTGCGAGAGTGCTAACGCCGGCACCGGCGGGAGATGCCAAGCTGGTGTGTCTGACGGATCAGGGTGGCCTGGCGGCGGAGAAGTTTCGCGTGCTCGGATTGAAGCTGCGACATCTGCGAGAGCTGCGCAAGCTCAATCGCATAGTGATTACGAGCAGCATCCCAGAAGAAGGGAAGAGTCTCGTCACGGCAAATCTTGCGCTCAACCAGTCTCGAAGCAAGATACTCAACACTGTGCTTGTCGATGGCGACCTGAGACGGCCCGAGTTGGCGAGCCGCTTCGGGTTTCATCGCAGCCTGCCGGGACTGAGTGAGGTCCTCCGTGGAGAGCGCCAGCTTACGGAAGTTGTGTACAAGCTTGAGGGCTCCGGTCTTCGATTTCTTCCCGCAGGCGTGACACCCGAAAATCCAATTGAGCTCATGCAATCGGGCCGACTTCAGCAAGTACTCGAACAACTCGACACATTCTTTGACTGGATCATTATCGACACCCCTCCCATTCGTCCGCTGGCGGATACACCACTCTGGATGAAGCTGGCGGATGGAGTTCTGCTCGTAACTCGAGAGGGTGTGTGCGACAAAAAGCAACTGGAGCGTGCGATGGAGGTCATCGACCGTTCCACGATGCTTGGAGTAGTCGTAAACAGTTGTAGCAGCAACGAGCAGAAGTATTACTACGCACGATACAGCTCAGCGGCGGACGGTGAGGAGTCACCCTCACCGGCCGCCAAAGCTGAAGAGTTAGCTTTACCTCTCCCGTAAGCTCAGACTCCCCCGTCGGAACTCAATCTTGTAAGTACAGCTGCGGTGGTCTTAATTGCTATCCGTAGCGCGCGAGGAGATGCATTCCGTGTCACCCATATCAGCAAAACCACGATCTGCCAATGGCGTGTCGCAACCGCAGAACTTGTTAGACTCGAAGCAAGTCCTTGCCAATGAAGTCCTCGCCGAAGAGGTTTTCTGTCGGATGATCGCGCTGGAACGGAAGCGCAGCGAGCGTACGCAGCGTCCGTTCGTCCTGTTGCTCATGGATACGGGGCACACTCCGCCGACGGAAAAGAATGGACGGATTCTGCTCGACATTCTTTCCGCGCTGCAGACTGCCACGCGCGAAACGGACGTCATGGGTTGGTACGAGACGAACTCTGCCGTGGGAGTGATGTTCACGGAGATCACGCTGGAAAATAATCTCATTCTCAGTACCATCCTTGCCCGGATCAGCGACGTGCTTCGCCACCGGCTTACGAGCGAACAGTTCAGCCAGGTCAAGTTCTCGTTTCATTTGTTCCCGGAGGAGTGGAATCCGAATAATCCAGATCGTCGGAGCAATCCGACGCTCTATCCTGATCTCCGCCAGCGCGATGGGGCAAACCGACTGGGCCGAGCGATGAAGCGCGGCATGGACGTTTTGGGCAGCCTGCTACTGCTGGCTCTGTTGTCCCCGGTATTTCTTGTGATTGCCGCCGCGATCAAGCTGAATTCACGGGGCCCCATTCTCTTCCGTCAGCAGCGCATCGGAGAACACGGGACTCCATTCGTTTTCCTGAAATTCCGGTCGATGTACACAAATAACGATTCCAGCCAACATAAGGAATACGTTCGCCAACTAATTGCTGGCCAGGCTGCGAAACAACCGACCAGCGGCCCAGGGGAAGGCGTTTTCAAGCTCACCAATGACCCTCGGATCACTCAGGTGGGGAATTTCCTGCGACGCACGAGCCTGGACGAATTGCCGCAATTCCTCAATGTGCTGCGAGGTGAAATGTCATTGGTCGGCCCGCGCCCGCCGGTACCTTACGAAGTAGAGGCCTACGCGACCTGGCATCGCCGACGCTTGCTCGAAGCCAAGCCGGGAATTACTGGGCTCTGGCAAGTTCAGGGACGGAGTCGCGTCGGATTTGACGACATGGTTCGACTAGATCTGCGTTATGCGCGCAGCTGTTCCCCTTGGCTCGATCTGAAAATTCTGTTGCAGACGCCAAAGGCAGTGATTGCTGGCAACGGCGGATATTAGCCGCACAAAGCATCTTTTGATTTTCTCTCCCAGTTCGATGGTCGCCGACTGGAAAACTGTTTTCCTTTCTTCTCGGTTCGACACAGTTAGTCGTTAGGTGGAATCTCATGATTAGGTTTGGTGTAATCGGCTACGGTTATTGGGGGCCGAATATTGTGCGCAATCTACGCGCCTTGGAAGGGTGCCAGGTCGTCGGTATCTGCGATCAGACTCCCGCAGCTCGCAAACGCATACAGGCGGCGCATCCCGGAATTCCAGTCCATAGCGATGCAAATGAACTAATAAAGTCACCCGACCTGGATGCCATCGCGGTGGTTACCCCAGTGTGGACGCATTACGAACTGACCAAGGCTGCGCTTGAAAACGGCAAGCATGTTTTCGTGGAAAAACCGTTTACCAGCAATGCTGTGCAAGCGGAAGAATTGATCAACCTCGCGGAGCAGAAAAGCCTCCAAATAATGGTGGACCACACGTTCCTGTTTACGGGCGCGGTCCGCAAAATACAGAAACTGCTCAAGGAGGGGATGCTCGGCAAGCTCTACTACTATGATTCGACCCGAGTGAACCTGGGGCTCTTTCAACATGATTGCAACGTGATTTGGGACCTCGCGCCCCACGACCTCTCGATCATGAACCATCTGTTGCACAAAGAAGCGGAGGCGATCTCGGCAACCGGTCAAGCTCACCTCAACGGCCACGAAGACATCGCATTCATCACAGCGTACTTTCCGGATAATGTGATTGCACACATCAACGTGAACTGGATTTCTCCGGTCAAAGTTCGAACCACGCTGATCGGCGGCGAAAAGAAAATGCTGGTGTGGAATGATCTCGAAGCCGACGAGAAGCTGAAGATTTACGACAAAGGCGTCGACGTAAAGAGTCAGGAGGGTATGTATAACCTTCTGGTCAGCTACCGTTCGGGCGATATGTGGGCACCGCAGGTCGAACAAGTTGAGGCCCTGAAGTTGGAATTGACTTACTTTATTGAGTGCATACAGAAAAATACAAAGCCCTTCAATGACGGCTGCGCGGGCCTGAAGGTAGTTCGCATGCTGGAAGCGGCAAGCGAATCACTCTCCAAACGCGGCGAACTGGTCTACCTTTGAACCGCGACTTCCTCGATCGTTTGTCAGTATGAACCACATTGTAAGGATCAAGTAATCGAATGACTCAAGCGTTGTATTTGCGTCCGAATGTGGTGGTTGAGCCGCTGGTCCACCACTGGTATGCCTGGTCTCACCTGATCCCGCCGGCGACGGCGGCACGCAATGCGACTGATCGTCACTTGCGGATCATGGATTCATTCATTCAATCTCCGGCGGCACATGCGGCGGCAGTGCAGAACCCCAAAATGCTGGGCGGGCCCTTCATGGACCTGCCACAAGGACGGCTGGAGGATGTGAAAGATCTGGCGGTTGCGACCAGAAAGATGCCTTGGTTTGAATTATCCCGCGCGATTTGCGAATTGGACGCCATGCTCTGCAGCCACGCCGAGGGTTACTCACTGGAACCGCTTTACCAGCAAATCCCGGAACCATTGCAGGGTTATGTCGAGCTCGTCTACGACATGCACAACCACCCGTCGTTTCGCCTAATTGAGCCCCTGCTCTACAAGAGTTCCTACTATGACCCTTCGGTTCAATCCTTGATGCTGTCGCTCATCACTGGTGATGATCGTCCCTTTGTGTTGAGTACACCCCGCTTCAAAGAACCAGGCAACGTTCATCTGCAGATTCCTTTTGCCAGCGAACAAATCGATTTTTTGTTTCGACTGAAGGAGAGTCCTGCCAGCTTTTCGGCTATCAAGAGCACGCTCGCTCTGGCCGATGAAGACGACGAGGTATTCCGATCGTTCTTGACTACCACCCCAGCGCGTCCCTACCAGACCTACAAGGGCCAGGGTGCCCGATGGCGTTATTTTGGGCATGCTTGCATCCTTCTTGAGTCGGGCGGTACCAGCATCCTTACCGACCCAGTGCTGAGTTACACGTACGAAAACAACATCTCTCGCTACACCTACGAGGATCTGCCCGAAGTCATCGACTGCGTCCTGATCACTCACAACCACCAGGACCATCTTTTATTTGAAACCATGCTGCAGCTGCGCAGTCGAATCAAAACCATCGTGGTGCCGCGAAATGCCGGCGGATCGCTCCAGGATCCCTCGATGAAACTGATTCTCAAACAATGCGGCTTCAACAATGTCGTGGAAGTGGAAGAAATGGAGGACCTGCAATTCGGTCCCTTGGCGATCAAAGCAATTCCATTCCTGGGTGAGCACGGTGATTTAGATATTCGTACCAAGATGGCTTACCTGACGCGGGTGAATGGCCACTCCATTCTGTTCGCGGCGGATTCTTGCAACATTAGCCCGCCGATGTACAAGCACGTACACGCTGAGGTGGGCGACGTGGACGTACTCTTCGTCGGGATGGAATGTGACGGCGCACCGATGTCATGGTTATACGGTCCGCTGTTGACCGAAAAATTGGAAAGAAACAAGGATCATTCACGACGGCTCGCAGGCTCCCATTTCAAGCGTGCCAAGGCCATCGTTGATCAGTTTCGCAGCAAAGAAGTTTATGTCTACGCAATGGGTCAGGAGCCCTGGCTCAATTACGTGATGAGTGTGAAATACACGCCAGAGTCGAACCCGATCATGCAGTCCAACCAGTTGATTGAGGCCTGCCGAGGCGAAGGCCTCGTCGCAGAACGCCTCTTCGGAGAAAAGGAAATCCTACTCTCCTAGCGGCAATTACAGGCGAAGCAAACATGGCAACAATTCTTAGCAACTCCGCGACATTGAGCCCGGAACAACGGCAAAAACTCCTGGTCGATTGGAATGACACGGGTACGGATTATCCGCGCCATTCTTTCATCCATCAGCTTTTCGAACAGCAGGTGGAGCAGCGTCCGCAGGCCACAGCTCTGCGATTTCGGGATCGGCAAATGACTTATGAGCAACTCAACCGCAGAGCCAACCAAGTGGCGCATCGCCTGCGAAAACTTGGGGTTGGGCCGGAGGTAATGGTCGGCACACTGCTGGAGCGATCGTTGGAAATGGTAGTCGGCTTGTTGGGGATTCTGAAGGCTGGTGGGGCGTTCGTTCCTCTTGATGCGAACTATCCCGCCGAGCGGCTGGCCTTCATGGCCTCAGACACCAAGTCTCCGGTAATGCTGGTGCAGAGTTCGGTGATTCAAAAAATGGTGGGGCAGAGCTGGTCTGCGGCAACCCTGGTACGGCTCGACGCCGATGCGCAAGACCTCAACTCGGAAAGTGGTGACAATCCCGCCCACGTCAATACCGCGGAGAGTCTCGCCTACGTAATGTACACGTCCGGCTCCACAGGTCGACCGAAGGGAGTGATGGTCAACCATCGGGCAGTGGTTCGGTTGGTAAAGAACACCAACTATGTTGATTTGAGTGACCAGGAGATCTTTCTTCAGTTTTCTCCGATTTCGTTCGATGCTTCGACACTTGAAATCTGGGCACCACTTCTGAACGGTGGATGCTTGGCCATCATGCCTCCGGAGACACAATCGCTCGATGAAATAGGTGCGGCAATCCACAAATACGGCGTGACCAGCATGTGGCTGACCGCAGGGTTGTTCAACGTGATGGTAGAGCAACGTCTTGACGACTTGCGCCCTTTGCGGCAGTTGCTCGTTGGAGGAGATGCGCTGTCGCCGACACACATTCGCAAAGCCATGGATCGGCTCCCGGGATGTCGTTTGATCAACGGCTATGGTCCCACCGAGGGAACAACCTTCACTTGCTGCCACACGATCACGCGAGAGGATGCTGAAGGCACATCGATCCCGATCGGCAAACCGATTTCCAACACCACCGTTTACCTGCTCGACTCCACCTATCAACCTGTACCCATAGGGGAAGCCGGCGAACTCTGCGTGGGAGGCGATGGTCTGGCCCGCGGCTACCTGAACCAACCTGAACTGACGGCGGAAAAATTCGTTCCCCATCCGTTCAACGACGAACCAGGGTCTCGTGTTTATAGAACTGGTGACCTTGCGCGTTACCGGAACGACGGCAAGATTGAATTCCTGGGTCGAGTCGACAATCAAGTAAAAATCAGCGGCTTCCGCATCGAACTCGGTGAAATCGAGACCGTGTTGATGGAACATCCAAACGTGCAATCGGCGGTTGTAGTCGCCAGGCAGGATGCGCCCGGTGAGAAGAAGTTGGTTGCGTATGTAGTTCTTCGTCGGCCAGACGATGAGAGGGGTGAACTGCGCTCATTCTTGCAGAAAAAATTGCCCGCTTACATGGTGCCTTCTGAGTTTGTGGCTCTTAATTCATTGCCCCTCTCACCGAATGGCAAGGTTGACCGTGGTGCGTTGCCTGCGCCGGATACGATGCAGAGGAAGGTCGGTGAGGCAGCAGTGTCGCCTCAAACAGATCTCGAACAAAAGATTGCCGGGGTTTGGCGACGAGTTCTTTGCCTCGAACAGGTCAGTATCAACGACAATTTCTTCGATCTAGGTGGCGATTCGCTGCAGTTGCTGGATGCGCATGCGGAGCTGCAAAAAATAGTCAGCTCACCCCTTACGCTGGTCGACCTGTTCGAATACACGACCATCAGTGCCTTGGCCAAATACTTGGCAAAAAATGGTCGTAATTCTCACCTTCTCGAGGCCCAGGAAAGGGCTCGAAAGCAACAACAGGCGTGGGCGCAGCACCGGCAATCCCACGTGCAGAATCCGTGAGTTTTCCGACTTGAAAAAAGGGACCCAGGGTAAATTCCAGATCCAGAGTTTCCGTGGAGGCTAAGAGGATGACGACCTATAAGAAAACTTCGATGAGAGAAGACTGGCAGACAGCACCCCGGTGGCAAGGCGTGACTCGTCCCTACAGTGAAAAAGATGTAGCCCAGCTTGCCGGCTCGGTTCAAGTCGAGCACACACTGGCGCGGCTTGGTGCCGAACGCTTGTGGGAACTTCTGCGCTCAGACGATTACGTGCCAGCTCTCGGAGCAGTAACCGGTAACCAGGCAATTCAGCAAGTGAAGGCCGGTCTGAAGGCAATTTATGTGAGCGGCTGGCAGGTCGCAGCGGACGCGAACGATGCCGGTCAAATGTACCCCGACCTGAATCTCTATCCTGCGGATAGCGTCCCCAACCTTGTGCGTCGGATCAATCAAGCACTCATGCGCGCCGACCAGATTCATCACCAGGAAGGCAAGAACGGCGCTTACTGGTTTGCACCCCTGGTTGCGGATGGCGACACTGGGTTTGGCGGAAATTTGAATGCCTTCGAACTGATGAAGGCGATGATCGAAGCTGGAGCAGCGTGCGTCCATTTTGAAGATCAGTCGTCATCGGCCAAGAAGTGTGGTCATCTAGGCGGTAAGGTGCTCGTGCCCACGTCCGAAGCAATCCAGAAATTAGTGGCGGCAAGGCTGGCTGCTGATGTCATGGGCGTGCCCACCTTAATCATGGCGCGCACCGACGCGGAAAGCGCAAGCCTTCTAACCAGCGACATCGATCCTCGGGACCGCGAATTCCTAACCGGAACGCGAACCGCGGAGGGCCTGTTTGCCATACGCAACGGTCTGGAATCGGCAATCGCTCGGGCGGTGTCGTATGCGCCGTATGCTGATTTGGTCTGGTGCGAAACCTCGCATCCCGATCTCGCTGAAGCCGGGCAGTTTGCGGAAGCCGTTCTAGCGGTGCATCCCAAGAAGATGCTGGCCTACAATTGCTCGCCGTCGTTCAATTGGAGACAGCATCTGGACGATGCGACCATCGCCAAGTTCCAGCGCGAACTTGCCGCTATGGGCTACAAGTTCCAGTTCGTTACTCTGGCGGGTTTCCACACGCTGAACTTGGCTATGTTCGAGCTAGCCCGTGCCTACAAGCTCAGCGGCATGGCAGCGTATTCCCGTTTGCAGGAAAAGGAATTCAGCCGCGAACGCGAGCACGGGTACGAAGCTGTCAAACACCAGCGCTTTGCTGGCACAGGATATTTCGACGCCGTGCAGCAAGTCGTCACTAGTGGGACGGCGTCGACCACAGCACTCCAGGGTTCCACCGAAGCCGAGCAGTTTACACCTACAAGTCCTGAGCCGTATTCGGGCAATGGTCCGGATGCGGGTTGCCGACCTGTCCTGGGTGAGTGTCCGTCGCTTGTCGTGCCGGCGAATGCGGCAAGCAATCCAGCAGCCCACGTGCAACCGGAGCCAGCGATATCGACTGTCTAGTTCGAGCAATTCCTACCCCAGTTGTCCGCAGCTTGCCCGCAAGAAAAACAATCGAAACAGAAAGAGATTTGCTCCACATATGAATGCCTTTGTGTGCATTGCTCCAGACGTCAAGCTGGGGAAGGACGTCAAGCTTTCCAAGTTCATCAACCTCTACGGATGTGAGATCGGCGACGAGACAAAGATCGGCGCATTCGTGGAAATTCAGAAAAATGCCAGTGTGGGCAAACGCTGCAAGATCTCCAGCCACACATTCGTCTGTGAAGGCGTAACGATCGAGGACAACGTCTTCATCGGACACGGCGTGATGTTCATCAACGACTTATATCCGCGCGCGACCACTGCCACAGGCGGCTTGCAGACCGAAGCCGACTGGCGTGTGGAACGGACGGTAGTGAAAAAAGGAGCCTCGATTGGTTCCGGCGCGACCATCCTCGCCAACACCTGCATCGGCGAGAACGCCATTGTCGGGGCGGGGGCCGTGGTCACCAAGGACGTTCCAGCCAACACCATTGTGGCCGGCAATCCCGCAAGAATTCTGCGTCAAATTGAAACGGAGGTTACTCAGTGAATCATTCGCAAAATGTTCCTTTTCTTGATCTGGTCACACCGCATGTCGAGCTCGAGCAGGAACTGACCGCAGTTTTTCAGCAGGTAATCCGTACCGCCGGCTTCATCGGCGGCCCGATGGTGGAAAATTTTGAAAAAGAATTTGCCACGTTCTGCCACACCGAACGTGCAGTTGCAGTGAACAGCGGTACGGACGCTCTCCGGTTCGCGCTGATGGCCGCCGGCGTGAAGCCGGGCGACGTGGTAGTAACGGTTCCACACACGTTTATAGCGACGACCGAGGCCATATCGCAGGCAGGGGGGCTGCCAGAGTTCGTCGATATCGACGAGCGCACCTACAACATGGATCCCGAAAAGCTGGGCGAGTATCTGGAGACGCAGTGCACGATGTCAGAGGAAGGCAAGCTCATCAGCAAAAGAAGCAACCGTCAGGTAACCGCCATTGTCCCAGTCCATCTCTATGGGCAGATGGCGGACATGGATGCAATTCTCGATCTGTCAAAGCAGTATCAGCTTGTGGTGGTGGAAGACGCGTGCCAGGCGCACGGAGCCGAATATTTCTCGCGCAAACAAAACCGGTGGTTGCGTGCGGGTTCGATGGGACGCGCGGGCGCCTTCAGTTTTTATCCCGGGAAGAATCTGGGAGCTTGCGGCGAAGGTGGCGCGGTCACGACAAATGACTCGAAGCTAGCGGATACCTGCAAGATGATCCGGGATCACGGCCAGGCGAAAAAGTATTACCACGATATCGAGGGATACAACGGTCGCCTAGATTCGATCCAGACCGGAATCCTGAGCGTGAAATTGAAGCACCTGGCCGGTTGGAACGCAAAGCGACGGGAAAGGGCGGGAGAGTACAACCGTCTGCTCGCGGCATCTGAAGGAGGGGTCCAGACGCCTTATGAACCATCCTGGTCGCGTGCCGTCTACCACCTGTACGTCGTTCGGACTGAAGATCGCAAAGGCCTGCTCGCGCACTTGGGGAAGGCCGGCATCGGCACCGGAATTCACTACCCGATTCCCCTGCATTTGCAGAAAGCCTACGCGTCGCTGAACTACTGTCCGGGGGACTTTCCAGTGGCGGAACGAGTCGCGACCGAAATCGTCTCCTTGCCAATGTTCCCGCAACTCACAGCCGAGCAGCAGGCCCGTGTCGCCGAGGAGATTTCGGTCTTCTCCTCCAAGATTGCTCGAAAACAGGCGGAAGGTGAAGACATCGCGTTGGCAACCGCAGAACGAACCGCATGAAACTGATCCCGCCTCCGAGCTTTATAATGATGGGCGCATTCGCTGAATCCATTGGAGTTCCGGCGAATTCCCGAGGCCTTCCTCGCCAGGGACAATGTACTCGCGGTATGCCAGGCATGTACTACTGAGAGTAGACGATCGAAAGTTCACCCCCCATAATCATTTCCAGGGACCAGCCATTTGAGCTGGGCTACCCAATTCCGCTGAAACGCGTGTAGCGCTCCCCCCGGAGGAATGCATGGTGGCTGTTCGAAAGCTTCTGTTTCTCGTGAGTTACGGCCTTTTAGCGTCGGCCGCCTTCGGCTCTGCAACGGCCGTCTATGTCTCGCAGAGCGGCGGCACGTTTAGTGGTGGCTCGGCTTGCAATGGGCAAACCACGATCTCGCTCGCAACTTTGAACAATTCCTCTTCGTGGGGATCAGGCGCAACCCAGACCGGCCCCGGGACGACGGTTTACCTCTGCGGGGCTTTGACGGCTTCGGCAGGCGCGGTGGGAGTAAACGTTCAGAACAGCGGCACAAGTGGCAGTCCTCTTACCATCCTTTTCGATACCGGAGCGACATTGAAATCTCCAGCGTTCGCCGGCGGAAATATCGAGTCAAATGGGTGTTCGTCCGCGTGCGCTGCAATCCAAGCGATCAGTAAAAGCTATGTCATCATCGACGGCGGATCGAATGGATTGATCGAAAACACGCTGAACGGCGCTCCCAGCATGTCTTGTCCGGGGGGCACCTGCGCGCAGGACGGAGCCAGCGTCGGTGTCTACTTCGGCGGCGGATCGAATGCGATTATCCGCAATCTCACCATTAAAGACATTTACATCGCTTGTGGCGCGACGAATTGCGGTGACACCAACGGCTCCGGGGTGACCGCCGAAATTCGCGTGGATAATTCTGCGAACAATGTGCTGGTCTGCAACAACACGCTGTCAGATGCCTACATTGGTATTAATCCCGGCGGAGCGGGTGGAACGGTCACCCCGACAGCGAGCTTGAATTGCTCCTCGAATACATTTCCGACCGGCATTCAGATGTACTGGAACACCCTAAACGACAACTGTCATCACATCCAGATCAACGGGTCCGGGCAGGCGGATGTCGGCTTCAATTTCATCGGCACGTTTACGAACTGGATATGGCCGGGAAACGGCAACGGTTGTCACACGGACGGAATCATCGTCTTCGGGGATTCCACGAAGGTTACGGCCTACATTCACCACAACGAGTTCAGTGGAGATCTGGGGCTTGGCAGCCCTACCGGCGAGATTTATTGCACCTATGGCGGGGGTGAAAGTGAATGCTATGACTACGACAACCTCTTCGTCGGAATCGGCAACGACCCTACTTGCTGTCAAGGAATTTCCTTTGCTGTTGACGGGGCACCAGGAGCGATGGGGCCGTACTACGAACTGAATAACACCATCTCTGGCTATCTCTACATGTTCGAGGAGTATGGCGCACTGGCAACCTCGACGTTCAATTTCCGCAACAACATCTTCCTCACACCCAGCGGCGGTTATCACTACCAGCAACAGAACGGAGGACCATTCTCCAACACTACGGTAAATGGCAATTTGTACAACGCTGGACGCAGTGTTCCTTGGGGTTGGGGTGGAATGCTTGCCGGTAGTGTCCCCACTTGGCAATCAGACTGCGCCTCCGGCAGCGGGACGCTTTGTGATTCTAGTACATCAACCACAGCCGCCAATCTCAGCGCTAACTATGTTCCGAACAGTGGATCACCCGCAATCGGACTGGGCGACAATTTGACAAGTTTAAGCATCCCAGCCTTAAATGTCGGGGCACCACAAAGCTTCGGCGCAGGCGGTAGCTGCGGCACTGGATGCGTTGTGCGGTCAAGCAGCGGAGCGTGGGACGCAGGAGCCTACCCATACTCGTCGTCGGGCCCCCCTGCTCCGACGAAGTTGACCGCGCAGGTCAATTAGAGGGATAGGCACTTTGTTACCTATAGAGCGGGCTGGCACTTGTGTCGGCCTGCTCCCTTAGGATCGTCATGAATTCAAGTTTTCCCGCCAAGAGACCAGAAGAGTCGCATCCACCATTCTAGACTCGGCGCAAAGGTGTGTCTCGCCCACGAATCGGGATCAATATTCTACAAATTAATGAGAATACTAGTCGCTATCGCAAGTTATGGCGTTCAGAATGTCCGTTTTCTTCATCGGTTGTTGACCGAGTATCGGTCTATGCCCTATGAAGTGGATATCGTTGTGCTTTCCGATGCTCCCAAAGACCTCGGACCGAATGTCGAGGTTAAGGTGGGGCTACCAACGTCGGACCCGTGGTCGCTGCCTTTCGGACACAAAAGGATTTTCGCGGACCGGTTGAATGAGTACGATCTTTTCATCTATTCCGAAGACGACACTCTTATTACAGAGAAGAATATCCGTGCTTACTTGCGTATGTGCAATGTTTTGCCGGAAGATGAGATCGCAGGGTTTCTCCGTTTTGAGGAAGGAAATGGAGGTCCGACAAACTACTGTGATGTGCACGGCTGGTATCACTGGGATCCTCGGTCAGTGCGCTCCAGGAGCGGATATGTTTTCGCCTTCTTTACCAACGAGCACGCGGCCTGTTACCTGCTGACCCGTAAACAGCTTGAACATGCAATTGCATCCGGCAGTTTTCTCAGGGAACCGTCTCAGGGAAAGTACGACCTAGCCTGTACAGCGGCAACCGATCCCTATACCCAATGCTTTAAGAAGATGATTTGCATTTCGCATCTGGACGATTTTCTGATTCACCATCTGCCTAACAAGTACGTCGGCGTCCTGGGTGTCAGGGAACCTGAGTTTCGGAAACAGATTGATGCCTTACTTGACATCGAAAAAGGGACGCGACCGAGTTGCCAGCTACTGGAAACAGAGACACGATTACCCTCCTCCAAGTGGTCCAAGAACTATTATGAGCCATGCAGAGCAGAAATTCGGGACCTGCTTCCGGCCTCGGTCAAGAGTGTGCTTTCGGTGGGATGTGGTTGGGGAGCAACAGAGAGTTGCTTGGTCGATAACGGCATCCGAGTGACAGGGATTCCATTGGACGCAGTGATTTCTGCCTGTGCGGAAGCCAGAGGACTGGAAGTCGTCTGCGGAGATCTCAACACAGTCAAAGAGAAACTGTCGGGGCAGCGTTTTGACTGCTTGGTATTCTCCAACGTGTTGCACTTGGTGGAAGATCCACCTGCCTTCCTTTCCTCATTCGCAAGTTGGCTGGTAGGCGGAGGTAAAGTGATCTCCATCACTCCCAATCTCTCCAGGCTGCCAGTGTCTTGGAAAAGGATTCGTTCTGTCGAAGGTTTCAGCGACCTGGGCAACTATGGAAAGACGGGTGTGCACGTGACTTCTCCCCGCGTTGTCCAAGGATGGTTCAAACGAATCGGCATGAGAGTCGAAAAAACGGTGGACGTTGTACCCCACTGGTTGCAAGTGGCAAGCCGCTTAACGTTCGGTTTGGGCAATCCACTGTTGGCTTCGGAATTGATTACTGTCGCCGGTAGAGGCGAGACTATTTGCTCTTGAAGTAATGGACTCAGCAAAGACATCACGTATGGGGAACCAGCGTTCATTTCTGAACGCGGTGAAATGGTCTTATACCTCCACATGGGGTGAGAGGGCGTTCTCGGCGATTTTCACTTTCGTTCTTGCCGCCATGCTCGGGCCAAAGGATTTTGGGACTGTTGCGATCGCGTTGGTTTATATCGGCTTCTTGCAGATGTTTTTAGACCAAGGGTTCGTCGCGGCCTTAATCCAAAGAAAAAAGCTTGACCCAGAGCATTTGGATGCAGTCTTTTGGATGGACCTGGTCCTCAGCTTCGGTTTAATCGGAGTGAGCACCCTGTTAAGCGGTTGGTGGGCTGCAAAGAATCATGCCCCGCAGCTGGCCGTCGTCATCAACGTGCTTTCACTGTGCATTCCGATCGAAGGCTTGGCAGTTATCCAGAAGGCTTTGCTCTCGAGAGACATGGATTTCAAGAGTCTCTCAATCCGCTCCAACGCCTCCGTACTCATGAGCGGTGTGGTCGGTATCGGGTTGGCCTACGGCGGATGTGGCGTATGGGCCCTTGTAGGGCAACAAGTTACCCGGGACCTCACAGCGCTCTTGTTGCTGTGGAAACTGAGTCCGTGGCGTCCCCGCCTTCAATTCTCTTGGAAGCACCTGAGAGAGCTGATGAGCTTCTCAGTTACTAACTTTGTCGCCCAGTTGGGTATATTTGCAGACACTTCATTAGGTGCTACTCTGCTCGGGCTGTTCTTCGGACCTGTAGCTGTGGGCCTGTATCGACTAGCGGATCGGTTGAGCTACTCTGTGGTCGCGATGGCTACGTCGTCGATTCAGGTTGTTTCATTGCCCGAATTTTCGCGCCTCCAGGACGACCCGGAGCGTCTTAGGAAAAGCGTTCTTTCCTGCATCAAGCTAAGTTCAACAGTAACACTGCCCGCATTAGCTGGCATGGCCGCTGTTAGTGCGCCTCTGATGGCTACGCTGGGGCCCAACTGGGCACCAGCTTCTGATGTGCTCAGGGTACTGTGTGTCACAGGGATGCTCTTCATTTTGTCCTTCTTTACTGGCCCGTTGCTGCAGGCCCTGTATAAAACGCATCAGCTTGCGGTGTTGGAATGGATTCGTACGGCCGTCGGAGTAGTTTTATTGGTCGCGGTTGGTCTTTGGGTCCGGAACGCACCTGTCAACTGGCAAATTATGGGCATCGCTCTGGCACGTTTTACGACCGTTACTTTCTTCATAACGCCCGTTTTCGTGTACATCCTAATGCGGTTGGCCGGGATTACATTTTCCGATTTCGTGTACGCAGTGGCCCCCTCAGCATTGGCGTCTGTCGGTGTCGTGGTCGCGGTCATGGTGTTTCATTCCGTCGGCTGGCCGCCAGCTGGCAAGCCTGTGGTCTTGTTGGCGACCGAGGTGGCGGTTGGTCTGGCGATTGGCTTTCCCTTGCTACTCCTGCTCGATGTTCAGTTGCGGACAGCCATTGTAGGTTTGGCTAAGAGGGCCCTCGGGGTTGCCGGACTGGCCAAGAAATTTGCATAAGCGAAGCTTTCCAGAAGCAAGGCAAAGTTGTCGAGAACAAGCTAAGAATACTCGAACAAGATGCTCACCCAAACAGAAGCTATCGATCAAGTTGACGCTGACTCCTACTGCTGTCCGCTGTGCCAGAGTAGCAATGTGGCAGCTTACCTACGAGCGCCGGATCGATTTCATTTGCGAGAACAGACGTATCAACTCGTCCGGTGCGCCTCCTGTTCATTAGTGTGGCTGGACAGTCCACCTCGACCCGAGGAAATGTCCTACCACTACGGAACCGACTATCACAGGGTGGTCGTAGAGTCGGTCGAGGTAGACCTTCAGAAACGCTGGCGTCACCCGCGACAACGGGTTCTGGAAATGTGCAAAGGTGGCGCTCTGCTCGACATCGGTTGCAGCTCGGGTGGATTCCTGCGAACGCTGAAAAGCAACAACTGGGAGCTTTATGGTGTCGAACTTTCACCGAATGAAGCAAGTATGGCTGCGGAGAGCACTGGGGCGCAGGTTTTTGTGGGGGACATTCTTGATGCGCCGTTTGCTCCGCAACAGTTCGATGTGATCACAGCCCTGCATGCCATGGAACATGTGTACTATCCTCAGGAAGTGATCCGGAAGACTTGGCAATGGCTGAAGCCGGGCGGCGTTCTGTATCTCCAAATTCCAAACATCGAAGGGCTGGAAGCACACATATTTCGTTCTTACTGGTTTGGTCTGGAGTTGCCTAGACACCTCCACCATTTTTCACCAAAGTCCTTGCGGCGATTGGCCGCCTGCGCTGACTTTAAGGAAGTCCTGGTATCAACGTTGCCCGACTGCTACTTCGAGAAAAGCTTCCACTATATTCTAGATAGTGTACTAACTAAGGCGGGGGTCCGACGCACACCGCTCGCCTTGGAAACCGGTACTCCGAGTATCCCTTGGAGAGTCGTTCGCAAATCATTTCGACTTGCTGTCCTGTTACCGTTCCGTCGTCTCTCCGCCGTCGCCGGACGTGGCCCCGCCATCGAGGCTGCATTCCGCAAAAAAGCTTAGGGTGATAGGAACCTGTTGCCCTCGGAGCCGGGCGGTAGCAACGTACATCGAAAACCTGGGTGTATTTCGACGTCTTAGCCATGAAACCACAAGATTTACCTGACAACCTTTATTTCGGTGGCGGAGCGCAGGAGACGATCATCACTCCTACTGCCATCGGCCTATTCGTTGTCTGCCTACTCCTTACACTGATACTTCCTCGGAAGTACGCGATCATCCCTTTCCTTTTGGGAGCTCTGCTAATCCCTCTACAAGAGGTGATTGTTGTGGCGGGTCTCCACCTTATGATCTATCGGCTGCTACTCCTAGGCGGCTGGGCGCGCATCTTATGGATTTGGTTGTCGACGGGTCGGAATGTTTTTCCAAAGCTCAATGTTCTCGACAAAGTATTCTTGGCGTGGGCTATTTCGAACGCGACAACTTACGTCCTGCTTTGGGGCACCGGGGCCATCGTTAACCGATTAGGGTTCCTTTATACGACGCTCGGGGCCTACTTCTGGCTCAGATATTTGATCCGTGATCGGGATGATGTCGTCCGCGCGATAAAGGTGCTCTCCGTGGCCACCGCATTCATGGCTGCCGGAATGTTTGTCGAGCATTTGCACGGGGTGAATCAGTTTTATTTGTACCTGGCCGGTGTTCTTAAGCATGCGGACATCCGCGAAGGCCGTATTCGCGCACAGGGACCTTTCCTCCACTCGATCATAGCGGGCACTTTCGCAGCCATGTTAGTGCCGCTTTTTCTTCTATTATGGAAGGAGCGCAAAGAAAATCGCTTCTTCAGTGTGATGGGCGTTGTGGCGTCATCCGTGATTGCATTGACCTGTGCTTCTAGCACACCGCTGATGACTTATGCGGCCGGCGTTATCGGCCTCTGTCTCTGGTTTGCGAGAAGGAATATGCGCGCCGTACGGTGGGGCATCATTGCGGCGTTAATAGCGTTGCAAGTAACGATGAATGCTCCGATATGGTTCGTGTTTGCTCGCCTTGGTGGTGTCATGGGAGGCACAGGTTGGCATCGCTCTGAGCTGATCGATCAATTTGTTCATAGAATCGGCGACTGGTGGCTCGTGGGCGCACGCGACAGCGCAACCTGGGGCATGGATATGTGGGATTGTATCGACGCTTACGTAAGGGCAGGTGTCGATGGTGGGCTGGTCACGTTCGTGCTGTTTATATCTCTCATTGTCTTAGCTTATAAAAAAATAGGACGCGCAAGGAAGATTGCGGAGCATAATCGCTCCAACGAGCGAGTGCTGTGGGCAATTGGTGCCAGTCTCTTCGCCAACACCGTCGCCTTCTTTGGCATCATCTATTTCGATCAAAGCGTTCTCGCATGGTATACGCTGCTCGTAATGATTTCGGCCACCTCGACTTCGGTCATAGCAGAAAGACGCGAAAGACTGAACCGCAAAGATGGTCATTCCGGAGAAGCGGTCAGTCTTCCAACAGACAAAGTTGAATCGGAAGCCGAGCTGGTCGGGACACGGCATTTCGCCATCGGCCCAATTTGCTAGCGCAGGATATGTGCCGTTATTTTGAGTGTCGGTCGCAACTGAAAGTACAGTTTTTCGAAGATACGAGTCTAAGAAAATCAGAAAAGGAGAACCATTAATGCGTGTCTTAATCACAGGGGGAGCGGGGTTTATCGGGTCGCACCTGGCAGAAGCGTTGCTGGCCAGAGGTGACAAGGCGTTCATTTTGGATGATCTGTCCACAGGGAGTATGGAGAACATACGTCATCTCAAAGACATGCCGGGGTTCCAGTATCAAATCGACTCGGTGATGAATAAGCCATTGCTTGCCGAATTAGTCGATGAAAGCGACTTGGTGATACACCTGGCTGCTGCCGTCGGCGTGCGGCTAATCGTAGAGAGCCCAGTTCGTACGATCGATACCAACATCAGGGGAACTGAGTTAGTTTTAGAAGCCGCCCAAAAGAAGAAGAAGACGGTGTTCATCGCGTCGACGTCGGAAGTCTACGGTAAGAGCACAAGCATTCCATTCTGCGAAGACGGAGATCTCGTGATGGGCCCGACAGCGAAGGGCCGGTGGAGCTATGCCGCCTCAAAGGCCCTCGATGAGTTCCTGGGTCTAGCATACTGGAAGGAAAAGAAGCTTCCGGTGATTATTGGACGTTTCTTTAATACGATTGGACCGCGTCAGACAGGGCGGTACGGCATGGTGGTGCCAAATTTTGTACGGCAAGGCTTGGATAGCAAACCCATTTCCGTATTTGGAACTGGAAAACAGACCAGATGTTTTTGCTACGTTGGAGACGTCATTGCAGCATTGTTGAAGCTCGTGGAAAGTCCACAAGCGATAGGTCAAGTGTTCAATATTGGCAGCTCTGAGGAGATCTCGATCGAGGGTCTTGCAAGGATGATAAAGCGCAAGCTGAAAAGCGAATCAGAAATCCGTTACGTACCCTATGATCAGGCATACGAAGAGGGATTCGAAGACATGTTGCGAAGAGTCCCTTCGATAGCGAAGATCCAAAAGTACGTCGGTTGGTCTCCATCAACTTCGCTCGACGTGACACTTGACCTCGTCGCACAGTACTTCAGGGAGACGGGAGAGGATCTTGCGACCGCCGGACACGGAGAAGGATTGCGAGACCGAGTGGGCAGGTAGGGTCACAAACACGAGAGAACATTCGACCTTCCCCTTTTAGAACTTCCCCTTCGGAATGAGTATCGAAAATCCCCAAGGTGCTGTTTTTTAAACGACCACGAGTACCAGCGGCGTTCAGCTGGAAGATCCGTCCACCATGGCGGAAGAAGGCCTATTGCAGGAATGCGCGAGCCATCGTTAAGGGAGAATCAGAGCCAGTGACTAGCGGCAAACCATCCTTGTCGGTCGTTATTGTGAGTTGGAATACGAAGAAGATCCTAGCGGAGTGCTTGGAATCTCTCGAGCACTGCCGAGGGCTATGCATGGAAATTATAGTCGTGGACAACGCTTCTTCGGACGGCAGCAGCGAAGCTGTGCGCATGCGGTTTCCGGAGGTCAGATTAGTGCAAAACGAAGCTAATCTGGGGTTTGCTAAAGCCAACAATATCGGGATTGGCCTGAGCTCGGGTAGATATGTCTGTCTGATTAACTCTGATGTCGTTGTCCCGGATGGCTGTATCGAGAAGATGGTTATGTACATGGACCAACACTCGGATATCGGAATGCTCGGACCTAAGATGATTCTAAGCGACGGGACGGTGGGGCATTCGTGCATGAGGTTCCCGACAGTCTGGAACTGGTTCTGCAGTGCTTTAGCTCTGGATTCGTTCTTCAAGACGTCGAAGCTGTTCGGCAATTTCATGATGACCGATTTCAACTACGACAGAACACAGGATGTGGACCTGCTAACCGGATGGTTTTGGATGGTCCGGCGAGAGGCGTTGAGTCAGGTCGGAGGGTTGGATGATCGCTTCTTCATGTATGGCGAGGATTTTGACTGGCCGAGGCGTTTTCATCAATGCGGGTGGAGAGTGGTTTTCTATCATGAAGCCGAGGCCATCCACTATTGCGGTGCTAGTTCTTCCCGAGCGCCTGTGCGTTTTTACGTTGAAATGAATAGGGCAAACTTGCAGTACTTTAGGAAGCACCACAACACGCTGGCCGTCATGGGCTTTTGGTTCGCCATGTGGTTACGTCAAATTCTTCGGCTTGTCGGTTACGGAGTTGTGTACCTTTTCAAAAAGTCGCAACGCGAGGAAGCGGGCTTTAAGGTGAAGCGGAGCCTGACCTGCCTCTGTTGGCTGGTGAACCCGAGAATTCCAGGAGAATCGAGATGAGCCTGACAATCCAGAACCACGACGACAACCGTCCGACCTACGCTATAGTTACGGCAGCCTATAATGAAGAAAAATTCATCGGCAAACTACTTGAGAGCGTGATTTCTCAAACGGTATTGCCAAAGAAGTGGGTTATCGTTAGCGACGGGTCGACTGACCATACCGACGAGATCGTTCAGAAGTATGCTGACCGATACAGCTTTATTGAGCTTTATAGGATTACGGAGGACCACCCTAGAAATCTTACAGCCCAAGTCCATGCTATTAATGCAGGGTTTGCTCGTTTGGCCGGCATTGATTGCGAGTTCATTGGTAACCTGGATTCGGACGTCTCCTTCGAACCGACGTACTTTGGGAGTCTGCTGGAAAAGTTTTCGCAGAATTCAAAGTTGGGCCTGGCGGGAGGATACATCTACGAAGAAAAGGGCGGAGAGTTCCGGGGTCGATCGGCCAATACCCTGAGCTCTGTTGCGCATGCAGTTCAGTTATTCCGGCGTGAGTGTCTTGAGGGCCTGGGAGGGTATAAGCCTTTTTCGTGGGCAGGGGCGGATACGTATGCTGAGGTTAGCCTCCGAATGAGGGGGTGGAGCGTTCAAAGCGTCCCGGAATTGAAGGCTTTTCACCATCGGCCGACAGGAAACGGCTTCGGATCCTGGCGCTACCGGTTCAGGGGCGGGGTGATGGATTTCTACCTCGGGACGCATCCTCTATTCGAAATCTTCAGGTTGGCCCGCCGGCTTCGCGGGAAACCGTATGTCATAGGTTCGCTCACAAGGTTCGCGGGGTTTTTGTGGGCATATTGCAGCGGGGCAAAGCGGGAGGTTTCTCCCGAGTTCGTTCGATTCCTGAGAGAAGAACAGATGCAAAGGCTCGGTCTGGTCTGGAACGGGCACACACCAGATGGAGATAAAGAGGAGTTGTCCACCGCAAGCGTTGGCGGGGATAAGCTAGGGGAAACCAATGCCGGCTCTCGCACGTTAGGGCAATAGCCATGAACTCTTAGAGTCGTGTTTCGCTAAACTTCATCCGCCCATTAGTGAGTTGCCTGACGGGATGGTTATTCGCAAATTGGCTTCCTGCTGAACGTTCCACGTGCGAGTGATTCTTCGAGACGCTGATTCAGCGCGCAACGAAATCGGGAAATGTATGCCTACTGAATTGTCAAAAAAGCTGAAAAGAGGTACTAAAGTGCTTATCAGCGCGGCATTCCTAGCCGGCGATGCCATTTTTGGGGGAGCCCGTAGGTTACTCGGCAAGAAGCCGCACCCCAGCTGGACAACACTTTACTACCACTCGATAGCGTCCGAGCAGAGGTCGCATTTTGCCAAGCAGTTGGATTTGCTCCTTAGGTTCACTATTCCCGTGAGCGTTACCGATTGTTGCTCGACTACGACGGGGGCCAAACGCTATTCGTCAATTACCTTCGATGACGCGTTTGAGACAGTAATAGACAATGCCATCCCCGAGTTGACGAAAAGACGAATCCCCGCCACTATTTTTGTGACCTCAAAAGTACTGGGACAACCCGCATCTTGGTGGCCCGAAAATGCCCCTGAAGCTCGTCACAGAATTATGTCGGCGGAACAGGTAAGGGGGCTCCCCACTGACTTGATCAGTATTGGATCCCACACTCTCACCCATCCTATGCTTACGTCGCTAAGTGAGCGGGAAGCAAGACGAGAACTGTCTGTGTCGAAAGCAGAATTGGAAGAACTCTTAGGGCGAAAAATTCCACTTTTTAGTTTTCCATTCAGTGCTTTTAACGAGCAGCTCGTTGATTGGTGTCGTGAGGTTGGGTACGATCACATTTTTGCTGGTCAAACTGTTCCAAGCAACGCAATCGCCAATCAGAGGTCAGTTCTCCGCGGACGAATCGGTGTCGAACCAAGCGACTGGACACTGGAGTTTTGCCTCAAAGCGCTGGGCGCCTACCGCTGGCTACCTTACGCGGTGTCTTTGAAGCGCATCGTTCTTTCAAACAGCCTTGTTCGTAATGCATGCGTGTTGTTGCTTGGTGCAGTTGCGACTGACAAATCAGTGCGCTAGCGGCTGTTTCTAGGTCGCGAAAAATATTGCGGTACGAACGTTCTCGCGTTGACCCGAGCGACGTTATCTCATAAGTGGGCGAGATATTGATGCCTACTGCATCCCGAGGCCTCAAGATGAGTGATTGCTTCGCACAGTACTATCGATGTCCGGAGCGTTACAGTCGGTTTGCAATGAAAGGTCCGCTCTCGGAAACCAGCGGGTACTTTCGATTCGGAGCAGATGCAAGATGTTACGGACAGTGCAGCGGACAGCGTCCGTCGAATTCACCCACGGAGGCTCTCTACGACGCGTTCGCTGACGTGAGCAGTGAAGAGGGAACGACGTACCTACCGTTTGATCTACGTCAGATAGTCGACAGTCTGCGATACGAGCTATACGCAAACAGCTGGCGCAACGGAAATCCCGTGTCGGCGGTCGTCAAAATGTATTATCTAATTCGGCCGCTCCTGCCCGTTGGGGTTCGTAAGTACCTGCAAAGAATTCACCTGAAGGGTTGGGATAAGCTACCGTTTCCGCATTGGCCGGTCGATCGGTCCGTGGATAACCTATTCAGGCAATTATTGCTGATATCTCTCCGGTCCCAGGGCCTAGGGCGAATTCCCTTTATTTGGTTTTGGCCAGAAGGTGCTTCCGGTTGTGCCATCATGACTCACGATGTGGAAACATCGACGGGTGTCGATTTTTGCTCTAGCCTGATGGACATCGACGATTCTTTTGGTATCAAGGCATCGTTTCAAATCATCCCGGAGGGGCGTTACGAAGTGACTCCGGAGTTTGTGGAATCTATCTGGAAGCGCGGGTTCGAGGTGGTTGTCCATGATTTCAATCACGATGGCCACCTGTTCCGGGATCGGCAGGAATTTCTGGAACGGGCCGCGAAGATTAATGCGTTCGGAGAAGAATGCGGAGCGACAGGATTTCGAGCTGCAGTCTTGTATCGCAAGCAACTTTGGTATGACGCGCTGAGGTTTTCCTACGATATGTCAGTACCGAACACGGCCCATTTGGATCCACAACGTGGGGGCTGCTGTACAGTAATGCCCTATTTCATCGGGGACATCCTGGAATTGCCAGTCACTGCTACGCAAGACTACTCGTTGTTCCATATTCTGCAGGATTATTCAATTGACTTGTGGAGACGCCAGATTGATCTGATCATGGAAAGACATGGTTTGATCAGCTTTATTGTCCATCCCGATTACATCATAGGCCTGCGAGAGCGAAGGATCTATGAGGTGCTGCTCGCTTACTTGGCTCAATTAAGGGATGAGAGAAATATTTGGATGGCGACTCCGGGCGAAGTGAATCGCTGGTGGCGCCAGCGGGCGAAGATGGAGATTGTTGAGGATGGCGAGAGCCTGCGAATCGAAGGTACCGGCAGAGAGCGAGCTCGCATCGCCTACGCCAGCGAGCAGGACGGTCAGCTTGTCTTCACCTTCCAAACACAGTAATCCTAAAAATGAGACGAGAAGTGATTCGTGAGGGAGCACTTGCCAAACTGTAATGTCACAGTAGTGGGGGCTGGCCCATACGGCTTGTCCGCGGCGGCCTTTCTACGGTCGGCCGGTGTTGAGACCCGTATCTTTGGTGAACCGATGGCATTCTGGGAGTATCGGATGCCCGCAGGAATGTTCCTTCGGTCAAATTGGGGGGCGTCGCATATCGCAGACCCCGACCGGAAGATAACCTTGGATGCCTACCGTTCGTCGACTGGCAACCACTTGTCCGCACCAATACCACTTGAGCGGTTTGTCGACTATGGGCAGTGGTACCAACGCCAGCTAGTCCCGGACGTGGAGAAGTGCAACGTGACGAGCGTCGACGCCGACGGGCGCGACTTCAGGGTGACCCTGGCAAGCGGCGAGAGCTTTACATCTCGGCGAGTAGTGCTTGCCACCGGGATCGGCAATTTTGTATGGCGCCCGGCGGAGTTCGATGCGGTTCCACCAGCGTTGGCTTCCCATTCAGCGGAACACCGAGATCTCAGCCGGTTCAAAGGGCATCGCATAGTTGTAATTGGGGGAGGGCAGAGCGCTCTTGAGTCTGCCGCGCTGCTGCATGAGGCCGGAGCTGATGTCGAGGTCATCGCGAGGCAAACGGCCCTGAACTGGGTTGGTCTTCACTACCGACTACATCATCTAGGAGCGCTTTCGCGGCTCTTGTATTCCGATCGGGACGTAGGACCGGCGGGCATTAGCCGACTCGTATCGATGCCTCATCTGTTCCAAGTCCTGCCTAGAAAAGTTCAAAATCGCGCGGCCTACCGGGCAATTAGGCCCGCGGGCTCGGGTTGGTTGCGTCCGCGCTTGTCTGCAGTGCCGATCACTCTTGGCCGTAAGGTTGTTTCTGCCACTCCTACGGGGAGCCGACTTCGCCTCACGCTGAACGATGGCACGGATCGACTCGTCGACCACACAATCTTAGCGACAGGATTCCGAGTAGATATATCTCGCTACGAGTTTCTTCCAAAAGAGCTCCTAGCGAGGCTCCACACGGTGGATGGATATCCCGTGCTGAAGCGTGGACTGGAGTCCTCGATTTCAGGATTACACTTCCTGGGTAAACCGGCAGCATGGAGTTTCGGCCCACTACTCTGTTTTGTTTCTGGGACGGATTTTGCGGCAAGAGAATTGGTTCGATCCATCGCTTGCAAGAACGGCTCAAAATTATGGTGATGAATGATACGTGCACCCAATTCATTGCCACACCTGCCGATTTACATTCCAAGAATGGCACTGTGGGAGCAGTAGTTGTAGGCGGCGACTACCAGGGTCTCGGAATTGTTCGTAGCCTTGGCCGGCAGGGAATACCTGTTTGCGTCGTGGACGACGAACTTTCAATTTCTCGATTTTCGCGGTACTCCACACAGTTTGTGAAAGTGCCGGACTTGCGTGATCAGCGTAAAGCGGTAGATAGCTTGCTCGAGATCGGGACGCGCCTGAGCTTACATGGCTGGGTCCTGTACCCAACGCGGGAGGAACTGGTTGCTGCTTTCTCGCGGAACCGCTGCGAACTTAGTGAGTTATTTCGCGTACCCACGCCTGACTGGGATAGCGTGCAGTGGGCTTGGGACAAACGTAAGACGTACCGGCTCGCGGAGGAGCTGGGTATTCCGACGCCGCAAACATACTACCTCGACCATATCGAGCAACTGTCCGAACTCGATGGCCTTGCACCGCCATTTGCAATTAAGCCAGCGATCAAGGAGCATTTTCTCTACGCTACGAAGGCAAAGGCTTGGCGTGCCGACAGCCACTCGGAATTGAAGATCCTTTTTCAGAGAGCATCCGAACTAGTGGGTCCGGGCGAAGTCATGGTGCAGGAGTTAATTCCCGGCGGGGGCAGCCAGCAGTTCTCCTATTGCGCATTCTTCCGCGACGGCAAGGCCGTGGGCAAGATGGTTGCAAGGCGCCGGCGCCAGCACCCGCTTCAGTTCGGACGGGCAAGCACCTATGTCGAGACGATCGACGTTCCCATTCTGGAAGAACTTTCCGAGCGCTTTTTGCGAAACATCAATTACTACGGCCTGGTCGAACTGGAATACAAGCTCGATCCTCGAGACGTTGAATACAAGTTGCTCGACGTGAATGCTCGCACTTGGGGGTATAACAGTCTGGGTGCCAGTGCCGGTGTGGATTTCACCCACATGCTCTTTGCCGACCAGCTCGGTATGCCAGTAACAGAGTGCAAAAGCGAGTCGGGCGTTGGATGGGTGCGGATGACAACAGATGTTCCAGCGGCCCTTTGCGCATTGCTTGCTGGTGACCTTGATTATCGGGGCTATTTGCGCTCGCTCAGAACTTGCAATACGGAAGCGGTGTTTAGCCCTGAAGATCCGCTTCCCGGTCTTGCCGAAGTGATCCTCCTCCCGTATCTGGCGATAAAGAGGGGCTTTTGAACTCATGTTCACTCTGAAAGTAGGGTGGGTGAGGATCATGGAACTGTTCATTAACCTTCGGAAATCAACTTATTAGCTGAAAAATAAGCTAAAGAAGGATCGTACGCCATGGCCGCTCCCGCCCCCCAGCGAAATGCCGCCGCGAACTACAGCCGTCTGGTCAGTATCGACTCGGAAAGTGCGATCTATCGAGATGGCAGCTACCTGAAACATAACCCCTCCTGGCACACGGAGGAATCGCCATTCAAGGTCAGGCAAATCCTGCGAATGCAGAGGCGACAGAATCTCGCTCTCAAGACAATCTGTGATGTTGGTTGTGGTGCGGGCGCGGTGCTTGCGGAGCTGCAGTCGCATTTATCCGCGGACTGCATCTGTTGGGGCTACGATGTCTCTCCCGACGCAATCGCAATGTGCGCCAGCCGAGGCAATAACAACCTTCGCTTCTTCATTCGCGACATCAGACGTGACAAGACCGATGTATTTTTTGACCTGTTGCTGATGCTGGATGTGTTTGAGCACGTGGAAGACTACATGGGTATGGTGAGAGACATCAGATCGAAGGGAAAGTACAAGTTGTTCCACATTCCGTTGGATCTTTCGGTTCAGGCAGTGGCACGTAAGAACGGCCTTCTCCGGCGTCGCGACGATCATGCACATCTGCACTATTTCACAAAGGAGACGGCTCTCCGCACATTAACAGACGTCGGATATCAGTTAGTCGATTACTTCTATACTCCTCGCTGCATCGAGCTGGGGGACAGGTTAGTCCAGAAAGTCGCAAGGCTTCCGAGAATGCTATCCTTCGGGATTTCCCCGGATCTGACAGTGCGTATTCTTGGTGGCTACAGTCTTATGGTACTGGCTGAGTAGACAGTTTAAGGTTTAAGGTCATTCGGAGGTATATAGGTGAGTTTGCCAGAGTCGCAAGGTCATTCGCTTCAAGGGGTCGCTATTATCGGCATGGCTGGACGTTTCCCAGGTGCTCGGAGCGTTGCTGAGTTCTGGCGCAATCAGATCAATGGGATTGAAGCAATTTCCCGCTTCCGCGTTGAAGACCTAGAAATCCCGGACGCGGCCAACGTCGCACAAGATCCGAGTTACGTTCCTGCGCGCTCGGTTCTTGAGGACGTGGATATGTTCGAGCCCGAGTTTTTTGGAATCCTTCCGAAGGAAGCGGAGCTAATCGACCCGCAGCAGCGGCTTTTCCTGGAGTGTTGCTGGCAAGCCTTTGAAGATGCAGGGTACGATCCCGCCAATTATGATGGTCCAATTGGGGTCTATGCGGGCAGCAGCACCAGTACCTATTTTCTGTCGCGTCTCTGCACCAAGTCAGGCTTCATCCGAAAGTTTATCGGGGGTTACCAAGTCGAAAACTATCCGGAGATGATGGGAAACAACCTGGACTTCCTCTCGACTCGAGTCTCCTACAAGCTCAATCTTCGCGGACCCGCTTTCACCATGCAGTCGGGCTGCTCGACCTCACTGGTTGCCATCTGTCAAGCATGCCAGTCTTTGCTCACGTATCAGAGCGATATGACGCTTGCGGGAGGGACCTCGATTACTTTCCCACAGAAGCGCGGTTCCTATTATCAGGAAGGCGGGATGACTTCGCCAGACGGCCACTGTCGGACATTTGACGCCGACGCACAGGGTACGGTGTTCGGAGGCGGCGTTGCCGTCGTGTTGCTGAAACGCTTGGAAGATGCAGTGCGGGACGGAGACCAGATCTACGCGGTGATTCGCGGCTTCGCGGTTAATAACGATGGCGCAGCTAAGGTCGGCTATACCGCCCCCAGCGTGGAAGGTCAGGCCAACGTCATTGCGCTGGCCCAAGCCGCGGCCGACATTGATCCCGCCAACGTGGGCTATATAGAAGCGCATGGCACCGGCACGCCATTGGGAGACCCAATTGAGCTTGCAGCTCTTACACAAGCATTTCGGACACGAACTTCCGCAAAACGATTTTGCGTGGTCGGCACGGCCAAGACCAACGTCGGCCACCTCGACATTGCTGCCGGCGTGACGGGGCTGATCCATGCCACCCACGTTGTGCGTCATGGAGTATTTCCGCCTACGCTCCATTTCAACAAGCCCAATCCGAAGTTCGATCTTGAGAATAGTCCGTTTTACGTGAACACCAGATTATCTGAGTGGAAGGCTAATAGGACGCCACGGCGTGCTGGAGTTAGCGCTTTTGGCGTTGGCGGAACCAACGCGCACGTTGTCCTGGAACAGGCGCCCGCGCAGGCTCCCGAACCAACGCAGCGCTCGCTGCAGTTATTGGTGCTCTCGGCGCGCTCACAGGCTGCGCTCGAACAGGCGACCGACAACCTCGCACAGCACTTGAAGGAAAATCCAGACGTGAACCTCGCCGATGTAGCCTGGACACTGCAGGCCGGACGACGCCCTTTTTCATTCCGGCGTGCTGTGGTGGCACGTGACGTTGCTGAGGCTACGACCGCGCTTTCGCAGCGCGACAGCAAGCGGGTCCGAACACGGGCTCTCGGCAAGGAGAAACCCGGTATTTGTTTTCTCTTCCCGGGGCAGGGGTCGCAGCATCCCAACATGGCTCGGGAGGTATATGAGACCGAGCCCGTATTTCGCGACACGGTCAACCGTTGCGCCGAGCTGCTGCGTCCACACCTGGGCGAGGATCTTCGCGAGCTACTTTATCCTCCGCAAGGCGCATCGGACGAGGCCAAGCGACGCGTCACGGATACCATCGTCGCGCAACCCGCCATTTTTACGATCGAGTACGCGCTCGCTCAACTCTGGATGACCTGGGGAATTCGCCCTCAAGCCATGCTCGGCCACAGTATTGGCGAATTCGTCGCGGCTTGTCTGGCCGGAGTCTTCACGCTGGAAGACGCTCTTTCTTTGGTAGCGGCGCGCGGACGAATGATGCAAGCACTGCCCGCAGGCGGAATGCTTTCCGTGCGTCTTCCGGAAGCCGAGGTTCGTAGCCGGCTCAAGGGAAGACTCTCTCTGGCAGCTATCAACGCGCCATCTTTATGCGTCGTTTCAGGCCCTTTTGACGAGCTCGAGGGGTTCGAGCAGCAGCTCAGCCGAGATGGGGTAGTGAGCCGAAAGTTGGTAACCTCCCACGCATTCCATTCGGCGATGATGGATCCGATTGTCGAGCCATTTACGGCGCGAGTGAAGCAAGTCCGTCTGAACCCTCCGCAGATCCCCTACATTTCTGGTGTGACCGGGAAATGGATTTCAGACAAGGAAACCACCGACCCCACTTACTGGGCCGGCCATTTCCGTCAAGCGATGCAATTTTCAGCTGGCGTGACAGAGTTCCGGAAGAACACCAACAACGTTTTGCTCGAAGTTGGACCCGGCAATGTATTGAGCACGCTGGCACGCCAACACGGCGCAGCATCTGATCAGCCAATTGTTTCGTCGCTTTCCGATGGCTTCTCCGGAGAAGGCGATGAAGCGTTCCTAATGGGCGCACTCGGGTCACTGTGGCTCGCTGGGGTGCATCCGATCTGGAAAGTTCTGTACGGCGGAGAGCGTAGACTCCGCGTTTCTTTGCCCACGTATCCGTTCGAACGAAAGCGATACTGGCTGCAGGCACCAGCCGCCGAAGAGCTTTCAATGCAACTTACGGCTGTACCGATAGCCAGCTTCTCATCAACCGAAATCCCACCTGACTTGGAGAAAATGGAACCCGTGAATACCCTAGCGCAACCAGATGCAGTTACGGCGGCGGCGCTCAGCCGTACGGATCGAATCCGTGCGGCACTCGCCGAAATCTTCGAAGACCTCTCGGGCGTGAACCTCTCACAAACTGACGGCACGACCACGTTCCTCGAAATGGGTTTTGATTCTCTTTTCTTGACCCAGGTGACCCAGGCCTTACAAAGCAAGTTTGGACTGAAGGTTACTTTCCGCCAGTTGCTCGGTGATCAGTGCAGCATGAACGCGTTGGCCGAGTATATGGACAGCAAGCTCCGAGCGGATGCTTTCCCGGCGGTCGTCCCAACGCCGGCGGCCGCTCCGCAAGTACGGGTGGTGCAGGCTCCTGCCCCAGTCGTCACCACATCTGCAGAATTGGCCACTCCACCCGTGAGTGGAAACGGAGGAGGTATCACCATGCCCGAATCGTCGGTCGAGCGATTGATGCGGGAACAGCTCCAGGCAATGAACCAGCTGTTCTCGAGGCAACTGGAAACTTTGCGCGGCGCTTCGCCGTCAACCGCGCCAGCAGCACCAATTGTGGTTTCCGTACCCGAGGCACCGAAGCCAGCGGTCACAGCTACAACGACAGCGGCTCCGGCTGCGGTTGCGGCCACTCCTGCCGATCCAGATGTGAAGGCCAAGGAAGAGTTCAAGCCTTTCGGGCCCTACAAGCCACCTCAAAAGGGTGTGTCCGGTAACGTAACTCCGCAGCAAGAACAGGGTTTGCAGCGGCTGATGGAGCTGTACATCAAGCGGACGGCGAAGTCGAAAGCCATGACGCAGGAAACCCGCTTTCCGCTCGCGGACCCGCGAGTTGTATCAGGCTTCCGGTCGCAGTGGAAAGAGATTGTCTATCCGATCGTTACGGTGCGCTCAAAGGGCTCCCGCCTATGGGATGTTGATGGCAATGAGTACATCGACATCTTGAACGGCTTTGGTCCGATCATGTTGGGGCACCGCCCCGATTTTGTCGAGAAGGCGATTGAGCAGCAATTGCACGAAGGCTTCGAGATCGGTCCGCAAACGCCGCTTGCCGGCGAAGTCGCCAGGATGTTCTGTGACATGACCGGGAACGAGCGGATGACTTTCTGCAATACCGGCTCAGAGGCAGTCATGGCGGCTCTGCGCGTAGCGCGGACCGTGACCGGGCGCAATAAGGTCGTGCTCTTTGCTGGCGCCTATCACGGCATGTTCGATGAAGTGCTGGTCAAGGGGTTCAAGAAGGGCGGAGTGCCGCAGTCGGCGCCTGTTGCCCCGGGGATTCCTCGCGAGAAAGTTGCCAACGTTACGGTCCTTGACTATGGCACGGCGGAATCGTTGGAGTGGATCCGACAGAACGCCAAAGATCTGGCAGCAGTATTGGTTGAGCCGGTCCAAAGCCGCCATCCACATCTGCAGCCTCGCGAATTCTTGCACGAGATTCGCAAGATCACACAAGAATCCGGCTCGGCATTGATATTCGATGAAGTGGTGACAGGCTTCCGTGTACATCCTGGTGGTTGTCAGGCACTGTTTGGCATTCGCGCTGACCTGGCCACGTACGGCAAGGTCGTGGCCGGTGGTATGCCGATTGGCATTCTTGCTGGCAAAGCTCAGTTCATGGACGCTTTAGATGGCGGACGGTGGCAGTTCGGCGACGAGTCTTACCCTGAAGTGGGCGTGACATTTTTTGCCGGGACGTTCGTGCGCCATCCTCTGACTGTCGCGGCGATCAAGGCCGTAATGAAGCATTTCAAGGAAGAGGGACCCGCCTTACAGGAACGGCTCAACGAGAAAACGGCAGGCATGGTAAAGAAAATCAACGAATGTTTCGAACAGAACCATGTCCCGTCTCGTGTTGAGCACTTCGGAAGCATTTTTTACTTCGGGTTCCCCAGCGAAGAGCGCTTCACGAGTTTGTTCTACTATTTCCTGCGAGCGAAGGGGATTCATATCCTCGAAGGATTCCCGTGTTTTCTTACGACTGCACACAGTGATGCTGACGTCGAGCGGATCATCTCCGCATTTAACGAAAGCGTTGTTGAAATGCAGAAGGCGGGATTCTTCCCCATGCCTGCAAGCATGGGCCAAGACGCCAGCCCGGATGCACTACCCGTTTCTTCGGCACCTCCCGAGCCCGCTCGACAGGCACCTTTGACCGAGCCGCAACTCGAAGTATGGCTTTCAGACCAGCTCGGCGAAGAGGCCTCCTGCAGCTACAACGAATCTTTTAGTCTGCAACTGCACGGTAAGTTAAACGACGCCGCTCTTAAGGGGGCATTGCAGCAGGTTCTTGCCCGGCACGATGCGCTGCGCGCAACGTTTAGTCGAGAGGGTGATCTGCAACGTTTCTCTCCTAAGTTGAATATTCAAGTTCCAACCATTGATCTGAGCCAGCTTGCTCCCACCGACCGTGAGGCGCGCGTGCGCCAAATCATTAGCGATGACGCGCATAGCGTTTTTTCTCTCTGTGACGGCCCATTGGTGAGGGCGCAACTGGTGAGGATGGAGGAGCACCATCACCTGTTGATCTTTACTTCGCACCACATTGTCTGCGATGGGTGGTCCACAAATGTGCTACTGGACGAGTTGTCCAAGGCTTACAACGCGCTCGATCGGGACACGACAGCTGGTCTTCCCGTACCGATGAGTTTTGCCGCCTACGCCAAGTCACAGACCGAATTTTTGAATGGGCCGGAAGGGGCGGAGGTCGAAAAGTATTGGTTGACGCAATTTGAAAAGCCAGCTCCATTGCTGGACCTGCCAACGGATCGGCCTCGTCCTTCCGTGAAAGAGTATAAGGGTGCGACCTACCGCTGGAAGATCGACGCAGCTACCTACAACGATCTCAAGAAGCTGGGAGCGAAACAAAAGTGCACCTTGTTCGTGACGTTGCTATCAGCGTTCCAGATACTGCTGAGCCGGTTGAGCGGCCAGGACGACATTGTGATTGGGGTTCCGACCGCTGGCCAGTCCCTGCTGGATGACGCGGTACTGGTCGGCCATTGCGTTAATTTCATCCCTCTGCGTGGTGATTTGACGGGCGATCCGACCGCAGCCGGATTTCTGACTCAGATGAAGAAGACCGTTCTGGACGGATACGATCACCAGAACTATACCTATGGCAGACTGGTTCGCAAACTGGCCTTGCAGCGTGACCCCAGCCGGCTGCCCCTCATGGAGATTCAATTCAACCTGGAGCGAGTGGGCGACGATTTGGCCTTCGACGGGTTGAAAGTGGATGTGGATCCCAATCCGAAGAGCTTCGTGAACTTCGATATCTTCCTCAATATTGTCGAATCCAAAAATGGGCTCACCCTGGATTGTGACTACAACACAGGCCTCTTTGATGAAGCCACAATGGGCCGCTGGCTCAGTCATTACCAGGCGTTGCTCGAAGGCATGATATCTGGAGTTGATCGGCCAATCTCGCAGCTGCCTTTACTGGTGGAGGGCGACCGCCGTCTGTTATCGCAATGGAACACGACCGACGCAGAATATCCGCGCGATGCGTGCGTTCATCAGCAATTCGAAGCTCAGGCGAAAGTGACACCCGATGCGATAGCCGCAGTATTCGAGAGCCAGGAGCTGTCTTACGCGGAGTTAGATCGTCGCGCCAATCAACTGGCCAATCACTTACAGAAACTCGGCGTCCAGCCGGGTGTTCTCGTCGGAGTTTTTGTCGAGCGTTCTCTGGACATGATTATCGGCCTGCTGGGCGTGCTGAAGGCGGGCGGAGCTTACGTCCCCATGGATCCCACATATCCGCTGGAGCGCATCCAGTTTGTGCTCGGGGATGCCGAGGTACCCATTCTATTGACCCAAGAGAAATTGGCTCCGAATGTGCCGTCGTCTTTAGCACGCACCATCTATCTCGATGCGGACTGGAAGGTGATTGAACGTGAGAGCAGTGATGCGCCGCAGACATCGCTCACTTCAGAAGAACTGGCCTATGTGATCTACACATCGGGGTCTACGGGCAAACCTAAGGGCGTCGAAATTCAACATCGAGCGGTAGTCAACTTGCTTTCCTCGATGAGAAAGAAGCCGGGGCTAACCACCAAGGATACATTGTTGGCAGTGACCACGTTGTCGTTCGATATCGCCGGTTTGGAGCTGTTTCTGCCCCTATGTGTGGGCGCCAAGCTCGTGATTGCGAGTCGGGAAGCAGCCGCCGACGGCAACCAGCTTCTTGCTCGTCTGACCTCTTCGGGCGCGACCGTAATGCAGGCAACTCCGGTCACTTGGAAACTCCTGTTGGAAGCCGGATGGAACGGAGATCCACGCCTCAAGGCACTCTGTGGAGGTGAGGCATTTCCGCGCGAACTGGCCAACGAACTGGTGAAACGTTCCGCCAGTGTGTGGAACATGTACGGTCCGACTGAAACGACGATTTGGTCGTCTACTGTGCAGGTCACGCCAGGGGAGGGCCCTGTGTCCATCGGCCCGCCCATCGACAACACACAATTTTACGTCCTGGATACACACAACGAATTGGCTGCGACCGGTGTGCCGGGCGAGTTGCACATTGGAGGCGACGGCCTGGCTCGGGGATATTTCCGACGTCCTGAGTTGACCGCTGAGAAATTTGTCCGCAACCCATTCAGCAGCGATCCGCATTCCAGACTTTACAAAACGGGCGATCTAGTTCGCCGCGACGCTGATGGCATGATCGAATTCCTGGGCAGGCTGGACCACCAAGTGAAGCTCCGCGGGTTCCGTATTGAACTCGGCGAGATCGAAACGGCCTTGGCCCGCTATCCTGGCGTCCGCGACGCAGTCGTTATTGTTCGCGAGGATATCCCCGGAGACAGGCGATTAGTTGCGTACGTCACCAGTGACCAGCAGGCATTGACGGTGGTTGCCGTTCGCGAATTCCTCACCGGCAAGTTACCCAACTACATGTTGCCTTCAGCGGTAATGCGGATGGACTCGATGCCGCTTACGCCAAACGGAAAGATTGACCGCAAGGCACTGCCTGCACCGGATAGTGCTCGTACGACTCGGAGAAGGGAGTTCGTAGCTCCAGCCACCGACCAGGAGAAAACACTGGCCAGCATTTGGGCAGAGGTGCTCCACCTGGAACAGGTCGGCGTAACGGACAATCTTTTTGAGTTAGGTGCGGACTCGCTCCATATATTCCAGATTGCGGCGAGAGCGGGCAAGGCGGGAATCAAGATTGCTCCTGCGCAATTCCTGAAACACCGCACAATTACGGCGCTATTAGATCAGATAGAGAAAAATGGCAACGGCCATGGGAAGGCTGCGATGTCAAATATCGTTCCGGTCTCCCGGGAAAAATACAGAGTGAAGTCGGTTCTCAGCGTACCCCAGAAAGAATCAGTGAAGTGACGGACTTGGAACACACAAATCCATCGTTCGCAAATAGTGCTGCAGCTAGTGCGCCAGCGGAAGAGGTGTACGCTCTTCCGCCTTCGCTTGGACAGGAGCGGTTCTGGGGACTCGACGGTCTAAAGCCGGGTAATCCTACCTGGGCCGTGCCGGTTCGCTTTCGATTGCAGGGCGCACTCGACATCGAATTCGTGCGACGTGCGTTCAATGAGATCGTTCAACGCCATGAAGCCCTGCGCACGACATTTGCGGTTGCGGACGGACAGCCTGTGCAGGTAATCAGGTCAACCTTGCGGATTGACGTCCCGGCCACCGACTTGCGACACCTGCCGAAAACGGAACGAGATGCGGAGATGGATCGGCTGTCATTCCAGGAGGCTCGTAGAGGATTTGACTTGAGCGTAGGGCCACTCTTCCGCGCCAGTTTGCTCAGGGTCGAGGATAATGAGCACGTTTTGCTGGTTACTCCACACCACACGGTAGCAGATTACTGGTCGATTGGACTTATCTCGAATGAACTCGGAGCGCTCTACGAAGCTTACTCGCGGGGATCTGAGCCTACCCTCCCTGAGTTACGAATTCAGTATGGCGATTATTCGATCTGGCAGCGTGAACAAACGGAGGGACTGGTCGTTCAAGGTGAACTGGCCTACTGGAAGGACTACCTGAAGGATCTTCCATTACTCGATTTTCCTACCGACCATCCGAGACAAGATCTTCCGACTTATGAAGCAACTATTACATCGATTCTGCTGCCGGTAGGGCTCACGGATGCGATTAAGGAAATTGCCAACCGCGAGGGCGCAACTTTCTTCAACACCATGCTGGCGGCACTCGCGATGGTCATGTACCAATACACGGGGCAAGACGATTTTGGAGTAGCTACCCAAGTTGCAGGCCGCACCAATGTCGAGATGGAGCCTTTAGTAGGGCTTTTCATTAATAACGTAATCCTGCGCATGGATCTTTCTGGAGATCCGTCCTTCTCGACCCTGGTAAATCGGGTTCAGGACACAGGCCTGCAGGCGCTTGCCAATCAAAACTTACGCTTCGAGCAATTACTGAAGGAACTACGCCCCAAGGATTATCCGAGCCATCACACCTTGTTTCGCTTGAACTTCATCTGCCAGAGGGATCCGGTAAAGCCTCTGGAGTTCGCCGGGATCAAGCTGACTGTGATTCCTTCAAAGTGTCAGGGCGCGTTATACGACCTGAATGTCTTTCTGGTTCTACGAAATGAGGGTTGGCGTCTGGCGTGTGAATACAACACGGACCTGTTCGTTGCCGGCACGATTACCGGATTACTAACCAACTACCGGTCTATGCTTGAGAGCATCGCGCAGAATCCGGACCGCAAGCTCTCCGAGTTCAACGTTCTCGAAGGTATTGCGGATCTCGTACGGAAGAAGGCATCCGAAGCGGAGCATCGGAATCCCTCTGCCAAAGTGATCTCCTCCGCGGGGTCGACCCACTCCTTGGGTGCCGCGGTCTTCGAGCCGGCGACCTTTATGCAACCTGAGACGGCTGCGACGGATCCCGGCTGCGAGATAGCTCACGAACGCTACGTCATGCCTGCAAGCGTGGCGCAGGAACGCTTCTGGACGCTCGAAGAGTTGGCCCCTGGCAACCCTGCATTGCACATGCGTGCGTGCGTGCGGCTAACCGGCGAGATCCACATGGATCACTTGAAGAAGAGTTTCGAGTACCTGGTGGGCCGCCACGAAACACTGCGCACCACTTTTGAACGGATGGAGCACGAATTGGTGCAGGTCATTTCGCCATCGTTGCCTGTACATCTGCCCGTGACGTCCATGGAGGATATGTCTGAAGCAGACCAGCCAGCACGACTGAAGGAGGCAATCCACGGGGAAGCAAGCGCTCCTTTTGACTTGGCGCGCGGACCGCTATTGCGAGCGCACGTGTTTCGCCTTGGCCCTCGGGATCATGTCCTGGTTATCACTACTCATCACATATTGGTTGATGGATGGTCGCAAAGCATCATTCAGCGCGACCTGTGGACCATCTATCAGGCACTGGTAGATGGACGCGAACCTTCTCTGGCTCATCTCACCATTCAGTACAGTGACTTTGTGCACTGGCAGCAAGAATGGTTGTCGTCCAACGAAGCGCAGGAGCAGCTTGAATACTGGAAAAATCAACTCGCGGCTCCTTTGCCGGTTTTGAACTTTCCATCTGACAAACCGGTTGGGGGACAGTCCGCGGCTGAACCAATGGAGACATTGCTGCTGCCCGATGACCTCACGCGTGCATTGAAAACTTTCGGTCAATCCCATGATGTAACGATGTTCATGGTGCTGGTGGCTGGGTTTGCTGCGCTGCTCTCCCGGCATACTAATCAGACGGATATGCTGATCGGTTCACCTGTCGCGCATCGCCAAACCGAGACTGAACCGCTCATTGGTCCATTCGCTGGGCCGGTTTCGCTCCGCATCGATCTGTCGGGGAATCCTACGCTACTCGAACTGCTAAATCGAGTGCGAGATGTCGTGGTCAACGCGCTCAGCCGTGCGGATATTCCATTTGAAGTGCTTCTTAAGAAGTTGGACTCGAGCGCGCTGCGTGGGCGAAATCCACTGTCGCAATGCTACTTGTTCTACCAGAAGGCATTTCTGGAGCCGCGGACGTTGGGTGGGTTGTCGGTGACGCCACTGCGGGATTTTGGCCTAGGCACCCATTTCGAACTGCAGATGGGCCTGCTGGAGCGTCAAGAGGGAATCCGTGCCCAACTGGAGTACAACCCTGATGTTTTTGACCCCGCCATCATCCGTCGCATGTTGGAAGATTACCAGAAGATTCTGGATACCATGCTGGAGAACCCCGATTTGAAGGTCGCTCGGTTCGGAGTGACAGCACAGCCAAAATCGCACCTCGGGTTGACAGCAGGATCTTCCCAGGGCGAGAAGGCGCTTCCGCAAAACGAGACAGAAAGGCAGTTGAAACAAATCTGGGAAGAGCTTCTCGGCATGCGATCCGTAGGCATCCATCAGAATTATTTTGAGCTCGGTGGCAACTCGATACTCGCGGTGCGATTGTTTACGGAAATTGAGAACGTTTTCAAGGTCAAGCTTCCACTCTCAACGCTGCTCAAAGCGCCGACCATCCAAGAGTTTGCTCGTGTTCTTTGCGGCGACGGCAGCGCTCCGACTTGGTCCCCCGTTGTACCGATCCAGCCGAGCGGGTCGCGGCCTCCTTTCTTCTGCGTTCATGCGGCAGGAGGAAACGTGCTCCTTTACCGCGATCTGTCTCGACACCTTGGTGCGGATCAACCTTTCTACGGTTTGCAGTTTCCGGGGCTGCGTGGTGAGCAACCGTTGCTCACTCGAATAGAAGACATAGCTGCGCTCTACGTCCAAGAAATCCGGAGCATCCAGCGTCATGGCCCATATTTGTTGGGTGGCTATTGCTTGGGTGGTACGATCGCCTTGGAGATGGCCCAACAACTTACAAGGAATGGCGAGGAAGTTGCTTTGCTAGCGTTATTCGATACGCTGAATTGGTCGAAAATCCCTCCATATTCCATCTGGAGCAAGACCTATCATCAAGGTGAGAGATTGCTGTTCCACGCGCATAATTTCATGCTTGTGAGCTTCAAAGATAAGATGAAGTTCTTCCAGGAGAAACTGAAAATACTCCGAAGCAGATCAAATATCTGGTTCGGTATGGTGTCCAGGAAGCTGAGAAAAGCACCGCCCGGAAGCGGGTCAGAGTCATCACTGCTAGCGCAGATTTGGGACGTCACCGATCGAGCAGCCGTAAAATATGTTGCGCGGCCTTACGCTGGGCGTATTACGGATTTCCGGCCATTGAAACAGTACTCGAAATACCTCGGTCCCGACGTCTACTGGGAGGGATTAGCGCGCGGAGGTTACGACGTTGTAGTTTTACCGGTCTATCCAGCCGGTATGCTTTTGCAACCATTCGTAAAGGACTTGGCGGCAGCCCTTCGGGCCTGTATCGACAGGGCCGCTGATGCAATCTGCGCTGAGAACCATGATCCTGGCGGTTCCGCGGACGCGACCGGGATATAGTTAAACTCACCCACCGCTGAGCGCCTTTAGTTTGGCTGACGTCTCTGAAGGAAAAACCGTGTCCTATCCTATTGAGCAATCCACTTTCGATGCAGAGTCCGATAAATCTGTAAGACTAGATCTCGACCGCCAAGCACACATTCAAAAGGGGACCATAGAGCCAGAACAAGTGCGATCTGGGGCATCACCGATGAGAGCTTGCATGGTCGCCTATACGTTTTATGAATCGGATAACCGCGTGCGGCGTTACGCGGAGACCCTTGTGCAGCATGGGTATCGCGTGGATGCCATAGCGCTACGGCGCGAAAAGCAGTCCGATCAACCTACTGTCGTCAGTGGTGTCCGAGTCTTTCACATCCAGTGCCGAGTCAAGAATGAAACGAGTCGACTAGCGTACCTTGGTAAATTACTGCTCTTCTTCTTGCGTTCAATGGTGCTCCTGACGTGGGAGCAAATCAAAGACCCTTACGATCTCATTCACGTACACTCCGTCCCCGATTTCGAAGTGTTTGCTGCTCTTTATCCTAAGCTTGCAGGTTCCAAGGTCGTCTTAGACATCCATGATATCGTGCCCGAGTTTTACGCCAGCAAGTTTGGTGTCTCCCCTGAGTCGGTAGTATTCAGGTTGCTGGTCGCAGTCGAGCGATTGTCGGCCGCTTTTTCTGATCATGTCATAGCAGCCAATCACATCTGGCACCAGCGGCTCCGGGACCGGTCCGTCCAAGACTGCAAGTTAACGGCGATCCTGAATTTCCCGGACACCCAGATGTTTCGGCGGCGCGGTAGAAATCGAAGCGACAATAAATTTATCGTCTTGTACCCAGGATCTCTGAACTATCACCAAGGAGTTGACATCGCGGTTCGTGCTTTTGCGATCGTTAAGGACCAAGCCCCGGAGGCCGAATTCCACATCTACGGCTCGGGGGAGCAGTTCGAATATCTCAAATCACTAATCATGGAGCTCAAATTACAAGATCGTGTCTTTCTTAGGGGTTCCCTGCCGATTGATCAGATGGTTTCCGTGATGGAGAATGCCGACATGGGTGTCGTGCCAAAAAGAAAGAACAGCTTTGGCAACGAAGCATTCAGCACGAAAATCCTTGAGTTTATGGTTATGGGCGTTCCCGTGATTCTTCCAGATACGGATATTGATACTTATTACTTCAATGACTCGGTGGCAAAGTTCTTTCGCGCTGATGATGAACAGAGCCTGGGCGCCGCAATGGCGCAGTTGATGAAGGACTCGAACCTTCGGGAGGACTTAGTCAGAAATGCCAGCGAATTCGTCAAGCAATACTCATGGAATGCGAATCAGGCTGTCTATCTGGACCTTGTTGATTCGCTTGTGAATTCTGAGAATGGCAGAGCAAAGCGGACGAACGCTTCAGGCAGCCAAGACAGAAGATCACCAAATGGACCAGACGCTGTGAATCGTGAAAACAAAAACTATTGATAGGCGGAAAACACATGACCACAACAATGCTTCAGTCTCCTGTGATGAGCTCAATTGAGAGATGCAACCGACCATCATATTCAGAATTCGTTGAGAAGTTCTTGCTTCCACGTAAAGCCATCATCATCACGGATGCGCTCGAACGGTGGAAGGCGCTCTCCAAATGGACGCCCCAGTATTTCAAGGAGCGATATGGGTCCATGCCGCTGAAAAACAAGGGCCAATACCATACGTTGGCCGGCTTTTTGCCTGAAAGGAACGATGGCAAAACGTTAACAATGGGTGAATTCATTGACCTCGTTCTGGCATCCAGTGATCAGTATCCGGCGCCTTATCTGAGAAATGTGTGGGTTGAAAAGTTCCTACCGGAACTAGACGCAGATATTGATCCACTGCCTGATTATCTATCACCAAATTGGTTGGATGGTCCGTTTAACCAGCCGCTGTATCCGAGACTGCATGGTGGTCATTCCGAGCTCTACATCGGAGGACGGGGTGGAAAGTTCCCAACGCTGCATTATGATAGCTGGCACATTCACACTTTTCTTTGTCAAATCTATGGGGTAAAGGAGTACACGGTATTTGCACCGGATCAAGGGCGTTATCTTTATCAGAGCGACTATCATACATCCGCGCTGAGGGATCTTGATAACGTTGACCTCGAAAGGTTCCCCCTTTACGCAAAAGCGACACCAATCCGATTCCAGCTGCACCCTGGCGAAATTCTGTTTGTCCCTGCTGGATGGTGGCATATGACAACAATTTTGACACCTTCCATCACGATTTCATTGAGCCGAGTCAACTCATCGAACTGGACCGATTTTGCTCGAGAGCTACGAGAGTGCGCCCCGGTCTATCTAAAGCCATTTGTCTGGACGTACTTGTCTGCTTTTCGCTCACTCCGGGCTCTTGCAGACCATAGACGAAGGTGAGCAAAGAGTTGATTTGGAAGAGCATTTCCGATTGTGTGGGCTGTTGTGAATGAGTGTTCTTCGCCAGAATAGAAGTAAATGATGCGTCCTGTTGGATAGGCGTGCAATATGACGCTTCCCATGCCTGCATGATGATCAGCTAGGTTAAATGTCTTGAGCGTGAAAGACGTTGCAATTGACATTCTGGCTTGCCAGCCGTGCTGCGCAGTGCTCCGAGGTCTTCAATCTCTACCATATGGCGTGAGGATACTAAATAGATTCAGCTTTCAAAGAGGCGTTTTCGTTAATTTTGCTCAAGCATGGAAAGTGGCAAAACAAGGAAGGCATGCCGGGCATGATCATCCTGATGCAATTAAACTCCATTTCGAGCTTTCGAAAGGCCTGCGCGCTAGTGATTATGCGGTGTTGTATTGGCTATGCCGAATAGGTTCGCAAGAGCTAAGGGTCTTTGATTTTGGCGGGAACGCCGGCAATCTTTATTACAGCTACTCGACATATCTGACGGAAGTGGTAAACGATGTAACTTGGACAGTATTCGACTTACCAGTGGTGGTTGAAGAAGGCCGGAGGATTGCAACAAAACGAAAGGCGGGTGAATTAAGATTTACGAAGTCGGTGGAAGATGCGTCCGGATGTGACGTGTTATTGATTTCTGGCGCATTTCATTATTGGGAAGACAGCGTGCAGGCTTTCTTGGAACAATTCCCTAAACCGCCCGAACATATAATTGTCAATCGGAGCCCCATTCATGACAAGGAAGCGTCTTTCATCACGGTGCAACGCACCGAGTCGTATGCAGTCCCTTGTATCGTACGAAACGCGACCGAAATGATAAACGCCTTCGCCAGCAAAGGTTACAGGATCGCAGATCGGTGGCCAGCGCTTGAACTGTCACTTCGGATGCCGCTATTTCCACACCTGACAGTGCCCCATTATTCGGGGTTCTATTTCCGACGACAAGAGGCTTAAGTTGAGTTCTTGAGTTATCGGCAGAGCAACCTAAGACGATGCGGCAGTGGATGAAAGAGGCCGGGCTGTGGCAGACGCAACGGCGGCGGACTCCGGCTGGCAGCAGATGAAAACCACAGACCAGGTAAATCAGGTATTGGCGATTAGAGGTAATGCAGTCTAGGGAAGTAACCCGTTTCTCAAGAAAGAATCAATCGTGACTCTGGCAAGGACACAGATCTTCGGTGTGATCTGTCTGTTTGTTATATGCGGCACTGGAGTGGCGGGACTGTGGCCATTCCACGCGCCCAACAATGACGTAGGCTGGACGAAGGATGAAGATGGTCTTCGTTTTGGGGACTACGGTAGCATCCTGAGTTCTGGGAATTTCAAACCCAGCAGTGGCAGGAAGGATGCACCTATCAGCGTTGAAATCTGGTTGGAGCCAGCCCTCGCCGTTGATTCGAACACAATTCTCGCTTTTTACTCCGCTGAAAAATCGTTGATCCCATTTTCACTTCATCAATCACTCTCTGACCTGGTAGTGGAACGCGAGACTCTGGATTTACCACATCATGCGATGCCTATCAGATTGTTCGTCGACAATGTATTCAGCCAGAAAAAGCGTATATTCATTACGGTTACTTCAGGCCCGCAAGACACAAGAGTCTATGTGGACGGTGTTTTAACAAAAGTGTCGTCAAGATTCTTGGCTACAAGCGAAGACCTAACCGGGAGGCTGATCATTGCGAACTCTCCTACCAACAACGACAGTTGGTCCGGTCGTTTATCAGGACTCGCGATCTATCAGCATGAGTGGACGGCCGAACAGGTGCTAGAGCATTACCAGAGTTGGACGGAGAGTAAACGAGAAGACACTAAGAACGAGAATGCGGTGGCGCTATATCTTTTCAACGAGGGCGGCGGAACCGTTGTTCATAACCGGGTCGATTCAGCAACGAATCTTTTCATTCCCAGTCGTTACTTCGTCTTGCGGAGCGCTTTCCTTGCGCCGCCATGGAAGGAATACTATCCGGGGCGGACTTACTGGAGAAATATTGGCATTAATGTCGTCGGGTTCATCCCGTTAGGATTGGTTTTGTGCACTTACTTCACGCACATCCTGCGAATGAAACGAGGTGTAGCCGCGGCCACTGTTGTTGGATTTCTGTTCAGTCTGACCATCGAAGTTTCGCAGGCATTCCTGCCTACTCGTGAGTCCGGTATGACGGACATCATCACGAACTCCGTCGGTACCTTTCTTGGCGCCATGTTCTGTAGCACCCCAATGGTGCAGACGCTGTTGGCAAACGTCGGGCTGTCCACCCTAGAGCCGAACGTCTCTGGCAGAATCGACTCCGGTTTGCGGATGGTCCGGAATCGTCCAAGCAGGTTGTGCCTCAAGACGGACAAGCATAATGACTCCAACCGCCGCCCGGTTTATCGACGCGAAATCTCTTGTCTCTGACTGATCCAATTTGTCGACGGCCAAGGAAGTATCGCAAATGCAGAGGCACCCTCATTCCACTGCTACAAATTTCGCCGGTCACATCACCTGTGCTTGGGTATTGGCATCTTTAAGGAGTTGCCACACTTACGATTCTGTTGGCCGATGTCGCGGACTGGGCAGTTTGCTTGGTGGCGCACGGAGGAATCCCAGTCAGCGGCCGGTTGGGACACTCGCCTCGAAGAAGGCAAACGCGACAGCTGGGCCTGCGGGCCAAGCGGAGGATAGGTAATCCGATTGCGGCATAAAATCCAGCCAAAGGGTACATCTCCCAACGCGTGACTCTGGTACGACGGACATCATTACGAACACACTTGGCACCGCCGTCGGGGCCATGCTTTTTGGTAGTCCTCCCATCCAAGTTCTGTTAGTCAAAGCTGCGCTGGCCACGAGCAAACAAAAAATTGTCGAAATGAACCGTGAGGTCGAACGCTCGCCTTCTTGTGCGAATATAGTGGTGATTCCAAAAGACAATTAGGGTCCCGTTCCAGCACCTAATAGGAAACCACCGACTGGTGGCATTGACAAGTGCACCCCTTTCGGTTTAGTGTCAGACCTAAATATCGCGACGTCTCTTCCTCGGTTGCGATAAGAGTTCTTCCTCCTGGCACGCCAGCCAAGTTGCAAAAACTTTGCGGTCTCGATCAGCGACCCTTGAATTGGGAGGCTTTTCCGTGAAAACTTCATCACTTCTCTTCTGCGTCACCATCTGGGTAGTTTTGGCTGCGAAAAACTCATCTGCTCAGGCCGTGGCAGTCGGGAATTGTCGGCCTCATCTGGTCAGCTATTCGACGATCTCCGCGGCGGTTGCCGCCGTGACGCCGAGTTCCACCGTGCTCGTCTGTCCCGGTACTTACCCGGAGCAGGTCACGATTACACAACCGCTGACATTAAAAGGTCTGAACCTAGGAACGGGTGGTAATCCGATAATCGCTGTGCCTAGCGGCGGGTTGGTGGGAAAAAATCCGGCACAGCTCTCCGCTCAGCAACAAACAGGGGATTTGGGGCAGTGGGGTCCTGTAAATCTCAGCAACATCGTTGTGGATGGAGTCAGTTCTGGTTTCGATTGCTCTAACGGAACTTTAATCGGAATTGAATATGTCTTCGCCTCTGGTTCTTTAGATAATGTGGAGGTGCGCAACCAAAACCCGGGGGGCTGTGGATTCGGAATGCAGCTAGTTGGTGCCCCTTACGGTGTGGCTACAGTGAACGTCCGGCATAGCTACATTCATGATTTTGATAATACTGGCATCTTCGCAGTTTCGGGCGGAGCATCCGGCTTTTTTGTGAATCTCACTTCCAATTTGGTCGCATCAGTCAGTGCAAGCGTGCAAGCGGGAGTTGAGTACGGATTGACTGACGGTGTAACGGAACAAAACACCATTGTTGTATCGGGTCCAGTTGGCCTATTCCTAAGTAATTTTTTCACTGGCATGAAGGCCAAAGAGAATACGATCTCTGGCTCGAATGTAGGAATTCTTTCGGCAGGAAACGAGGGAGGGCCGACTATTATTGCTCAAAATAGCTTATTCAATAACGGCACGGGTATCGCTTTTATTGGGGCAGGCGGAGGCGCTGTCGTTAACTCGAATTTCATCGTTCAGAGTAGTGTCGCCGCTATTGATTTGGGGGTTTGTTCTGGTCAAGACGTTACGGCTGAAAACAACATTATTTTCAGCGCTTCCGTAGGAATCGCAAATATAGCCTCGGGAGATACCATCGAGAGGAACACCTTTTTCAGCGTGCCCACTTTGACCACCACGTGCCCCTGACCTTCGCCGTCTCACTAACCGAGAATTTCAGCCGGGCGGGGAGTGTCCGAAAAGAAGTTTCCTTGCCTGCCAAAGCTTCGGCGGAACGATGCTGTTCCGCGACGGGCGCTGGATGCAAAACTCGTTTTAGGCGAGGAGATTGTAAGAGTTCCTATGCGGGAAGGAGTATCAATCATTCGCCATCTATGTTCGTCATAGAAACACTAGGAGCCTCTGGTGCTTTGGGAACGTGGACCTCAAAGTTTGGTGAACCCGTTCTCTCCGTGGACCAAGAAGTTCTTGCAGGTACCTAACGTCTGAAACCGTTCGGGAATGGCAGGACAGCTAGCTGTGGATTACGTATTGGCGCCTGTGGGAGTTGCCGCTCCCCCGGCACCGTCGGTTGATGTCGCGGATTGTGCCGTTTGCGTTGTGGCGCAAGGAGGGGGTCCAGTCAGCGGTCGGTTGGGGCACTCACCTCGAAGGAGGCAGACGCGACAGCTTGGTCGGCGTGCCAACCGGAGAATAACCAATGCGATTGCCGCATAGAATGCGGCCACAGGGTACATCCAATGGGAGAGTATGGACATCGCTCCATCCTAAAGTGCCAGTAATGTAGATCAATGTGGGCACTGGGGTATGTGGGTTTCATCACCTGGCACTGTGACCTCGATCACAATTGCTTTACTAATCGCGTCTTTGTTGTTCTGGTAAATCGGGAATCTCCCATCAACCGTCGACATGAAATCAAAGCAACTGGGGAACACGGGAGTGCAAGTTCCCGAGCTCGCACTTGGTACGTGGCAGTATCGAGGTGGCACGGGACCCTTACGGGCCGGAATTGAACTTGGCGCCTCCTTCATCGATACAGCGGAGGCATACGGCACCGAGCTGGTGGTTGGTCAGGCAATTCGCGGAATTCGTGATCGTGTTTTTCTCGCCAGCAAAGTTTCGCCTCGCCACTTCCGCCGGCATGATGTGATCAAAGCTGCCGAGTGCAGTTTGAAACAATTGAACACTGACTACCTCGACCTCTACCAGTTGCACTGGCCCAACTATACGGTTCCCATCGGGGAGACAATGGCAGCGATGGAGCGACTGGTTGAGACGGGCAAGGTTCGGTTCATTGGCGTCAGCAACTTTACGGTAGCTGAGCTGCGACGGGCGCAGTCGGTTCTGTCGACGACACGCATTGTTTCCAACCAGGTACGCTACAACCTGGTGGATCGCATGCCGGAAGAAGGGCTCCTGCAATATTGCGATGCCCACCAGATCAGTCTCCTGGCCTTCAGCCCCCTCGCGACAGATTTCGACCACATGCGCAAGTGTGATCCTGACGATGTGCTTGGGCAGGTGGCAACGGCCGTTGGAAAAACACGCGCACAGGCGGCACTGAGCTGGTGTTTATCGCATGCCGCGGTAATTGCGATATTCAAAGCCGACAAGATAGAGCATGTTCGCGACAACTGCGCCGCCTCTGGCTGTGAGTTGTTCGCGGAGCATCTTCGCCTTCTCGAATCGCGAATTCGTCACAGCAGCCGGAGTCGCCCAGAACAGGATTTGAGAAGACTGGCGCGGCTCGCATTACAATATGCGGGTCGCAATCTCGGAGACGCGACCGCCATGGACAACGATCATGACAATGGCCAGGACCAGGAAAGATGAAAGAAGGCAGCGCGGTCGCCGGTGACCCGAAACAGCGCCCCAACACTTTATGGTCGCAAGCCCCGTTGCCGCCAGCTTTTCCCACAGGACACGTTGACGTCTGGAGACTGCGTCTTGACGAGCCGGCTTCGGTAGGTCCCGAGGCCAGCGTTCTGTCGGCCGACGAGATCGCGCGCGCCAGCCGATTTTACTTCGAGAAAGACCGAATTCATTTCACTCGATGTCGTTCGGCTCTTCGACGCGTGCTTGGAGGCTACCTTGCAATTCCTGCCTTTGACATTCGTTTCGAGTATCTGACCAGCGGCAAGCCGCAACTCGTAGCCGACCAGAATCCACGAGCGCTGCAGTTCAACGTATCCCACTCGGCGAACATGGCGCTGATTGCAGTTGGCAGTGAGCGTCGCCTAGGCGTCGACATCGAGAAAATCCGCGACGACGTCGACACAAACTCACTCGCCGAGCGATTCTTCTCGCTTCGCGAACGCGCCGGACTTCAGGCTTTGCCGGATCATTCCCGTGTTCAAGGCTTCTTTGCCTGCTGGACGCGGAAGGAAGCCTTTCTTAAGGCCACCGGTGACGGGCTTTCTTTTCCGCTGGCGGATTTTTCCGTCACTACGCACCCCGACCTTGATCCCGCACTTGAGGAAATTCGGGGAAGCGCCGAGGCTCGAAAGCAGTGGTTTCTGACAGATCTTAACGTCGTCGATGGCTACCGCGCGACGGTGGCTGGCGAGGGAGCTTTTTCCCGCCTGGAAACCTATACTCACACCTGCAGTCGGTAATACCCGCCTCCGTTCCCGCAACCGGTGTTCGCTCATACGGTACGACGAATTTTTTCAGCATCCCCGGCACTTGCTGACATAGAATGGTCTGCCACCGCGGGCTGGAAACCGAAATCGCCGTTCGTTTGCTTTGTGCGTCCAAGGAGGGTTTCACCATGAACCACGTCACTCGTTTGCAGTTGATTGGAAGGGTCACCTACTACATCGGCTGGATCGCCTTGATATGCGGGGGCCTGGTGCATCTCAACATTGCAAAGTCGCTGTTCTTGGCACTGGATCTATCAAAGCGGAATCTATTTGAGGTAGGTGCAGTTTGCTTCTTGATTTGCATCGCCTCGGAACTCCGAGCTCGCGCCTTGTCCGGAGTCGAGATGTCCACCACCTTAAAGAGGGCCGCGTAGGGACTGCCGCCAGACCATGTAGGTGGGTCCTGCGCTTGAGACACGAAATGCGGCTCCGTGGTAGCCTCCCTTCGGGGAAGGGAGTGGTGTCTCCGCGAAGTTCGTGCGCAGGTCATCTGCTCAGCCGCGATGCATCCTGGTGTGGCATGCCGCGCAAAGCGTAATCAAGTTCTCCTCGAAGTCGGATCCTGAATGACTGCGGAACTTTCTGTGGTGCACTTCAAGATTCGACATCGTTCCACAGTATTGACATCTCCATGCATCTCGACGCAGGATCTGCTGTCTCAGCCTTTCATAAGAGATGGGATCCAGCCTCAAGCGGGGAGGGTTGGACCGCATCGGGCTCATGATGCCTTCTCGCTCAGGCCTCCGAGGAATGCGTGCTGCTGCTCGCCTGGCAAGAATCTGAAGAATCTCGTCATCGAATACAGCAACATTTCCGGGTTCCCGTTGTCCAGGTTGGCGCCGGCCAGGAAATCCGCACAGATCATTTCAAGACAGTAGGCTCGGGATTTGTCGCTGCCCAACATAAGAGCCGCCGTCTCGATGGCCCGCTCAATTACCGGGATCTGGCTCCGGTACAGTTTGAAGTAGATAATTTCCCACGGCTCCGTTTCCCGCCCAGTCAGTTCCTTCTCGACCTCCTGCTTAAACTCCTCCTTGGGCATTTCACGTGCCCGGTGCAACCAGGTTGCACAATCGAAGTCCTGCCCGTCCCGCCTCGCGAGCTTCGCTAGCTCCAGCCCCTTCGTCCAGCCCACTTCCTTCAGCTGTTTCCTCGCTTGCGGCGGCAGATGTTCATGAATGGACATCAGATAATATGCCTTCCTGTCCGGCGTCAACTATTCTTTCCGTTCAACGACAATTAGATTTCCCGATGTTGTTTGAGAGATACGAGCAGCAGTCGGGGCTGTGGGAAAAGTGGGAATCCCGTGGGTTTTGCGGGATTT
>Ga0181532_10000207_pt1 | contig 61050 bp, 44 predicted proteins | sample PEATcosm2014_Bin_33_FD_119768 | JGI IMG/M metagenome (GOLD analysis project Ga0181532, IMG submission 119768) | Peatland microbial communities from MTU Mesocosm Facility, Houghton, MI, USA - PEATcosm2014_Bin11_30_metaG | ecosystem: Environmental > Terrestrial > Soil > Wetlands > Peat | place... | reverse complement strand
AGTAGTAAACCGTACCCGCGTTGAGCGCCGCCGGAGTGTAGCTGGTGCCGGTCGTGTTGGTCGCCAGAGGCGGTGGGGATGACGTGCCGAAGTGCACGTCATACGAGGTTGCACCGGTCGCAGCGTTCCAGTTGATCGTTGGCGTCAGCGAAACCCCGGCGGCCCCGTTGGAGGGCGAGACCAGTGTCGGCGCTGGCGGCGTGGATAGTTGCGTCGTGAACGACCAGGTGGCGGAACCGGTCGAGCCGCCGCTATTCTTGGCCACGACGTGCCAGTAGTAAACCGTACCCGCGTTGAGCGCCGCCGGAGTGTAGCTGGTGCCGGTCGTGTTGGTCGCCAGAGGCGGTGGGGATGACGTGCCGAAGTGCACGTCATACGAGGTTGCACCCGAGGAAACACTCCAGCTCAAAGTCGTACTCGCCGGCACTCCGGTGGCGTTGTTGGCGGGTGACACCAGTGCAAATGGCCCGGGGGCGGAGACTCCTCCCAGCAGCCCAAAGACACCGACCCCGTTGGTTGTCCCCACGTAGACCTTGCCATTGGCGATCATGGGCGTGATGAACTTGTTTCCCGTGCCAAATTGATCGCGCCCGCCCGCGGCCTGATTGCTGTTGTAGAGTTCGCTCGCGAGGTTGGCGGTGTCATAGGCGTGCAATACAGCGGGGTCGCTGTTCTCAGCGGCCCACACGATCCCGTTGCTCGTCCCGTCGGCGGAGACGCTGGGCGTAGCTCCGGGGTACGGGAACGTAATTGCGCTTTGGGAGGATGGGGTAGAGGCGAGCAGAGCATTGGAGAAAGGAAACGCCTTGAGATTGTCGCCGACCGCGCCATAGTAAATGACGCCGTTAAGGTACGCCGGCATGGAGAACACCGACCCGCCCAGCGCTCCCACGATGTCTTGATAGATGTTGCCGTTGCCTGCGGGATTGAACTTGCCCATGTTGTCGCGGTCGGCGACATAAATGTTGGCATCTTTCCCAGCACCTACTGCCAAGTGGCGAGTTCTGCCCGTGGCATCGGTCAAATCGGGAACCACCAGCGCTCCCCCGGAGCCGAGATCCTCGTCGGTCGAATTCTCGGCCACCACATTGAACATCGCGAAATAGTCGGCCACTGCCAGTTGGCCGTTGCCGGTGGAGATGCGCAGGAAAGCATTGCCGAAATCCCCTTGATTGGGGAACCCGTTTGCGTCGAGGGTCGTATCGAAGGTTCCGTTGGCCACAAGGGCGAAGATGTTGCCGCTCGCATCAGCCGCCGGACCTGCGCCCGAATTCCAGAAGGAGCCCTCGTTGCCGTTCGGGGTGACATTCAATACCGTCGCCTGCGCCAGAGTGTTTTCGTTGTAACCGATCATCCATCCGGTGTAAGGACGAATATCGCAATGGGACGACCAGCCTGTATACACCGTGCCATTCATCAGCAGCAGGCCTGGCCGCTCCTTGTATTGGCCGGGATCGAAGACTACGAAGCCCCCCGAGCTGTTATCGCCCGAGCCGGGGAAAGTGGCCTGAACCGCCATCGGCCCGCCGAATTGCTCCGCTCCTGTGGTCAGATCCAGGGCATGCAGCCGCTGGAAGTATTGGCCGGCTCCGTTCTTGCTCATCGCGACCACATACACCGTGCCGTGGGGACCTGCTCCCAGGTCGATGACGGGCGTAGCCGTTACCCCGATTTCCGGAGTGACCTGACTGCAGCCACGGTCGTCGGAGGTAGTCTCCCCCGACAACAGCATGGAAACGTGCCATAGAGCGGAGCCGGTGTCCGCGTCGAAGGCGTAAACGCTGTCGTGCTCGGTGGCAACGACGAGCACATTGTGCGAGCCGCCCGCGATGGCGATCCCGGCGGCATAGAGAGGCTCTGCATCCACCTTCCCGTCCACCGAGATCACGAACAGCTTGCCAAAGGTGCCGGCATTGACGTTAGCCGGCGTAAGAATGGTCTCGTTCAACTGCTGCCCGCTGCGAGCGTTGTCATTGTGATAGGTCAGGACGTCAGAAGAAGAGAGCGGAGCGGGCGCCACTGTCGGCGTAAGACCGCCCGCACATTCACAGAGCAAGCAGAGAATTGTGCAGCACAATAAAAGAACCCAGCGAGTCTTCATCCCGGCCCCCAAGCCCCGACAGCCAGTTTAACCCGTCTGCGCTGCGCGCCGCAGGACTCGTGCCGACATGCGCCGCCATTCGCATCTGGAAGTCGCCGGTCCACCCCGATGGACACAACATCGGGGCGCCGCGGATCTTGGTGCTGAACACTACCGTCCGCTATCCATCGCCCGGCGGGCGAGAGCGACGGGGCGCGTTCATTGAAGCCGCTGAATCCTCGGCCCGCCTGCGCGGAACCTAACTAGTAGGCGCTGATTCCCAACTGCCGGAGCTTCTTTGCCGCTGCCGGCCGTCCCCCTGTCGCTGCCGCAGCGGCGATCGAGTAAGGTTCCCAAGCGACACCGCCATGCGCGGTTCGGATCACGGGATTGTCCGCCCAGTTCCAAAGACGCCCAGGATCGTCGTCCACGCTCACTGGTAAATGGTCCCATCGGCCTTTGGGATAGAAGTACACTCCGAGTGCTTGTATAAGACAACAATACACGGCCATCATGGCGAACACCCACTTCAAACTTCGACATCTGATTGCCGGCATGCCAACTGCGATGAGAATCATCAGGGGAGCGCAGATCTCGGTGAGTAGTCTTGGGCCCCAACAATATCCGCCCCACCAAACCGGCCATATCGCGATGAGCGCGATGTGCAGGAGCGAGAAAACGCCCGCCGCAATGACGACAAGCCTGTGTTGCTCGCGAGATTCGCGAGCACCAGGAGCAAAGACGGCAAGCGCGAAGATCGCGATCGGAGTGTAGACGAAAAGCCCTCGTCCGGGGCTCAGAAGTATGCCGAGGAGTCCCTCAAAGAAGTCCCCGCCGAGTTTTGCCGGATATCCGTCGGCGAAGCTGTGGAACACGGCAACGTTGTAGGCTGCGATCAGAACCGCCGCCAAGAACGGAGGCACAAAGACGCGGATGTAATCCACCAGGCGCGCGGGCCGCAACCAGAGAGCCGCGGCAAGAGCCGGCATTAGCGCGACGTCTGTTGGGCGTATCGCCAGAGCACACGCGGCGAAAGCTCCCGCGATCCAATACCAGCGTGCTTCAGAAGGGGACGCGCTCCAGCGCTCAATCGAGTACAGACAGCCAATGATCGCAAGTTGCCCAAAGGTGTGTTGCCATAAGGCTTGGCTTGACGTCGACCAGTTCGCTGTTCCCAGGGCAAACAGCAGCGTGAGCATCCACGCCGTCCGGCCGGATGTCAGCCGATGCAGAAGCACCAATAGAGAGATGGCCGCAGCCGCCGCGAGCGCCACCGCCACTACCTTCTCGGCTACCCGCGCGATTGAGATCAGAGTGCCGGGAGGCTGTCGGCCGAGCCAGGGCACGAATGCGATCGGGAGGTACAAGGGGGTCGCCAGGACCGGTCCGGCAATCGGATACGCGCTGTACCAATGTCCGCCCGTCTTGTGCAGTACCGCCGAAGCGTACCGGACATGCTGACTCATGTAAGGACCGAAACGGTCTAGAGCGATCGAGCCATCGAGGAGTATGGAGAACGGAATGAGTGAGGCCGGGAGGGAATCGCCTGAGGCTATGGGCCGGAGGTTGGAATGGTACACGGCGGAGAGAAGCACGAACAGCAGAACGCACTGTCGCACAGCTAGCTTATGGCAAGATCGAGCCCTCCGTTCGTTCATTGCCCCCCTCCATCCGCTTTCGTGCTCCCGGCTGGTCCACGCCTGTTTGCCTCGCTCGAAGGCGACTCCAGTGCGCGCGCCACTGTCCGCGGTGGACGGCACAGGGCTGTAGCCAAAAGTCCTCCGCCCAATGAAGACGAAAGCGGGTGCCGGCCCGTTACGGAATGTGAGTGGCCGAAGGCTATCCCTTTCGGCCATGTTGAATTCATCATACTCCAGCTCGCTGAAGCGGCTCGCTACGGGTTGCCAAGGAACTGCTCGTACAACGGTACGATTCCTGGCGAGAACGGCCCGTCCCTTGTTCCAGACTATTTGGTGGTGGTGCAGGAAGCCGAAGAGTCCGGAAAGTCACCTGGGGGGAAACTGGGGCACACCCTTGGGCACCCAGCTTGGGTGAGGCTCGGCTAGTGGAGTATTTGCTGGGGATGCGTTGAAATTGAAGGACTTGTTTTGGCTCCCCCGGTCTGGACAGCAGTTATCCGGCCGCGCCAGAAGGCGAATTGGCATCAAACTCTCGCCTCGGCGTAAGTCTGTCTGCCAAGGCTGCGTGCCGAGGGAACGGCACTGCGGCAGGTCGCCAGTGAACCTGAACTTTTTTGACGGCAGCATGGCGGCAAACGCGGCGATTGTGCTGACCGGCTGTGACGAGTCCGCCGACCATGCGCTCAGGTGGGACAGCGGCCCGTCTAGGCACGGAGCAGGCGCGTCTCTCGTGACCTCTCATTAAACCCTAGTGGCAACTTAGTGTTAAGCTGAAAGGCGCTAAGCAGCTCCAAAAGAAGGTCTCGCTGACTCCAATCAACGCCGAACCCGTCGTGGAGGGCCGGGGGTGATTCTCAACGGAGCGAGACTCCGGGACTGGATGGGTGGCGTGCGTGCGCGCTCCGGCAGGCTCTCGGCCAGCATTGACCGGCGGTACTGCGCGTGCTGGACCAGCCTGCTGCTCAGTTCGGTTCCGGAGGGGGATCAGGTGGAGCACCGGCGGGTGGCTGGCCGCAGGCGGCAAATCGTAAGGCATCCCCCAACCGCCGGTACGGGACCAGCGTGGCTGCGTAACCTCGGGGCGCCCGACAGCGTCCCATTACGTTATGTCGCTTCCGAGCGGCGAACGCTTCTTTGCTATGGACCAGGGATTTCTCACGTGGCTTGACGCCCAGCAGGGCCGGCAGTACGAATTGCACGAGCGCTATCTCAACCCCGCGTTCGTCAAGATGATCCGGACCATCGGTTTCGATAAGAGCTACGTTCTGGGACAAGGCGCGTGGCTCTTCGATGCCGAGGGTCGCCGTTATCTCGACCTTCTGACGGGTTGGGGGATCTTCGCGCTGGGGCGAAACCATCCGAGGGTGAAATCGATTCTCGAACAGGTGCTGTCGCGCGATATGCCGAATCTGGTTCGAATGGATTGCTCACTGCTCGCCGGTCTGGTCGCCGAAAAGCTGACTGGTCACGCGTGCTCGGATTCCGCTAGGGACTTGACGCGGGTCTTTTTCTGCAACTCGGGAACGGAAAGCGTTGAAGCCGCGATCAAGTTCGCTCGCTGCTATACCCAAAAGCCGCGGATTCTTTTCTGCGATCACGCGTTTCACGGACTCACCGTCGGCGCGCTATCGCTCAACGGCTCGGACTTCTTCCGCGAACGGTTCGGGAACCTGATGCCGGATACTGCTAAGGTTCCGTTCAACGATTTGGCCGCGCTCGAGAAGGCGCTCCACGGAAAAGACACTGCGGCGTTTGTCGTGGAACCGGTCCAGGGGAAGACCTGCGCAGTGGTGGCCGACGGCTATCTGGCGGAAGCCGGCCGGCTCTGCCGCAAGGCCGGCGCTTTGCTGGTGGCCGACGAGGTGCAGTGTGGCTTGGGGCGGACCGGCAAATGGTTCGCGTACCAGCACTGGCCGGAAGTCGAACCGGATATCGTCTGCGTGGCCAAGGCGCTGTCCGGAGGCTATGTGCCCGTGGGCGCGGTGATTGCAGCGCCACGTATCATGGACTCGGTATTCGACAGCATGGAGCATTGCGTGATCCATTCGAATACGTTCGGCCAGAACGATCTGGCAATGGCGGCGGCGCTGGCAACTCTGCAGGTGATGGAAGATGAGGGGGTGGCGGACAACGCTGCTCGGCTGGGAGCAAAAGCAATCGTGCGGCTGACCGAGATCGGGAAGACATGCCCTTTCGTCTTCGAAGTCAGAGGCAAGGGGCTGATGTTCGGGATCGACTTCCGGCGGCCCGAAGACTCAGTGAAGCTGAGAGCCGCGTGGGATGCGCTCCATCTGCTCAACGAGGGCGTGTTCAGCCAGACCATCATTATGCCGCTGCTGCACGAGCACCGCATCCTCGCCCAAGTGGCCGGCCATCACACGGAGCTAATCAAGTTTCTGCCTCCGCTCAATATCCCGGAAGAAGATCTGGATTTTTTCCTGTCCGCGATGCAGAAGGTGCTGGATGGTCTTCAGAGCGTTCGTGGCAGCGCCTGGAGCACGGTGCGGACGCTGGCGAAGGGTGCGGCCACCCAATTCGCGCGTTGACGACGCCGCCAGCCGGAATGAGTGTCTCCCCCCAACCCAATCAGTCTACCGACGAGATGCGTCAAGCGCTGCTTGATGCCCTCGTACCCGAGGCTGTACCCATGCTGCACGCGTGGCTGGAGGGAAAGACGTTCTCTGATGAGGATGTAGACACGGACCAAGTGATTTCTTTTCTCGAGGAAACAGCAACTTCCGATTCCAGAGCCACGCAAGCGTTGATTGATGTCTACCCCAACGCGGGCAGCCGGTCGCAACGGATTGCCGGGGCCCTTGAACGCATTGTTGTTCGGGCAGATTGCGCCTGCCACTCCGCTCAACTCGAACTGATGGCTCACCTGGGCGACGCAAAATGGATTGATTAAATTGCGGGCGCTCGCGTTGAGGAGGCTCAACGATCTGAAAACCGATGTCACAGGGGCTGATGTGGGCTGATTCGCTCCAACCGTTCAGAGCCACCGCGAGCGATCAAGCCCACGCGCGCAAAGGCGCCGATTGACGACGCCCGCGAGAGGCTGCGACCCGCCCCTGTCCGACGACAACCCCATCGAACGAATCCCTATCAACGACCTCCGTCAAGAAGTTGGCGCACACGAGCTGGCAACCTCGCCGGATATGCGGCCATACCTCCAACTGGCGAAAGCTGTCATGCAGGACGCCGACCCAACGCAGGAACTGGAAGCGATTCGGCAGTTGCCCCTTGAGAAGCGGTATGTCTGGCGGGTGGCCTCGGCGCTCAAGTGGGGCTTCGCTGATTTCGACGATCTGGGCGTCACCGCTGACAGCCGAACGCTGACACAAGAAGGTCTCGCCAAGGTGATGGAGCTTCTGCGATTCCGGCCCATTCAGTTTTGCATGTTCTTGAAGGCGCTGGTGGGCGTTGACGAGATGGAGCGAATGATGGTCGAGGCGATCAAGGCCGCAGAACAGACCTAAGAGAGCCGTTCTTGATCAGCCGGGCCGCCGCCGCGGGCCAGCCCGACGACGATCCTGGAGGGCAACATCGTGGCGCTGCATGGCGCGGCCTGCCAGCCGGGGGGAGTGGCTCTGGGCCAGCGTCCTCGAAGTCGCCGGGCTGCGCCACACCGCACCCGTCCTCCCGGAACGGGACTCGTGGCTCGCGTCGCCCGGCGCACATCTACGGGTCGGGCGTTATACGACAGGCGTTATACGACCTGCTGACAGGCACCCTTGTAGAGTGATACGCTCGGCGATTGATAGAGCAAACACAATCGCTTTCCGTGCGCACCAACAGGAAGCCGGATGGATCGATCCTGGCGTGAAGCACAACCAACCAAAGGAGTCTCACAATGACCGATCTGCCCTTCAACATGTCGCCCAAAACGTATGCCAGAATCGGCGGCATGCTTTACCTCGTCATTATTGCCCTGGGGTTGTTCGGCGAGTCATTCATACGGGATAGGCTTATCGTATCGGGCGATGCCACGGCCACGGCCGCCAACATCGCGTCGATGGAAGCGCTGTGGCGTTTCGGCATCGCGGCCGAGCTCTTTTTGCTAGCGTGTGCTGTGACCTTGACATGGATCTTCTATGTTTTATTGCGGCCGGTCAGCGGAGATCTCGCCTTGCTGGCGACGTTCTTCAATTTGGTGTCGATGGCGTTGGAAGCGGTGATACAACTCAATTCCGTTGACGCGCTGTTTCCGCTGGGGAAGGTTGCGTACTTGAGAGCATTCACGCCGGAGCAACTTTCCGTCATGGCGTACTTGTCGGCTAGATTGTACAGCTATGGCTTCGGTGTCAGCCTGATCTTCTTCGCCTGTTACTGTCTCGTTATGGGATACCTGATCGTCAAATCTGGCTATCTTCCGAGGCCGCTCGGCGTTTTGTTGCAGATCGCCGGGTTATGCTATCTGACGAATAGCTTCGCACTGCTTCTAGCCCCCGACTTCGCGCATCGGATCTTCCCCGCTATCCTGGCGCCGGCCTTCATCGGCGAGCTGTCTCTCGCTCTGTGGCTGAGCCTGAAGGGGGTCGATGTCGCGAAGTGGCAAGAGAGAGCCAGCCCTTTGCGGCTGCAAGTTCCCTAAACCGCCACGCGCAGCTTGATCCCATCGTTGGGCGCGTGCACCAGATCCTGCCTGGTCCCGAGGTACCGCTCGGTCGTCTGGACCGAGGCGTGGCCCAGGAGCAACTGGATCTGTTCGAGCTCGCCGCCGGCGGCTCGGCACATCTTCGCGCAGCTCCGACGCAGGTCATGGGGCGCAATTCCGGGGACACCAGCGGCCACGGCGTACGGCTGGAGCAACTGCCAGACGACCTTTTCCGTCATGCGCTCCCCCTGCACTTGGTCCCCGCGCGTTACCGGGCGCAGCACGTGGCCCTCGGTCAATCCGGCCGCCGCCGTCCACGCATCGATGGCGACCTTCACCCACGTCGGCATCGGGATCGTGCGCACGCGCCCGTGCTTCCCGACCAGGTCCACGATGCACCAACGGTTGTCCCGCTGCTGGATGTGCTTGAGCGTGAGCGCCGCCACCTCGGATCGCCGCAGCCCGCAGCCAAGCAGGACCGCCAGCATCGCCCGGTCGCGCAGGCCCTTCTTGGTAGTCACGTCCGGCGCGTTCAGCAGCTTCTGGGCCTGCTGGACGGACAGCCAGTTCCCAACCCGCCCGCCCGTTGACTTGGCGCCCTTGACGCGCGTGATGCCGGCCGCCAGCTCCGGCGCCAGCAGCCCGTTGTCGGCGGCCTCGACCGCCAGTTTCCGAACGGCGGTGATCCGGACGTTGATGGAGACCGACCCAAGGCCGCGAGCCTCCAGCTCTGTTCGCCAGGCGTTGACCGTGGCCTTCGTAAAGCCGGGCCGCGGCGCCTGGCCGTACCAGGCGATGAACTCGTCCAGCCCGAGATTGTAGACCCGCCGGGTAATCGGGGAAGAAACGCTATCCAGGACCAGAGCCTTCAGCCGGTGCCAGTCTGAAGCCCGGTTCGCCAAGGTTAACTCGTTCATTTCAGTCCTCTTAATGGGCCATATCGGTAGACACCTGGACCTTACCTCGGGGTGGCGAGGACATCAAGCGAAACTGGCGTGGGAGAGTCGGCTCACCGGACTCGGTGGGGTGTGATCCTTGGCTGAAGGGTGCAGTCGGCTTTTTCGCCGGGAATCTTGGCTGAGACCTCAATGAGCGGCCTTGAGACGAGCGGCACGGAACAAGGGGCTCTCCTGCACCGCCGACTCTCCGTAAAGCCCGCGTATCAGAGGGTGTAAGCTTCGGCCATGGGAAGCGACTGGGGCGGCCCTTGTCCGGCCTCGACCCGCTTGTGGCTTCTGTAATCCGAGTAGTGGATCACATTGTCGTAGGCGTCCTTGATCAGGTCATGGAGCGGGATGACGCTGCCATTGACGCGCTGTTCGTCGAGCAGGTCCAGATCGACGTCGGCGACCACCAACTGCTCCTGATTGATGGTGCCTTCCGCCGCGATCCCGTCCCGGGCGAAAAAGTAATCCGAGGGTGTCAGGATCGCGGCCTGACCGTAGTTGGTGGCCATGTAGGGCACCAAAGGCAGATTGCCCACGGTGCCAGTCATCGCGACGTAGATCTGGTTCTCAATGGCGCGGGCCTGGGCGCAATAGCGGACCCGGCAGAAGCCCTCCCGGCCGTCCGTGCAGGAGGGAACGAACAGAATCTCGGCGCCGGCCTCGGCCATCACCCGCGCCACCTCGGGAAACTCCACGTCATAACAGACCAGGATGGCGATGTTGCCGAAATCGGTGTGGTAGATGTACAGGCCATGGCCGCGGCTGAACTGGTAAGGACCGCTCTCGGTGGGGGTCAGGTGGACTTTCTTCTGGCGGAACACCTTCCCGTTGGGCGTGAACAGGTGCGCGGCGTTGAAGGCGTGGCCCTTCTGAATGACGGGATGGGTCCCGGCGATGATGTAGATGCCCGTTTCCTGCGCCAGCCGCATAAACAGCGCCTCGTAGCCGGGCGCCAATTGGGCGAGGCGGCGCACCGCCAGCGCCGGGGCCGGCTCGTTGATGTAGCTGAGAAGCTGCATCGTGAAAAGCTCGGGGAACAGCACGAAGTGGGCATGGTAATCCTTGGCGCTGTGAACGAAGAACTCAACCTGGCTGGCGAAGTCCTCAAAGCGGGTGATCGGCCGGAGCAGGTACTGCACGGCGGCGATGCGCACGCGGCGCGGACGCGGAGTCCCGCGCAAGGCCTCCGCGGCGACCTGTTCCAGGGCCGCGTGCTGGAGGCTCGCCTGCAGGCTGACCGAGGAGGTGTATTCCGGGTTCAGCCATTCGAGCACCGTGGCAAAGCCGTGCGATTCGTTGTCCTGCAGGTAATTCGGGACGACATCCAGAACCACCAGCCCGTTCCCGAGCTGGAAGGTGAGCACGGGGTCCCATCGTTTGGCAGCGACGACTTCGGCCACGTATTCCTTGGGTGTCATCTGTTCAGCGACCGCGGCGTAGCCTGGGATCCGGCCGCCGGTGAGCAGCCGCTTCAGCCCCCGCTCCCCGATCAGCACTTTGCGTGCGTCGTACAGGAGAGTGCCGACGCCCTGCTGGCGCACCTCGGGGTCCACGCCCATGTCGGCGCCATACAGGGTCTTGCCGAGCGGATTGTGGGTATCGAATGTCCCCTGCCCGGTGATCGCCGACCAGTGGGCGGACTCGGCGTAATCATCCCAGTCGATGAGTAGCGAGCTGGCTGAACCCAAGATGCGGCCGGTCTCGTCCGAGACTACAAGCTGGCCTTCGGGGAACACTTCGAGATGGCGCGTCAGTTGGTCGGCCCTCCAGGGCGGCTCGCCTGGAAACGCACGCCCCTGCAGCGCGATTACCGCCGCGACGTCGTCGAGGGTCATTGGTCTCACGCTGAATTGTCTTAGTGGGCCGCCGGCCGTTTCCATGCTTGGGAGCTCCTAACCGCCCTATTCTCACCACGACTAAGCCAGGGATGCGGAGCCGAGGTTTCTGAGGGAGTTTGTCTCCGGAGGGCCCATAGGCACCCGCCCTGTCAGCGCCCAACTTAGCAGAGCCAAATTACAGGAGCGTTAAATTCACCAGCCTTATTCTCAGCCTGGAGAGACGCAGGGGCGATCCCTAACACATTCGTAACCATTTCGTAACCATGCGCCTGCACGCTCGGAACCGCAACCCGTCCGAAGGCGGACACCCGTTCCCAGGAGCGGACAGCTACGGTGGCGGCACGCGCCGGCCATGCGGCCAAACGCCCGTTGACAACCTTTGAGCCTGGCACCATAATTGCACGTTCACCCCCGAATCTCGTTGGGAGGAGACCAGGCGCCATGCTGACATCCATCGGGCGCGCGCTCAAGACTCTGAGGAAAGACCCCGGCTTCACCGCCGTCGCCATATGTTCGCTGGCGCTGGGCATCGGCGCCACTTCCGCGATGTTCAGCTTCGCCGACGCGATCATCCTGCGGCCGCTGCCGATCCTGGGACCGGACCGGGTGGTCAACATCAATACCACCACCTCCGCCAAGTTTGGGAGCAATACGAACATCTCGTACCCGGATTACGTGGAGCTGCGGGATCGCAACCGCAGCTTCGAGGGCCTCATCGCCGCTTCCTTCGTGAAGGTCGGCTACGCCGCCGACGCGCGCGCCCTGCCGCGAATGAAGATCGGGATGTACGTCTCGGGCAACTTCTTCCAGGTGCTGGGCGTCGAGCCCACACTCGGACGCGGCTTCCGGCCGGATGAGGATCGGGTCGAAGGGCGCGACGCGGTGCTGGTGCTGGGGCACGACTTCTGGGTGAGTCAATTCGCGGCCAGCCCGTCGGTGCTGGGGTCCCGAATCCGGCTGAACGGGATCGAATTCACGGTGATCGGCGTTGCGCCCGAGCATTTCACCGGCATCAGCCTGATGTTCCGGCCAACGATGTTTATTCCGCTGGCCATGTCGGCCAGCCTGGGAGAGCGCAACCTTTTACACGACCGCAACGCCGGCTGGCTGTTCGTCAAAGGCCGCCTCAAGCCCGGTGTGAGTTTGGCGCAGGCGCAGGCCGATATTGGCCCCCTCGCGGATCAGTTGCTGAAGCTGCACGCGCAAGCCGGCCCCGGGGACCGGATCCAGGTCCAGACCGAACTCCAGCTTCGTATCGCCCAGGGTCCCGAAGTTGCGGCCATGATATGGATGCTCGGGGTTCTGGGATTCTGCGTCCTGTCGGTGGCGTGCGCCAATGTCGCGGGCTTGCTGCTGAGCCGCGCCCGCGGCCGGTCTCGGGAGATCGCGGTCCGGCTGGCGCTGGGCGCCGGCCGCTGGGCGCTGATCCGCCAGTTGCTTCTAGAGAACCTGCTGGTGGCCATCGCGGGCGGGATGCTGGGCATGCTGGTTGCGCAAGCGTTCGCGGATTTCTGGCGCCGCATTCCGATTCCGCCCGATGTGCCCGTCGTTTTCGACATGAACGTGGATAGCCGGGTTCTGCTGTTTACGCTCGCGGCCGCGGTCCTGAGCACCCTGCTGTTCGGGCTGGCGCCGGCCCTGCACATGACTCGTTCCAACCTGGTGCCGGCACTGAAAGCGGCTGACGCCGATAGCGCCGGGCCACGCCGTTTGTGGGGCCGCAACACGATTGTGGCGGGCCAGGTCGCTCTATCGCTGGTCCTCCTCAGCGTCTCCGCCGCCCTGGTGCGCGGCTTCCGGCATGAACTGGCCGCCGGGCCCGGATTCCGGACCGACCATCTACTTCTGACCAGCCTTGACACGCAACTGGCGAACTACCCGGAAGACCGCACCCGGCAATTCTACAAGACGTTATTGGAGAGAGCGCAGGCCGCCCCGGGCGTGCGGGCCGCCGCGCTTTCTTCGGTTCCCCCCATGTATGCGGTAGACTCGCTGGACATCGTTCCCGCCGGTTACCAGTCGCGGCGCGGGGAGGAGATGCCGAACGCCCTCTAAGCCATTGTCAGCGAGGATTTCTTCCGCGTCATGGACATCCCCATCCTGCGCGGCCGGAGCTTCCTAGAATCGGACGGCGAGAACGCGCCGCTGGTAGCCGTAGTGAACGAACACCTGGCCAATCATTTCTGGCCCAAGGGAGACGCACTCGGGCAGCGGTTCCACGTGAAGAGCCCTGCCGGCGACCTGCTAGAGATCGTCGGCGTTGCCAGGATGGCGAAGTACAGGTGGATTAACGAGCCGCCAGGGGATTTCGTCTACCTGCCTCTCCGCCAACGCAGCCATTCCGCGTTTACCCTGGTGACCCAATCGGCTGCCCGGGACTCCGGCTCCATCTCCGCCGCAGTGAGGGACGTGGTGCACGGGATCGATCCCGATATGCCCGTCTTCGATGTCCGCACGATCGAGGATTTCTACCGCATGCGCGCCGTGAAGGTGCCCATCATGCTCACACAGGTGGTGGGAGCGCTGGGTCTGATGGGTTTGTTGCTGGCGGTGGTGGGACTCTACGGATTGGTGGCGTACTCGGTCAGCCGCCGCACGCGCGAGATCGGGATCCGCATCGCCATCGGTGCGGACCCCTGGAAGGTGGTCCGCATCGTGCTCGAGCAGGGATTGCAGCTTGGCGCAGCCGGAGTCGCCGTCGGCTTGGTGGTGGCGTTCTTCTGCTGCCGCGCGGTCACCTCCGTCGTGATGGTGGGTCCGTCGTCCATCGGGTTCAACCCCCTGGAACTGGCCGCCATCGCGCTTCCGCTCCTGCTGATCACGATGCTGGCCACGCTGGCGCCGGCCCGGCACGCCTCGCGCGTGGATCCCATCCGGGCGCTGCGCGAAGAGTAGCTTCAGGAGCTTCGCGCGATCGTCGCCGTGTAGCTGTTCGCGGCAGGCGTCAGATCCGCGCCCGAGAACTTAAAACACGCACGCTGATCGTGCTTCATTCGTATTAGATGGGCAATTCCAGATAATCAACGTGGGTTAAAGCACGATTGCAGTCGTGTCACGTCCATGCCTGGCCGATCTGTTGGACTCCGGCGAATTGCCGCACCGAGCCGGCAACCCGGACTCGCGCAGGGCGTGCTATCGGCAGCCCAAGTTTGTGCCGGCGGACTCGCAGCCGCCTGAGCATGCGCTGCCCGGAGGCGAACGGCCTCGGGTACGCTTGGCTCACTCTGGGCCGCGGGCTTTCTGGGCGCTTCTTGGCTGAGCTCGCTGATCACGCGTTGGATGGACTTATCGGTGAACGCATCGGCCCAGCCCTGGCGGAACTCACTCAGCTTCCGGCGAACTCTCCTCTGCAACAAAGACTCGATCCCGCGGTCGCCCCCTTGGCGCTCCACCATCATCCGAACCGTCTCGCAGTCGCTGATGGTGCCGAGCACCGCCTGGAGAGCTTGGGGGCGCTGCGGCTTGGCGGCCTTGCGTATCACCCCGTTTTCCAAGACGTCAGCTTCCGCCTCACCTTGGCCAACCCCTCACGTCGAACCGTCAGCGAGGAAGCTCGCCTAAGCCTGCGGCCCTGATCGGACGCGGTCGACGCCTGCCTGCGCCGGTAGGCGTTGCTGGGGACTGATGTCGCTGCCGGGCGCATAACGGGGCGAAGCTTCGCTGGCCGATGAAGTGGTCCAGCCAAGCACCGGGCGCGGGGGACAGGACAGTTGCTGTACGTCACCGGATTGCCGATTCCCTGGGAACGGACGGCCGTTGGGGTTCTGCGTCAGCAAGGCCCGTGTCGGGGCGGACGGCAAATACTGGAGCGATCACGGGTTCGGATGGATCGAGCGCGCGCTCAGCGGCTGTGGTCGAGACCGATTAGGCCGTCGCGGTAGTCGAGGATCAGAGCGCAGTGGCTCAGCATCGGGTAACCGATCAGACCCGAGATTTCGAGTCCATGCACGCTGCTGAGGCGGGCGACAGCGAGCGTAATGACATCCGCGTCGGTGAGATCGCGATCGGCTTACCCGAAGTTGAACGGAGCCGGCGCGAAACGCGGTTACCACACCACCGCCCGGCCCTGAGACCCCAAACTCGGGTTGCTCCGCGAACGGGAGCGCGATTTGCCGCGAGACCGAACTGAAAGCGGCTCCCGTGTCGAGGATGACATACCCGGATGCGGCGTGAAGCTTTGCGTTCACCAGCAACAAGTGGCCGGCTTGGCACACCGGATCAAGCGCATTTCGTTGCCGCGCTCGTTCGCTGCCTCCATGAGCGCACGGTAGAAAGTCGCGATGCCTCCAGAGATCGAGCACCAAGCGTTGGTCAGGTGCGCGGTTTTCAAGGCCGCTACGCCTCCTGCTGCCAGGCCGAGGCTGCGCGCTTCAGGCAATCACCGGCCGCTTTGAGAAGGCCCCCTATCAACCGCGGAAGGCTGGCTAGGTCATGCAACAGCGGCTTTCCCTCGGCGCCGACAACCAGGGCGCCCTTCCGCATGAGAGCCAGTTGGGCCGTGGTCGAAACCAACGTGAAAGCGATCGAACCGGCAATGCTGGCCGCCAGGCGCGGGGTGCCCCTCAGCCAATGCACGAGCAACTCCAACGAGTGCTGTAACACCAACAGCAGCGGCGCAATAACCGCAACTGCCTTCCACATCGGGCGGACGCGGCGGAAGGCCTGCGTGATTGAGCCCCACCATCCTGACGTAAGGCCGCGGAATACCAGCTCAGTCAGTACCGCCCCCACAGCTCTGTCCAAACCCGCCCCCAGGTTCACCATGAAGAAGATGGAACACCGGAACAGCGAGCTGAGCACAGCGGATTTCCAATTCCAACCCCGGACCAACGTGTCTTGCGGCCGGGATAGGAGACTCCACAAGACCGAACCGGCCGTGGAATCGGACCCCGAGCCCGGCTCTATCGCCGCAGCCGGGGGGGCACCGAGGGCGGCAGCATAGCTCTCGTAGACCTCCTCGAAAACACGGTCCCAGGACCGGGACTCCATCTGGCGCACCGCGGCTTCCGCCATGGCGCGCCGCAGCGGAGCATCGCGGGCCAGGCTCTCAACGGCCGCGCAGAACCCTGCGTCGTCGGCGGTTATGAACCCGTCCACAGCGTCAGCGACGATGAAGCGCGGCCCTCCCTTGTCGGTGACCACCGCCGGCACGCCGGAAGCTAGCGCCTCCTGAACTACATTGCCGAAGGTGTCCGTCTCGGACGGAAAAACGAACACGTCCATGTTGGCGTACGCCGTGGCGAGCGCCTCGCCCCGGAGCACGCCGGTGAACTCAGCCCGCTCCAGCACGCGTTCCAGCGCGGGCCGCTCCGAGCCGCTTCCGACAATCAGGAATCGGAAGTCGCGCACGCCCGCCCGGACGATAAAGCGCTCCAGTTCGGCCAGAAACTTCACTCTCTTCTCGGGCATCAGCCGCCCAACGTAGCCAAGCACCAAACCCTTGTCGCTCCGATTGCGCCGCGTCGGCGTGAACAGGCGGGTATCGACGCCGCGCAACATGGGAAAAACCGGCCGCCCGCTGCGGCGCGCCACCAAGCCGATCAACTCGGGATTGGGCGCGAAAGCTACGTCAGCCCGCGAGAAGAACCAGAGGACGCGATTCAGCACGAAGCGCTCGACCTGCGTCGCCACATCCGCGCGCAGTCTCCGGGGCGCCCACCCCAGTAGGCTCTCGACGCGGCGGCCGGCAAACTCGTGCAGGTTGGTGTGCCACGACGCGGCCAACGGCAGGCGCAGCCTGTGCGCCAGAATCGCGCCCAGGATGCCGGCGTCACCGGGGCTGGTGACGTGAATCAAGTCCGGCTGGAATTCCCGCAGCGCCCGCTCGACGCGGGCCAGTTGCGCGTAGAAGAGCGGGTCGAAAGAGAGGTCGGGGTCCAAACGGATGGCCAGCCGGCTGCGCCGGAGCTCGATAAGCCCCGTATCGCGCGCTCCCGCCGGCGCCGCGGTTTTCGAGTAGCAGACCGTAAGAAACGGGTAGCCGCGCCGTTCGGCGAACGCGGCCAGTTCCCGGCAGGTGCGGGCCGCGCCGTTGACTTCGTGAAACGTGTCCGCGAGCAGAGCGATGCGCGGCGTCACACAGCACCCTCAGGCCGAACGCCAAAGGCCAGCCGCATCGCGCGGATCACGCGGGTGCGCCAACCATCCCGGAAACGCAGCGCTGCGGCGCCCGCACGGATCGCCGGAGCGAGCCGCCGATTCCTCCGGACGAGGTGACTCTGGGTGACGGTCGCGTAGCGCGCCAACGGTCTCATATGCAGAGGATGAGGCCGGCACTTTTCAAGGAGATGGCGGACAGGTGACGATTCGGCGAAGACATTTTAGCGAAGAATTGTTCCTTGCGGCTTTCAACGGAGAACTGTTGCAGTCTTGTGTCGAAAGGTGCCGCCGGACAGGAACAAGCGTTGCAGAAATGTTCTATAGAATTCACCGCTCGATCATGAACGTGTAACGAGAGCGCCCCAAACTTGTAGCTGGCGGCACGCCAATGAATGGCTTCGCCGCCCGCAGGAGACCCGAATATGGTCGCTGAGATTCGGCTCTGGTGGAAAGACCGCCGCGCTTGCGGGTCTTTGTGCGCGGGAGTATCTCTTCACTCCCATACGCTGCACTCGCGCGAGTATCTGAGTTTCATTCCGCGCTACCTGAAGTCAATCCCACTGCTCGCCTGGCTGGTGCGCCGTGAAGCCCGGCGGCACGGCATGAGAGGAATTCCGCACGCGGAATTCGCGCGGGCCTGGTGGACTCCGCCGCTTTCGGCCCATGCCGCCTGGCTGCTCGAGAAGTCGAACGTCGAAAACCGTCTCCAGCGGCGCGCCATGGTGTCGATCACCGATCATGACAACATCGATGCGGCCGACGCTCTGCACGCCCGCGAGGAGACCCGCCAGACGCCGGTGTCGCTCGAGTGGACGGTTCCGTTCTGCGGCGCGTCGTTCCACATCGGTGTTCACAATCTGCCCCCGCAACGCGCCCATTCTCTGGTGCGCTCCATGAACGAATACACCGCTGACGGTCCGGAGACGCTGCTGCGCGGCCTGCTCGAAGAAGTGAGCGGTTATCCAGAGACCCTCGTCGTACTCAACCATCCGCTCTGGGACGAAGAGGACGTCAGCGCGGATGTGCACTGGGTCGCTCTCGGCAAGCTGCTCGGGCTCTACGGCCGCTGCGTGCATGCGCTCGAATTGAACGCCGACCGGCCGTGGCGCGAGAACCGTGCCACGATCGAATTGGCGCAGGCCAACAACCTGCCCCTCGTCTCCGGCGGGGACCGCCACGGATGCGATCCCAGCCCGGTCGTGAACCTGACCAACGCGGCGGACTTCGCCGAGTTCGCGCAGGAGATCCGCTCCGGCCGCAGCGTGATCGCGCTGCTGCCCCGCCTTCGCGAATCGCGCAAGGTGCGTCTGTTCGAGACTGCGTTCGACATTCTGCGCGATCATCCGAGTCACAGCCTGGGTTGGGTGCGGTGGAGCGACCGCGTCTTCTACAAGCGCAGGAACGGATCGGTGACCAGCCTCTCCGAGTTGTGGGGCCGCCGCCAGCCCGGCGCCGTCAGCGGCTTTGTGGGCCTTGTGGGCCTGCTCGGTGGCCAAACGATGCGTCCCGCCCTCCGCTGGGCGCTCGCCGAGAAGGAGGCTTCGTTATGATTGCCGTTCAGGCCCGGGTGGCCTCCTAGCGTCGCATGACGATCTCCAACAGGTCCTCGGCCGCGGAGAGCGGCAGCTTGCGCATTCCGAGGTCGTCGATGATGAGCAGCGGCACAGTGGCCAGCGACTCCCCGTATCCCTTCCGGGCGTCGTCGCGTCCGACATCGGCCAAAGGGCATGAGGCGGCGCGTGGCGCTAAGATCGTGAGAGCACTGGGGAGGAGTTGTTATCATGCAGCCTGTAGCCGAAGCTTTGCAGCTAAAACCGACGAAGTACAAGCGTATCGTCGTCACCAAACGAGGCCCGCCCGAGAATCTCCAGATCACCGAGTGCGACCTGCGGGATCCGTCAGCAAAGGAAGTCCGTGTCAAGGTTCTGGCGGCGTGTGTCTGCCTGCCTGACGTGCAGGCGCGCTACGGACACAGCCCGTTCGCACCCAAGGTGCCCTTCGTGCCGGGCTACGCCATCGTCGGCGTCGTCGATGCGGCCGGCGCTGGCGTTACGCAGGCCGCTCAGGGGACTGAAGTGGCGGCGTATCTGATAGTCGGAGGCTACGCCGAGTATGTCTACCTTCCTGAAAACCAGATCATTCCGGTTCCTCCGTCCCTCAATCCAGCCGAAGCAGTCACGTTGGTGTTGAACTACGTCACGGTGTACCAGGCATTGAACCGATCCGCGAAAGTCAAAGCGGGTGACAAGGTGCTCATCATCGGCGCGAGCGGCGGGATCGGGACGGCGTTCTTGCAACTCGGCAGGCTCGCCGGCCTCAGGATGTATGGGATCGCTTCCAAGAGCAAACACGCGATCGTGACCGAATACGGGGCCACGCCGATCGACTACCACACCGAGGATTTCGTGGAGGTGATTCGTCGAGCCGAGCCCGGTGGACTCGACGCGGTCTTCGACGGCGTCGGCGGCGACTACCCCGAAAGGGCCTTCCCGCTGTTGCGCCGGGGCGGCGTTCTGGTGGGGTACGGAAATCCCCTGAGCATGCGCGGCCTGCTGCGTGCTCTCGCCAAAATGCTCGTGCTCAGCCTGCTGCCGAACGGCAAGAGGATCAAGCCCTACGGGGCATCAGCCTCCTTGCCCTTCAACCGAAAGCCGTTCCTGGAAGATTGGGCTGTCCTGTTCCGGCTGCTCCAGCAGGGCAAGATTCGGCCGGTCATCAGCGGTGAGTTCCCACTCCTCGAAGCGGCGCGAGCGAATGCGCTCCTCGAAAGCGGCCAGGTCATCGGTAATCTCGTCCTGGTGGCGCCGGAACTGCTGGAGACGAGCAGGACAGTATAGGTGGTGTTCAGGCAGGGCGCGGAGTCCCCGAACGATTCGGCGGCTGGGGAGCCCCCGGGGTTAGGGGTTGCCGAGCCCAACTTCCGAGTGCGGCGTCAGAACGAATGTGGATCTTCTCAGGTGCGGCTGTGATAAAATCGAAACCTCTGGAGGCTTCTTCATGCCTGCAGGCATTCAGTACACGGACCCCAGCACGCATCCGAGCGTCGTGCGAGAGCAGCGCCAGGTAACGGCCATCTTGGTGCGAAGCCTGGTCTCGAAAGGGCGGCCCGAGCGCGAGGCGCTTCGAGAGGCGGAGGCGATTCTCACGCCGATGCCGGCCAAGCGGGAATCGTCCTGGCGCCGAATCGCTTCGAGCCGTAGCCGGGGAGCATAACTCCCGTAGTCTCAGTAAGAAAACTGTTGCGCTCGAACAAAACTCTTCTATACTAAGGGCGGGTTCTGCCATGAGACCCGCTCTTCACAAACTTTGGGAACGCGCCGTTGCGATTTGCGCCCGTGCGCTGCTCGGCTGGAAGACCCGCTTGCCGCAAACGAGCTTCGCGTTGGAGTCCGGACGGTCGGAGATCGCGCGCAGCCGGGTGAGGGCCTGGCTGAGCCAGACGCCATTCCAGCCCTAAGAGGCGTGACCTCCGGGGCCATTCTGCCTCCCGCCAGAATTCACTCCAGCGACATCGAGCTTTCATCGTCCTGTAACCATCCCCTGCCCCAGTAGCGAAGCGGGGGCGCTGCGTGAATGTGCGCTGAATTGTGCCGCGCACCTTGTGCTATCGGCTATCCTGCCACTCCGAGGCCGACTGAACCCGGCTGCCCTTTCTGCGCGAAGCGGTCCTCTCTCACGGCTCCACACTATGCCCTCGCGAAAGCAACGCCCGAATACAGTCGCTCTTTGGTAGCTACGCCCCGCCGGCACCCGAAGGCCGATCCGTCGACATCTTCAGGTGGCTCGGGATTAGAACACGATCCGCGCGCTGATTTGCAGACGCCGCGCCTGTGTGCCATCCGGGAATCCGCCGTCCGCCGATCCGACGCCGTAGGCGCTGGGGGTCAGCGTGAGCACTCCCTTTGCTTCGGTGTACTCCTGCGTGGTCATGCTCGTCGGCGACCAACTGTTGCTGATGTTGAACGCCTCCCCGCTCAGATACACCTTGACGCTTTCCCACGGCGAAGGAACGATCTTGGTCAGCCGCAGGTCTTCGCGATAGGAGGGCGGCGTATAAATGCCGTCCACCGGCAGGAAAGGCACTCGGGTGCTTCCACCCGCGAGACCATCGATTACGCTCGATGACAACATACCGGGCACCGCCGTATCCGTGGTTCGAATGGTTGCGCTGCCGGTCGGCCGGCCGCTGGCGAGCGTCGTGATGCTCGAAAGCTGCCAGTTGTTCACGAAGTACTTGGCGAAGAAGTTCTCGCTCCGAACCGAAGGCGGCGTCCACACGAAAGAAAAAACCAAGCGGTGGCGCTGATCCAGCAACCCGCTGCCCTTCTCGAACCAGTAATTGCCGTTATACGTTGTGGCGAGGCTGCTGAAGAAAATGGCGTTGGTGGCCGCGCCCTGCCCATCGTCGATTTCGTGCGACAACGTATAGGAAAGGAGCGACTGGAAACCGTGCGACAGGCGCTTATCGAGCGTCACCGTCAGGCCGTCGTAGTAGCTGCTTACGCCGTTCGTGACCTCGTAGATGGCCCCGTATTTCGTGTTCGGACGGGGATTCAAGTACACGGGCGTAGCGAACGTTCCCACCTGGTTCCCGTTGGCGTCGTCGATCTTGTAGGTGAACGTGGTGCTGGGAGCCGGCGCATTGAGGTCGGTGACCCCGTAGAGACTCACGCCGCGGCTCCAGATCCCCGAAAGCGTAACCACCAGGTCTTTCCCGAGCTCGTGCTCCAGGGCAAGCGTCGCCTGCTCGGAATACGGCGTCTTCAGATTCGGAGCGGCGAACTGAAGCGTCGATGCAGCCACGCTGGCTCCCGCAGGGGGTACGCCCAAAACGTTCGGGAACGCCGGACCGGCCGCCAATTGCGTGGGGTTTGTGTTGCTCAGCGAGTCGGTGATCTGATAGATGCCGTTTCCCGTGTAAAGATTGTCGATCACTCCCCCGACCATACGCGCGAAGAAGGTGCCATAGCCGGCGCGAAAAACGGTTTTGTCGGTGGCGCGATAGGCGAGACCGATCCGTGGCATGAAGTCCAGGGGTCCGGTGTGGATGACTCCCGTCTGGGGACAGTCGGAATTGACCACGGAAGGCTGCTGTACTGCAGAATGCTCGTAGCGTACCCCGAGCGTCACCGTCAGGCGGTCGCTGGCGCGCCACTGATCCTGGGCATACAGGCCGAACTCCCGGATCCAGTAGTTGACGATTGGATTCCCGAACGTCTGCGAATAGCCCGACCAGTCCTTCGTGCCGGTCGTGTTGCCGCTGTAGTCTTCGGCAAAGGCAGTGGCTGTCAAGTAAGTGTAAGTGCCGAACCGGTTGCTCATGTAATTCACGTCATCTTGCGTGTTGACAAAATTCCCGCCGAACTTGAGAATGTGCTCGCCTTTGGTCCAGCTCACATCGTCGGCGAACTCGTTGCGCGTTTCGAGCGGCTCCACGCGCGGCAGATACGACGCCGGTCCGAGAGAGACGCCGGCGACGGTCACGTCCAGATAACGCAAGCCGGTTCCCAATTCCGCCTGGTCGAAGCCGTCGCCCTGGCGGTCCGTATCGAGGCCGTAGCGGAACGTGTTTACCAGCGACCCGTTCGGAACGAAGGTCCAGGTGGCTTTGCCGTTGCGGACGGTGACGGCGTCGTCGCCGTTGCCGGTGACGGCGGCGCCGGTGGTGGAGGAAATCCCGGTCTGGATGCCGTTCGGCGAAAACCAGCGCAGGAAGTTGAAGCTGGCGCTGAACGTGTTCCTGTCCGACAGATTGTAGTCGAGGCGCCCGAAATACAGGTCGTTCTTGGCGATGCGGGGAATCTGCCCGTAGAAGCGCGGGAGAACCTGATTGATCGCCGCGCACTGCGCCGGTGTTGCGGGCGCACCGCAGCCCAGCCACACCTGGTTCACCGGATCGAGAACGCCGGCCTTCACCTGGCTATCCACCATGGGGAAATCGCGCCGCGTGATATCGGCGCTCAGAAAGTAGAACAGCTTGTTCTTGACGATTGGACCTCCCACCGTCCCGCCCGTCTGCACGCGATGCTCGCTGGGATTGAACGAGGCGTAGGGGTCGCGGGCATCGAAACCCGTGCTGCGGAGGAAGTAAAACGCGCTGCCGTGCACGGCATTCGAGCCGCTCTTAGTCACCGTGTTCACCACGCCGCCCATGGCGCGGCCGTACTCGGCCGAGAAGTTCGCCGAGACCACCTGAAACTCCTGCACCGCGTCCTGCGAGATCTGGGACTGGATGCGGGTCCGGCCCGCGTTCTCGTCGTAGAACTGTTCCGTATTGTCGTTGCCGTCCAGCAGGAAGGAATTATTACCCGCCACGCCGCGGAACGTCAAAAGCCCAAACGTCGCGTCATTGCTGACGCCCGGCGTCAGCAGCACAAAGGAATCGACGCGCCGGCCGTTGGTCGGCAGGTCCATGATTTCGCGCGTTCCAATCGCCTGAGAGACATCGCTCTTGGTGTCTTCTAGAAGCTGAGCCGCTGCGCTCACCTCCACCGTCGTGGCCGTCTGGCCAACGGCGAGGCTGATGTTGAGGTCCACGTTCTGCCCCACTCCAAGCGCGATGTCCTTCGCTTCATAGGTGGCGAATCCGGAGGCCGTGACCGTCACCTCGTATCCCGATCCGGGAATGAGCGCCGGCGCCGCAAACACGCCTGCCGAGTTTGTCGAAGTTGCCCGAACCTGGCCTCGCCCGGCTGTCGAGATCGCGACTTTCGCGTTGGGCACGAAGGCGCCGCTGGCATCGTGTACCGTACCCGAAATACCGCTTTGTCCCGCGACAGATTGAGCCCAGGTTTGGGATAATGCCGCCAAGGACAGAAACATCGTTACGGCAAGCTGTTTTTGCATAGTCTGAACTCCTCCCAGTTCCCCAGAGCCGTCCTTGCTGACCGTGAGGCCATCGCCGCCCAATGAGACCAGGGCGGGCTCCGGGCCCCCCCGGCATCGGCGGTCAGCATGGTGCGCCGGATGCCGTTGGATTCTTTGGCGAGCACCACGCGGCCAGCCAGGCCCGGCAGGTTGTTGAGGCGTGCCGGGTCTGATCTGCCGCTCTACGCGCAGGACTCTTTCAAAACATCGCCTTCAACCCAAACTGGATCTGCCTCGCCGGATACGTCTGCCGGATCGTCCCGAACGCCGCGTCCGTCGTCTTCGTGTCGGGCACTCCGAAGTTGGTATGATTCAGCACGTTGAAAAACTCCGACCGGAGCTGCAACCCAATCCTCTCCGTAATCCTGAATTTCTTGTCCGCCGCCAGATCCCACTGCTCCAGACCCGGAGCGCGAAATGCATTCCGGCCCAGGTTTCCGAAAGGAGCGCTGGCCGGAGGCGTCGTGAAGGCGTAGCCGGCAAAATAGCCGTTTATCATCTGCGACGTGGTCTGGCTGACCGCGCTGCCCGAGACATCCGGCCGCAGGAAGGCCTGGCCGCGATAGTCGTTCGAAAGCCCGGTCACGTCATTCGCAGTGGAGGGGCCGTAGAACACATTGAGCGGAGTTCCGGTGTTGGCCGTGTTGATGTTGTTCAGCTCCCATCCGCCCAGCACCGCGTCGAATACCGGCTTCATGTTCGAAGCATACTTGCGGCCTTTGCCGAAAGGCAGCTCGTACACTAAGCTGGTGACGTTGATCAACTTCACGTCGAAGCTGGAGGGCCCGCGCTCCGCCTGGAGGTCCCGAATGTTCTGCGGATTCGCTTCGTAATACCCGGCGTAATACTCCAGCGCTTGCTCCGAATCGCCCAGCGCCTTCGACCAGGTAAACGAGTTCAAAAAGTACAGCCCGTTCGAGAAGCGATGCTCGAAGCGGGCCGACAGCCCGTTGTAGTCGTTGTCGCCGGCCGGATCGAGCCACGTGATCGGGCCGAAAGTCGATATCGGCCGGCGCGCCTGAACTCCCAGCGTCTGCCCCGGCTGGTTCGGGTAGGCTTGGTTGTAATCGGCGATGATCGGCAGCCGCAGGCTGTGATTTCCGTTGTAGGCCGCCTCCAGCACGGTATCTTTCATCAGCTCCCGCTGTACGGAGATTAGCCACGATTGAATATACGGCCAGCGCGTATTGGCCGGAATGTAGTCGACGTTGGAGGTGAGCGGATTGAAATTGGCCGGGTTGTCGATGCCGGTCGAGAAGCTGTTGAGCGTCGTCAGGAAGGTCGATGGCACTGGCCCTCCCGCTGGAATGGACTGGTTCAGAACGCCGAACAGGGCTTGCGGAGCATTGATCCCTTCCTGCGCGCTGCCCACCCGGTTGAAGAACGAATAGCTGATGCCGTACCCGGCGCGCACCACCGTCTTCGGCGTGACCGAGTATGCCAAGCCGAGGCGCGGCCCAAAGTCCTTGTAATCCGGATGCACCAACGTGCGGTCGTACAGACTGCCGTTCGTCGCCCGCACCATCGTATCGGTAGTGGGATCGAAGTTCGACCAGTTGTTGTCGCGCTCCCAGAGCGGAGTCGCGAACTCCCAGCGCAGTCCCAGATTCAGCGTCAACTTCGGCGTCACGCGGTAGTCGTCCTGAAAGTAGAGCGCGTGTATGTGCTGGCGGAGGTTCGTCACGACGTCATTGCCGAGGGCGATCCCGCTTGGAAGACCGAAAATGAAGTCCGCCAGATCGTAGCTGGCCGAATCGTTCGTGATGGCGCAGCCGGCCGCTTCCCCTAGTTGCGCGCAGGTGGGCTTGCTGAACTGTCCGGAGTAAGTGTCCGCACCGTAGAGCGGGTTCACGTCCAGGACCTCGGTTCGGATGGCCGTGAATTCGTAACCCGTCTTGATCGAGTGCTTCCCCTTCACCCACGAGTAATTCAACTTAGGATTGAACGAAGTCGGGTTCTGGAACTGCGGGTTGCTGGTCTGGCGTCCAAAGGCCGAAAACCCGCTGATCGACTGCGTGTCCAACCCGCCCGTCAGATTCGACGACGTGGGCAGGCCCTGAAAGCCGCCATAGAGATCCTGCATGCTGTCGCCTCCCACGTACGGAGGAGCCTTGCCGCCCAGAACGTGATCGAAACCGAGGCGGGCATCCAGCATCGAAGAATTGGTCAGCGTCCAGGTATACCCTGCCGCGGCTTGCTGTTGGATGGCGTGGATATTCCCGTTGCCGCCTCCGCCCGAAGGCCCCGTAACGTCCGGTCCGTAATACTGCAGATCCTTGCGCTGGCTGAAACGCAGGAACGCGTTCATCGTATCGCTCACGTGGTAATCCAGCTTGGCGTCGTACTTGTCGGAATAGTCCCGCAGCGGGAGCAGCGCCTCGTCATTGTTGGAGCGCCCCGGCCCGTTCGGTGACGGCAGCGCGTTCAGGACTTGCGCCGCAAACGGGTTCAACGTCGCAATCGGGATCTGTGTCTTCGCCGGGTAGACCACGCCGGTCAACGGGTCCACCACCGTGACCGGCAAGGTTCCCCCGCGATCGGTCAATGAGGGCAGCGAATCGAAATTCAGGTAGCTCTGTAACTGCCGGTATCCTTCGTAGTCGGCGAAGAAGAACAGCCTGTTCTTGATCATCGGACCGCCAATGGTCGTGCCAAACTGGTTCCGCTGCAAAGTCGGCTTCTGGAAAACCGCCGGGCTGAAGGTGAAGCCGGCCGCGTTCAGATCGGTGTTCCGCAGGAACTCGTAGGCGGTTCCGTGGAGTTCGTTCGCCCCGGACCGCAGAGCCGCGTTGATCACGCCGCCGCCCACGCGCCCGTATTCCGCGCTGAAATTGCTGGTGACCACCTTGAATTCGGCGATGGCGTCCGGCGAGGGTTGCACCACCTGGCTCGAGTATCCCTGATTGCTCGGCGAGTAGGCATTGTTGTCCAAACCATCCAGCAGGAAATTGTTATAAGTGCTGCGCATGCCGTTCACGTTGAAGGCGCCTTCGCGCGGCGTGCCGCTGGGCGAGAACGAGATGGCCATCGGCGATATATGTACGTTCGTGGCGAGCAGCGCCAGACTCGAATACTGTCGGCCGTTCAGCGGCAGTTCCAGGATCTGCTGCGTGTTGATCACTTGGCCGTGCTGGCTCGAGTCCGTCTCCAGCACAGCAGCGGCATCGCTCACATTCACCGACTCCGTGATTGGACCCACCTGCAGGGTCAGGTCAACGCGCTGACGGGCGTCCACATCCACCCTGATTCCGGCCGCTACCGCCTTGGCGAAGCCGGGCGCTTCCGCGCTGACGGTGTACCCCCCCACCCGGACATTCGGGAATGTGAAATCGCCGTTTCCATCGGTCTGCGTTTTTGTTTGGATCCCCGTGCCCTCGTTCAGCAGAGTCACGGCAGCGCTCGCAATGGTGGAACCCGAGGGGTCGCGAACGGTCCCTAGCACGTCGGCGGTCTCGAACTGCGCCGTCGCAGGAAGGGCCAATAAGGCCAATGAAACCAGCAAAGAAGCTGCAAGATAGCGATGCATCGAACCTCCCTTTGAGAGAGCGTACCAGTCGAGAGTTTCAATGCCGTTTTGATTGCGTGAAGCTTGTATGAACCCGGCCGCTGCTCCAGGCTGCGCTCTCAGCGGCCGCGGTCGAAACCGATCAGGCCGTCGCGGTAGTCGAGGGTCAGCGCGCAGTGGCTCAGCATCGGGTAACCGATCAGACCCGAGATTTCGAGTCCGTGCACGTTGCTGAGGCGGGCGAAGTCGAGCGTAATGACATCCGGGTCGGTGAGATCGCGATCGGCAACCCGGAGCTGAACGGCGCCGGCGCGAAACGCGGTTATAGGACCCCCACCCGGCCCTGAGACCTCGAACTCCGGTTGCTCCACGAACGGGAGAGCGATTTGCCTCGAGACCGAACTGAAAGCGGCTCCCGTGTCGAGGATGAGATACCCGGAAGCGGCGTGGAGTTTTGCGTTCACCAGCAACAAGTGGCCGGCTTGGCACACCGGAATCAAGTTCTCCATTCCGGGGGGCACCGTCCGGTCCCGGCCTGCCCAGACCTGCTCCTGGGATTGGCCCTGCGGCGCCTCGTCGGGATAGGGAAGGAGCTCCAGGACTCTGCGGCGCGCATCCAGCCGCACCAGGAACTGCTGAAATAAGTTCGAGCCGATCGCTCCGTCGATCTGATCGGCGAGGGCTCGATCGGCGACATCAACCACGCAGTTCCGCAGACGCAGATCGCCAACACGGACCGAGTCCGCCAGCATCTTTCTGGCTTCGACGCCGCTCTGGCCCACTCCGCGCAGGCCCGCATCCGCCAAGTACTCCAGACCGAGCTTCTCGGCCGACCGCCGGGAGATGACGATTCCCGCAGCTCCCGTGTCAAAAACCAGGCGCAGCGGCTTGCTGCCGTTAATGCTGACCGCGAGCAGCAAACCGTTCGACAGCCCCGGCCGCGCCGACCAGACGCTCATGGGCAGCCGATAGGGTTGGTAAGGGCCATCCAGGAGAGCCAGCTTTCGGGAGCCAAGGCGCCGATAAAACTGCAAACTCCCCAGCACCGATTCGAGTTGCTCCCGGGGCATCCCGGCGCCCAGCGCAAGATACCTCTCGAGCAGGAGTGTCTGCTGTTTCCGGTCCGATGCCACGGAGGAATACGCCAGCAACGTATCCGGATCGTTCGGATTCAGCGAGTAGGCGGTGACAATCCGCTGCAAGGCCGCCCGGCGCCGGAAATGGAGCTGGTCGAGACGCCCGAGACCGAGGTGCGCCCGCGCGCACTTTGGGTCAATCGCCAGGGCAGCAGTGAAATCCCGATCGGCGGCCTCGAAATCGGCCCGGCGGAAATGGATATCGCCGAGTAGCGCAATGGTCTCGGCACGCCCGGGAACGGCCCGTTCCGCCACCGCCGCCTCCGCGAGAGCCTGGCGGATGCGTCCTGAGCGCAGCAGCGACCGCGCGTTCCGGACGTGGAGGGCAAAATCGCTTTGAGCAGAATCCGGAGTGGGCGCGGTCAGTTCGGCTGCTCCGGCCGAGATCACCACCGAAACGGCCAGGAGGGCCAGTCCGGAGATCGGTGGCGTGCATGCCAGGCGCATAGGCGTGGCAGGACTCTACAACTTCCCGCGATTTGTATTTTACAATACGATGACGAATTGGTTACAGAAATGTTAAAGGGGCGGCGAGGACGGGGGTGGGGCGCTTATGGATACGTCTGGACGGCGACGATGCGGCGCTTCGAGATCTCTTGCCCGAGGTGCTGGACCGCGACAAGGATCTGAAGGTTCTTCTCGACCGCCGTCCTGGTGACGAGAGCATACGATTTCTGTCGCCCGCTCTCTGCCCCTTTGGTCTCATAACTCGGGCTATCGCAAGCGGAGGTCGAGTCGCTGTCCCGCGCCGATCTCGAGCAGAGGCTCGCAGCCGCTTCGGAACGGCTGTTGGCCGCGGGCGCTCACTACACCATCGAAGGGCTCGCGGAGCTTCCGGCCGTGATTGATTCGATCAATCGCCGCTTGGCCTGCGGCTCTCACTCGGAAACGGCCAGCTTGGGTTGAGTGGCGGCCGGCAACGGCACACCCAGAATGGCGGCGAGAGTGGGCGCGATCTGCCGCATGTCGATCACGCCCAGTTGCTTGCCCCGCGCGATGCCGGGTCCCATGATGAAGAACGACGCGCGCATCTCGGGACGATCCGGCAGGTATCCGTGCATCCCGGTGGACGGCGTCGGCGTTACGAGCGGGCCCGAGAACGCGTAGCCGAGCTGATGGCCCGGTTTCAGCTCGACCAGGAAAGCGGCATCGGGGAATCCGCCCAGCTTGCCGATCTCCGCGCCAGCGATGACGCGGGCGACGCCGCCGTCCGGATCGGCCGCCAGGTTCTGGAGGAGCCTGCCGACACGCTCCCTAACCGCCGTATCCGCCGGATCTTTCAGCATCACGCCCGCCATTCCACCGGCGGGCCAGGGCGATGCCAACCAGTCGGAGACGGTCCTCGCCCCCGAGATGGCGTCGGGTTTTCCCACCGTGATCAGGCCTGCTTGTACGAAGGGCGCCGCAAGGTTCAGCTTATAGTCGGTTCGCACGAAACCGTGGTCGGACACGATGGCGACCACCGTTTTCGGGTCCGACTTAGAAGCCGCCGCCACAATACGGCCGATCATTCCATCCAGCGCTTCCAGTGTTTCGCAACTCTCTTTACTGAACGGGGCTGTCTTGTGCTCCGTTTCATCCAGCGCACTGAGGTGGATTGTCATCAGCCCCGGCCGTGTGGTCTCGATGATCTCGATCGAGTACTTAGTGCGGATGTCGTCGCCCGCGACGGAGGTTTCGTTGCCATTGGTATAGGGCCCGAGCTTCTCTTCGAGTTGCTGAAGCCAGCCATCGGGCCGGCTCAGCGCTTCGATCAGCCGGAGGTCGTCTTCGGTCTCGGCGCGCCAGTATTCCGGAATCAGGTAACGCACGCCGCGCGCCGCCACGGTCACCGGCCAGTTGATGCTGGCGGTGGTAATGCCGGCCCGGCTCGCCGCCTCCCAGAGCGTTTGTGTGCGGATGTCCCGACCATACCAGTACCAGCCGGCATGATTCTTCAGCAGCGGGTCGAACTTGGTATTCGAGATCACGCCGTGCTCGGCTGGCGCGACGCCCGTGACGATGGTTGTATGGCTGGGATAGGTGACGGTCGGAACAACGCCGACTACGCCTTCGGCATAAGTCCCTTCTGGGATGAACCTGCGCAAGTTCGGGATCTTCAAGCCGTGCTCGTCGGCCTGGGTCACATACTCCGGTTTCAAGCCGTCGATGGAGATCAGCAGGACGGGCGCGGCCGCCGTGCTGGCTGCCAGTAGGACGGATGCGGCGGCAAATCTCGACAGGGAAGATGGGTTCATGTTGTTCCTGGGCGCACCCACCGGTCTGGAGTCCGGAAGGCTCACTTTACGTTACGCCGCGGAGGTTACGGACAAATGAAACAGGGATGTTGCGTCGATTAAGAGGAGGGTCCACGTTTCTTCCCGCTCGGATTTGAGTTCCGCTCGATCCGCAGCCTCCACGCCGTGCGGAGAGCGCCAGCCAGGAGATCCTCGTTCGCCGCATCCAGGCGGACATGAGTCATTCCCATCCTTCCCCATCCTCCGGGAATGGGGACGAACACGTCCGGCTGTTCGGCAACGAACTCCGCCTGTTGCTCGGGCGTGAGTTTCAGGTTCCCGTAGCCTTGGTGCGTCCGCATCGGAGTGATGCCGGCGGGCTTCGATTCTCCCCAGCATGCGGATCTGTGGATGCCGCTCGCGCTGGCGATCGACCCGGCCGACCTAGCCAACGACTACACCGTGCTGGCGCGGTTGAAGCCGGGGGTAGCCCTGGAGTCCGCCCAGCGCGACATGCATGCGGCCGGCGAGAGCTTTCGTGCGACATACAAGTCCGGGCTGATGGACGACCGGGAAACCATCGGCGTGGTGGCCTATCACGAATACTTGGTGGCCGGGTCCCGGCCGGCGTTACTGGTGTTGATGGGCGCCGTGGCGTTTGTGCTGCTGATTGCTTGCGCCAACGTGGCCAACTTGCTGCTGGCGCGATTCACCGGGCGGCAGCACGAGATCGCCGTGCGGCGCGCCCTCGGCGCGACCCGCTGGGTGCTGGCGCGGCAACTGCTGACCGAAAGCCTGCTGCTGGCAGGCGCCGGAGCGGCGGCGGGGCTGCTGCTGGCCGACGGCGTCGTGCCGCTCCTGATGCGCATGGCGCCCGCCGGTCTGCCGCAGTTCGCCGCTCCGACGCTCGACGGGCGCGTGGTCCTGTTTGCAGCCGTGCTGGCGCTTGCGACCGGGGTCCTGTTTGGGCTAGCGCCTGCGCTCCACAGTGCGCGTGTGCCGGTGGCCGATGCGCTGCGGCAGGCGGGCACGCGAACGACCGAAAGCCCTGGTTCCAGCCGGCTCCGCCGCGTCCTGGTGATCGCCGAGGTGGCGATTTCGTTTGTGCTCCTGGCCGGCGCCGGCCTCCTGGTGGAGACGTTCTTCCGCCTGAGTCGCGTGAACCCGGGTTTCGACGCCCATAATGTCGTCACCATGCAGGTGTCGATTACCGACCGGCGCTTCGCGCGCACCAGGGCCGTTGCCGACATGGTCGAGCGCACGGCGTCGCGCCTGGAAGCCCTGCCCGGCGTAGTCGCCGCCGGCACCACCGATCTTCTGCCGCTGAACGGGATCCAGGATCTTCCCTTCGAGATCGTCGGCAGGCCGGTGGACCCCGACAACATAACGGACGAGAAGATCCGCACCGTGAGCCCGCACTACTTCGCGGCGCTGCGCATCCCGGTGCTGGCCGGCCGCGCTCTCTCTGCTCTGGACGCGCAAGCTTCCGCCCCGGTGATGATGGTCAACCAGGTGTTTGCGGCAACGTATTTCCCGAAACAGGACCCACTGGGACAGCAAATCCTGATCGGCCGCATCATGGGCCCACGGTTCGCCGAAAAGCCGCGCCAGATCGTCGGCGTCGTGGGCAACACGTGCGATCTGGGCCTGGGGTCGCGCGAGCCCGCCGAGATGTTCGTTCCCCTTGCGCAGGTGACCGACGCGATGATGGATGCCAACCGCACGATGGCTCCGCTGAACTGGGTGGTGCGCACCCGCCGCGACCCGATGACGCTGGCCGGTGCGATCCGGTGCGAGTTGACGGCCGCTTCCGGGCTGCCGGCAGGCGAGGTGATGCCGCTCGAAGGGATCGTGGCGGATTCGCTGGCCCGCCAGCGCTTCAGCATGGCACTGCTGGGAATCTTCGCCACATTGGCATTGCTGTTGGGCGCCATTGGGCTGTACGGCGTCATCTCCTACTCCGTCGCGCAGCGCACGCGAGAGATCGGCATCCGCGGCGCGCTGGGTGCCGCGCCGGCTGACCTGTTGGGATTCGTCTTGCAGGATGGGATGCGGCTCGTGCTGATCGGGCTCGGCATCGGGCTGGCCGCCTCGCTCGGGTTCAGCCGCTTCCTCCAGGCGATGCTCCATGGGGTTTCACCGGGAGATCCAGCCATCCTGACCGGCGTGGCGACGGTGCTGGCCGGAGCGGCGGCGCTGGCCTTGCTGCTACCGGCGCTGCGGGCAGCCCGCATCGACCCGGTCGTGGCCCTGCGGGCAGAGTGAACTTGTACAAGTAGGCCCGGACGTGAATCGATGCGCTGCCGCTTGAAGCGGGATCTTGTTCGCCTCTGGGAGAGCGAACTTGCAACGCGCCGCCGGTGACAGAACTGGCGATAACAGCTTTACGAGCAATGACCGCGCCTCTCCTCCCCGGGCAAAGGCACCTGCGGGCGGACACTGAAACCCGAACGATATGCGGCCTTATCGGAAGCCTTCCTCGAGGCGGCGAGCGCCATGTTGCGCCGTTGTGCGTCGGACGGCAACCTGGCGCGGCGCCACGCGGGCATCCACAGGACTGTCTCCGGATGGCGCGTCATGCGCTCGGAGATTCCGCCAGCCACATCATGCCGTTTCAGTGCTGGCCGTTTCCCCGATCGACGTGGACGTCTGTAGAGCGAGTTTGTTCCATTCCAGGTTACTCGTCGGCAGGCCGCCGAGTGGGCGGCGTTCCGAGTTCGGACCTGTCGAGGATGCTGCGAACGGCGGCGGCGACTTGGGAGGGGCTGAAGGGTTTCTGCAGATAGGAGATGGTGTCGCTGCCGGCTTTTTGATCCGTGAACACTTCTTCGGAGTAACCAGACATATAAAGGACACGAATCCCTGGTCGCTTCAGGATCGCCTCAGCCGCCAGTGCACGGCCCGACATCTCGGGCATAACGATGTCGGTGAGCAGCAGGTCGATCGAGGCGGCGGGATCGTCCAGCAGCTTGAGCGCCTCCGCCGGGCTGGCGGCATCGAGTACTGTGTAGCCGCGGGCCTGGAGCCCTCCGCGAAGCAGAGTCCGCACCGCAGCCTGGTCTTCCACAACCAGGATCACTTCGGCGCCGGCGCGCTCGCTCTTGTGCGCCTGGGGCTCCGGTTCCGGAGCCGCCGCTTCCGTTGCCGGGAGGTAAATGCGAAAACAAGAGCCTTCGCCCGGCTTGCTCTGCACTTCAATATGTCCGTTGCTCTGTTTGACGATGCCGAAAACGACGGCGAGTCCCAGGCCGGTTCCCCGCCCACGCTCCTTGGTGGTGAAGAACGGTTCGAAAATGCGTTGGCGGGTCGCATGATCCATGCCGACGCCCGTGTCGGTGATGGAGATTCCCACGTACTGGCCCGGCCGCAGCCCGTCGCCAAGCCGCGCATCTTCAGGGCCGAGTTCCTGAGTGGCGGTTTCGAAGATCAGTTTCCCGCCCTTGGGCATCGCGTCGCGGGCGTTGACGGCAAGGTTGACCAGAACTTGCAGAAACTGGGCAGGATCGATGTTCACCCGATCCACCTTGTTCTGGCGAATCACAAGCTCGATGTCCTCGCCGATCAGGGGAAGCAGGGTGGCTTTGGCCTGAGTAATGATCTCGTTCAGATCACACGGCACCGGCTGGAGCAACTGCTTACGGCTGAAGGCGAGGAGCTGGCCCGTGAGGGAAGCCGCTCTCTGGGCGACGTCGTGGATGGCGGTCAATTGTCTGCGAACCGCGCCGGCGTCCGGGAACGAATCGAGTAACTGAGAAGTGTAGAACAGAACCACGGTCAAGTAATTATTGAAATCATGGGCCACTCCCCCCGCGAGGCGGCCCACACTCTCCAGCTTTTGAGCGTGCAGCAAACGTTCTTCGAGCTTCGACCGCAGTGTCATCTGCACTGCTAGGTTGTGTCGAAGCCGGACTACCCAGGCGAGTACGAAGATCAGGAGCAAGGACACGGCGAACGCGGCGTACAGCGCGCGCTGCAGGTCCCACCACGGGGCGTGCCGGAGCACGACGATGTCGTTGGCGTTGCGAAGCCATAGCGTCGCCAGCCGGGCTCCGGCGAAACTCCTCCACTGCTCGGCCACGGGGACTCCGGTGAGGCGCAGCAGCGCTCCCGGACGCAAATCCGGAAACTCAACGCCGGAGCCAGGCGCTTCCATCGAGGCGGTGAATCGCGAGCGCCCGGCCAGCAGACTGAGCTGCAACTCGCCGGCCGAGGTGCGCCTGCTCTCCACAAAACCTTCAACTGCGACCAGACGGCCGTCGAGGTCGCCCGAAGCCAGCAATTCCGCCAGCGCGCGAGCCGGCGCTACGGGAGAGCCCGGGGTCGCGCTCAGCCAACGCACGTGTTCCAGCTGCGGCGTCGCCGTATCCGGAGAGAGGAATCCCTCCACCGTCGCCCAGGTGTGGAGCGGCGGATCGCCCGGCCCGTTCCCTACGACGTGCAGCGAATTGTCGCCGTCCTGGAGATACAGCCGGCCACGTGTGTCGCGGTAAGTCACGGCGCCAGCCGTTCGGAACCGGCGCCGCGGAGCGCCGCGGACATCGAACTGCGAAAGCGAGGCGATGCTCCGGAAGTCGCCAGCGGCCGCGGGTGGATCGAGGACCTTTAACATGCCGGGAGAAGTGGTGAAGATACGAAAACCCAACCACGCTCCGGAAGCTGTGAAGAGGGGACTGTAGACGCCTTGCACCAGGACTCTGGCGTTTACCAGCGACTGCAGCCTGTCCGGAGAATCTCCCTCCGAAAACCACACCAGCACGCGCCGTGGGCCCGCGAACAGTTCCAATTGATGGGTACGGGCGTCGGTGACAACGGCCGTAGCGATCCCTTCGAATTCCACCCAAAGGTTCTCCTCCCAGCCGTGAAAGACGTCGCCTGGCTCGATCCTCACGGGTGCGGGCAAAGGAGCGGTGCCCAGCGCCTCCAGAGAGCGATGCCGGATCACCGGTGCGAATCCGCCCTTGTCGGTCAGGCCGGACAGGCGCACGCGTTGGCCGACCCGCGGGAGGGAAGCCTGGGTGCGGGGTAGGAAAACGAAAACGCCGGCGGAGCCGTCCTGGAGGAAATAGCCATCATAGCGAGGGTTGAGAGCGATGACCACGCCTTCCACACGCACCGGGTAGCCGCGGCTGGCCTCCGCGCGTGGCAGCGCTTTGACGGCCCTCACCGATCGGATTTCCGGCAACGCGCCGGATACGGAGGCAGCGGCGCGGGAGGTCTCCTCCGGCCGCGACTCCAATACATCGACGTCCGATTCGTTGTCGAACATCAGGCGCACATGATCGATCTTTCCCGAAGGAGAATAGAACGCCAGAGGCACACCGCGCACGCGGAGCCGCCGCCCGACCAAACCTGCAGGAGAGTACTGCGGGAACATTCTGCCGATCACGACCAGCCGGCTGCAGGGCCTCTGGACGCCGAAATACGCGGTATGAACATCGTCGCCGAGGGATCCCTCGTCGGGCACGATCTCCACCTCGACCAGCCGATACAGGATGTTCCCGCACGCGATCGAGTCCGGCGAAGCAGGTTGGGGCCGAGGCAACGACCCGGTCCCAACGACACGGAGCGAGGCGGCGACGACCGAAGGGATGTGGTTGTCGACCGACGTTGCTCCCGTCATCTCGACTAGGTCGCCGACTCGCAGGTTCGCCGGCAGTGGCGGCCACTCCACCAGCATGCCGCCACTCTCATCCTGGATCGCCAGCAACCGCCAGCCCGGATCCAGCAGAGTGATGACGCCGCGGAGTGCAACGTGCCGGCCAGCGGCAATTTCGTCTTCCCGGAGGCTCGTCACCTGGCCCACTGTGCGCAAGGGTTCAGCAGGTTTGCCCAGCGTCCGGCAGCCGCACATCCCGACCGCGGCCAGCAGGGCCAAAACGACTGCCCAGCTGCACGCGGCAGCGACCCGATCTCTGCGCGGGTTCAAGCGCTTAGATCCCCCCAGCCGTAACACAAGTGCAATCATGGCGCACATCTGTTCGGCACGCAACAGGTAGGTATCGAGCCAACAACTCTGGGCTATGCCGAGATCGTCACCAAACCTCCGGAACCAGAATGTATCGAGCCCACTGCGCATATTCGGCATAGCCGGGTATCCCGGTGCGTCCGAGACGGCCGGTGGCTTCCGGATTCCGACCCGGTTTGAGCACGAAATCATTCACAGTCTTGAAGTATTACGGGCCGATGGTTGATGACGGCGTGGTAAAGATTCCCCCCACAGCCACCGGGCAACCCCTGCCTGTGCCCCCACCAAACGACACGGAGCAGGTTGGCGAACTGATCGCGCAACGATTCCCGGTGCCGTCGCTAGTGGACGTATCGGCAAACAAGAACTTGGCGCTGCGGCGTTGTGGGAGACTGGCGGGAGCTGTGGCACGATGGCTAAACGCTGAGCGACATCCAAAGAGACCATCGTTCGCGGCGCAGGCGTGGCGTTATCTGGTGATATCGGCAGCGTGTCTGGCGGGCGACGATGCCTTGTCCGGTCACGCGGCAAAGCAACCAGGAACTAGCGCGGCTGGAAGCTGCGGCGCGGGAGGCCAGGCGGCTGGAGACCGACAAGGCCCCGGTGCCGCCGTGGGAGTGGAGGAGAAAGTTCCGTCAGAACGGGCCCCAACGATCCTCCGGACGCGGCCTAGGCGCTTGTTGAAAAACTGGTCAAGCGGGCAGGTGAGTGCGAGCTGATTAATGCCGCGCCGCCACCGCCTGCGGCTGCGGCTGGGCTCGAGCGAGGGTCTCAATCTGGCTGATCTGCTTCTTTATGTTCTCGGTGTCCGGGGCGCTTGGAGCGCGCTGGATGTAGCTTCTCAACAGAGTCAAAGCGCCGTCATAGTCATGCTTGTCCACGAGGATGAGGCCCAGCACGTATTCCGCCCGCGGGACCTGGTGGTTGGTATCCACCCTGACGGCTTCCCGCGCGCTATTCTCCGCCAAGTCGGGCCTCCCCAGGCTCGCGTTGGCGATGGCATTTAAGAGATAGGCCAGCGGATAATCGACCGGATCTAGCCGCGTAAGGGTTGTGGTAAGGTCCACGGTCTCCGCCCAGTTCTTCTCTTCGAACGCCATCATGGAAAGCGGAAGATACGGATTCAGGAACTTGTGGTCCGCCTGCGAGGACTTCCGGAACGCATCACGAGCCTTGGGCCGGTTACCCTGGCGCTGGAACGCGCTGCCCAGCTCGAACCAGGCCGCTGCGTACTTCGGATACATTGCGACCGCTTTCTCGAACTGCGCCTGCGCGTCCGGCCATTTCTGCTTCCTCTCCGCATCGAGGCCCTTGTCGAACATCTTCCTGGCCTCATGCGGAGCGTCGTAGCTGGTCGCGCTGATGGCCGTGCCTTCCACGTTGCCAAGCCGGTGCAAAACGATGCTGCCCACGTCCGGGTTGTCCATGTACTTCCGCTGGCCGAGTTCCACCTTGTCGGAGCTGTAGCCGGGCAGGGCCGCCACCAACTCGCAGCCAGCGAGCTGGCGGCTGCCGGAGGAGCCAAACAACCGGCCTTCATGGGTCGAAGTCCCGAGGGGAGTCATGAGGGCCACGCGGCCTTCTTCGCCGGAGTCCACGCTCGCATCCGGCAGCACGTCCGAGCTCTGGCCCACCTGGAAGGTGAAGCGCCCTTTCGAGTCCGTGTAGGCCGCTGGCTTGCCGTTGCCACCGCAAACCCGCAGAATCGTGACATTCTCCGGCGGGGCGCTCCCGTCGTCCATCAGCACCTTCCCGCTCAGGTACCAGCCCCGCTCGACCGTCTCGCCGCCGCCGCTGCCCGGCTGCGTCAGGCTGCTCGCGCCAGGTGGACTGTTTAAGCCGCCGACACGGCCCTGCGCTAAGGCCACTTGCTGCGGGAGAACAGAGCCGAGAATCAGCCCCGTTAAGGTGAGGAAGCATCCGAGGTGTTGCATTGGGTTCCCCTCTGCTGGCCCATTATGTCATGTCGCGGCGGCCGGGGATAGCCCCTGACCTCCGAGGCTGGCTATTGGATGCCGGGCATCCACAGAAGCTGCTGAATTCTCCGCCGGGGGCGCGGAAAGGGACCCGCAGACCGACAGCCAGACCACCAGGCCCTCGTCTTCGGATGGCACGTAGACAGAGTACACCTGGAAACCTACGATTGAAAGGGTCCGTAAAGGAGAGTGTGGGCTCCTTCAAGCGGGCGCTGATTTGGATTGGCGCGGGCAGCCTGGCTGGCGCCGGTGTGCTGGCCGGGATCGGCGGGCCACTGCTGTCGGAGAACGCACTGCGCCCTCTCCGGCAGCCGGTGGCGGCTCGGGCAGGCTGGGAAACCGTGACCATCCGGCCGGCCGGCGCCCCCCGGCTGGCCGCTTGGTTCCGTCGCCCCGCCCTGGGCAACGGCGGGTGCGTGATGATTCTGCACGGGATCGACGACACACGTGCCGGTAGCCTCGGGTTGGCCCCCATGTTCCTCGAGAAGGGATACGGCATTCTTTTGCCCGACAGCCGGGGCCACGGCGAAAGCGGCGGCGAAACCATATCTTACGGCCTACTCGAGAGATGGGACGCGCTCGCGTGGGCCCACTGGCTGCGGGGGGCCGGCTGCCGGGAGATTTTCGGCCTAGGCGAATCGATGGGCGCCGCGATCCTGCTTCAGGCCGCCGCCGAGCGGCCCGCCTTCCGCGCCATCGTGGCCGAGTGCCCCTTCGCCAGCCTGCGGTGGATCGCCGAAGACCGCATCATGCAGCGCCTTTCCGGGCCGCCGGCGTTCCGGCTTATCGTGGCCCGCATTCTTGTGACCGGCGGGCTCTGGTACACGCGCCTGCGCTACGGCCTGGATCCGGATGCCGCCGCCCCGGCCAGAAGCGTCGAGCGGCTGAGCACTCCGGTGCTGCTCATCCACGGCCTGCGCGACACCAACGTCTCGCCCGCGCACGCCCGGGCGATTGCGGCGCACGGGCGAAGCGTGACGCTGTGGCTCGTGACGGGGGCGGGACATACCGGGGCGGCGGCCGCCGATCCCGAGGGCTTCAAACGGCGGGTACTGAGCTGGTTTCAGGCGGCCGCTAGCGGTCGGTTCCTTCGTCGTCGCGTTGACGGCTCCGACGCGGATTCGCGGACCTGTTGTTCCGCAGTTCCGTCGGAACGTAGCGACGGGATTACAGCGGAGTAAGTTTCCAGTCTTGCTATTCTGTGAAGTCGGCGAAGGCCACGTGGAAGGTGATGACATGAGGCTTTGTTATGCTGTGATCCTGCTGCAGTTGCTTGCCTGCGTTTCCACGAGCGCGGTTCCCGAGCCTCAGCCCGACGCTCTGGTACGGCAGCTCTACCGCATCGTTGTGGCGCGCCACCCGCTAGGTATCCCGGCCGATGCAGACAAGGCAGCTATCTGGCCGCTGCTGAGTAAGAGGCTGATTCGGGAGTTTGAGACAGCGAAGGCCTGCCAAGACGACTGGTTCTCGCAGCACGCAGGCGATACCCGGCCTGGAAACGCAGCCCAGCCCCCCGTTACCCTTAAACCGGACTTTGCGTGGCTTGAACACGGGCTTTTCTCCGGCGAGGAAGACCAGGCTGCGCCCTCTGCGGTTGCGGTGCAACGTACGGAGTCACAAAACGATGGTGCGTTTCGCGTGTATGTGAGGTTTACGTACAAAGAGGCTTTTGAAACGCATGGCCGGCCGCCCAATCCAGCCAACACGTTCCATTGGCGTGGCGTGGTCATTGTGAGGTCGCAAGATGGGCGATTCGCTGTGGATGACGTTCTCCTATTCAAGGTGCACTCAATGGAGATCGAGTCACGCCTATCGCACGAATTGACGCTCGGGTGCGACGGTCCACGGTGGGTCGGCTACGGGAACACGAAAAGCAGGTAGCGACCCCTTGCCTAGCGGACCTTCTCGTCCTTCTCGACTTTGCCGTCGCGAATGTGGATGATGCGCCAGGCGTGGCGGGCGATGTCGGCTTCGTGGGTGACCAGCACGATGGTGTTGCCCGCCGCGTGCAGGCGTTCGAAGAGCGCCATGATCTCGTTGCCGGTAGCTGTGTCGAGGTTGCCGGTCGGCTCGTCGGCGAGCAGGATGGAGGGGTTGTTGACCAGCGCGCGCGCCACCGCGACGCGCTGCCGCTGGCCGCCCGAAAGCTCGTTCGGCTTGTGGTACATGCGCGGCTCCAGGTCCACCTGCCGCAGGGCCTGCTTTGCGCGCTCGATGCGCTGCGCGGAGGGCACGCCGGCATAGATCAGCGGCAGCTCGACGTTGTGCAGCGCCGTGGCGCGCGGCAGCAGGTTGAAGGTCTGGAACACGAAGCCGATTTCCTTGTTCCGGATGCGCGCCAGCTCGTCGTCGTCCATGTCGCTGACCAGGCGGCCGTTGATGTAGTACTGGCCCTTGCTGGGCGTGTCCAGGCAGCCGATCAGGTTCATCAGGGTGGACTTGCCCGAACCCGACGGCCCCATGATGGCCACGTATTCGCCGCGGTGAATCTCCACGTCGACGCCCGAGACCGCATGGATCTCCTGGTCGCCCATGACGTAGGTTTTCCAGAGATCGTAGGTCCGGATTACGATGCCCTGGCGCTTGAGCTGCTCGCCCAGATCGGCCTGCTCCAACACTCCTGCCATCGCTCGTCCTCCCTGAACACATCCGCTTGCTTACGCGCGCGGTTCGGTGCCGAACACATCCGCTTGCTCACGCGCGCGGTTCGGCGCCGCCGGCTCAGTCCGCCTTGGCCGCGACCTTGACCTCGTTGTTGACCTTTACCTTCGTCTCGTTGCGAATGGTCCGGATCGCCTTGTAGCTGCCCGTCACGATCTCGTCGCCGTCCTTGAGGCCGCTGAGAACTTCGATATCGGTGGCGCCGGTGATCCCGGTATCCACCTTGCGGAACTCGGCTTTGCCGGCCGTGGCGACGAACACGCCCTGGATCTCTTCCTTGCGGGCCTTTTCCGCTACCGGATCCGGCCTGCTCGCGGCCTGCACGCCGCCCTTCTTCTCCGGCTCCAGGTCGCCCTTCTGACGCACGGTCAGCGCCTGGATGGGAATCGTAAGCGCGTTCTTCCGCGTCGCGGTAGTGATCTTCGCCGTCGAGGACAGCCCGGGCCGGATTTCATCGGGCGGATTGTCGAGCGCGAGGACGACCTTGAAGTCCTTCGCCTCCTGGCTTGAAATCGCGCTCTGTGAGGCCGCCAGGCCGGTCGAGCGCAGGATAGCCTCGTTGCCGATCTCGGTCACGTGACCCTTGAAGATCTTGTTCGGGATGGCGTCGATGGTGATGTCCCCAATCTGGCCCAGGGCCACGTTGACGATGTCGGTCTCATCCACCTTCACCTCGGCGGTGATGAGCGACATATCGGCGATGGTCATGATGGTGCTGGCCGCGGAGTTCTGAATTCCGGGCACCACGGTTTCGCCGACCCGCACGGGCAGGTTCGTGACCACTCCATCGAGCGGAGCGTAGGTGTTGTGCTTGCGTAGAACGTCGTCGAAGCGCGCCAGCATCGCCCGAGCCTGCGCGATGCGCCTCTGGGTTGCGACGAGCTGCGACTCTTCCTGCGCGCGCTGGGCTCTGGCCTGGGCGACGCGGGCTTCGGACTCGCGTACGGCCGCGGCTCGCGAATCGAACGTGGTGCGGCGGTTGTCGAACTCCTGCTTCGCAATCAGCCTGTCCTCGAGCAGTTGCTGGCCGCGGGCGAAATCGAGCTTGGCTTGCTCCAGATCGGCCTTGCTGCGATCCACGGTAGCCTGAGCGCTGGTCAGGTTCTCATCCGAGGCCCGCAAGGACGCCTCGGCGGCCGTCGTATCCGCCTCGGCCGAATCCAGGGTAGCCTTCTGCGCGTTGACGTCGGCCTGGGGCTGCACGGACTCGAGCATCGCCAGGAGCTGGCCCTTGCGGACCCGGTCGCCTTCCTTGACCAGGATCTGGGTGATGACGCCCTGGGCGTTCGCTCCGATGTTGATGTAATTCTTAGGCTTAATCTCGCCCGAGGCGGTCACGATGGAGGACAGGTCCTGGCGCAATGCCCGCCCGGTCTGCACCTCCACGATCCCCCGCTTGCTGTAGTTCGTTCCCGCAATGACTCCGCCGGCGAGCACGACCACGCCAATCACAATGAGCCAGATCTTCCATTTCCGCTTCACGCAATTGCTCCCTTTGGGTAGACGACGACGGTACGAGATTTGTTCACAGAATCCAATTGTAGCGCCGGGCGGCCCGCCGTTCGGTTAAGATGGCGCTTCGGAGGTTGTTTCGCATGACTGTTTTGCGCATCGCTGCGTTCGTTCTGGCCGGGCTCGTCCTGGCGGTTTCGCTGGTCGCCCAGCAACCGAAGAAAAGGCTGCTGTTCATTGGCGAGAGCAAGGGATGGCAGCACGAGTCCATCTCGAACGCCGCCGCCACCTTGTGGAAGCTGGGCCACGACAGCGGCCTGTGGGAAACCGTCATCCGGACGGATTGCCAGCTCGTCACCAAGAAGAAGCTCGAGCTCAACGCCAAGAATCTGGATTATTTCGACGCCGTCGCCTTCTTCACCACCGGCGAGCTGGATATGGACGAGTCCCAGAAGGCCGACCTGCTCGCGTTCGTCCACGACGATGGCAAGGGGTTCATCGGCATCCACAGCGCCACCGACACGTTCTACAAGTGGCCGGCCTACGGCGACATGATCGGGGGCTACTTCGACCAGCACCCGTGGATGACCTTCGAGGCACCGCTGATCGTCGAGGACCCGAAGTTCCCCGGCATGGAATACCTGCCGCCGGCCTTCACCATGCGCGACGAGATTTACCAGGTCAAGGATTTCTCGCGCGAGAAGGTTCGCGTGCTGCTGCGGCTCGACGAGAGCAAGCTCGATCTGAAGAACCCCAAGGTCCACCGCACGGACGGCGACTTCGCGGTGATGTGGGCGCGGACTTACGGCAAAGGCCGCGTGCTCTACGACGGCCTGGGGCACCTCGAGGCGGTCTGGGACCGGCCGGACATCCAGAAGATGTGGGTCGAGCAGGTGAAGTGGGCGCTGGGGCTAGTGGCGGGGGACGCGGCGCCGCGGGGGAGGCGGTAAGGGGCGGGGGTCAGGCGATCTTGGATTCCCTCTTGAGGGCGTCGTGGAGCAACGTCTTGATAACAGTCTGGTAGCCCACGCCGCGTTTTTCGGCCAGCTTCCGCGCTCGCTCGATGTCGGTTACCGGCAGGCGGACAGACACGTTCTTCGTCGGCACGGCACCGCGGCGGCCGTGCTTCAGCAGGAGATCCGCGATCAGGTCCTGGTGCCGGTCCCACCATTCCGCTTCCTCGGCCTCGGAGCGGAACTCCGGCGTGTCAACCACAACGGGCTTACCTTTCTTCGCCTTCATAGTCTCTCCCTCACCTTCCTCTTCGCCGTGTGCGCGGTAAGGACGCGAATCTTGCCGCGGCGCACCGTATAAACGAACTGCAGTGCCCGGCCGGCATCGGTCCGCCCGGCGCACAACACTCGCTCTTCTCCCCTGCGCTTCTGGGCGGCGAGCACGCCAGCGGGCGGTTGGCGAACGCCTGCTCGACCTCCTCGGGTGACGTCGTGCCGCGCAATGTGACCGGTGTTCCCGTCGTCCCAGTCGAACTTCGCCGCACGAGCCATGTACGACTCTATTGTATATACGCAACTGCACGGCAGCAACCCAAGTACACCAGCGGCCACACCGCGCAAGCGTCCAGCCCGCGCGGCTTGGGCTGGCGTGGCGAGCCCGGTGGCGCGATGCCGCGGGCGCGGCCGTAAGCTATTCGCCCTTCGTTTTCGACTCGACAGACCGAGCGAGCGCCTCCATCGCCCGTCCCACCCGCGCGCGGTCTCCGGTCGCGCAGAGGTCCAGGAGGAGGCCGCGGGTGGCGGCCAGCAGCAGAGTCGCCTCGACCGCGTCAGGACTCGATGGGACGCCGGCTTTCTCCGTGAGCGTCTGCCAATAGGCCAACGGATCTTCCAGGACGCCGGGGTATCTCTGCGGATTCCGGAGCGCCAGCGCATAGAGTTCGAAGATCAGGCGGAGTCCGGGCCGGGCCCGGGGTGAGCTCAGCCGCTTCCAGTACCAGCGCAGGAACTGTGGCAGCGTGCGCGGTCTCTCACCCGTCCTGAACCAGGTCCGGATGCGGGCGTCTTCGCGCTCGCGCAGGCCGATCAGGATCTGGCTCATCAGTCCTTCCCGCGAGCCGAAGTGATAAATGAGCATCCGGGCATTGGTCTTCAAAGCCTTTGCCAGGGGACGAAGGGCTAGGTCCCCCACTCCATGCGAGAGCACATAGCCGACGGTTTCGTCGCGGAGCCTTGCGCGGATGCCGGGATCGGGCGGTCTTGCCATAGGAACTCCTTGCATATTAGTGTAACATCTGTTACAGTATCTTTTGGAGGAATCCGAAACGGTATGGGCAAGAGTCCGATTTTGCCGCTTTTGCTTGTGGTCTGCGCGTCCGCGATGGCGGAGCAGGCCGGGGAGCGAGAAGGAAACAAACAGGTCGCCAGGAGCTTCTTCGAGGAGGTGCTCGACCAGGGGCGCTTCGACACGTACGCGGAGTCCCACGACAAGGATTTCGTGGCGCACGGTGGCGATCGCGACTTCACTTTGGAGGACGACATCGCGGCCGCCCGAGAGGAGCGCAAGGCGTTGCCGGACATGAGAGTCAAGGTCAACCAGATCGTCGCGGAGGGAGATCTCGTGGCCGTGTATTGGACGGCAGCGGGCACCAACACCGAGGCGGGAATGGGATTCCCGGCAACGGGCAGGAAGATCAAGATCGATGGCATGAGCTTGTTCCGCTTCAAAGCGGGGAAGATCTCCGAGGAGTGGAGCGTGTGGGACATGCTGTCCGTCATGCGGCAGGCGGGCCTGGCCCCTCCGCGTTGACCTGGGTGCTGCTCTTCAACTGCCCGCAAGCCGCATAGATGTCCAGCCCGCGCGGCTTGCGGATGAAGCACGGCATGGCCCGCTTGAGGATGGCCTGAAACCCCAGCACCCGCCCGGGCGCCAGCGTAGCGAACGGAATGCCGGGGCCGGGATTCAGCGCAATCAAATTCACCTTGCATTTGAGGTTCGCCAGGAGGCGGACCACGCGGTGCGCGTCGGCGTCGGAATCGTTCACGCCCGCCAGCAGCACGTACTCGAAGGTCAGCCGCTCCCAGGGGCGCAGCGGATAAGCGCGGCAGGCGGCCATCAAATCGCGCAGGTGGTACTTCTGCGTGATCGGCATCAGCTCGCGGCGCGCTTCTTCGGTCGAGGCGTTCAGCGAAACGGCCAGCTTGGGGCGGACGGACTCGCGCCCTAATTCCTCGATTTTCGGAATAATCCCGGCGGTCGAGAGAGTAATGCGGCGCGGGGAGAGGCCGGCGCCCTCCGGATCCACCAGGATGCGCGTCGCCTTGACCACGGCGGCCAGGTTCAGCAGCGGCTCGCCCTGCCCCATCATGACGATGTTCAGCCGCTCGCCTTCGACCGCGAGGCCGTTGTCGCGCGCCACCACCAGCACCTGGCCGACGATCTCGCCGGGGGTCAGGTTCCGCTCGAGGCCGAGCAGCGCGGTGAGGCAGAACTGGCAGCCCACGGCGCAACCGGCCTGAGTCGAGATGCAAATGGTACCGCGCCCAGTTTCGGGCATGAAGACCGCTTCCACCGTTTTCCCGTCTTCGAGCCGCAGCAGGTAGCGGCGCGTGCCATCCACGGACTCGAACCGGCGCTCGAGAACGGGCCAGCCGACGGCGTGGCTCTGGGCCAATTCCCGCCGCAGATCCGCCGGAAACGTGGTCACTTCGCCGAGATCGCCCCGCCGGTCGTGGTAGAGCGCCCGGTAGAGCTGGCGGGCGCGGTAACCGGGAAGGCCGGGAAGAAGTTGCTTGATTTCCTCAACTTCCAGGCCCAACAGGAGCGCCATGCTTTGAGTCTAGCACCGGGCATTTCGGACCCGCCGAGTCATGGGACAATAGAAGCAAGGCCGCTCCATGACTTCCCTAGCCCTACCGGGCGAGATACGAAGGACCGTGTTGTCCAACGGGGTTCGCATTGTCACCGAGGCGATGCCCCATGTGCGCTCGGTGTCGGCCGGTATCTGGATCGCCACCGGCTCGCGCCGCGAGCCGCCCGAGCAGAACGGCATCTGCCATTTCATCGAGCACATGCTGTTCAAGGGGACGCTCTCGCGCAGCGCGGAGCAGATCGCTCGCTCGGTCGATTCCATCGGCGGCAACCTGGACGCCTTCACGTCGAAAGAGCTCGTCAGCTTCAACGCCAAGGTTCTCGACGAGCATCTGCCGCTCGCGTTCGACGTTCTCTCGGACCTGGTGCTGCACCCCGCTTTCCGGGCCGACGATGTCGAAAAGGAGAAAGGCGTCATCCTCGAAGAGCTGAAGATGGACGCCGACAATCCGGAGTACCTGGTCCACGAAATCTTCTCGGCCAACTTCTGGAAGGGTCACGCGCTCGGCAAGCCCATTCTGGGCACGAAGGAGACCGTGCGCGCGTTCAACCAGAAGCGGGTCGTGGAGTACTACGGCAAGCATTACATACCCGCCAACTTCACCATCACGGCGGCGGGGCATCTCACGCATGAAGCCATCGTGAGCCTGGTGCGCGAGCGGTTCGAAGACCTGCCGTCCAGGCCGGCGGCCCAATTGGACGCCATGCCGGCCACGCACGCCAAAATCGCCGTCCGGAACAAGAAGGCGCTCGAGCAGGTCCACCTGTGCCTAGGCGTGCCGGCTTATTCGCTGTCGCACGCGGACCGGTTTTCCTGCTACGTCCTGAACACGCTGCTGGGCGGCGGCATGAGTTCGCGGCTGTTCCAGAACATCCGGGAAAGGCTGGGGCTGGCCTACTCGGTGTTCTCCGAGCTGAACCCCTATCGGGACACGGGCTGCCTGGCGGTCTACGCCGGCACGTCGGTCCAATCGGCGCGCAAGGTGATCGCCTGCATCATGGACGAATTCAAGCGTCTGAAGCAGGAGCTCGTGGGCGCGGAGGAGCTGCAGCGCTCCAAGGACTACATGAAGGGCTCGCTAATGCTGAGCCTCGAGTCGACCAACGCCCGCATGGCGAATCTGGCGCGGCAGGAAATGTACTTCGGCCGGTTCTTCAGTCTCGACGAGCTGATCGAGAACCTCGAGCGCGTCACGGTCGAGGACATCCAGCGCATTTCGCAGTCGTTTTTCGATTCGCGGCAGATCGCGCTCACGGTCCTGGGCAGCCTGGACGGTTTCCGCATCGGCCGGCGGGACTTGAGCTGCTAGCCTTTGTGGGGCGGACGCCCTCGTCCGCGGCCGGCCCCCTGGCCGGCCTGTTCTTCCCGTCAGTTCGGGAGCCGACCGGGGGGTCGGCTTGCGGACCAGGGGGTCCGCCCCACCAAAGGCGCTACACTAATGTTCTTACGTTGAGAAACCTGTTCCGAGCGACGGTACTGCTGTGCCTGTGGGCAGCCACGGTCTGGGCGGTGGATTACACCGCGCAGAAACCGGCCGGCTATGTCAGCGACTTTGCCGGGGTGGTGGACGAGGCCAGCCACCAGCGGCTGGAGGCGTATTGCGCCAGTCTGGAGCAGACCACCGGCGTTCAACTCGCCATCGTCACCGTGCCGAGCCTCGACGGTGAGCCCGTCGACCAGGTTGCGAACGACTTGTTCCGCAAGTGGGGCATCGGCCAGAAGGGAAAGGACAACGGCGCTCTGCTCCTTCTGGCGATTGCCGACCGCAGAAGCCGCCTGGAGCTGGGCTACGGTCTCGAGCCGGCGATCACGGATGGGCTGGCCGGCGACGTCCTGCGCTCGATGCAGCCGTACTTGCGGGACGGGCACTACGGCGACGCTCTGCTCGAAGCCACGGACGAAATCGGCACGCGAATCTCGCAGGCCAAGAACGCCCTGCCCGCCGTGCCCGCTCCGCGGCCGGTCGAGCGGCGGCAGCCTCAAGGCGGTTTCCCGTTTGGAGTGATTCTCTTCTTCGTGGTCGTGCTTCTGATGGGCCTCATGCGCGGAGGCCGCGGCCGGGGCGGCGGCTTTGGCGGCTTCCTGACCGGCATGATCCTGGGGAACCTGATGGGCGGGCGCTGGGGCGGCGGCGGTGGTGGCGGGTTCGGCGGCTTCGACTCGGGAGGCGGCGGATTCGGCGGGTTCGGCGGAGGCGACTCCGGAGGCGGAGGCGCGTCGGGAAGTTGGTGAGGTGGCGTATGGAGCGGCTACTGACACAGCTCGTTGACCGGCTCAAGAAGGCTTACGGCGATCGCCTGAAGTCGGTGATGCTTTACGGCTCGGCGGCCGCGGGCGATCATCACGCGAAGTACTCGGATATCAACGTGGTCTGCATACTGGCGGACGTCACGCCGCGGGAACTCGGCGAATCGACCGCCATCGTGCGTTGGTGGCGCGAGAAGGGCAATCCCTCGCCGCTGCTGCTGACCGAGGAAGAGGTCCGCGATTCGGCCGATTGTTTCCCCATCGAGTTCCACGACATACGGGAGCGGCACCGCGTGCTCTACGGCGAGGATTTCGCTTCCGGCCTCGAAATCGATAAGCGCTTCTACCGCGCCCAGGTGGAACACGACTTGCGGGCCAAGCTGCTGCGGCTGCGCCAAAAGGCGGCGGGTGTTCTGGGGGACGCGAACCTGCTGCGGACGCTGCTGGCGGAGTCGGTCTCGACCTTTTCGGTGCTCTTCCGGCACGCGCTGCTGTTGCACGGCGTCGAAGCCGGGTTTGGGAAGCGCGAGGTGATCGAGCAGGCTCGGGAGCGCTTTGGCATCGACGCCGCCCCGTTCCTGAAGTTGCTCGATGTGCGCGAAGAGAAGATCAAGCCCAGGGACATCGAACCCGTCCCCTTGCTGGCGGACTACCTGAAGCAAATTCAGACGGTGATCGACGCGGTCGATCGCCTGGAGAAGTAGGAGCGGACATGAAAATCGCCTTGATCGTTGTGGTGGTCTTGCTGTTGGTGGCGCTGCTGTTCGGCGCCAGACTCATTTCCATGCGGAACGACCTGGTTCGCGAGCGTAACTCGATTGAAGCCCAGTGGCACCAGGTGGACGTGGTCCTCGAAAGGCGCGCCGACCTGATTCCCAACCTGGTCGAGACGGTCAAAGGCTACGCCAAGCACGAATCGGGAGTCATCGACGCGGTGGCAGCCGCGCGGGCTGCCCTCGGTGGCGCCCGCGGGCCGTCCGAGCGGATCGCCGCCAACAATCAACTCGATGGCGCGCTCGGCCGGCTGCTGGTGGTGGTGGAGAACTACCCCAACCTGAAAGCGGACCAGCAGTTCCTGCGGCTTCAGGACGAGCTGGCGGGGGCCGAGAACCGCATCGCGGTCGAGCGCCGGAAATACAACGAGGCCGTGCAGCGCTACAACACGGATATCGAGCTGTTCCCGAACAACATCGCGGCTTCGCTCTTCGGGTTCTCGAAGAACAGTGCGTACTTTACCACCGAGCCGGGCGCGCGCGAAGCTCCGAAAGTGAAGTTTTAGGGTTACATGCGTCTAGGACAGATTCGCTTCGAGAACAAACTGACGGCCGCGTTGTTCCAGAGTGGCGGGGCCCGGCCGGTGCCTGGCTACTCGATGGTCGAGCTGATCCGGAAGGCCGGGACGGAGGGGCTGGCGGTGGCCGCGCTGGCCGAGCAGATGGCCAGCCGTCACCCGGAGCCGTCCGCGCCGTACATCCCCATCTGTCCGGTCGAGGTGTGGGGCTGTGGGCGGGCGCGCGAACAGGACCGCCCGCAGATCTTCTTCAAGGGGACGGCGCGGGTCTGCGCCGGTCCGGCCCAGCCGATCGGGATTCGCTTCGATTCGAAATTCACGGCGCCCGAGCCCGGGTTGGCGGTGCTGCTCGGACCGAACGGAAGCGTGCTCGGCTACACGCTAGGGAACGATGTCACGGCCCGGGACATCGAGGGCGCGCAGGGGAAGACCTTCACCGGCTCGTGCGCGCTGGGCCCAGTGATCGTCAGCGCCGACGAAATCCCGCACCTCGGCCGGCTCGAGATGACGTGCGCCATCCGCCGCGGCGGCGAGGAGCGCTTCTCGGGCGCCGCGCCTTTGGGCGCGATCGAGCAGCGGCTGCCGGGCATTATCGAGCACCTGCTGCGGGCGAACAAGGTGCCGGCGGGTTCCGTTCTGCTCGTCGGGACGGGCATCCGGGCCCCGGAAGAGGCCGCACTCGCCCCCGGCGACACCGTTCACATCCGCATTGCGGAGATCGGCGAGCTGGTGAACACGGCCGCGATCGTGCAGTAGACGGAGATGAAGCAGGCGAGCCTGCGCTTCTACGCCGAGCTGAACGATTTCTTGCCACCCGAGCGAAGGATGACGGACATCCCGTGCCCGTTCCACGTCAGCCCGGCGGTGCGCGATCTGATTGAATCGCTCGGCGTGCCGCACACGGAAGTCGATCTGATTCTGGCCAGCGGCGAATCGGTGGGGTTCGATTACGTGGTCCGCGACGGCGACCGCCTCAGCGTCTACCCGGTCTTCGAGTCGCTGGACATCGGGCCGCTGGCGCGGGTCAGGCCGCAGCCGCTCCGCCATCCGCGATTCGTCGCGGACGTGCACCTGGGGCGCCTCGCGGCCTATCTGCGGATGCTGGGGTTCGACACGCTGTACCGCAACGACGCGCCCGATGAGGAGCTGGCGCGGGCCACCAGCGAGCAGGAGCGGATCCTGTTGACGCGGGACCGGGGCCTGCTGAAGCGCGGCGCCGTCACTCGCGGCTACTGCGTCCGCGAGACCCGGCCACGGCCGCAGCTTGCCGAAGTCCTGGAGCGCTTCGAGTTGGCCCGCCTGGCGGCTCCCTTCACGCGCTGCCTGGCCTGCAACGCGCCGCTCGAGCGGGCGGCGAAAGAAGCCGTAGCGGATCGCCTGCCGGCCGGCGTCGGCCAGCGTCACGAAGAGTTTCTCGAGTGTCCCGCCTGCCGGCGGGTGTACTGGAAAGGGACGCACTACGAACGCATGAGCAGGCTGGTGGAGCGGATGCTGGGCTAGTCTTCGCCCCTGCCGGGCTCGTCTTCCAGGCCGTCCAGCAGTTCCGGCTCGCGGGCGAAGCGCTTCAACACGCTCAGCGAATTCGCGGAGCCGAATCCCGCCACGCGCAGGCGCCGGCAGGCGGAGGCCAGGTTCTTCGGCTCGGCCAGGAAGACATCGAGCGTCACGCTGCGATACTTCCGGCGCAGGAAGGCCTCGATCAGAGCCACCTCGTCCGCTTCGCTGTAGACCTTGGCGACGGCCTTTTCGGCCACCGAGGGCGCGACGCGCCGCTTGCGCAAGTCGCTGAGCGCACGGGCTTTTCCAAGCCCCTGGCTATCCAGGCGCCAGGAAGCCACGGCCTCGGCATAGCGTTTGTCGTCCAGGTAGCCGCAGTCTTTCAGCCGTGCCAGGACACCGGCGACGTCCCCGGCGCGCTCGGCGCGGCGTTCGAGCTTCTGGCGCAATTCGCCGGCGGAGTGTGCGCGCCCGCCCAAAGCGCGGAGGGCGTACTGCCACAGCGCCTCGGCGTCCAGCCGGCGTGGAGTTCGCTCGCTCATTTCCCACCCCGCAAGTTCGGCAGATTCACCTCTTATTCTCACACTCCGGTGGAATCTCTTTTCCGATACTATGCTAGTATGCAGGTGAGCAGCACAGCCATCAAGGAGGGAGCATAAATGGCGGAAGAAGGCAGCAAGCTTTCCTATTTTGCGTTTGGATTGGGCCTCGGCCTGGCAGTCGGAGTGCTATTCGCTCCCAAGACCGGGGAGGAGACCAGGGAGTATATCCGCGCCAAGGCGGACGAAGGAAGAGAGTACCTGCGGCGGCGTGGCGAAGACTTGCGCGACCAGGCCGAGGACGCGATCGATCGCGGCCGGACGGCCGTGAACCGGCAGCGGGAGAACCTGGCGGCGGCGGTCGAGGCCGGTAAACAGGCCTACCGCGAAGCGGACCGCGGCCGGGGCGTGGAGGGCGATCAGACCTAGTTCATGGACTCCCAAACCGCACTCTACTGGATGATCGGCTTTGCCTCGACGGCGGCTGCCTGCCTGGTCATCCAGGTGATCCTGCTGGCCTTCATGGCGCGTGCCTCCTGGGCGATGAAGAAGCAGACCCAGGACCTGGTGGCCAAGGTGGAACCGCTGGTCGCCAAGATCGAACCGATCCTCGACACGAGCCAGGAAGTGCTCCAGGACGTCCGCCAGTACGCTGCTGAGATCTCCAGTAGAGCCAACGATTTACTCGATCTGAGCCGAACGCAGTTGGTACGCGTGGATGACCTTCTGGGCGAGGCTGCCTCGCGCACCCGGGCTCAGATGGACCGCATCGAAATGGTCATGGATGACACGGTCAACCGCTTCCAGGAAACGACCACTCTGTTGCAGAACAGCATTGTGCGCCCGCTGAAGCAGATCAATGCGGTCAGCGCCGGCATCCGGGCGGCAGTTTCGTATCTGGCCGGGAGCCGCCGCTCCACCGTCGAACGCGCCACGCACGACGAGGAGATGTTCATATAGCCGTGACGCGGGCTGCTGCCAGCCCTCGGAACCCTGCCGCCGGGTCGGTCTTGAGCCTTCCATGATCGATATCCACAGTCACGTCCTGGCTGGCCTGGACGACGGCGCCAGGTCCTTCGAGGAGAGCGTGGCGATGATTCGCCTCGCGGCCGAGACGGGCACCACCGATCTGGTCGCAAGCCCGCACGCGAACATGGATTTCCGATTCGATCCCGAGCGGGTCGAGGAGCGGCTCTCCGAACTCCGCCAAGTCAGCGGCGCCCCGCGCCTTCATTGCGGCTGCGATTTTCACCTGTATTTCGACAACATCCACGATGCGCTGGCGCATCCGTCCAAATACACCATCAACCACAAGCGCTACCTGCTGGTGGAGTTCCCCGACCTGTTGATCGCCAAGAGCACGCCGGAGGTCTTCGCGCAATTGCTCAATAGCGGGATGACGCCGGTGATCACGCACCCAGAGCGGAACTTCCTGTTGCACAAGCGCATGGAGGAGATGGAGAGCTGGATCGAGAGCGGCTGTCTGGTGCAGGTGACGGCGCAGTCCCTGCTGGGGCGGTTTGGCGCGGATGCGCGCAACGTGGCGCGCCAGCTCATGAAACGGGGCCTGGTCCACTTCATCGCCAGCGACGCCCACGACGCCGAGGATCGGACCCCGCGCCTGGACCTGGCCTACAAACACGTGGCCGGCCGGTATGGCCGTGAGCGCGCCGAGCTGCTGTTCGTCACCAATCCCCTGGCAGTCATCGAGGGAGAGCCGCTGCCGGAGCAGCCTGCTCCCGAGGCCGACACCGGGCGGAAGTGGTTCAAATTCTGGGGCTAGCGGGCCGGCCGCCCGCTAAGGCTCGCGTCGCACTCCCTAAAGCTTATTGGGCTCCCCAACGATACTTAGCGAGGGTGTCGGATCAGGACCAACTGCGGGAGCGGCTGAGTGACTTGGCCCCGCGTTTCTCCGTGGATCCGGAGCCGGTCCGCAAGAAGCTGGCCGAGTTGCTGGTTGGCGACCCGCCGGGCTTCCGCGGGGCCGCTCTGGAGGTCCTGCCGGGCCTGGGAGATTCCTCTTCGCGCAAATGCCTGCTGGAACTCATGTTGAAAGGGGGGCTGCTGCCCGTTTGCGACCCGGCGCTCGTCGGGCTCGAGGAAGAGCTGGCGCTCACGCGCGATCTGATCGAGCTCGATCCTCAATTGGACATGAAGCTCGCGCGGCGGTTATCCGGCGCCTCGAGCGAAGGGATGCCCGAGGAGGTCGTTCAACGGGTGTTGGTCCTGCTGAACTCCATTCCGGAAAATGCTCGCGTTCTTCCGATCGTCATCAAGCTGCTGCGTCATCCGAGCCCGAGCGTGCGCTCCAAAGCCGCGCTGGTGATCGGGCGCCTGAGCAAGACGCCGCAGGTCATGCAGGAGTTCCTGTCGGAGCCCGATCCACGCGTCCGGGCGAATGCGATAGAGGCGCTGTGGGGTATGGACTCAGCCCGGGCGCGCGCGGTGCTGCGGGAAGCCGCGGACGACCCCAACAACCGCGTCGCCGGCAACGCGTTGCTGGGACTCTACCGCGTGGGTGCGACCTGCGCGATTTCCCGGATCCTGCAGATGGCGGCGCATCCAAAGGCGGAGTTCCGAACCACGGCAGCCTGGGTGATGGAACAGACCGGGAGCCCGCGCTTCCTGCCGGCGCTGGCGCAGATGGTCCGCGAGACCAATCCGAACGCCCGCGCCTGGGTCTTCCGGGCCATCACGAAGCTGAAGCGCATCGCTTCGAGAGCGGCGGGTTTGGCCCCGCTTCGCGTGCACCTGACCCGCGGTCCCTTTCCCCCCGGAAGGTCGCGGACGGTCTTGGCCGCGATCGCCGCGGAGGATGGTCGGGAAATCCCGAGGTTGCCGGCCACGTCGATCCTCTTGTGGGAAGACTCGCGCATGGTCGCCGACTATTCCGTGCGCCCGTTGGCCCGGCCCGAATCTTTGGGGCTGGGGCTGGTGCTTCCTCTGGGCGAGACGGGGGACGGGACGCTGGCGTCCCTCACCCCGTTGAAGCGCAATGAAGACCGCTGGCAGGAATGCCGATACATGGACGCGAGCATGCCGGGTGCGCTGGAGCAGGCTTTCGCCTTTCTGGAAACGGTTTCGGTGGGCCGCCATATGATCTTCGTCGCGCCGCCGTCTCGGGGCGGTCCGCCGGAGGCGGCGCAGTGGGAGCCTGTCCTGGAGCGAGCACGGGCGACGGCGGTCTCGGTTCAGGCCGTTTCGGACAGCTCCGAGAATCCCGGCAAGGTCACGAAGGCCTGCGAGCGGGCGTACCTGATGCTGCTGTGCGGATTCGAAATCGCTTCCCAGGGGAGCGGAGAGGCAAGCTCGAGGTGTACACCGGACGGGGTTACGGCGTGGATGTCCTGAAACCGGGCGCGTGAGGGCGGCGTAGACTGTATTGGTGACCCGATTTGCGGCACTTTTCACTCTCATTCTTCCGTCTCTGGCGGTGAGCTCCGGGATACCGGCTCGGGAGTTGGCGCGCCAGGCGCTTGATGCCGGCCTCGACTCGCGTGAGTGCTATCACGTCCGCGATCTTCAATTCGGCCGCGAAGACGCCCGGTTCTTTCTCACCGAGGGATACGTGATGTTCGGCAAAGAGGTCGGCGGCCGCCGCCTGTCGGCCGTGTTCAGCGGCGATGTCGAGGGCGGCGACGCCGAGATTCTCCTTCTGCCGCCCAACCGCTCCGAGAGGCTCTCGCTGGCGTCGTTCGCGGGCGCGCCCAATCTGGACGAGCATTTCCAGTCGGCCGTCTTCATTTTCAGCGACGACACGTATCCGGAACTCATGAAGCTCATCGGCCGGGGCGCGGAGCCGCGCCGGGAAGCGGAACACGGAGCCGGGATGGTTGCGGACTGGCAGCCCGTAGTTCGTAACCTCAGCCAGAGCTTCCAGGTCCGGCTGGTGAAGGATCTGCTCGGCGGTCCGAGCGGCGCCAACGGTTTCTTCTATGGTGTGCTGGCCGGCCAGCGGCTGGGCAACTTCGACTTTCTATACGATCCGCGCGCGGCCGAGCAGATTCATCTGGGCCAGGTGGTGGTCCGTTACAACCACGCCTATTTCGACCTTTGGAGCCGGTTTCAAGCGCGTTCCTTCCGGAACGGCAGCCGGGTCGCGGCACCGGACGACGTCGCGGTGAGCAAGTACCGGGTCGATGCGACCGTGGCGCCCGACCTGACGCTCGAGGCGACGACGCTGGCCACCGTGGTTCCAGGCCCGGGCGGCCGCGACGCGCTCGAGTTCGATATCTCTCCCCAGATGAGGGTTCACGAGGCGCGCGTCGGCGGCGAACCGGCGGAGGTTTTCCAGCCGGATTCGTTGCGGGCGGCCTTGATCCGCGGGGAGGTGAACCAAACGTTCCTGGTGATTCCCGGCAAGCCTCTCGAGGCGGGCCGCGAGTACGAGGTAGAGTTCAAGCACTCGGGGATGGTGGTCTCCGACGCCGGGAACGGCGTGTATTTCGTCGGCGCGCGCGGTTCCTGGTATCCCAACCGCTTTCCGGGCTTCGCGCGCTACGACCTGAGCTTCCGATATCCGCTGGACCTGGACCTGGTAGCAGCGGGCCGGCCGCTTCAGGAGACGGTGGAGGGAGATCGGCGCGTGGCCCGCTTTCGGATCGACACGCCGGTGCGGATGGCAGGCTTCAATCTGGGCCGTTACGAGCACCGCAGCGTCACGCGCGGGGGCTATACGGTGGATGTATACGCGAACCGGGGGGTCGAGGCGGCGCTCGAGGCCCAGCAAAGGCGCCTCATCTTCGTGCCGCCGCCGCAGATCGGGCCACCCGGAGACCGCCGCTGGACCGTGGATCTGGCGCCGTTTCCGGCCCAGGACCAGCGCAAGCTGAAGCCGTCCGAGCACCTGGAGCAACTGGCGTCCGAGATCGCGGGCGGCCTCGAATTCATGGCCTCGCACTTCGGGCCGCCCGTGCTAAAGACGCTGACCGTCTCGCCGATTCCGGGCACTTTCGGCCAGGGATTCCCCGGGCTGATCTACCTTTCGACCCTGGCCTACCTGGACCCGCGGTTCCGGCCGGCGAGTGCGCAGACCGAAGTACAGCAACTGTTCTACTCCGACATCCTGTCTGCGCACGAGACCGCCCATCAATGGTGGGGCAACGTGGTGGCCGCGAACAGCGACGAAGACGCATGGCTTATGGAGGCGCTGGCGAACTACTCGGCGCTGCTTTACCTCGAACGGCGCCGGGACAGCCACGCGGTCGACGACGTGCTGGCCGAGTATCGCGCGGACCTGCTTGCGAAGGGCGAAGGCGGCCGTACCATCGATTCGGCCGGCCCCATCGTCTGGGGCGAGCGCCTGGTCTCGTCGCACATGCCCAACGCGTGGCGCGCGATCACGTACGAGAAGGGTTCGTGGATCATGCACATGCTGCGGCGGCGCATCGGCGACGAGCAGTTCCTGGCCATGCTCGGGGACCTCAGGAGCCGCTACGAGTTCCGCACGGTGACTACGGAGCAGTTCCGCGAGCTGGCGGCCGCGGCGCTGCCGCCCGGCTCGCCCGATCCGAAGCTAGAGGCTTTCTTCGATCAATGGGTTTACTCGACGGGGATTCCCTCCATCCGGATGACCCACTCGGTGCAGGGAAAGGCGCCGCAGATCCGCGTTACCGGGACGGTGATCCAGAGCGAAGCGCCGGAAGATTTCAGCGTGCTGGTTCCGGTCGAGATCCAATTCCCGAAAGGGAAGCCGGTGGTGCACTGGGTGAGGACGGTCAACGGTTCGGCGCCGTTCTCGGTCACGGTGCGGCAGGCGCCCTCGAAGGTGATCCTGGACCCGGACAATAGCGTTCTGCGAAAGTAGGACAAGCTTCAGCTTGTCCAGCTCGGAGATCGTCATGTCCAGTGCGATGCGGATCGTGGTGCTTGTCGGCTTACCGGGCTCCGGCAAGTCAACCTATATCGAGAAGATGGGCGTGCCGGCCCTCTCCTCGGATGCGATCCGCGGTCTGCTGGCCGACGACCCCACGGATCAGACCATTCACGCCCGGGTCTTTGCGACCTTGCGGCACGTGCTGCGCCAGCGGCTGGCGCTCGGACGCCCCGTAACGTATATCGACGCGACGAACCTGACGCCGCGCGAGCGCCGCGCGTATGTGCGCATGGGGGAACTCTACGGCGCTTCGGTCGAGGCCGTATTCTTCGACGTGCCGCTGGCGGTGTGCCTGGAGCGCAACCGCGGCCGCCCGCGCGTGGTGCCCGACGAAGCCGTCGAGCGCATGGCGGCCAAGCTGCGTCCGCCTACGGCGGGAGAGGGATTCGCGAGGGTTACGGTTGTGGGGGAGTAAGTGGAATGGATCTCCTACCCCTCTCCGCCGTGTTGCCTCAGGAGTTCTGCAACGTCCGCAAAGTCGGCACGAACGGCAGCGCTCAACGCCGTGCTGCCAAGGCGACTCCTTGCGTTCACATCAGCACCCTTAGCTATGAGTAGCTTGACTACTTCCACTTTGCCTTGTAACGCAGCTCCGATGAGCGGTGTTACGCGATTCTCGTCGCTTGCGTCCACGTCCGCGCCGCGGTCCAGTAAGATCTTGACCACTTCCAGGTGGCCCCACAGCGCAGCACACCTCAACGCGGTCATGCCGTGCTTGTCCGCTGCATTTACGTCCGCGCCGTCATCCAATCTCTGTTTGACTTCAGCGACCTGTCCCTCGTTCGCCGCGTGGATTAGGGCTCCGTTCTTCTTGGAAAGGCGAGCCCGACCCGAGTTCAGCTTCACGGCAGGTGGCGTTGTCCCAGATTCCCACTCCTGGTTCAGTCTTGGGTTATTCTCTAACGTCGGAGCCCGTTGACCGAATACGTCGAGGCGATCCGACTGGCCCACCGTGAATGTATCTCCAGTCCTCCATATCAACAGGTGTTTCCGATAGGACTTACCTGCATTCTGATGCGAGGACATCACGTGCCAGCATCTATAGTACATAGAGTAGTTGGCGAAGAATCGCCAAAACCCAGAATCACTGCGCATGCGGTGCAGGGCATCCCGAACGAATGTCATTGCAGCGTCTTTGGTCTTGCATGAGGTCGCGGCAAGGCCATCCGTCTCTTCCGTGTACGCCTCTAAGGTATCTGCGTCGACCTCAGGCGTATTCGCTTGCAGTTCTCCGTCACAAACTGCAGCAGACGATTTTCACTTTCTTCGCCGTCCAAGCTGGGCGGGAGTGAGCGTGCTAAGGAATTCCGCCGAACGTTACCAGTTGTCTTGGCTTTATCCGGTCCGTTATCGAATAAACTTCGCAACCAGTTCATAGTGTGCCCTCCCCATTGTTCGCTGGGCCCATGCGCGTTCCTCCCGGCGATTCAGTCAGGACCTGGTTCTCCGTTATAGCAGAGATCCGGAAGGTGTGCGGCCACCTGCCTTCGTCGCGAAGGCCCAGGCGGCGGTAAGGAGCGCCAGCAGGCCGGTCCAGAGAGAGGCCGGCAAAGGCGTTGGCCCCAGCAGGAATCCGGACAGGACGCCGAGCCGCAGCCGCGCGCGGTTCTGGCCCGACCCCAGGCCGCCGCAAAAAGCCCCAGCAACGGGCCGACTCTGCGCAAACCCCAGCATGGGGCCGCGCCGCGGAGCGAGGCCGGCCACTTTCACCGGGAAAATGCGCCCGTCCAGGACCGCATGTCAGCCCGCGGTGTAAAGCCCCATGCGGCGCTTCACGGTCTCGACGGTGGCGTTGGCAATGGGCGCGACGCGCTCGGCGCCCTCGCGCAGGATGCGATCCACGTAGCCGGGCTCGGAGACGATCTCCTGGTAGCGCTTCTGCAGCGGCTCGATCTGGCTCACCGTCATCTCGGCGACCTGCTTCTTCAGGTCGCCGTAGCGCATCCCGGAGAAGTGCGCGCGGACCTGCTCGTCGCTCCAGCCGCTGAAGGCCTGGTAGATGTTGACCAGGTTCTCGACACCGGGGCTGAGGACGTTGAAATCGACCGCCGGCGCCGAGTCGGTGGTCGCCCGCATGATCTTCTTGCGGATCGTCGCCGGCGGGTCGAGCAGCGCCACGGCGTGACCCGAGCCGGTAGCCGACTTGCTCATTTTCTTGGTGGGGTCGTCCAGGCCCATCACCTTCGCGCCGAAGGTGGGGAGCGAGGTCGCGGGAACGACGAACGTGTCGCCGTAAAGCGAGTTGAAGCGTTGCGCGACGTCGCGGGTCAGCTCGAGGTGCTGCGACTGGTCCTCGCCCACCGGCACGATCGCGGCCTGGTAGAGAAGGATGTCGGCCGCCATCAGCACCGGGTATTGCAGCAGCCCGTCGCCGACCGTCTCCTGATCGGCCGCTTTGGCTTTGTACTGCGTCATGCGCTGGAGCCAGCCGACCGGTGTGACGCAGGTCAGCATCCAGGCCAGCTCGGCGTGCGCGGGCACCGCGGACTGCACCATGATGGTGCTTTGCTTCGGGTCGATGCCGGCGGCTAGGTAGAGCGCGGCCAGCTCGACGATTTTCGAGCGCAGCTCGGCGGGGTCCTGGTAGAGGGTCACCGCGTGTAGATCGACGATGCAGAAGATGGCTTCGTAGTCCGGCTGTATGCGGACCCAGTTCTTCAGCGCGCCCAGGTAATTGCCGATGTGCAGATTACCGGACGGCTGCATTCCGGAGAAGACTCGTGGTTTCATGCTAGGGTTGAATCTCTAATCCTACGTTATGAGAGACATGGAAACAAACCCGATCGAGGCGACCGT
>Ga0181532_10000202_pt1 | contig 61460 bp, 39 predicted proteins | sample PEATcosm2014_Bin_33_FD_119768 | JGI IMG/M metagenome (GOLD analysis project Ga0181532, IMG submission 119768) | Peatland microbial communities from MTU Mesocosm Facility, Houghton, MI, USA - PEATcosm2014_Bin11_30_metaG | ecosystem: Environmental > Terrestrial > Soil > Wetlands > Peat | place... | reverse complement strand
TGGTGCGGTTGAAGGAGCTCGAAGCGCTGGAGAAGATCGCCGACAAGGTCAAGAAGATCACCGTAGTCGGCGGTCTGAACGCGTTGCTCGAGAAGACCGTCACTCTGCGTGCGGACTGACGGTTGGGGCGTGGCGCAAGCTTTAGCTTGCGGCGGCGAACTTCAGTTCGCCGTCCGCCCCTCGCACGCGTTCGTGGCGCCTATCGGAGCCCTTGAGTTTCTACATTTCCCTGAAGATAAAGAGTGTGTTGGTGAGTAAGGTGGGGCAGGCGCTTTCGCCTGCCAACCGCGAACTGAAGTTCGTCCCTTGAGTCTCTACATTTCCCTCAAGAGAAAGAGTGCACTGGTGGCACTGTTGAACAGTCAGGTGGGACAGGCGCTTGGCTCCTATCGGAGCCGCGCGCGTCAGCAAGCGGTCTTCTGACTCCCCCCTCACGCTCATCGGATGCGCATCAGACCGGCGATGCTTGCGTGACCCATCTTGGTGGCCCAAGCCAGCGGGGTGGCCCACGGTTCAGATCCCGGCTCATCGACCGGCGCGCCCCGCGCGATCAGCAACTCCATCAGTCCCTGGCGTCCCCACCGGCAAGCCCAGCCGAGCGGTGTGGATTTGAGTAGATCGTCCCGCAAGTCGAGCCGTGCGCCCCGATCGAGCAACATCGCGGCGAAGCGCACGCGCTGGGCCTCGCTGGGGTTGGCGCGCGCGGCTGCATAGTGCAGCGCCGTCTCTCCCCGCCGCGACACGTTCACGTCGATCCCGTGGCGCAACAGCGCCGTCATGCAAGCGAAATAAGGTTCGCTATCCGGACGATCGCCCACACTGCGAATCGGCTGGATCAGGATCCAGTGCCATCGCGGATCGTTCGCGTCCCAGATCAGCCGCGGCAGCGCCAATTCGACGATGGCCGGACATCCGTTACAGGCCGCCGACCAGGTCAGCTCGCGCGCCAACTCCTCGCTGGCATCCGCGTCGAGCATTCGCCTGGCTTCGTCGACGTCGCCCACCAACGTGATCGTCCATGGCTGCGGCTTGGCGCCGCGGTCGAGCAACAGCCGCTTCATAGCCTCGTTTTTCTGCCGATATGCGTGGTCGATCGGCCAGCCGGAGGCATACACATTGGCATTGGGGTCGGCGCCGCCGTCGAGCAACAACTCGGCGATGTCGCGCCGCCCGGCCCGTGACGCATACCACAGCGGCATGCCCCAACTTGCGGTGGGCTCCTCCAGCTCCTGCAGCATGGTCCGCTCGTCGACGTCGGCGCCCAGGTCGAGCAGCAGCCGGACGATTTCGATGTGCCCGTGCTTTACCGCAAGTGTGAGCAGCCCGCCCCTGCCCCAGTGGATCTCCCGCAACACGCCGGGATTTTCGCCCACCAGTTCGCGAACGCGCTGCGCATCGGCCAGCGCCACGGCGGCCCGAATCGTGAGGTCGGCGCCGTGGTACACGAGCCGCCGGGCGACGGCGGAAAAACGCTTCGCTCCATCGCTGCGTGGATCGGCGGCCAGCGCGGCGCGGTCGAGCGGGGTGAAACCGCTGAGATCCTGCTTACGCGGGTTGGCGCGCCGGCTCAACAGCCACGCCACCATCTCGTCGTTCGTTTCTTGCGCGGCGATATGCAGCGGCGACGCGCCGTCACGGTCGCAAGCGCGGATCAGAGATTCGTCCGCCTCGAGCAAACGTATAGCTGTGCCGTTATCTCCCTCGCGGATGGCGTGATTGATTTGCTCTTGAACCGGCGAGACCGTAACGTTTGGACAGCTCATCGCTTCACGCCGGCGCTGCTCCTCTTCCTCAATGACGGCGACAATATCCTGGTAGTCGCGGTCCCTGGCCAGCGCGTAGGCGGTGGTCGCATCGCGGTGCGGGAAGATCCCCTTGCGGGCGTCGGCGCCGGCTTGCATCAACAACCGCACCATCGGCGCATCGCGGCGCAACACCGCGTAATGCAGGGCGCGGTGCTCGTCGTCGCCGGCCATTTCCATGCCGGCCAGTTCAGGTCGGGCATTGAGCAGGGTGCGCGCCTGCGCGACATCGCCGGCGTTGACCGCCTCCGCCAGCCGAGCCATATTTGCTCCGTCCACGAACGCCTTGAGTTTCGGCCAGCTTTCGTAGCCGTAGGCGCGCGCCAGCACACGCTGCGCATCGCTTAGGGTGAACGCCGCCGCGTCGGGATGCCGCTCGAACTGCTGCACCTCCGCGACGGCCGCGGGGTCGCCCGCACGATATAGCTCCAGCAGATCTTTGGCTTGCTTTCGCAATTGCTCCAGGCTGGGTTGAGGCGGCAGCCGGCGCGTGGGGCGTGAAACGTGGTCGTGTTGGGACATGACGATCTCCTTTCGAGTCGTTGCCCGGTGTCGGCGTGACGGGCGGAAAGAAGATTCGTCGTGAAATGGTCGAAACAACGAAGATCGGTGGGCTCAGCCCTTCCCGCGGACACGGCGGCGCCCGGCGCGCACAGCCAAATCATAGCACGCCAGGAGCGTATGGATAGACATGCCGTCAAGCGAAGGTTACGTCACCACCGAAGACGGAGTTCGCCTGTTCAGCGACTCAGGCGCCAGGTGTGGCCAGCGCGATCCCGCTGATAAAGTCGCAGGCGAATCCGAACAGTATCCGGCTGTTGCTCAATGAATTGGAATTCAGATACACGTTCTTGATCACGTCACCGTCGAAGGCGTCTCCGGTGCCTACCACGCGTGTGAAAGCTCCGTTCTGATAGACAAAGATGCCGTTATCCCCGGTGCCTACCGGCGTGGCCTCGAAGACCAGGGTGTCGAATTGCGCCGACATCGCGGTGATCACGTAGGGAGGCGCGGGGAATCCGGGGAGCTGCGTGGTCAGCCGTAGGATCGGCCGCGGCTGGCCCGTGCCGCCCGCAGCGGCGCTGATGCTCTCCGCGAAAATCGCCGTGGGCTGTGGAGCAGGCTCCGAGGAGGCGGCGGTGAAGTAGATCTCCTTTTGATTGATTGCCAGCAGCGAGGAGTTCGATTCCAGCCGCACATTATTCGGAACGCCGGTAAGAACGGTCTGGTCGGTCACCAGCGGCGGGTACGCGTAGTATCCGTTCGGAGTGCAAGTCGGAGTGGTTACGGGAATGCCCGTCAGTCCGGTCAGAAAGAGTCCGACGGGTGACGGTCCAGGGAAGCCCGAGGATCCCAGAAAGATGATATTGCTGCCGGTCACCCTGGGCTGCAGAAACGAGTCCAGCGCGGTGTTGCAGTTCGAATTCGGGTACTCGACGGGCACGTTGGGACCGGCCAACTCCGCAAGCGCCGAACCGTCGATGTTCGCCACGAAAGCCGCGTTTCCGCCGCCGGGCGAGAATCCGCTGTAGGGCGCGAATACCATGTGCTGGTCATCCGCGTGAACAACGCCATTAGGAGCCGAACTGAAGTTCATGCTCCCCATCTGGTTCACCCCCGGCAAAACGGTGAACTGATTGGCAACCACCCTGGGCTTCTGACCGGCCGCGGCGGCGACCGAATAGACGCCCCAGCACGACCCAGGTGTGCCGGCGCATCCCAGCAAGGCCACCCGCTTCCCCTTCAGGACGCTGTAATCTCCAAAGACCTCGTCCTGGTTCGGCGGCAGGCAGGTGCTGAAAGCGAAGGCCTCCCCCTGAGTTTGCGGCGCCGCGCTGCCCAGGGCCACCAGTTGCGTGATTTGCCCGGAGCTAACGTTGATCATCCAGATCCCGTTGTAGGCGTCGCAGCTTGGCGCGTTTTGGGTCAGCGAGATGAGGTTTTCGTCTATAGAGAACCCGGCCTCTTCGTTGAAATGGAACAGATCGCTGCCGCCCGGCACCTGTACCGAATCGTTCAGCAGGACCGGGCTCAGCGTGTATGACTGCCCATGGGCGGGCGGCGCGCTAACGAACACGGCCAGCGCCGGCAATATCAAATAACAATAACTTGATCTCATCACTTCCGCCCTCCAGCGTTCCAGCGAGTATACCATCGATCCCCGCGGCGGAGCCTGTTACGTTTTGAGAGTCGCTTCTATGACCCCGTTGCGGCTCGCGGCGCACGCTCATCTTCTACGACCTGCGCAATTGCGGCCATTCCGATACCGCCGGCGGTGGCGCAAAGCTGGCAAGGGCATCCGTCACGACGTAGACGATTTGGATGCAGTTCGCCGGCATCTCGGAGTCGGTCGGGTTGACGCGATCCGATACTTTACTCGGCGGCGCATGGCCGGAGGAGGCTGAAAAGCTGACGTCGCGCGCCTAGTGCGGTTGGTCCAACGCAGCCAGGATGGCGCGCATGGCCTTCTCAAGGGGAGGGAGATCTCGCGTAACGACGAGCTAGACCGTCTCAAAGTCACTTCAAAGTAGTCGTGCACCAGTACGTTTCGCATCCCGGCTATCGATGGCCAGTCGATCTCGGGGTGCCGTTGTTTGCTCGGCTCGCCCATCCGCTGCGTCGACTCGCAGAGTACCTGGAGGTTGCGGACGGATCGCGTCCTGAAGTGTTCGCGAAGCAAAGACAGCATCCCGGCCGGGTGCGGAATCCTCGGCGATTCTGCGAATACACTCAATTACAAGTTCGACATACGCGCGCTGCGATTTCACAACGGCACGGCTTCCCGCAGAACCGCGTCACGGATCAGAGGACTCAATGAGCGTCGAATCACTACCTGTACACGCTGGCCCAGGAGCCGATCAAGGTCGGCAACCAGGCTCCAGGGAAACCACGCCGTGGTATCGCCAGTCACGTCGACAAGAAGGTCGACATCGCTTTCCGCGGTGTCGTCCCCGCGAGCTATCGAGCCGAAGAGCAGGACATTGCCCGCGCCGTGGAGGGCGGCCACCCGCAAGATTTCGTCGCGTTGTTCTCTGATGCGCTGACTAGCGCCCATTTATCCATTCTCGTACCGTCAGTCGGCGATCTGGGGAAGCATTGTGCCAAGGGCTCTCGCGGCGCCTGCAAGCGCGTCACCCAATTCAGCCATCTTGGTTCCACCAAATAATAGTTCGGTCCTGCCGCCCGTACCTGGAGTACTAAACCTGCCCGTACTCAAAAGAATTCGGTCTCCCTGCCCCCCAATTCGAAACGGACGTACAATAAGTAGCACTAACTATAGAAAGGTCGATGGGCGTGCCATCCGTACCGCAGCAATCGCGCTACGTCATAAAGGAAGTCCTGGGCAAGGGCGGAATGGGCGTGGTGTATCGCGCCTATGATAATGAAACCAAACGCGATGTCACGCTGAAGACGTTGATCGACGTCCACGATCCCGCAATCCTCGCGCTGTTCCGCAAGGAATGCCAGGTCCTGTCTTCCATGAACCACCCCAATATCGTGGATGTCTACGACATCGGCGAATTGGAGGACGAGGAGGGCAAGAAACCGTATTTCGTGATGCCGCTCCTTCCCGGAGCGACACTCAATAAGCTGATCGCCTCCGCCAGTTACCGGCTGAGCGTCGAGCGTGTGGTCGATATCGTGACCCAGGCGTGCCGCGGTCTGCAAGCCGCCCACGAACGCGGGCTGGTCCACCGCGACATCAAGCCTAGCAATATCTTCGTCCTCGAAGACGACTCCGTCAAGATCATCGACTTCGGCGTCGCGCACCTGGTGGAGACCCGCACCAATACCACCCTCAAGGGCACTCTGCACTACATGGCGCCCGAGCAGATCCAGATGCAGAAGCCCACGCCGCTATCGGACCTGTTCTCGGTCGCCGTGGTATGCTACGAAGCCCTGGCGCGCCGCCGGCCCTTCGAAGGCACTACCGTCGACGAAACCGTGCACGCCATCCTGCACAACATTCCGCCGCCGGTCTCCGATTTCAATCCCGCCGCCAACCGGGTGGTCAGCCAGGTCATCCACAAGGCCATGGCTAAGCAGCCGTTTCACCGTTTTTCCAGCGTGCGGGAGTTCGCCGACGACCTGCAAAAGGCGCTCCGCGGGGAACCCATCGAAGTCTTCGACGAGTCGCGCATCGCTGCCCGCATCCAGCGCGCCCAAAGAGCTTTCACCAACGGCGAATACGATTTCGCCAGCGAAGTCCTCAGTGGCCTGGAGGCCGAAGGTTACCTGCATCCGGACATGGAGCCGCTGCGGCGCCAGATCAACCAGTCGGTCCGCTCCAAAACCATTCTCCAGTTGCTCGAAAACGCCCGCCGGTGCTTCGAGGAAGAGGAATACCAACTCGCCCTCCAGAAGCTGCAGGAAGTCTTCCAGATCGAACCCAACCACTCTGACGCCTTGGCGCTCAAGGCGGATATCGAAAACAAGCGGAGCACGGAGCAGATTACCCAGTGGGTCAAATTGGCGCAGCAGCACCTCCAGAACCACTCTTACAGCCACGCCCGGCAGGCCCTGGAAAAGGCTCTCACGGCGAAGCCCAGCGACACCCAGGCGCGCAAACTGCTGGCCGAAGTGAATCGCCAGGAACAGGAGTACGTGCGGCTGCACAAGGAGAAGGAGGAACTGTACTACGCAGCCGTGGAGGCGTGGCGCAAGGGCGAGGTCAGCTCCGCGCTCTCCGAACTGGAGCGCGTGCTGGATCTCGACCGCCGCGCGCCCGACACCTCCGCCCCGGATCGCGCCGTGTCCTATCAGAGCCTGTACAACCAGGTCCGCTCGGATCACGACACTATTAAGAACGCCTACGAAGACGCGCGCAAGCAGCTCAACGAGCGTAATTTCACGCCGGCACTGGCCCTTTGCGAAGAATACCTGGCCAAGTATCCGGGGCACGCCCTCTTCCAGGCCCTGAAAGTGGACGTCGAAGAATCGCAGCGGCAGGAGCTCTCGGCATATATCGCGCGCATCGACCGGGAGGTGGAGTCGGAGCCGGATCTCGACCGCCGCGTGAGCATCCTGCGCGAGGCGCTCGAGGTGCACCCCAAGGAAAATCATTTCGAGCGCTCCCTGCAGTTGACCACCGCCAAACGCGACCTGGTCAACGGCATCGTGGCCAAAGCCCGTAGCTACGAGGAACGCTCCTTATTCAACGACGCGCTGGGCCAGTGGGAGATGCTGCGGACCATTTACGCCCTCTACCCAGGCTTGACTTTCGAGATCGAGCGGGTGACCAGGCGCCGCGAGCAGCAGGCACGATCGGAAGCCAAGACCCGCTGGGTGGAGCAGATCGACCTCAACTTGAACCTGGGAGAATGGCGCCGCGCTTTGGACCTCAGCAGCACGGCCTTGGCCGAGTTTCGCGATGACGCGGAACTGAAAGCTCTCGATCAGCTTGCCCGCCAGGGCCTGGAACGGACCGATGAAGCCCAGCGCCTGCTGGAGCAGGGGCAGGACCTGTGTACCGGCGGCCGCACTGAAGATGGTCTGGCGACCCTGCGGCGAGCGCACGAACTGGACGAGCGTAACGGTACCATCCGCGCAGCCTTCATCGACGCGCTGTTGAAGCAGGCGCGCGCGGTCCTGGACAGCGACTGGCACGCGGCCGATAACCTGATCCGGCAAATCCTCGACCTGGAGCCTAACAATGCTCCCGCCAGGAGCCTGCGCACCTTGCTCGAAGACCGCCGGCGCACCGAGTTCGTCGACAGATTTGTGGGAATGGCCCGCCAGAAGCAAGCCGATGGCGACCTGGTGGGCGCCGTCGGCCAGTTGGAGGAAGGGCTCAAGACCTACCCCAACGAATCCCGGCTGCTCAAGGCCAAGAGTTCGCTCGAACGCAGCATGTCCGAGCAGCAGCGGGTGCAGGCCCGGCGTCGCGACCTCGAAGAAGTCCGCGGGCTGGAAGCACAGGCCGGTCAAGCGGCAGATCCAGCCGCGCTCCAGGCGCTGTTGGCACAAAGCGTGTTCATCGCCAAAAAATACGCCGGCGACCGCGACTTCGAATCCATCGTTGCCTTCCTCCAACAGCGCGTGGATACGGTTGGGACTCCGGCTCCCCCGCAAACTGGGGACGTCGCGCCGTCCTCCGCTTCACCCACATGGGCGGGCGCGGAAACCACTCTGCTGCAGGCCGAAACCCGTGTCGAACCGCTTACCAGGCCCGTACTGCCGGAGCTTGCCAAGGCGCCACTCGCGGTTCCGATGCCTTTGAGTGCGCCAGCACCGGCGCCGGCGATCGAACTAAAGCCGGCCCCGGCTCCGCTCGCTGTCACTCCGGCTCCAGCCGCGGCTGCCCAGTTTTCTGTCGCCCCCCCGGTTCCCGCCGCCGCTGCCGCGACCCCCGCCACCTCAACTCCGACTCCCGCCGCCCCACTTCTGGCTGCCGCCCAGGTTCCCGTCGCCGGCAAGGTTCCCGTCGCCGCAACCGCGACTCCCGCCGCCCCGGTTCCGCTTGCCGGCGCCAAGGTCCCCGCCGCCGCCACTCCAGTCAAGGCTCCGGCTGCCCAAGCCAAGCTTCCCGCCGCCGCCCCGGCCAAGGCTCTCCGGCCTCTCCTATCCCGGAAACACATTCTGATCGCGGCTGGCGCTGCACTGGCGGTGCTGATCGTAGTGTTCGCGTCCGTCAAGTTACTCCACCGGGCCCCTCCGCCTCCAAGCACTTATGCCGTCGATCTCAAGACGGATCCGCCCGGCGCCAACATCCTCATCGATGGTCAAGATCGCGGCGTCCATCCGTCGCTGGCCGCGGGCGACCACACGATCGCGGTCAGCCTGGAAGGATATCGCCCGGTCGAACAGAAGATCACCGTTGCGCCGCAATCCCATTGCTGCAATCCGATCGCGCTGCAGCCCCTGCTCGCCGTATTACACCTCTCGACCGATCTGGCCGAAGGGACCGTAAACCTTGACGGTCAGGACAAGCCGCCGGCCGAAGACGGTCAGCCTCTCGAACTTCCAGAACTACCGGCTGGCGACCACACCTTGACCCTCAACGCCAAGCAGGGTCAGGCGCAGATCGCCTTCAAATCCGTTCCTGGAAATGCGCCCGCCGTGAACCCGTTTACCCCGCCCAAAGACGTGAACATCTTCGTCCTCACCCTCCTCTCGGGCCATGGCCGCTTCTACGCTTCCAAGCCGGTCAAGATCAGTTGGGACGGCCAGAATTTTCAGGATGCCGGCGACGATGGGGCTCCCGTGCAGGGATTGAAGCCCGGCCCTGTCACCCTCACGATCGATCTGGGCGATAACAAACTGCGCAGCGAAAACGTGACCATAGGTCCGGGGCCGGCGCTCCATGCCTACGTGTATTCGGCGCTGGCGGCCGTTCAAGCAGGCGGCGTTTTCATTAAGGCCAACGAAGAGGACTTCAAAGCTACGATCGACGGCAAGAAAGTCGCTTACCGGAAGTACAAAGACGGCTTCATGATCTATAACGTCCCCACCGGCAAGCACACCGTTCAGATCGAAAAGCCCGGCTTCCGTCTGGACCCCGAAAACCAGACCGTGCAAGTGGCCGCCAACCAAATGGCACAAGTAGCCTTTAACCTGGTTGCCTTGCCCTTGCAACTGGTAATCCACGGAGCCGTGCGCGGAACTCAAGTGCTGGTGGGTGGGAAGCAGTTGGGAACGGTCGGCGCGGATGGCAGCCTGACCCTTACCGATGTTGTCGCCGGCAGCCAGACCGTCGAGCTGCGCAAGAAGGGATGGCGGTCGAAGTCAGTGACCGTCACGCTGCGTCCAGGTGCGGACAACGCCATCGAAGCGCCGGATTCCGTGTTGGAGCGCATCACCGGGACCATCACGTTCCTCCCCCAGGATCCCAAAACCGGCATGACGGCTAAGATCGACCCCTCCCAGGGAGTGATCGAATATGACGGCCCGCGGCAGCTTTCCGAGCTTCCGCCACAACTCTCCGTGCCGACCGGGACCTACAACATCACCTTCAGCGCCACGGGCTATCAGCCCGAAACCTATACCGTTCAGATTGCGGACCACAGCAACATGAAGGTGGATGTCACGCTGAAGAAGCGGAAGTAACCCAGTTCAGCTATCGGGGTCCTTCTCCTTGCGTCATTGAATAGAACGTTCGCCACAGCCGTTCAATTTCCTGTCCCGCATCGTGACTGCATCGCTCTTGATGCGATGATGATCTCATGCGGACAACGATCACCCTGGAGCCCGATGTCGAAGCTCTCATCCGCCGTGTCATGGCGGAACGCGGGCTGTCGTTAAGGAAGCTCTCAACTCAGCCGTTCGTGCGGGCCTTACCCAGGGCAAGCCGGGAAAGCGCCGCTTTGTGCAAAAGACGTTCCGGCTTGGATCCGAACAGAACTTCCGCTGGGATAAAGCTCTGGCGGCAGCCGACGCGATCGAGGATGAAGAATTCAGCCGGAAGCTCTCATTGCGAAAATGATCCTCGTTGACGTAAATCTGCTTATTTACGCCGTCAACGAAGACGCCCAGTCCATCGTAAGGCGAAGTCGTGGCTGGAAGGGGCGCTCTCCGGGACCGAAACCGTCGGCCTATCCTGGAGCGTGGTCCTGGCGTTTCTCCGGCTGACCACGCGCGCCGGGATCTTTTGAATGCCTCTCACCGTCGAATCCGCGTTCCACATCGTGGAAGCATGGTTAAGCCAGCCCGCCGTTGTTACCGTCGAACCCACCGCGCGGCATCTTCGCATTCTACGGGATCTGCTGCTGCCTCTTGGGGCAGGCGGAAATCTAACGTCCGACGCGCACCTTGCCGCCCTTGCCATCGAGCACGGAGCGGAACTCTATTCCTGCGACAGCGATTTCGCCCGCTTTCCGCGGCTCCGCTGGCGTAATCCGTTGGACTGACCTCCATGTCGGCCAGCGAGCCGCCGCCTGGTGTGGCCATCAGCCGCGCGTGGGCCGCGATCGCTTTATCGATTGTTGGATAGAAGATCACTGAGCCAGGCGACGGAGCAATTCCGGATGCTGCTCCATAAACTCGTCGACGGCCGCGAGAAACGGAGATGCTGGAACCGAGCCTTTTCGCTGTAGGAACTCAACGAACAGTCTGATGGGCGGATCGCTTCCGCAAGGTTCTCGACGTCCATGGTTGCCTTCTAACCGCAGTATATCCCGCCTGTCGGTCGATTCCTGGCATGGAGTTCACTTCAGCGGTCCCATCCCTTCAATCGAACTCCGTGGGCCATCCCGGATTGCGCAAGTGTTCGAAGAACCGGTGAATCTGCACCGGCGTGACCCGCGAGATCGATAACGTCGGCAACGAATCCTCCGCAAACCAATCCACGCCCTCCGTTTCGACGCTGAGAGCCGGAGCGCCGCCGATAATCTCGCACCGGAAGAACAGCTTATACGCATGGAACGGGATGGGCGTGTGGCCATGGCGATTGCGGTCGTACACCGCCAACAGTTTCACGGCGCGGGTCTCGAAGCCGGATTCCTCGCGCACTTCGCGCACCGTGGCGTCGGCCGGGGACTCGCCCACATCCGCCCAGCCGCCGGGCAGCGTCCAGCCTCCGTCTTCGCGCTCTTTCACTAGCAGAACCTTGTTTTCACGGAACACCACGCCCCGCACGTCCACCTTCGGCGTGGCGTAGCCAGCCTGGCTTGCGAACAAGTCGCGGATCGTCGCGACGTCGCCGTGCGAGCCCTCCGCCATCATCTCGGCCGCGATTTCCCGCACAGCCTCATAGCGCTCCACATCGTATTGATTGGGAGAGTAGGTGAGGCCGGTCTGGGCGATCGCCTGCAGGCGCTGGGCCCAGCTCAGCCATCGGGGATCCATCAGTATTCCTTCCAAAACAACTCCGCATCCGAGCGCCTCACATAGTTGGCGTCGATGGCGGCAGGGTCCGCGGCCCTTCCGGCGCGCCAGCGTTCGAACGCGATGATGCCCACGGCGGCGGCCAACGCGCGCGGGGCTGTCACGATCGGCGCTTCCTCAAAACGCGTACCCCGCAGCGCCGCCGCGAACGGACTAAAATCCGTCGATATAAACTCGACCTCACCAGCCGGCAGAGTTCGCAGCCAGGCCGTAAACGGCATCACGGTCTCCGGCAGAATCGCCTCGCCGCGCCCGTTATATACCGCGCCGTATACTTCGCCGCGCCGCGCGTCCAGCACCACCGCGCGCATCCCCGCCGTGCCGAATGTCGCCAGCGCTTCCAGGTTCGATACCGCCGCCACAGGCTTGCCGGTGGCCTCCGCGAGTCCCTTCACGCAAGCCAGGCCGATGCGTACTCCAGTGAACGACCCCGGACCCGACGCCGCCGCGAAGCAGTCCACATCCCGCACCTTGCGGCCCTGCCGTTCCAGCAATTGCGCGAGGCGCTCGAAAAGAATCTGGCCGAATCCTTCCGGAGAATGCAGCAGCACCTCCTCCATTACCTCTGTGCCTTGCAACAGAGCCAGGCTGCCGAATTCGTGCGTGGTGTCCACCGCCAGGATGAGTTCAGTCACTTGTCGATCTGGTAAGTCTTATCCACGCTATACACTTTGCCGTTGGCATTCATGCCGTAGAGCCGCAGGTCCATCACCGCGGGGTAGTTCAATGCGATATGCGGGGGAAATCTGAATGTGCCCTTCGCGCCGGTTCCCATCACGCGGTAGCCCTGGCCATCCACGGTAGCTTCGCCGGTCCACAGCCACATCATGCTGCGCGTAGCGCGTGTCTCGCGCTTGATCTTCGCCGCGAACGCCGGGGGCTTCCCCTCCGAAATCGTGGTGTCCTCGGGCTGTGCGATTTCGAAGGGCACCTTCTGCGTGCTCTGCTCGATCACCTGCATCGCGATGCGCCGCGACTCGAACTTGTAAGACTTCAGCATGCCCTCCTTGTGCCCTTCGCGCGAAACATGCAATACCCAATCGTGCGTCCGGTCGGGCGGCTCTCCGGTGAAGTGCTCGCCGTGGTAGCCCTTCTTCTCCTTAATTTCCTCGCCGTTGATGGGGTTGATCCACGAAACGTCGTAGCCGTGGCTTTCCACCTGCAGCTCCACCGGCCCCGGATTTTCCACGTAGACGATATACTCGACCTCTTCCAGCGCCAGCGCCCGGCCGCCGTCCACGTCGAAATACGGCTCCAGTTCCCAGTGGCGATTGCCCGCGAAAAAGTTGTACCAGGCCGTCATGGCTTTGGCGCCGGGTGAGTCCAGGTACTGCGCATCCACCGGGATCTTGCCCGCCCCCGCCGTGCCGCTGTTGAAGTAGGTCAAATAATCGCCATCCATCGCGGCGTTCCACAGGCGATGGCGGAAGGCGTCGCTATCCACATCGTCCGGCTGCGACTTGCCGGCGCCGCTGTCTTCGCCCGCGAATTTCAGATTCACAAACGGCGTGGCGAAGAGCTGATGCTCGATGGCGCACACTTGGTCGTCGCCCGTGTGGTGCGCCACGAAATCCATCCAGCCGTCATCCAACAGCCCGCCTGACGTCGCCAGTGTGCCGCTGGTGCGGGGATGCTGATAAGGGTCCATTTCCTTAAGCAGCCCGCCGATCTCCTTCATCAGCGGCCGTCCGTTCTCGTAAGTCTCGTACTCCCGCACTCCCTGCCAGGTGATGTTCATGGGAGCATAACGCGCCACCAGGTAGCTCACGTAGCGTTTCCGCTGTTGCCAGTTCGGAAACAGCCGAGTCAGTTGGTCCTCGGAGCCGGCCAGGATCAGGTCGGCCACGATGCCCTTTTGGTTCATGTAGCGTATGCATTGATCCACGTGCTGGAAATGCTCCGGGTTCGGCTTGCCCGGGGAAAGAAAGACGCGCGCGGTTTCTTCGTCCGATCCGAGCACCAGTCCGCGAATGTGGTTGAACTTCTGCTCCGCCCGCTTATCCACGATGCGCTGAAACAGCGCTTGATCGAGAAACGCGAAGCGGTACAGCGTGTCTCCCATCCAGAGGTGCGGCTGGTTGCCGTTGCCCGCGGTCCAGGCCCAATGATGCACGTTGGCGGTGCGTACGAATCCGGGCGCATCGGACTCGGCTGCGGTGAAAGAGCCGGTCTGGCCCTCCCACCGCTGGATATTGCTGCTGGTGCGCCAGAGCCATTCGCCACCCTCGGTGGGTGTGAAGCGGATCACCAGCTTCTGGCCCCCGTCCCAAAAAGCGGGAAGCTTGAAAGTGTGAAAATGAGGCGACCGAAACTCGGCGGCCAAATCGACATCGGCATACGGATTCGGATGCGCGGCAGCCTCCTGCGCGTTGAGCTCGAAGACGAACTCGCACGGCGTGAAGGCCGGCGTGCCTGCGCACGGCGCTTGCGCGAATAAGGGCAGCCCGCTGCCGGCGATCAGCAGAAGGCGGAAGAGAGTCATGTTCCTAGTGTAGTCAAAGCCTGTCCATCGGAGCGGCGGAGCGGGGTGCGCGACAAGAAAGTGGAGACCGGCGCGATTCATCGACAGTACGGGTGGAATCTGAGCGTATGTGTACGCAAGGCCCAGGTGCCATTAGGGGCAGCTTGGTTAGCTGCTGCCGACTGTCAATCGGCCACCTGCCGCGTTTGCACCAGACAGCGGCGGTAGCCAACCGCCGCGCAGGCTGCCAGCCTGCCCCACATAACGCAGCTTCTCCACTTTTATGTCGCGCACCCGGCGGAGCGTAGCACGTCATCGGCGACACCGATTACCAGGGTTATCGCGTTCTTGCGGTAACCAAGCCCCGCGTGCGCGGAGTCGCTATAATTGGTCGTGGTCCAAGTTCGTCGGAGGTAGAATCCGAGTCGGCAGCGCTCCAGACCAAGGAGGGCGGAATGGGTAATCTCATCTGGCGGAAACGATCTTGCGCAGTGCTTCTACTCTGCGCGTCCACGGTAATCGCTTCGTCTACAACCACCTTCACCACTTTGGTGAGCTTCACCGGGCCCAATGGCGCTCACCCCCTGTACGGATCTCTTATACAGGATGCCGCCGGGAACCTTTATGGGACCACCAGCCAGGGCGGCGCGAACAGTGCGGGAACTGTCTTCCAAATCACGGCCAGCGGCACGTTGACGGTACTGTACAGCTTTTGCACTCAAGCGGCCTGCGCCGACGGAAGCAACCCTTGGGGCGGGCTGGTGCTAGGTACGGACGGCAACTTCTACGGGGCCACCAGCGGGGGCGGAACCAGCAACTACGGCACGATTTTCAAGATGACTCCAAGTGGCGCCTTGACGACGCTGCATAGCTTCGCCCCGACGGACGGCGGCAATCCTTATGCGCTGATTCAAGCCTCCGATGGGAACTTCTATGGGACGGCGCCGGCGGGCGGGGCCTACACTTATGGCACCGTCTACAGGATCACGCCCGGCGGCACGTTCACGACGCTGTACAGCTTCTGTGCGCAGCCTAACTGCATCGATGGCGAAGTCCCCTCCGGGCTGGTCGAAGGCGCGGATGGAAACTTCTACGGGACCACCCAGTTGGGCGGTGTTCACCAGCAGGGCACAGTCTTCAAAATCACCCCGAGCGGCACGCTGACGACGCTGTACAGTTTTTGCGCCGAAGCCGGCTGCGCCGATGGCATGGCTCCCTCAGCGGCGTTGATTCAAACTACCGACGGCAACTTCTACGGGACCACCTCGTATGGCCCGAAAGCCGCGGCCTGTTTACCGGTCTGTGGCACGGTCTTCGAAATCACCCCAGCCGGCGCGCTGACCACGCTGCACACCTTTGGCCCCGATGAGGGCGCCGCTCCCTCCGCCCTGATACAAGCCGCGGACGGCAACTTATACGGGACAGCCGCGGAGGGCGGACCTCCGAATAACCCCGAAGGCACGATCTACCAAATCACCCCCAGCGGCGCGCTGGCAGTTCTGTACGGCTTTTGTGCCCAACCTAACTGCACCGACGGCGCCAACCCCAACGCCGGGCTCGTGCAAGGCTCCAACGGGATCCTCTACGGGACCACCTTAGGCGGCGGGGCCGGCGGCGACGGCGTGGTGTTCAGCCTGGAGTTGCAATCGCCAGGCACGCCGTCGATCAATCCAAGTAGTATCCTGAATGCGGCCGGCTATGCGGCGCAGGTGGCGCCCGGCAGCATCGCTGCGGCCTTTGGCAAATTCCTGGTGCCTAGTCCGATGTTGGATACGGCGTCGCCGCTCCAGACTGCCATGGAGGGCCTCTCCTTACAGTGGAGCAGTTTCTGCGCGCTGACGGGCGGGGGCTGTCCGGAGGTCGTCGCTTCCGGCTTTGCGCCTCTGTTCTATGTCAGCGGTGGGCAGGTGAATCTGCAGATACCTTGGCAACTGCCCGCTAACGCGCCGGGCCAGTTGGGATGGCAGAACGCTTTCGTCCCTACGCTCAATGGCCAGAACGGCGCTGCCCAAACCGTAACCGTAGTGCCTTTCGCGCCGGCGATCTTCGCAATCAATGCGCAAGGTACCGGGCAAGGCGCGATTCTCAACTCATCTAACCAACTGGTCGATTCCTCCAATCCGGCGAGCGCGGGAACCTATATTCAGATTTTTTGCACCGGCCTCGGGCAAGTTACCAACCAGCCTGCCACCGGCTCGCCCGCCCTCTCGAACCCGCTCTCATATACGACGACCATTCCGACCGTCACTATCGGCGGGGCTTCGGCGCCCGTGCAGTTCTATGGACTCGCGCCTGGGTACGTCGGCCTGTACCAGGTGAATGCCCAAGTACCCGCGGGGTTGGCTGCCAACGATGCCGCGCCGGTGGTTATCTCTATAGGCGGCGTGACCTCAAACACCGTCACAATCGCCGCTCAATAACACGCGAGGAACTCTAGGAACTTCTTGAAAAAATGTCTGTCAGGCGAAGCCGCCTGCCCCACCTAGCCTGCAAGTTGCTGATCTGCCGTGGTGGCGCAGGCGGTTCCGCCTGCGTCTAGTCCTCTTGACGATCGGCGGCGGTCGATCAAGCCCCACAAATGAAGCTCCACTAAAATGCTACACTCTCCTATTCAGGATGTCTTTCTACAGCGCGGGGCGCAAACTAGGGGTCGTTCTTTTTCAACTCGGCGGGCCGGATTCGCTCGAAGCCATCGAGCCGTTTCTCTACAATCTGTTCTGCGACCCCGATATTATCGATTTTCCATTCGCCCGTATCGCGCGCCAGCCGCTGGCCCGTCTGATCTCGAGCACCCGCGCCCGGCACGTGCGCCATCACTATGCAAAGATCGGTGGCCGCTCGCCGCTTCTGGAATTCACGCGGCGGCAGGCGCGCGCCCTGGAGGCCGAGCTGCGGCGCGATCTCGATGCACGCGTAGTCGTGGCCATGCGCTACTGGCATCCCTTCACCGCCGAGGCGATCCGCGAGCTCGAAGCGCACGCACCGCAGGACGTGGTGCTGTTGCCGCTCTATCCGCAGTATTCCCGCACCACCACCGGCAGCAGCCTGCATGAATGGACCCGGCGCTTCCACCCCAATGGTTGGAATCCGCGGATCCACACCGTTTCGGAATTTCACGAGGATGCCGGCTATATCGCGGCGCTCGCGCACGCCATCGACGAGTCTCTGGCCGCCTTCGACAATCCGGCCGACGTGGACATGGTGTTCAGCGCGCACAGCGTCCCGGTCGCCGTAATCGAAGCGGGCGACCCCTACCAGCGCCATATCGAGCGCACCGTCGGCTTGGTCTGGAGCCAGGCGCGTTGGCCCGGGCGCCGGCACCTTTGTTATCAAAGCAAAGTCGGCGCGTCGAAGTGGCTGCAACCCTCCATGCATGCCACGCTCCGGCGGCTGGCCGACCAGGGCAGCCGACACGTGCTGGTGATCCCGATCTCCTTTGTGTCCGACCACGTGGAGACCTTGCACGAGATCGATATCGAGCACCGCGCGCAGGCCCACAGCCTGGGCATTCAGGACTACCGCATGGTGCCGGGGCTGAACGACTCGCCGCGGTTCATCGGCGTGCTCGCCGGCCTGGTGCGCAGCCGCGTCTCCCAGCCATCCCCCGCGACAGTACCGGATTTGGCGGATATTCTGCCAAAAATGTAAGACAAACGTCAATCGCGTGTTAAAATTCTAATTGTCCCCGGGTAGAAAAAGACTTCCCTCGCTGCCGGGAAGTCCCAACCGCCCTCACTCACATCAGGCCGTTAGAGGCTTAGCCAAAGGCCAAGGAGGTGGGGCCGTGAACCAGAGTCTATCCTTCCCCGCAACCAGCGAGGAGCCGCAAACCGTTTCTCAGAGAGTCGTCAAGGTCTTGTTGATCAGTCCGTTTGACGAGGACCATCGGCATCTGCGCGAGATTCTCGCGCATTCCAAGTGGCAACTGCATGCCGTCCGGACGCAGGCCGAAGCGCTCGCGTTCCTGCTCGACAACCCCACGCCAGTGGCTCTCTGCGAGTCTGAGCTGCCGGACGGCACGTGGAGAGATATGCTATCCCAGCTTGCGCGCGTGCGTTTCCCTCCGATGCTGGTGGTCACCTCTCGATTGGCGGACGAACTTCTGTGGTCCGAGGTGCTGAACTTGGGTGGGTACAACGTCCTCGCCAAGCCCCTGGACATGAAGGAAGTCTTCCACGTGGTGAGTCTCGCCTGGCTGCTTTGGAAGAGGCAATGGGAGCAGCCCCAGCAATACGCGCAGACCGCCTAAGCCGTGGCGCAAGCTTCATCCTACTGCGGCGAATGAATTTCTACATTTCCCTGAAGAGAAACAGTGTGTTGGTGAGTGAGGTGGGGCAGGCGCTTTCGCCTGCCAACGGCGAACTAAAGTTCGCCAAGGCGAGCGCAGCTCGCCTTTCTACGAAGTCTTCTTTGTAGCCGGAGACGCCGCGCGCTTCTTATGCGCCGCCGATCCTTCCTTCAGCAGCGTGTCGATCTCATCCCGTATGTTCTTTTCCTGATCCTCGTCCTTGAAGAATTTGTCGTCGCCCGCGTACTGCGCGCGTATGGCCCCCTTCCGGTCGATAAACACGAGCTGCGGCATCATCAGTTTGAACATGGCCGGATGCTGCAAGAACTCCAGCACCGGATCGCGTTCGTTAAAACCCACCGGAAAGGAAGGGTGGAAACTCTTGATAAAATCCGCCACCTTCATGTTGGCCATGGGGTCGATAGCACTAGCCAGCACCTGAAAGCCCTGCGGGCCGTACTCGTTCTGCATCGTCGTGAGAAACCCGACGGTCTTCTGGCAATGCGGACAATAGGTGAGGATAAAGGCTACGGCGCAAACCTTCCCCTTATACTGGCTGAGCAGGATTCCCTTGCCATCCGTGGTGTTGATGGTGAGCTCCCCAGCGGGGCGCGGCACATCCGCAGCGTGCGCCAAACCCGCGGCCAGGCACATCCAAACCAGCGGACCGAACAGACGGCGATTCAGCATAAGTCAACAGTTTAACGCACCGGCACAACCGGATTCTTTCGCCTCCAATATGTTGAACTGCGCAAGGCGAATTTGGTATGCTTCGGCGAATCGGATCTCGATCCGGTTCAGAGGAGAGACATGAAGAAGCTGATTATCGTTGCAGGGATGCTCGGAGCTTTCATATTGGGGATGGCTACTCCCGCCTTTACGCAGCGCGACCACCCGCGCATTCGAGCCGCGCGTGAAGCTTTGCAGCGCGCCAGGGAAGAGCTGCGAGGCGCTGAGCACGATTATAGGGGGCACCGGGCCAAGGCCATCGAGCACGTCGACAAAGCCATCGTCGAATGCGATAAGGCAATGGAATTCCCCATGTAGGGGGCCATTGCGGGCGCCTCTGTTAGGGGCGCCCATTCGCCGCGGTGTCGGTTTCTACTTTGCCGTTTAGGCGCGCGGAGTCCTTTGTCCTGATCGTGGCTCCGTTCGGAGCCGCGCGGTCAGCAAGCGGTCTTCCGTAGGTCACCGTAACTCCGAACGCGAGTATTTACACTAACGGCACAACCCGAGGGCTGCGGACCGTGACTTTCTCGATGGTTGACCGGACACTACTAGTGAGATATCGCCGCGGCCCTATTCTTAAATTCGGTAGTGCGCGCGGACAAAAAGTCCGCAATACAAGTAGCGCGGTCCACGTCGTTGGCGCTTTGCTTGCACGTCCTGCTGTAGCTCTTGAACCATGCGAGATGCTCTTGCCGGAACGCCAGCCGAGCCGCATCGTCCGGCAGAGCGTTCAGGACCTTGTTGAAGCTCGAAACCATCTCTCGTTCGAGCACCGCCAAATTGCCGTCACGGCAAATCAACAGCTCGACGCTGGTATGAGCTTTGGCGCAATCGAAACTTGGCGACTGTGGCGGCGGCGTGCTGGTACGCGAATCGCTTTCGACTTTTGCCGTTTGTCCCGGGACGTCCTCAACGGTTTTCCCGCTCGCCTGCGTGCTCGGCTCCGGCGGCGCGCTAGCGCGCGAATCGCTTTCGACTTCCGCCGTCTGCTTCGGAACGTCCTCAGCGGTTTTCCCGCTCGCCTGCGCGATCGGTGCCGGCAGCGTCTTCTCCACCACAGGTACCGCGGCAGGTTTGTCGTCTCTCTGGGCCGCGATCTGTTTTGTAGGCGCGGCAGCGCCCGAGATCCCCACGCTCGCCTTTTCACGCAATGCGTGCGTGATAAAGAACCCAATTCCCATGAGTGCCAGTGCCGCCACGGCGATGACGGATCCTATCCGCCATCTCTGGGACAATTCCCGCTTGCCCGGAACCGTCGTCGCACTCTTCTTATGCTCCGGGGCCGGTGGGGCAGCGCGCTCGTGTAGCGGCTGAGTCGCCAAGGTGGCCGCCTCCCTCTCCTCAAGCACCGCCAAGATCGCCCGTTCCATCTCCTCAGCCGACCGATACCGATTCTCTCGATCCTTCGCCAGCGCCTTCATCACCAGGCTCGAAACATCCGGCGAGAAACTGAGGCCGGCGCGGACCAGATCTAGTGGCATCGGCGGAACCTGTATGCGTTGCACCAGCAAAGCGAACGGCGTATCCGCGGAAAACGGCAGCCGGCCGGTCAGCATCTCATATAGCACAAGCCCGAGTGAGTAAAGATCCGTGCGCCCATCCAAATCTCTCCCGCGCATGCCATTCGCCTGCTCCGGCGAAGCGTACCCCGGCGTGCCCACGAACAGTCCCGTGGTGCTGGTCCGCATGCCCGTCAAGCCGAGTCCGGCTTCCTCGCGCACTTTCGCGATCCCGAAATCGATGATCTTCACCGTCTCGCTGCCGTCCGCGCTCTTGGCCAGCAGCAGGTTCTGCGGCTTGATATCCCGGTGAATGATCCCCTTCTTGTGCGCCGCCGACAAAGCCGAGCACGCCTGCGCAGCGATTTGCAGTGCAACCTCGGGAGCCAGCGGTCCCCCGCGATCGAGTTTCTGCCGCAAGCTCTGGCCGTCTACATACTCCATCACCACAAACGCCTGATCGTCTTCCGTGTAGTCCGCATCCTCCACGCGTACGATATTCGGATGCTGAAGTTGCCGCATCACCAGGGCTTCGGCCAAGAGCGCCTGGAGTCCTGGCCGCCCCTCCGAGCCCGCGTTCAACAGCACCTTCAGCGCCTTTTCCTCATGCCAGATCAGATGGCGCGCCCGGTAGACCACGCCCATGCCGCCCCGGCCAATCTCGCTCAGAATCTCGTACTTTTTCCGGATTACGGTGCCCGGCTCCAAGCCGCCGCTGGAGCGCAATGTAGAGCCGTCACGCGGGCACGATTCGACATCGTTACCGTAGCTGGCAGAGCAGGTGGGACAGGTCTTCACTTGGCTAGAGCTTACCGCGTTAGGTAGGGCGAAACAATGGCCCTACAGGTTAATCGCCTACAGCCCCTGGCCCGGCGGTCCCGTATCGGAGATCGCAGCCTCTGCCTGGCCCTAGGTATGCATGGGGGGCGCCAGCCCGCAGCCAAAACCGCTAAACATTAGCGGCTCAGATCGGCTAACTCCTTTTAGTTACAGCAAGACTTCTCAAAAAAACCGCTACGATCTTAGCGGTTTTGGGCCAGGACAGGATTCTCCGCGCCTTCCACGCTAGTCACCACCGTCCCCGTCACCTGCACCAGGAAATAACCGTCGTCGCCGGCCCCGGCAACACTGTCATCGCTTTCCGATTTGACCTCGATGTGCTTCCATTTCTTCTCCAGCACCTTGCGGTACAACCGGAAATATCGCTTGGCGGCCGCGGCATCGTCCCACTCCGAAGCGTACAGCAACACCACCCGCTCGGGACTGCGCCGTTCCATCAGCGCGTACTCGCCGCCCCGCCAATGCGGCGAAACGGCCGCCGATTCCTCGCGTCCGCAATACTGCTCCAGCAGAATCGCGTGATCGAGTTCCCCGACAGTCCCATCCGTGAGGCGCTTGTATCCGTGCGCGTCCGGAAGCACCGGCAGCGCCGGGTTGGTGGGCGCGAGCCCCGAGAAATAGTCGTCCGGATGCAGGATCTGCTGCGTCGAGACCGGCGCGTGCTTGAAGACCTCGGCGAATGCGCGTTCCCCCATGCGCTTATACACCGCGTTCTGAAACAGTAGCCCCTTGGTGTACGGAAATACCAGCGTCTCGCGCAAATACAGCGGCTCGCCCTCGAATACCGGAAACTCTCCGGCGCCGGATTCGATGCTATGGGCCATCGTCTCCAGCAGTGCCGGCGAGGTGGCCAGCGACTGTCCCGCCTTGCGCGCCAGGTACTCGGCCATGAGCCACGATGCTTGTCCCTCCATCACCGCCAGACGCGCCATCGAGCCATCGTCGCTCTTGCGGCCCTGCTTGATAAACCGGCCGAGGTTGACATTCTGATCCGCCAGCGCATGTCCCAACTCGTGTATCAGGGCCGGCTCCCGGGTTGCCGAAGGCGTCCAATCCGTGATGAATAGCTTTTTTCGATTGAAGTCGTAGAACGCCGCCGCCTGCTCCGTCAGCAGATCCACCTCATTCTTGGCCAGATCGAAATCCTGCGGCACCAGACCGAACTTTTTGAGGGTCAGTTCTTCCACCCGTATGTCTTCCGGCGTGGCGGCTTCTTTCATCCGCTTTTGCAGAAACTCTTTCACTTGCCCCCGGCTGATGATCTCCGCCGGCACGCGATGGTGTATCTTGAAGCCGGTAATTTCTTTCAGGCTCTGCAGGAAGCCGTCGATCTCCTGGAAGATCTCGCGGGATTGATCGAGATCCACGCCGGATTGCGCAGCCGCGGCGGCCGCCAACAGCGCAGCCAGCACGATAGGGATAAGGACTGCCTTGATGCGGTGTGCCATGTTAGCGGATCTCCCGTACGACGGCCTGCAACTTCAGCCTGAATACCGCGGCGGCGGCCAGGGTGAGCAGCCCGCCGCCCAGCACGGTCAGCCGGGGGCCGCAAGCGCGCGCCAGAGCGCCCGCCGCCAGGCTGCCAAACGGGCCCAAACCGACCACCGTCATCGAATAAAACGCCATCGTGCGCCCGCGGAACTCATCCGGAACCAGTGTCTGGATCAAGGTATTGGCCGAGGCCAACTGGCGCATCACGCTGAATCCGATCAGCGGCATGATCGCTAGCGAAAAGTAGAAGACATTCGACAGCGCGAAGACCGAGAAGCTGGCGCCCAACAAAAGCGCGCTCCAGAAAATGACCTTCGGCAAGCTGGAGACGCCTTCGCGCCATGCTAGCACGAGCGTGCCGGCCACCGCTCCCACTCCCATGGCGCCCATCAGAATCCCCAGGCCGCGCGAGCCGCGGTGAAAAATATCCTCGGCGAAGAAGGGCATCAGCACTACCGCAGGCATGCCCGAGATGGTCACGGCCGCCATCATGCCGAGCAGAGTCCGCACCGCTCGGTTGCCGTGAACGTACTTGAAGCCCTGCACCAGGTGCGCCCAGGGCGAATCCTGCGCTTGCCGTCTGAACTGCGGCAGCCGCATCGCCAGCAGGCAGCCGATCACCGCCAGAAAACTGACGCCGTTCAGCAGGAAGCAGACTCCTTCACCAACAGCCGCCACCAACAGTCCGGCGACGGCGGGTCCCACTACGCGTGCCGCGTTGAAGATCGCCGAATTGAGCGAGATGGCGTTCAGCAGGTCCTCTTTGCTGGTCATCTCGATAATCAGCGACTGCCGGGCCGGCATATCGAAGGCATTGATCGTACCGAGCCCCACCGCCAGCGCGAGAATGTGCCAAACCTGTACCTTCCCGCTCAGCGTAAGCGCCGCCAGCACGAAAGCCTGGACCAGGGAGAGAGTTTGCGTCAGAATCACGAGCCTGCACCGGGAGTGCCGGTCCGCCGCCAGGCCGCCCAATGCGCCGAATGCGAACACCGGGATTTGGGCGCAAAACCAGGTAGTGCCCAGCAGCAGCTCGGAATGTGTCAGGCGATAGACCAGCCAGGCCTGCGCCACGTTCTGCATCCAGGTCCCTACCAGGGAGATGATCTGCCCCGTGACGAACAGCCGGAAATTGCGGTGGCGCAGCGCCCGGAAGGCTTGCCGGAAACCGCGCAGCTCGCCGGCCGGAGGTAATCCGGCGGATGCCGTAAGGTCTGACTGTGTGGAGAGCTCCTGGAGGACCAGCGACGGGGCTTCGCCCTCATGCCCCGGGGTGGGAACCGGCATGGCTCATTCCAGAATAGCGCACCGTTTGCGCTAGAATTAAGAAGTTACCGACGAGGAGATTCCATTGGCAGAAGACAAAACCTACAAAGCAGAATACCTGGGGAGCGGCACCTTCAATATCAGCAAGCCGAAGCGCACCAAGGCAAAACGCCGCCAAACCAATCTGAAGAATCCGCAACGCGGCGCCCGCAAGTAAGAGCATTTCTACCTAAAGTGTGCTCTTGAACTAGGTGGGGCAGGCGCTTCCGCCTGCCAACCGCACCTGAGCCCAAGGCCCCCCCCACACACAAGAAAAATTACCGAACGAACCCAATGTAAATAAGTAACTCATTTGTTTTCAACAAAACATCCCGAGTCGCCCCAGCGAGCGAACCCAAATTCGACCCCCGGAAGATACTGCGTCCTCACCCGCCCCAGCCAGCGTATAACTGATTGAGTAGGTAGTCCATGAAGCTGCCGCCGGTCATTCTCATTTCGCTTTGCATTCTCCCCGCGTTCGCCGCCGAGCCCACCGTCGACCAGATCATGGCGCGCGTCGCCGAGAACCAAACTCGCGCCCAGGAAATGCGCCGCGCGTACGTCTACAACCAGAAGGTCCTGGCGCGCTTCACTCGCGGCAATGGCAAACTGGCGCGCGAGGAAAAACACGAATACCTGGTGACCCCCACTCCCGACGGCATCGAAAAGAAGCTCGCGCATTTCGAAGGAAAGGTCGACCGCCACGGCCACCTGGTCTCCTACGACGATCCGGACAAGGAGATCAAAGACCTGGATATCGACGGCGACCTGATCCGGGACATGGTCAATGAGATGACCGGCGACAAAGAAACCAAGGACGGCATCGGCCACGACCTATTCCCGCTCACCGCCAAAGAGCAGGAAAAATACATCTATACTCTGGAAGGCAAGGAAGTCTACCGCGGCCGCCAGGTCTACCGCATCAGTTTCCGTCCGAAGCCTCATGTGGACGCGGACTGGAAAGGCGAAGCGCTGATCGACGTCCAAGAGTGCCAGCCGCTGTTGGTCACCACCAAGTTCACCGGCATTCCGGCGGCAGTGAAGATCCTACTGGGCACCGACATCAAGGGCCTGGGATTCTCGGTCACCTACCAGAAGTTCGATGATGGACTATGGTTCCCGGTAAGCTACGGCGGTGAATTCCACATCCGGGCCGTGTTCTTTTATTCCCGGAATATGTCGATCTCCATGGTCAACAGCGGCTTCACGCGCGCAAATGTCTCCAGCCGGGTCGTGTACGATACGAGTGAGAAGTGACCGCACTGCAAATGCCCCAACGGGCCCCATCCGCGGCGGGCGCATTGGATTTCGCCGGCTTGGTCCGGCAACACCAGGCCATGGTCTTCAGTGTGGCTTGGCACTTCCTGCGCGACCACGCGCTGGCCGAAGAACTGGCGCAGGAAGTTTTTCTGTCGCTGCACCAGCACTTGGCGACGCTGGAATCGCCCGAGCACGTGCAGTTCTGGCTGCGCAAGGTCACCGCTAATCGCGCGCTGGATGTCGTGCGCCGCCAGCAGCGCCGGCCGATGGTGAGCCTGGAGGTTGTGCCTGAGCCTGTGGCCGCCACATCCGCCGGCGACCCCATGTTGGGCGAGACGCTGCGGAAGTTGGTGGCCACGCTGCCGGAAAAGGCGCGCATGGTCGTAATTTTGCGCTACCAGGAGGATCTGGACCCGACCGAAATCGCCGAGGTCTTGAGCATCCCGGTAGGCACCGTGAAGAGTCAATTGCAGCGGGCACTCGCGTTGTTGCGCGCGAAAATGTCACGCAGCCATGGGGAGAAAGCTATATGAACCTGGAAGACGAACTGAGGTCCGCGCTGCGCCGCCGGGAGCCATCCCCGGACTTCACGGACCGCGTGTTGGCGCGCGTTTCCGCTGCCCCCGCGCCGCATGCCGCGCGCCCGTGGGTGCGCTGGGTAGCCGCGTTGGCCGCTTCCGTGCTCTTAGCGGCGGGTGCCGTCGAGTACCGCCATTACCAGGGCGAGCGCGCCAAGTCGCAAGTGCTGCTGGCCGTGCGCATCGCCGGCGGCACGCTGCACAAGGCGCAGAGAAAAGTGCAAATGCTGCATACCGCGCATCGGAGTGTCTCATGAAGACTGCTGCATTTCTAATTGCTTTCCTGGCGTTTGCAGGACTATCCGCCGGGCAGCAGGTGAAGTGGAACTACGACAAACTGGCCGCGCGTGCAAGTGAAACCGTGGATGTCTCCCTGGATGGCTCGCTGTTGCGGCTGGCCACCAAGTTTCTTTCCGACGACGACGCAGATGAAGCCAAGGTCAAGAAGTTGGTCGCCGGATTGAAAGGTATCTACGTCAAGAGTTTCGAGTTCAAGAAAGAGGGCGAATACTCGGCGGCCGATGTGGACGCTTTTCGTGCGCCCCTGCATACTCCGGATTGGCAGCGCATCGTTGGGGTACACAGCACCGAGGACGGCGAAGACGTGGAAGTCTACATCAAAAATGAAGGCAAAAACATAGGCGGGCTGGCCATCATCGCCACCGAACCGAAGGAGCTGACCCTGGTGAACATCGTAGGCGCAATCGACCTGGATACCCTGAGCGAGCTGGGCGGGCACTTCGGCATCCCCGAAGTCGAAGTCGAGAAGAAGAAGTAACCACAGATGGACACAGATAAACACGGATAAGCAAAGCAACCGCCGATACACGCCGATTAACGCCGATAATCTTCTTTCCCCTTATCCGTGTGCATCTGTGTCCATCTGTGGTTCCTGCCTTTTCCCCTGCAAGACAGGAAACCGCGGACGCCCGTCGAGCGTCAGTTCAATCTGAAGTCTTCCGATTCATCGGCGTGAATCGGCGTGTATCGGCGGTTTGCTGTTGTCTTGCCTTTATCCGTGTGCATCTGTGTCCATCTGTGGTTCCACCTCTTTCCACGGTAAACTGGTAGTCGTGCCGCGTTTCGTCCCGGTGGTGTTCGCCCTGGCCGCCGCCTTGCATGCCCAGACCGCGTTCTTCCCGTTGAAAGACGTCAAGCCTGGATTGCACGGCACCGGCAAGACCGTTTTCGTAGGCAACCGCATCGAAGAGTTCCAGGTCGAAATCCTAGGCGTGCTGGAAAATATCGGCCCCAAGCAGTCCCTGATCCTGGCCCGCCTCACCGGCGGCCCTCTGGAAAAAACCGGCGTGCTGCAGGGCATGAGTGGCAGTCCGGTCTACATCGACGGCAAACTGGCCGGCGCGGTGGCTCTGGCCTTCCCCTTCGCCAAAGAGGCCATCACCGGCATACGGCCCATCGAGGAGATGGTCCGGGTTAACGAGGCAGCCGGCGGATCGCCGCCCAGCCAGATCGCCCGCAACCAGAGTTCGCTGGCATCCCTGTTCGCCGCCCGGGACCTCACTCGCATCCTTCCGCGCCGCCAGGAACTGGCCGCCGGAGACGCCAAGCTGCTGGACATCGCCACCCCAGTCTCCTTCGCCGGATTCACGCGCGCCACCCTCGATCGATTCGCCCCGCAGCTTCGCGCCTTAGGCCTTGAACCTACCCAGGGACTCGCGGCCGGAGGCCCCGCCGATCTACGCATGGGCGACCCCTCCGCACTCCATCCCGGTTCGATGATCAGCGTCCAGTTGATGACCGGCGACATGAGCATCGGCGCCGATGGCACTGTCACTTATATCGATGGCAGCCGGATTTACGCCTTCGGACACCGTTTCCTGGCCGTAGGCTCCACAGCGTTGCCCTTTACGCGTTCCGAGGTGCTTGCGCTGCTGCCCAACATCTCCACTTCCTTCAAGATCTCCGCGCCGAAAGAGATGATGGGGGCCATCCTCCAGGACCGCGATACCGCGGTCGCGGGCGAGCTGGGGCACGCCGCCGACATGGCGCCGGTTTCCATCTCCGTCTCGCGCGCCGGCAAGCGCCGCGAAAGCTACCTGATGCGCATGGTCAACGATCGCTTCCTTTCGCCCCTGCTGGTCCAGATGGCTGTGTTCTCCACCATCGACGCTACCGAACGCACGGTGGGCGCCGGCAGCTTCCGCGTTACCGGCGAAATCGAGTTTCAGGGTTCGGCCGCGCCGCTCATGCTGAACAACATGTACGCCGCCGATACCGGCTCCGCTATGATGGCTTCGCTTTCCACCGCTATCCCGCTGGCCTATGTGCTGCAGAGCGGCTTCGAAGCGCTCCAGGTGAAAAAGGTCGCGCTCGACATCGAATCGTTCGACGAAAAGAAACAGTTCCAGATCGATAGCGTCTACGCCGGAAGGCGCGAAGTCCGGCCCGGCGAGAAAGTCGAGCTGACCACCCTGCTGATCGGCGAGAACGGCACGGAGCTGACCCGCAAGATCGAATACCAGGTGCCCCTGGGTCTTCCGCCCGGGCCGCTATGTTTCACGGTCGCCGACGGCATGACCACCAACCTCACGGAGTTCCGCCAGGTGATCGGCGCACAGCCGAAATCCATTTCGCAACTGATCTCCACGGTCAATCATCTGCGCGCCAATACGAAAGCCTACGTGCGCGTGTGGCGTCCGGAGCCCGACTTTCAGCTCGAAGGAGAAGATTTCCCCGACCCGCCGCCCTCCGTCGCCCTGATCCTGGCCGGCTCGCAGGGGGCGCTCGGCAGCATCACCCAGACGCGCAATTCCAAGCTGGCGGAATTGGAAATCGGCGCGGGCGACAGTGTCGTCAACGGGTCGAAAACTATTCAAGTGGAAGTGAAGGAATGATGAGACAGTCGTCCCACCATCCGTCAGTTTTAGTAGGGCAGCCAATCCTGGCTGCAGGCCACCTTTTAGGCGGCCTCTGCCGGCCTTCGGCGTGTTTGCGGCTTGCCGCTATGTGGGGCAGGCGCTTCCGCCTGCCAACCCCTCCATCCCGCCAGAGCAGCACCGCTCGTCCGCGTCGCCGCGTCTCCGTGTGCCCGCGTCGCCCGCTCGCCCCCTCGCCCGCTCGCCCGCTCACCGCAATCGCAGCCGCCCTGTTCCTAACGGCCTCGGCGTCAGCCTCCGGTACCACCGCCTGGGAGCTGAACACCTACCAGGATTTCATCCATGGCCAGTTTCGCGGAATCTCCCTGAGCCGCGACGGCCGGCTCACGCTGGCGCCCAAAGTCGAGACGCTGTTCTCTTCCGACCAGCCGATCGTGTGGAGCGTAGCCGAGGGCGCTCACGGCGTTTTGTATGTCGCTACGGGCCACCGCGGCCGCATCTACCAGGTCGATCCTTCCGGCAAAAGCTCCCTGCTTTGGACCGCCGAACAGCCCGAAGTGTTCGCCATCGCGACCGACAGCCGCGGCGTGCTCTACGCCGGCACATCGCCGGATGGCAAGGTCTACCGCATCGAAAACGGCAAGGCCTCCGAATACTTCGCGCCGAAGACCCGCTATATATGGTCGCTGGCCGCCGGCCCCGATGGCGTCCTCTATGTGGGCACCGGAGATCAGGGTAAGATCTACCGCGTGGATTCCGCGGGCAAGGGCGAGTTGTACTACGATACCGGCCAGGCGCACGTGACCGGCATGGCCGTCGATCAACAAGGGCGGCTGCTGGCGGGCACCGAGCCGAACGGCCTTCTCTATCGCGTGTCGGCGAAAGACAAAGCGTTCGTGCTGTACGACGCCAGCCTGCCGGAGATCCGCGCCATCCTCCCGCAGCCGGATGGAACCGTGTATGCCGCGGCGCTGGGCGGTTCGCTCGCCAAGCGCACTCAAGCCGCCGCGCAAGCCTCGCAGGCCGGATCGAGCGGCGTCACCGTGCAGGCCGCGCCCACCTCCATCACCGTTGAAGCCCAGAGCCTCGAGCCCGGCGCCGAAATCAAAACGCAGACCGATCCGTCCAAGCAGACGCCGCCCGCTCCCACGCCGCAAGTGACCACCCAATTCACGCCCGCCGTGGATCTCACCGGCGTCGATAGATCCGCGGTTTACAGAATCAACCCGGATAACACGGTCGAGACGCTTTGGAGCTCGAAGGAAGAAAATGTCTACGATATTCTGGCGCTGCCCAATCAGCTCCTCTTCTCGACCGACACCAACGGCCGCGTCTATGGCCTCTCGCATGATCGCAAGGTCACCCTGGTACTGCAGACCAACGAAGGTGAAGCCACCCGCCTGCTTCCCTCGGCCGGTTCCGTGCTGGTCGCGACCGGCGATATGGGCCGCATCTATCGCGTCGGCGAAGGCCCTGGCGCCTCCGGCAGCTACGAATCGCCGGTGCACGATGCAGGCACGGCCGCGCGCTGGGGCAGCCTGAGCTGGCGCGCGGAAATGGTTCCCTCGACGGCGCTGGTCTTTCGCACGCGCTCGGGTAACTCCTCCAAGCCCGATAAAACCTGGAGCGACTGGTCCGAGCCGCTCAAAGACTCCGCCGCTTCCACCATCACTAGCCCCAACGCGCGCTACATCCAGTGGAAGGCCGATTTCTCCGGCGCCGGCGGCGTGACGCCCGTGTTGGATAACGTGACTCTCGCCTACCTGCCGCAGAACTCCCCGCCCGTGGTGAAGAGTATTAATGTCTCGCTGCAGATGGCGGCGGTCACAGCTTCCAAGACCGTCGCGCAATCGTCGCTCTCGCCCTACACGGTTACTGTCACCGATACCGGCGACGCCAGTGCTTCCACTTCCGCCGGCACCGCTACCCAGACCCTGTCGCGTGCCGCCGCGCAGCAGATCACCGTGAGTTGGCAGGCTGAGGACCCGGATGGCGACCGCCTGGTCTACAACCTGTATTTCCGCGGTGACGACGAGCACCAGTGGAAGCTCCTCAAAGGCAACCTGCACGACAACGCTTTCACCTTCGACAGCGACGTGCTGGCCGATGGCAAATACTACTTTCGCGTGACCGCCTCGGACCGGGAAGTGAATCCGCCATCCACCGCGCGCGACGCCGACCTGACCAGTTCGCCGGTGATGATCGACAACACGCCGCCAATGGTCACCATCGGCGCGGTGAGGCATCCCGGCGCCACTGCCCAGATTGAATTCGAAGCCGTGGACGCCGCCTCGCCCCTGCGCCGCTGCGAGTATTCGCTCGACGCCACCGGCTGGGTGCCCATGGAAGCCGCCGATGGCGTGATCGACTCGCAGCGCGAGAAGTTCTTGCTCTCGCTCGACAAGCTCACTCCCGGCGAGCACCTGGTAGTCATTCGCGTGCTCGACAGCGCCGGCAACGTGGGGCTGGCCAAGGTCGTGTTGCATTAGTGGCGTTTCTACATTTTCCCAAAGAGTGCCTTGGTGGCACGGTTGTACAAGAAGGTGGGGCAGGCGCTTTCGCCTGCCAACAGCGAACTTCAGTTCGCTGCTGCCGCGCGCTTCAGCCCACGGTCGAATTCGGCAAGTGCACGCCACGCGGCTGCACATCGCCAAATCACTTCGCATCCGCTGGAAAGTACTTCCGCAGCAGGCCCCGCGCGATCCGCTCGGTCAAAGATCCGAAGGGCTGATCCGTAGTCAAATAGGTCCATACCGCGCCGCGCTCGGACGGATCCCATCCGCTCGACTCGGCCTCGGCCAACCGCCGCGCCACCTCGTCGTCCAAACTGAGTTCCAGCTCCCGGAACCACTGATCGACGCGGCTCAGAAACTCATATAGCGTGTTTCTCCCAGCCAGCGAAACCCAGTGGATGCCGGATCGCAGTTCGGCAACCTGGGATAGGTGCTCCGACCAGAGATCGTCGATTGTCCTCAAATAGACCAACCGTTCCAGTTCGGAGCCGCAAGCCCGATCGCCCGTGAGAATCGATTGCCGCAGCGCCCGCATCATCAACCGCTGGCCCTCAATCGCCGATTCGTACTTCTGCAGAAAGAGGCGGATGTCGAGATTCTGGCCCTCCGCGAACTTCTGCATCTCTTCCGGATCGGTGCCGCCATATTTCACCACCAGATCGTCTTCCAGCGAGACGAAGAACCGCGACTCACCCGGATCGCCCTGGCGGCCGGCGCGGCCTCGCAACTGGTGATCGATGCGGCGGCTTTCGTGGCGGTTCATGCCGATCACATACAGCCCTCCTAAGCCCGCGACTCCCTCTCCCAGGCATATGTCCGTGCCGCGGCCCGCCATGTTGGTCGAGACCGTAATGGCGCCGCGCTCGCCGGCCCGCGCCACGATGGCGGCTTCCCGTTCGTCGTCACGGGCGTTCAGCACTTCATGCTGAAGATCGCGGAGCATCGCGCTCAACCGCTCGGATTCCTCGACGCTGCCGGTGCCCACCAGCACCGGCCGCCCCGCAGCGTGTGCGCGTCGAATCTCCTCGACTACGGCGCGCTCCTTTTCGGCTTTCGTCTCGTGCAGGATGTCGGGATGGTCGACGCGTATCATCGGCCGGTTGGTGGGAATCACCTCCACTTCCAGCCCGTATATCTGCATCAGTTCTTTGGCCTGAGACGCCGCGGTGCCGGTCATGCCGCAGACTTCCGGATAAAGAGCGATCAGGTTTTGCAGCGTGATCGATCCCAGAATGCTGCCCTCCGGCCGGATCGCGACGCGCTCCTTCACCTCCAGCGCGGTGTGCAGGCCCGCTGGCCAGCGCCGGTCTTTCACCACCCGTCCCTTCCATTCGTCGACGGACTTGACGGCGCCGTCTTTGACGATGTAATCCACATCGCGCCGCAGCAGCGCGTGCGCATGCAGCGCGTTCTGCACAGCCGTCACCACGGCTAGATTGGATGGTTCGTACAGATTGCCGCAGCCCAGCATCTGCTCCGCGAGCTGGATCCCGGCGTCCGTCAAAGTCACCATCCGGTTGCTTTCCTGGATCGCGAAGTCTACGCCCGTCCTCATCTGGCGCACCACGGAATCGGCGATGGCCGGCCACCGCTCCTCTTGATTCTGGCCACCCGCGATAATCAGGGGGATGCGCGCCTCGTCGATCAGAATCGAATCGGCTTCGTCGATGATGGCCGCGGCGAACGGCCGCTGGACCTGCTGATCCAAATCGAGCGCCATTTGATCGCGCAGGTAATCGAATCCGACTTCGGTCCCCGTAGCGTACGTGATATCCGCGCGATACGCGGCTTGGCGCTCCGCAGTCGTCATGCCCTGCTGCACGAAGGCTACCGACAGACCCAGGAGACGGTAGATATCCCCCATCCAGTTCGCATCCCGCCGCGCCAGGTAATCGTTGACGGTCATGACGTGCACGCCCCCGCGCGTGCGCGCATACCAGGCAGCCGCGGGGACGGCCGCCAGCGTCTTGCCTTCGCCCGTCTGCATCTCCACGATCTTGCCACTGGCCAGCGCCAGTGCGCCGCGCAATTGGACGTCGAACATCTCCTGCCCCAGAACGCGGGCAGCCGATTCCGCAGCGATGGCAATGACTTCCGCGAGGCTTTTCGTGTTCTCATACGCGACGCGAAGTTCGGCATCGCTACAGCGGGCCATCGCCGCACGTGTCTGATGAATCCTTTTGATCGTCGCCGCGCCGGTCTTACCGCCACGACCCAACAAGGAAGTAAACAACTGCATACGCTCCTCCACAACCTGACTGATTGCATGCGAGCTTTGCGCGCCTCTGAAGCTTCTACATTTGGCGGCCTGAGGTGTCAGAGTGCTTATGGTGGGGCAGGCGGTTTCGCCTGCCAAAGGCGAGCTGTGCTCGCCTTAAACGCACAGCTATCAGGCCGCGTCTTAAGCGCAGTGCGGAGGAGGGCGTTGGAAGAGATCGAACAGTGGCGTCGCGCCGGCAAAGCGCGAACAGTACGCAACCCCGTGGTACGTCGAAGGCCGTGCCGCAACCCGAGGCGCCTCACGAATCGAGGCCTGCTCGGCTCGCTTCCTGGCAACCCACACAATGGATGAAGAATCGCGTCCCTGATCGATGCGTGAGACGGGGGCGGCGAGCGAGCCACTAAGAGCCAGGAGCAGAGCAAAGACGAGGGTGAGCGCCTGCGGCATGCGTATCTTGAGTTTAGCGCATTCCTGGCTCACAGCCGCCGATTTGATATTATAAAATTCAATTCAGATATTCGGAGCATTCACTATGGCGGACGAACTAGATCGCCGGAATTTCCTAAAAACCACCGCGGCAGCGGCCATCCTGGCCGGGCCGGCAGTCATCACCGCGCGCGGCGCAAACGACAAGATCAACATCGGCTGGATCGGCGTAGGAACGCGCGGCAACGCCGGCATCGACTGGCTGAAAAAGGCGGCGCCCACTACCGTCACCATCACCGCCATCTGCGACACGTTTCAGGGCTATCTGACGCGGGGCAAAGACCGCGTCCAGACCATCTGGGGCAACACGCCCGCAACTTACAACGACTATCGCGACCTGTTGGCCGATCGGTCCATCGACGCCGTCTTCATCATGACGCCCGAGCACCTGCATCACGACATGGCGATCGCCGCCCTTCGCGCCGGCAAGCACATCTACCTGGAAAAACCGCTGGCCCACACCATCGAAGAAGGCTTCGACATCGTGCGCGAGTGGAAGAAGTCCGGCAAGATCGTGCAAGTGGGCACGCAGAACCGCAGTTCGTCGCTCTACAAGAAGGCCAAAGAACTTGTGCAGCAGGGCATGATCGGCGACGTGCATTTCGTGCGCGCGTTCTGGTATCGCAACTCCACCGACGACAATCCCGCCTGGCGCTATGTTATCCCGCAGGACGCCACCGAGCAGAACACAGATTGGCCCAAGTTCCTGGGGCCCGCGCCCAAACGCGCCTGGGACCCGCATCGTTATTATCAGTGGCGCCTCTATTGGGATTATTCCGGCGGCATCTCGACCGACCTGCTGGTGCACCAGACCGATATCGTCAACTTCATGCTGGACCGCACCTTGCCGCTCTCCTGCGTGGCTTCCGGCGGTATCTACCGCTGGACGGGCGCCGACGACGATCGCGACACGCCGGATACCTTTAGCGCCATCTACGAGTATCCCGGCAAGCTGCAGATCAACTACTCCAGCTACTTCGGCAACGATAACTACGGCTACGGCGAGCAGTTGTGCGGCAACGAAGGCACGCTCGAAGTGCTCAACCGCATGGACCTTTACTTTACGCCGCAGTTATTGAACGGCAAAGCGCCGGCGCGTGTGCAGGCCCGGCAACCAATTCACCTGAACGGCCCCAAGGACTACAACGAGCGCGATGGCGCGATCAACCACTTCCGCAACTGGGTGGAGGCTATTCGGGGCAACGAGCAGGTGATTGCGTCTCCGGAGGTAGGCCAGCAGGCGGCTATCTCAGGCCATATGGCCACGCTCTCGTTTAAGCAGAATAAGAAGGTGCTCTGGGATGAGAAGGGCGAGAAGTATCAGTTCGTCTGATAGCTGAGCCCCCCTAGCAACCATTTTGCCACTCGTGTCCGCACGTGTGCCAGAGACCCCCAAATTTCCTATATCTAAAAGAAAATAAAGACTTTACATAGCTTTTCAGGAGGGTTACAACTATCCTTTCGGGCATACGCTGTGCGATACTGATTATAGATCATTTCACAGTTGCGCCATGTCCCAGTTAGACGACGCTATAGTCCGGTATAACAAGCTGCTCGAGAACGGCCCTTGCCGCGATCTTGGTTGGGTGGACGATCTCCACAAACGTATGGAGGAGGAGCATTTGTCCGCTGGCGGCCGCCTCATCTGCCCGTTTCTCCGGCCCAATTTCATCACCCGCCGGCAATACGAAACCCTGGTTAAAACCAGTGAAGCGCTCATCAGCGCCATCGACCGGATGCAGCGTATGGTGCTGTCCACTCCCAGCCTGCTCGCCCGCATGGAGCTACTGCCGGCCGAGAAAATGCTGGCCGGCATCGATCCTGGGTACCAGGTGCCGGAAGTGGCCTCCCGTCTGGATTCGCATGTCTGCAATGGGTCGCTTCAAGTAGTGCAGTACAACGCCGATTCGCCAACTGGTGCTGCCTACACCGAGGTGCTGTCCGACCTGTTCTATGACTCGCCGCCGGTCAAGGAGTTCCGCAAGCGTTACAGTCTGACCCGCCTGGGCGGGAAGAAGCACCTGCTGGGAGCGTTGCTCAAGGCCTACCGGCAATTCGGCGGGCACAAGCAGCCTAACATCGCCATCCTGGAGTTCCGGCCGACTTACAACTCCGGACAGAGCGAGTACCAGCTCTTTCGCGATTTCTTCCGCGACGAAGGCTACGCGGTCGAGATCGTCTCGCCGGATCAATTGGAATACCGCAACAAGAGGCTGCGTAAAGGCCCCTTCGAGATCGATCTGGTCTACCGCCGCATCAGCGTGCAGGAGTTTCTGCTGCGGTTCGACCTGACCCATCCGCTGGTGCGGGCTTACCGCGAACGCACGGTTTGCGTGGTGAACAGCTTCCGCTCCGAACTGGCGCACAAGAAGGCCATGTTCGCCCTGCTGACGGATGACGCGGTGACTGCCAAGTTCCCGGCCGCCGAACGCAAAGCAATTCGCGAACACGTACCGTGGACGCGCCTGGTCTCCGCGACCAAGACTACCTATCGCGACGAGACCATCGACCTGCCCGAGTTTATCGCCCAGAACCGCGACAAGCTGGTCCTCAAGCCGAATGACGACTACAGCGATCAGCACAGCTTCTTCGGTTGGGAGATGGACGAGGCCGCTTGGGACCGTGCGCTCAAGCAGGCTATGCGCGCGCCTTATGTAGTGCAGGAGAAGGTGGACCCGGTCCGCTCCGTGTTCCCCATGGTGACCTACGGCCAGCTCGAGTTCAAAGAGATGCAGGTGGATGTGCACCCGCACGCGTATCTGGGCAAGGTGCTGAGCTGCTCCAGTTGGCTGTCAGCCGGACATGCCGGCTTCTCTTCGGTGGGCGGGATCGTACCCACGTTCATCCTGGACAACAAGGGGTAAGTGGCGCGAGCTTCAGCTCGCCGTTGGCAGGCGAAACCGCCTGCCCCACCCCAGTGTTTAACAGCGCCACCAAGGCACTGTTTCTCTTCGGGAAAATGTTGAAACTCAAGCGGCGAGCTTCAGTTCGCCGTTGGCAGGCGAAACCGCCTGCCCCACGCCGCATACGCTACACCCGCCGCACCGTCGCCCGCAAATTGGCGACGCCCGCCGTATAGCGTGTATCCGCCACGGCGAAAGCCACCGCGTCCTCCAGCCAATCGTGCCAGACGCCGTCCGGATCGTGTGAAGCCACCGTCAGCGTGTACTCGCCCGCGCACAGCTCGCAACGGAAGGCGAAGCTGAGCTCAACCGCATCGCCGGCGGCGCACGGTCCCAGCTTCAAGCCCTCCAGTTCCGTGTTCGTGCCGTAGACGTTCATGCCAGCACGGCTGCGAATCATGAGCCCCACCACCGGGTCGGCCACGTTCGCCTGGAAACGCACGGTTACCCGCACCGCGGCCAGTTCACCGCTGCGCAAGACGGCGGCCGGCTGGCCCAATTCGCCCAGCAGTTCCAGGTTGGCGACCTCCGCGCGGCCGTCGCCCCGCCGCAAGCGCGGAGCCACCGGCGCCGAAACCGATTCGCCCCAATCCCGCACCCGCCGCGCGATGTGGCAGCCGTAAGCGCGCAGCATCTCTTCCGGATCGCCCCGGCCGGCCAGTTTGCCTCGATCAAGCCACCATATCTCATCGGCAACCTGGCGCAGCAACTCGTCCTCGTGCGAAACCAGCAGCACCGTGGACCCCGCGCGGCGCAAACGGTCGAGTGCCATCGCGGTGCGCTGGCGTACCAGCGCATCGTGCCGCGCCAGGGTGTGCTCCATTGCCAGCACGGCCACCGGCGAGAGGTCGAGAGCATCATCCGGCCCCAACAGGCGGCGCGGTTCGCCCGCTTCCACCACGCCAGAGACGGACTTCACCAGCCCGGCCGCGAGCCGCACCAGGCAACTCTTCCCAGAGCCGTCTTCGCCGACGATCCCGATCACCGCGCCGTCCGGCGCTACCGCGTCCAGACCCGCGAGCGGCGGGCACACCACTTGCCGGAAAACAATCGCCATTATAGATAGAATACCGGGTAGGCATGGCCGACTCCAATGTCTTCGACAGCATGCGCCAGGAATGGAACGAGCGGGCTCGCGAAGATCCGCACTATTATGTCGCGTTCGGCCGCCGCGAGCAGGACGACGCGGAGTTCTTCGCCACCGCGGCCGACGTGGTGCGCGGCCTGCGCGGCGAGTTGCGCCACTTGCGCCCTCCAGGCCGGCCGCTCCCGAAGAACCTGAAAGCGCTCGAAATCGGCTGCGGCCCGGGCCGTCTCATGCGGCCGATGAGCAGCGACTTCGCCGAGATCCACGGGACCGATGTCTCCGACGAAATGATCCGGCTGGCGGCCGAGAAGCTGCGCGACATCCCCAACGCCCACCTCCATCACACCGGGAAATCCGGCCTCTCGATCTTTCCGGATGAGTCCTTCGATTTCGTTTATTCCTACGCGGTCTTCCAGCACATCCCCAGCCGCGAGGTCGTGTTCGAATACCTCACTGAAGCGCGCCGCCTGCTCAAGCCCGGCGGCATTCTCCGCTGCCAGATCAACGGGCTTCCCGAAACATCCGCGCGCTACACGACCTGGGATGGTGTGCGGATTCCGGCCGAAGACGTAGCGGAATTCGCGCTGCGCCACGATTTCCAGCTCTTCGCGCTGGAGAACGTCTCGACACAATACCTGTGGACTACCTGGCGCAAGCGCGCGGTGGGGTGGCGCACTGCACTGCGTCCCGCGCCCGCGCCGGCCACGCGCATCCGAATCATCAGCAACGCGCTGACTGCCGATCCGCTGGTGCCTGCTTCCGGGCCACGGGCGTTCGCCGCGCTGCGCATCGAGAACCTGCCGGCCGATTGCGACCTGATCAACCTGCAGGTTACCGTCGACGGGCGCCAGGGCGTGCTCTCGTATCTTGGGCCACCCGAGTGGGACGGCGTTGTCCAACTAAACGTCGCCATACCCGCCGGCACGCGCACGGGCCTTGTACCGGTTGACGTCTTCTGGCTGGGTGAGGCTCTCACATCGGCTTGGATGCGCGTGGTACCTTCAGGACCGGTAGTGCCGCGGCTTTGCGCGTGCCGCGATGGTGAGAACCTGATGCTGGGTACCCGGATTGTCAGCGGCTGCGTCAAGCTGGTGATGGAAGAGACCACGCGGCCCGATCTTTTCCATGGGACTATCGACGGGCTTCCGGTGGAGCACGTACAGGTGTTCTGCACCGACCCGGTGGAGCAGCGCCATGAAATCAATTTCCGCCTTCCGGCTGCCATCGGCCCTGGCATGCACGAACTGCGTATCAACATCGGCCGGCGGGCTTTTCCAGCGGTGAATATCGAGGTGGCTTAGGCCGCGCACGTGCGACGCTTCGCTCTCTTTGCCCTGCTGCTAACCGCCTGTTCGCCGCACGCTCCAGATTTCGCCAGGCGTACCGGCATCATCGACCTGCCCGCCGGAACGCTGATTCTGCACCATCCGCTGGTCGTCGCCGAGGGCGCCCGCGACCTGGAAATCCGCGGCAATCCATCAGGCTCCACGCTCGCCGCCGCCGCGGACTTCCAAGGGCGCGCGCTAATCGTCTCCACAGGCGCCACCGGTCTGCGCTTGACGGGCTTCCGCGTTCAGGGCAACCGAACGGCGGTCCAGACACGCATCGGATTACCGCCTTCGGATGTCCCTTTCGCGCGCTATTACACGAACAACGGCATCCTGATCGAGGGCGCCACGCGCCTCACCATCCGAAATATCACGTTCAGCGAGGTGGGCAATTATCCGGTATTGGTCAGCGCGTCTGCGGGCGTGCGGATCGAGGGCGTGCGGATCGAGGATTGCGGCTCCTTGTCTCAGTCGGGCCACAACAACGCCTCCGGAGGAATTCTTCTGGAGGAAGGCACGCAGGATTTCGAGGTCCGGCAGTGCACCATACGCCGCGTGCGAGGCAACGGCATCTGGACGCATTCCAACTATCATTCGCCTCGGAATGCGAGCGGCGTGATCGCCGGCAACACCATCGAAGAAGTGGCGCGCGACGCTATACAGGCGGGCCACGCGACGAATATTCGTGTAGAAAACAACGCCGGCGGCAGGATCGGTTATCCGCCCGAACTGGTCGACATCGCCAGTTACGCGGTGCCCGTGGCGATTGACACCGCCGGCAACGTGGATAAGTCCATCTATGTGGGCAACCACTTCACGGATATCGACGGCCAGTGCATCGATCTCGACGGCTTTCATGATGGCGAGGTGCGCGAGAATTCCTGCATCAGCCGGCAATCCTACGACGCATATCCGTATGCGCAGTACGGAATCGTCTTCGGCAATTCCAATCCCGACATGCAGCCGGTTAACGTGACCATCGCGGGAAATCTCATCGACGGCGCGGGATATGGCGGCATTTTTCTGATCGGCTCGCGGCATGTGGTGTCCGGCAATCGCCTGCTGGGGTTGAACCGCAATCGCTGCACCGGAGATATGACCCAGCCACGCTGCAACTACGCGGCCGACCAGCCGGGATTGCTGCACAGCGGGATTTATCTCGCGCGCGGCGCGGCGCGTCCGGCCGAGGCGATAGGCAACCGGATCGAGCGAAACGAGATTTCCGGCTTCGCCATCGAGGGTTTGTGCGTGGCCGCCGCGCCGGGTGTGTCGCTGGCGCGCAACCGCATCGACGACAACCGCTGTACCGACACGCGTGGCGCGCGCTTCAGCGACCCGCGGCGAACCTGGGTGGGGCAGGCGCTTTCGCCTGCCAACGGCGAACTGAAGTTCGCCGAAGCACGCTAACTAACTAGAAGCCTGCCTACGGGGCTCAGGCTAACTCCGGCACCACGTATGGCTTTCGATACGCCGGCCGCGTGCGCATGGCATTCGGCTCCATTCCCAAGAAACTCCCTGTCGCGGAATCGAATTTCACCTCGCGTCCCAGGCGATAACTGATGTTCGCCATGTGGACCAGCGCCGCAGAAGTCGCGCCCACCTCGACATCCGCCGTCAGATCCGCGGCGTTTCGGCTCTTTACCGCTTTCAGAAAGTTCGCCATGTGGGCGGTCGTATCGTCGATGTCTTTCTCCGCATGCTTCATCGACTCGCCCGGCTCGCGCTTGTCGCCCAGGAAGATCTGAAAACCGTGTTCATCCACCGGCATGAATCCGTTGCTGCCGAAAAACGTGACGCCGATGAAGTTCGGGCCCGACGCCTGTATGCCCGGCTCGCCGCCCGTGTTCAGGCCGCGCACCTCGAAGACCAGTTCCGCATCTCCGTAATCGAAAGTGGCGATCTGGGTGTTGGGAGTTTCCTGATCGTCCTCGTACACGTACTTCCCGCCGGTCGAGACCACGCCTTTCGGCAGGCCGCGGCCCAGGCCCCAGCGCGCGATGTCCATCTCGTGTATGCCCTGATTTCCGATGTCGCCGCTGCCCGTGTCCCAGAACCAGTGCCAGTTGTATTGGTAGCGATTCTTGGTATACTCGCGCATCGGCGCGGGCCCCAGAAACAGATCCCAGTCGAGCCCCGGCGGAACCGGTTCCACGGGCGTGTGGCCGATCGACGGCCGGCGCTTGAAGCAGATCCCTCGGGCCATGTAGACTTTCCCGATCGCGCCACTTTGCAGCAGTTCCATCGCCCGCCGTTTGTGCGCCAGGCTGCGGCTCTGCATGCCGATCTGCACGATGCGTTTGTGCCGGCGCGCCGCCGCCACCATCTGGCGGCCTTCGAACATGTTGTAGCTGGCCGGCTTCTCACAGTAGACGTCCTTGCCGGCCCGGCAGGCCCAAATGGTGGCCAGCGCGTGCCAGTGGTTGGGCGTGGCGATCGAGACGGCATCGACGTTTTTGTCCTCGAACATCTTGCGCAGATCCTGATAAACCTGCGGCTTGCTCCCGCCGAGGTTTTGGACCATTTGGGCGCCGCGCTCGGTCTGCGCCTGGTTCACGTCGCAGATCGCCACTACGCGCGCATCCGGCAGCTTGCTGTAGTACCTGAGGTGATCGCGGCCGCGGCCGCCGATGCCGATCACCCCGATGCCAACTGTGTCGTTTGCCGCTCGCGCGCCAAGCGCCAGACCGGCGCCGAGCAGAAAGGTTCTTCGTTCCATGCTGCCTCCCGTGCTAAGACAATCGTATATCATGAACGCAATGCAAGTCGTATTGAGCGGCATCGGGACTGATTCGCGCATCCTCATCCAGCCGGCGCGGAAAATGAGCGATGAGAGGTTTTTCCGCTTCTGCATAGCTAACCCGGAGCTGCAAATCGAGCGGACCTCCGGAGGCGAGATTGTCATCAGGCCGCTCCCTGGATTCGAGACTTCCAACCGGAACATGGATTTGTCGGCGCAAGTGCAGGTGTGGGCCAAGCGCGACGGTCGTGGAAGGGCGTTCGATTCTAATGCCGAGTACCTTCTGCCAAACGGCGCGGCCCTTTCTCCGGACGCCTCCTGGGTTCTGCGATCACGGCTGGCCACGCTGACGCCGGAGCAAAAGAAGAAATTCCCGCCGCTGTGTCCGGATTTCGTCGTGGAACTGCGTTCGCCCACAGACCGGCTGAAGAAACTGCAGGCCAAGATGCGGGAATGGATCGACAACGGCGCCAAGCTGGGCTGGCTGATCGATCCCACAACGCGCACGGTTTACATCTACCGCCAGGGTCAAACGACGGAGCGGCTGGATGGTCCGGCGCGCGTCGAGGGTGAACCTCCCGTGCAAGGCTTTGTGCTTGATATGGCGGATATCTGGAATCCGGAGCTGTGAAGTAGAAGCGAGCGAGGCAGGCGAAAGCGCCCAATGTTGGTGCCGATCCGGTTGTGACGCGCGCTTCAGCGTGCAGCCGTGGGCTGCAGCCCATGGGTCGGCATTCGGCGAGCTGAAGCTCGCCGCAGCGCGCTAAAGCGTGCGCCACGTGCCCCGCCCTACGCGCTGCCGATTCCGTTTTCCAGAAACGCCCGCAGACGGTGGCTGCGGCTCGGATGCCGCAGCTTGCGCAGCGCCTTGGCCTCGATCTGCCGGATTCTCTCCCGCGTGACCGCGAAGTTCTGCCCGACCTCTTCCAAAGTGTGCTCGCTGCCATCCTCCAGGCCGAAGCGCATCTTGATGATCTTCTCCTCCCGCGGAGTGAGGGTCTTGAGCACTTGCGCGGTCTGCTCGCGCAGGTTCAGATTGATTACCGCATCGGAAGGCGACACGCCTGCCTGGTCGACTAGAAAATCCCCCAGGTGGGACTCGTCCTCTTCGCCGATGGGGGTCTCGAGCGAAATGGGCTCCTGCGCCACGCGCATCACCTTGCGCACCTTGGAGACCGGCAGTTCCATGCGCAGCGCCAGTTCCTCGTTGGTGGGCTCGCGCCCCAGTTCCTGAATCAACTGGCGCGACGTACGGATCAGTTTGTTGATGGTTTCGATCATGTGCACCGGAATGCGAATGGTGCGCGCTTGGTCCGCAATCGCGCGGGTGATGGCCTGCCGCACCCACCAGGTGGCGTAGGTCGAGAACTTGTATCCGCGGCGGTACTCGAACTTGTCCACGGCCTTCATCAGGCCGATGTTGCCTTCCTGGATCAGGTCCAGGAATTGCAGGCCGCGGTTGGTGTACCGCTTGGCGATGCTCACCACCAGCCGCAGATTGGCCTCGATCAACTCGCGCTTGGCGGCCTCCGCTTCCTGATCGGCCCGGGTGATGATCGCCAGCGTGCGGCGCAGCTCCGCCGCCGTGGAACCGTGCTGTTCCTCGAGCTGCTGCAATCTCTGCGCATAGCCGCGCTGTTCCCGGCGCAGGTCCTTCATGCCGTCCACGCGCGCCGGCCAGGTGTCTATGCGCTGCTGCACCCGCGCCATTTCCCGCTCCACGGGCTGTAGGTCTTCCGCCGCCGCGCGGATCTCCGCGCTGAAATGCCGCAGAATCTGGCTTTGAAAACGCAACGTGCGGATGCGCCGTGAGATCCTCACGCGCAGCCGGTTCATCTCCCAAAGCAGATGGCGGTGCTGCTTGGGCTTCAGCCCGCGCGGGATGGCCATCAGCTTCTGCCGGCATTGCAGGAACTTCCGGTAGTGACGCGTGACTTCTTCGGCCACCGCGGCGTACTCTTTGCGGCTCTCTTCGACCGCCTCATCGCCCATCAGCGGATCCGCCACCAGGATCACGTCCCGCGCCGAAACCGTGCCGCGCCGCACATCCTCGGCCAGGTTCAAGATCTCCTGGATAACGCGCGGCGAACGCGAGAGCGCCTTCATCACCGTGTTCTGGCCGCGCTCGATGCGCCGCGCGATCTCGATTTCGCCGTCGCGCGTCAGCAGCGGGACCGTGCCCATCTCCCGCAAGTACGTGCGCACCGGATCGTTGATCTTCTCCCCGACGCCGGGCAGCAGATCCAGATCCAGCAGTTCCTCGCCTTCCTCCAGCTTCTTGTCGAATTCGAGTTTGGGCTCTTCCAGGATCTCGATGCCGGCCACATCCAGGCCAGCCAGCAGATCGTCGATCTCCGAGCCGTTGGCGAGGTTACTGGGCAGGGCCTCGCTGAGGTCCTCGTAGAGCACGTATCCCTTGTCCTTGCCCTTCTGCACCAATTCTTGCAGGCGATCGAATTTGTCTTCGAGTGCCACTGAAGCAACTACCCCCGCATTACCGTTTCCAACATTGTACACCAGTGCATCCTGAGGCGATGCGTTATCAAGATCTTTCGAGTTGATGCAGTTCCTCCGCCAGCCGCAAGGCTTCGGGCAGGTTGCCGGCCCGCTCCGCTTCCTTGACCCGAGCTTTCAAGGCCGCCACTTCGGTTCTACGGCCGGAGCGCTCCAGACTGCGCACACATTCGATCCCTTGTGATAGTGAAACGGCGGACTCATTCGTTTCATCCTGCAGCACGGCGGACGCTAATAATTCCTGATCGTTCTCCTCCAGCCGCGCGTGCAACTCCTCGTAGGTCACCTGCCCGCCGGCTTGCAAGGTAAACAGCGCCCTGAAGATGCGGCGCGTCGCGAACTGCTCGACCGCCGGCAGTTGCTCGATCTCCGGTATCAGCTCCTGGCGCGCCTCCGCATTCGAAACCAGCAAGTTCAACAGCAGCTTCTCGTTCGCATTCAACGGCTCGCGCACGGGCGCTACTTTCTTATCGCGCCGGTCCATGGCGGACTTGCGGAAGTTCTCCAGCACCAGCCCCGCGTCCACCCCCAGGTAGCCTGCGACATCGTTAGCTACCGCGACCCGCTCGATCTTCTCCGGCAGGCGCTGAATCGCCGGCAGCAGGAATTGAAAGCCCGCCACACGCCCTTCCGCCGTCCGCAGATCGAACTTCGCGCGCGCCCGGTCGGCCAGCCAGTAAAAATAGCCTTGCGCCTTGTCCAGCTTGGCGCGATACGCATCCGCGCCGCGCTCCTTGCAATATTCGTCCGGATCGAGACCGCCTTCCAGTTCTACGATCCGCACGTGCATGCTCTCGTCCAGCAGCAGGTTGATGGACCGCTCCGCGGCGTTGGCCCCCGCCGCGTCCGGGTCGAAATTGACCACGATCTTGTCGGAATGCCGCCGCAGCGCCTGCACGTGCTGCGCCGTGAGCGCCGTCCCGCAGCTTGCCACCACCTCCCGCACTCCGGCCGCGGATACGCCGATCGCATCCATGTAGCCTTCCACCAGCACCGACCGGTCCGCCTTCCGGATGCCCTCCTTTGCCCGGTGCAGGTTATAGAGCACAGCGCTCTTCCTATATATCGGCGATTCGGCGGAGTTTAAGTACTTGGCCTCGTCGCCTGGATCCAGCGCCCGCCCGCCAAATCCGATCGGTTTCCCCGATTCGTTGTGGATGGGAAACATTAGCCGGTGGCGGAAACGATCGTAGAAGCTGCCGTCATCGCGCCTACCCAGCAGCCCGGATTGCTCCATCTGCTCGGAGGTGAACTGCTGCCTCTCGAAAATCCGCAGCAGGAAGCGACCCCCGCGCTCGGCGTATCCCAGCCCGAACTGCGCGCTTACCTCCGGCGATACGCCGCGCTTCTCCAGATAGCGCCGCGCCTCCGCGCCCGCCGGCCCGGCCAATTGCTCGCGGAAAGCTTCCTGTGCCAGTTCCTGCATCTGATACACGGCCGCCCGCAGGCGCGTCTCCGCATCCGCATACTCCGTGCGCTTCGGCATCGGGATGCCGTTGCGCTCCGCCAGCAGCTTCAGCGCCTCTGGAAAACTCACGTGCTCGTACTCCATCACGAACTTCAGCACGTCGCCGGATGCGCCGCATCCGAAGCACTTGTAAAACTGGTGCCCCGCATGCACGGAAAACGAAGGCGTCTTCTCATTGTGGAACGGGCACAGCCCCGTGTATCGCGAGACCCCGGATTTCCGCAGGCGCACGTATTCCCCGATCACCTTGACAATGTCTACGGAGGATTTCAGTTGCTCTTTGAAGTCCATGGCCCCTTTGCTTGCCTATTATCGCCAAACCAAACGGCGAGGGCCAGCGCCAGGCAGGCGGCCAGCGTCACCCAAGCGGAGCGCCACAGGATTTCGGGATCGAAGCGCATCGTCACGACGTGTGTTCCGGCGGGAATCCGCAGGCCGCGGAACGCTACGTTCGTCAGCACAGGCGTGTGCGGCCGGCCGTCAATCCACGCATGCCATCCTGGATACGCGGTTTCCGACGTCACCAGAAATGCCGGGGCCGGGGTGTCGACCAACAGCATCCACTGCCGCGCGGCATATTGCAGGACGCGAACGGTGCCGGTCGCAGCGCCGCCTTCGAGCGTGACCGGTGCTTCGACGACCGCTTCCGCGCGCGCATCAAAGTCGCGCGACCGCAGGATGGCCAGCGCCTCGTCCATGTTGGCGGCGCGCCGGGTCCGCGGCGCCAGGAAAAACCGCGGCAGCGGGTCCGGATTCTCGTAGATGCGGATCCCCGGCAATTCGCTAACCTGGACCAGCCCGCCCGGCTGCGGGAGCGCATTCGACGAAATCACATATCGCACATTCAGCAGTTTCAGCACCGGCGAATCCGGATCGGCGACTTCGTAATAGCGGCCCCAACGCGCGCCCTTGCAGAAGGACAGACGCACTTGCATGAGCCTAACCAGCGCAAGCGGGTCGTCGCCGTTCGCCGAAGGATACTCCAGCAGAGGCGCCGCGCTCGCCAGGTCATGCGGCCCCTGCATGATGTCGGTGCGCAACGGCGGCACGTTCCGATTCACCAGGCTTCGTATTTCCGTGGGGATCTGCGGGAAGCCGCCGAACTGGTCGTAGGCGATGCCGGGCTCCACGCGTTCGTCCACTGTGTTGATGACCCGCCCCGAGCTGACGACGAGCAGGTCCGCGGCCACCACGGCGACCAGCGCAGCCTGCATCCCGCGTCCCCGGGAATTCAGAAACTGCTGCGCGCCGAGTCCGGCCAATACCGCCATCCCGAGCGAAAACGAGCAAAGCGCGAACTCCGCGTACAGCGCGTTCTTCACGGCATCCGGCAGCAGCATGAATATGGTTTTGCCGATCGGCGTGGAGTCGCCCAGCATCCACAGAGCCGCGCATAGCGACAATACGGCGAAGCTCACGGTGTACCGGCTCTTGCGGGATACGATTGCCACCAGGACAAACAGCAGCGCCGGAATTCCGCAGTAAGTGTAAAGAAAGGTCGGATTCCAAGGCAGCTTCCAAGTGCTCCAGTGGAACTGGAACATCCCGTAATGATTGGGCAGCACCAACGAAACCAGCGACTGGAGCGGCAGTCCGCCACCCGTGCGCATCCAATCGCTGCGATACTGCCCCACGCTCAGGCGGGAGAGTTGTAAGGTAGGGAACACTTGTATGGCCGATAGCAGTACGGCCCACACCGCGCTCACCGCCACGTATGCCAGCGCCATCGGCGATGTGCGGCGTAGCGCCGCCAGAATCACAGCCAGCAGAAAGCACGACACGAACACTACGGCGGTGGCCGCCGGGAATCCCGCCAGGATCGACATCGCCAGCGCGCCAGCTAGCGCCGCCAGCCAGCGCCACCGGAAGCGTTCGCCGAGCGAAACGACGGCCAGCCACGCGAGCGGCAGCCAGGCAGCCACGTCTATCGCGCCCAGGTGCTGGGTCTGCGAAGCCATGTAGGCGCCGAGTTGGTAGACCGTGGCGCCCACCAGCGCCGCCGCGCGTCCCGCCTCCAGCCGGCGCAACAGCCAATAGGCCATCGCTCCGCCGAAGAACACGTGCGCGACGAGTTGCAATTCCAGGAAGTAGAGAAGATGGCGCCCGCCGGTCCCGTTACTCAGGAGAATCGCCGCCAGCGTGGGCGGATAGAAAAGCTGAGCGGTGAGGTTGGCGTAAAACGGCATTCCGCAGTAAGTGTAGGGGTCCCACAGCGGCAATTCCCCGCGCTGGAACGAGCGCGCCACAAACCAGGCTTGCGTGAGATGGTAAGTGCGGAAGTCCCACGGGATGACGTAATGGCCGTAGTAGAGGATGTGGCGGAAGAAAGCCAGCACTTCGGCGAGGAGCACGAAAAGGGGCCAGGCGCGGCGCGTGGAAGGCATGGCGAAATCTGAGGATAGCAGGGGAGGTGTGCTGGTAGCCGGTGCATAAGGACCACAGATGGACACGGATACACACAGATGAAGGCAAAGGCAAATGCCGATGCACCCGGTTCCGCCGACGATTTTGAATTCGACCGTCACGGCCTTGGCCGTGGCTGCCATAATATTCCTGATGCCATCCGATCCGAAGCGCGACCTCTTCCGTCACACCGTTGCCACACTGGCTTACCGCGGCGGCAAAGCCGTGCGTGGCGCGCCGCCAGCATTCGCCGATTACCGCCCGGCCGAAACCAGCCGCACGCCCAGCCAGATCCTCGCCCATATCGGCGATCTGATCGACTGGGCGCTCTCCGTGGCCCGAGGCGACGAGAAATGGTTTAATTCCAAGCCGCTGCCATGGGAAAAGGAGGTGCAGCGCTTCTTCACCGCCCTGGAACAATTCGATGCCTTTCTGGCCTCCGACGCGCCCCTTGCGTGCCCCGCTGAAAAGCTGTTTCAGGGTCCCATCGCCGATGCGCTCACCCACGTGGGCCAGATCGCCATGCTGCGCCGGATGGCCGGTTCTCCCGTGCGCGGCGAGAACTACCATCGCGCCGAAATCTCGGTAGGGCGCGTGGGACCGGAGCAAGCCCCGCCGCGCCGCGAGTTCGATTGATGTAAAGGCGAGCCCTGCTCCCCTGCCTGCGGCGAGTTTGCCAGCACCCAAGACCCACCACCGGCGAGCAGCGCTCGCCTGGCCAACGGTCCGAAACGTGCCATATGCTGAACCGGTAGTCACTATGGCTCGACTCAACAGATGGCATATCGCGTTGATCATCGCACTGGCGATTCCGGCAGGCTTCGCCGGCTTCGCTGTCTGGCGCGCATCGCGGGCCGCGCACGACTCCGCGGCGCAGCTTGCAACCGAAAGCCAACTGCGTTTCACTGTCACCCGATTGGACCGCCCCGTTCCGCCCGCAATCGAATGGATCAGCGCGCCGGCCGTCTTCCGGGATGTCGCGCTATTTCAACGCCACATCTACATTTCCGGGCCGTCCGGCTTGCTCGAATACGATACCGGCGGCGCGCTGCGAACACACTATCGCCCCGGCCTGGAGCTCCCCGCGGCGCCGCTCGGCGGAATGGCCGTCGGCACCGCCGCCGACTCCTCCAGCCGCGAGTTGTTTATCGCCACCTCGGGCGAGGGCCTGCTGGCGTTCGATGGTAGCCATTTCCGGCAGATCCGCGCCGCCGACGCCGCCGCGCGCAAGCTGACCGCGGTGTTGCCGCTGGGCGACGGGCGTGTCTTGCTGGGGACAGAATCGCAGGGCGTGCTGGTTTACGATGGCAAGCGCCTCACCGCGTTCCACTCGTCGCTGGACGGCCTGCACGTGACTGCGCTGGCCGGCGATGCATCCAGCCTTTGGATCGGCACGCTCGATCGGGGTGTCTATCATTGGCATGCCGGCCAGGTCGATCGCGTCAGCGAAGGGCAGGGGCTGCCCGATCCGCAGGTGCTTTCGCTGGTAGTCGAAGGAGACCTGGCCTTCGCCGGCACTCCCATGGGGATCGCCGAATTCCGCAGCGGCCATTTTACGCGCGTGCTGGCTCAGGGCTTTTTTGCCAACGCGCTGCTGCTGTGGAGCGAGGGCCTGGCCGCCGGCAGTCTGGATGAAGGCGTGGTCAAGATCCCGTTCACGGACGCGCCGGCGCGATCCGCCCGCCCGCACACCTACCCGCTGGCAGGCGAAGTGCACAAGCTGCTCAATGTGGATGGCAAGCTTTATGCGCTGGCGAGCGACGGGCTTTACGCGATTGAGTCCCACGCGACGGGCTGGCGCCGGGTGCTGGAGCGCGAAGGCGCGATTCTGGCCGATCGCAACGTTTCCGCGCTGGCACTCGATCCTGGCGACCGGCTCTGGGTGGGCTACTTCGATCGCGGCCTGGACATCGTGGATGGGCCCCGCGTGACACATCAGGAGAACGACACGCTATTCTGCATCAACCGCATCGTTTCGGATGCCGAGTCGCAGACCACCGCGGTAGCCACCGCCAACGGTCTGGCGCTGTTCGATTCGACGGGCATCGAGCGCCAGATTCTGCGGCGTTCCGAAGGGCTGATCGCAGACCACGTCACGGATGTGGTGTGGCGCGCGGGCGGTATGACCGTAGCCACGCCCGCCGGTCTCACTTTCATAGATTCTTCGGGAACACACAGCGTGTCCGGCTTTCACGGCCTGGTGAACACGCACGTGTACGCGCTGGGATCGTCCGGGGACGAACTGCTGGCCGGCACGCTCGGCGGTTTGTCGATGCTGGATAACGGCGTGGTGCGCGCCAGCTACACCACTGCCAACTCGCGCTTGAAGCACAACTGGATCACCGCAATCGTGCGCGTCGGGCAGGAGTGGTTCGTGGGGACATACGGCGCGGGAGTCCTGCGGCTCGATCGTTCCGGCGAATGGCAAACGTTCCCGGACTTACAGCCGCCGCTCGAGATCAATCCGAACGCCATGCTGGTGACCGAGTCGCGCGTCTACGCCGGCAGTCTGGGCCGCGGCTTGTTTATATACGATCGCGCCTCAGGCCGGTGGATGGCGGTGACGGCTGGATTGCCTTCGACCAACGTGACCGCGCTCGCTGCCCGCGGAGGCGTGTTGTATATCGGCACGGATAACGGCTTGGTGCGCGTGCCCGAGGGGAGGCTGCCGTGAAACCCTGGGATCCCTTCCATTGGACCACCGTGACAGCGGGATTGCCTTCGGCCAACGTGACGGCGCTGGCCGTGCGAGGAGGCGTGTTGTACATCGGCACTGATAACGGCTTGGTGCGGGTGCCCGAGGGGAGACTGCCATGAGGCCTTGGGCGCTTTTGTTGTTCCTGGCCTCGCGCAGCGCGGCCGATACCGGAGTGTTGATTCCCACGAACCATAACCAGCCCGATGCATCCGTGTTTTCGCTCGATGAAATGACCGTGGATATCGTCATCGATAACGGCGACGCACGCGTATCCATACGGCAGATCTTCGGCAACCACACCGGGGTCGTGCAGGAAGGCAACTACACTTTTGCGCTGCCCGCGCGCGGGCTGGTCTCCGATTTCGCCGTGTGGGACGACGTGACCCGCATCCCGGGCGTGATCATCGAGCGTCACCGTGCGGAAGAGATCTACGACAGCTTGCGCTGGCAAACCATCGACCCCGGCTTGCTGGAGCAAGGGGAGCGTGAAGCCGGCGAAGCGGGCCGGAGCAATGTGTTCAGCGCGAAGATTATGCCCATCCCGGCGTACGGGACCAAACGCATCGAGATCGAATACCATCAGCGCGTTTCCGTGGAGAATCTGCAATCCGAATTTGTGCTGCCGCTGCGCCCCTCGGCCTATCGGGCGGCAACCGCAGCGCGCCTCGCGATCACGCTGGAACTGCGCTCCAGCCACGCCATACGCGGCTTCGATGCGCAAGGGAAGCTCTATCCGCTGCGCATCGTGGAGCGGGACGCGCACCTGGTTAAGGCCGCTTTCGAAGGCCAGAACGTCAACCTTGGCGAGGACTTCGCGGTGCACTACACATTCGATGCGGCGCGCGCCGACACGCTGGATGTAATTGCATACCGCGATCCAGCCGCCAATACAGTGCCGGCCGGGTCCGGCTACTTCGAAGCCTCCGCGCTGATCGCCAATGCTACGCCCAGAGCGCCCGCCGCAAGCGCCAAGCCGCGCACCATCATCGCGCTGTTCGACACCTCGCTTTCCATGCAATGGGAAAAGCTGGAGCGCAGCTTCCACGCGCTCGACAGCCTGCTGCACTCGCTCGGTCCACGGGATCGCTTCAACGTGTTGGTGTTCAATACCGAAGTCACGCCCTTCGCGCCCGCGCCCGTCCCGGCGGAAATCCCCGCGATCGAGAAGGCGCTCGATTTCGTGCGCTCCGGCTACCTGCGCGGCGGCACCGATCTGCAAGCGGTGCTCTCCAAGGCGCTGGCCCAACCCGCCGATTCGGATGCTTACATCGTGCTGTTCAGCGATGCCGGCGCCACGCGCGGCAAAGTGGCCGATGGCAAACTGGCCGATTGGTATGAGGCGCAATGGAAGCAATCGGCGCACCGCCCGCGCACTTACGTTTTCGGCATAGGCGACGATGCGAACCTGCCGTTGATCCGCATGCTGGCGCGCAACGATGGCATCTTCGAATCGGTGCTTTCGTCCGAACCGATCGACTTCAAGCTGAATGCGTTTCTAGGCCGGATCGGGCAGCGCGCGTTGCGCAACCTCGCGCTGACGGCCTCGCCCTCAGACAACTTCGATCTGGTCTATCCGCTCGATGAGACCGTCTTTCCCGGCTCGTCGGCTGTGTGGGTAGGCGCGTATCGCAAGCCGGTGCCGCAGGCCGTTTTCACGGCGCGCGGCGAACGCGACGGCGCTCCGGTCGAGCTGCGCGCGTCGGTGGCGCTACCGCGCCAGAGCCTGGATCATCCGCAGGTGGCGCGTACATGGGCCAAGGCGCGTGTGGACGCGCTGCTCGACCAGATCGCCCGCTTGGGTGAAGACCGCGCCAGCATCGACGAAATCATACGGCTCTCGCGCCAGTACAAATTCGTTACGCCGTATACTTCCTTTCTGGCCGTTCCGCGCGCACTGCTGCGGCCGCGCGTGATCCGGCCGGGAGATCCGGTGCTGCGCGTCAAGGCCGATCAGGACATTGTCTCGGTGGTCGCGCTGTTCCCGTTCGGCCTGGTCAAGCCGCTGCGCCACTTGGCAGAGGAAGATATTTGGCAGACGCGCTTCCTGGCCCCCACCGACATGGCGGATGGAACCTACAGCGTGCGGCTGATCTTACGCGACCGAGCCGGGCACGTCTATCGCGAGGCCAAGACGTTCGTGATCGCGAGCAAGCCACCCACCGTGCGTGTGCTGCTGGCCAAGACGCGCTACCGGCGCGGCGAGACCGTGCCTCTGCGCGTGCGCGCTTCGCAATCCACGCGCACCATCAGCGCGCGTCTCTATGGGGCGGCGCCCGTTTTCCTGCACTGGAACGAGCAGGCCGGCGCGAATACGGGCGAGCTGGTGATTCCCGCGGCGCTGCCCGCGGGCCGGTATCGGCTCAATGTGACCGCCGAAGACATCGCGCACAACATCGGAACCGAGGAGGTGTCGCTTGAAATTCTCCCGTAAGCTCACCCTCGCCGCCGGCGCGCTCTGCTGCCTCGCGTTGCACGCCGAGCTTTCACAGTGGGTGCAAAACCTGTCCGTCGAATCCGGATTGCTAGCGGTCTTCTTCCGCACGGTCTCGCTGCCCGCGGGAGACGTGGAAGCGCGTCGGCCTCCCGCCGAAACGCGTCCCGCGCTAACGGAACTGATCGCTGCCAAGCCCGCCGACGCGCAACTCTATCGACTGCGAGCATCCGAAGCGGAACTGGCGCTCGATTTCATTGCGGCGGAAGCCGATTGGCGGAAGTACGCCGAGCTCGCCCACGACTACCTGGCGCTCGCCGATTTCTATCACCGCCGTTTACGCCCGCTCGACGAGATCCGCGCGCTCGATTCCGTCGCCTCCCAGAACGCATTTGAACGCAGCATAGCAGTGGTCCGTGAACAGGGTCTGCCCGTGCCGCTCGCGATGGCGCAGTACCGCGCCTGGATCGTCCGCTATCCCCACGAGTCCGGCGTCTACAAACAGTTCTTCAATTACCTGGTCGAGCAGAAGCAGTTCACCGCCGCGTCCCGCCGGATTGAAATCTATCGCCAGGCGTTCCCCAAAGATCTTGTCGAGCCCGTGCGCGAGGAAGCGTACCTGGCGCAGCATCAGGGAACGCCCGCGCAGGCCCTGGCGGTTTACGATCGCGCATTCACGCCGCTTATGCCGTCGGAACTGATCAAGGATTACTTAGATCTGCTCAAAACGCAGGGCAAGCTGCGCGATTTTCTGGCGGCGGCCCGCCAGCAGACACAGGCCGATCCGCAAGACCTCCGCGCCGCGGCCCGCATTTTCTACTACTACCAGCAGCAGTCCAACGTTCCCGCCGCGCGGCGCGCATTGGTCGAATATGCCAATCGACACAAGAGCTGGACAGCGGGCGAGCACGATACGATCGCCCGCCTGTTCGAAGACGTGGAGGAATACGACGAAGCCGCGCGTCATTATTATGCGCTCTACACTTTGTCCGGCGCGGATGCGAGCGACCGCGAGCGCGGGCTCGGAGGTCTGGCGGGATTGCTGCTGGCCGCGCCGGAACAGCCTATCCATTTCGGCGCCGGCAATCTTTCGTATTACCGCGACATCGCCACCATCGATCCCTACCCCGGCTTCCTCAATGGGATCCTCTCGCTGCTGTTCAATTCCGCGCAACCGCGCGTGGAATACGCCGAGCAGGATCAGGCCGCCTTGACCTACTTCCATCGCGCCCGCGCTTCGGATCTGCTCCGCTTGTTCGACACGCAGTTTCCGAAGTCGCCGCGGCGTGCGATTCTGCATGCGCAACTGATCGCAGCCTACGCGTCGTACGGCGATAACGAGGGTGTCCTGCGCGCCGGCCGTCAATTCCTGGCGGCGTTTCCCAAAGCTGCGGAGCGCACCACGGTGGCTCTGCTGATGGCGGACGCCTACGCAAGGCAAGAGAAGCCTGAGCAGGAGCTTGCGGTCTATGACCAGGTACTGAAGGAACTGGGCGCGCGCTCGCCACAGTATGCCGCGATTCTTGACCGGTACATCTCACGCCTGGTCAGCCTGCATAGCATCGCCGCTGCGCTCGAAGTTCTGCGCCACGAGATCGACCGCAACCCAAATGATCAAGGACTCTACGAGCGCCTGGCTGCGTTTCTCGACGAAAATCGCAGGGGCGTGGAGGTCGAGCAGGTCTATCAGCGCGCGATTCAGAAGTTCCCGGGCGCGTCATGGGAAGACAAGCTCGCGCGCTGGTATCTCCGCCGCAGACGCACGGCCCAGTTCGCGCAACTCACGCAGCAAGTGGTGAAGATCTTCTCCGGAACGGACCTGGAGCGATACTTCCGCGAGGTAGTGGCGCCCGCTTCGCTGGATGCCCATCTCTACCTGCAACTGAATCTCTATGCGCACGAGCGCTTCCCCAATAACCTCACCTTCGTCAAGAACCTGCTGGACGCCTACACGCGCAAAGGCACCACCGATTTCGCGGCCTACACTCGGCTGCTGCGCGCTTACTGGTTTTATGACGACGGGCTGCGCGCGCGATTCTTCGAAGCGTTGTCGCGCGCCGGCAAACTGAACGCGGAACTCGCGGCATTGCGCGCCACCAAGCCCGACGCATCGGCCAATCCCGCCGCCGCCGAGTTTCTGGCCGAGGGCGAAGCCTGGCAGTCGCACTTCGAATCCGCCGCACCCTGGATGCGCTCCCTCAGCGAGAGCATCCCCGGGAATCTGCCGAAAGCGGCGCGCGCGTCGGCCGTTTACCGCTCGCTGGCGGCGTTCGATCCGAAGGACACCGACGTCGCGGCGGCGCTGGCGGTGAACATGCATCGCTACGAGCCCCGCAACCGCGACCTGCTGGCGCGCATCGGAGATATCTACGCCGACCGGGACCTCTTCGCGCGCGCCGCCCCATACTGGAACCGCATGCCACAAACTGCGCCCGGCGATCCGCAGGGTTACCTTGACGCCGCTACCGTGTTCTGGGATTACTACCGCTACAACGATGCGCTGCGCCTGCTCAACCAGGCCCGTGCGAAGGCCGCTAATCAGAATCTGTACGCCTACGAAGAGGGCGCGATCTATGAGGGCAAGCGAGACTATCCGGCCGCCGTCCGCGAGTACATCAAAGGCGCGCTGGCCGCGCCAGATTCGGCATCGGAGAAACGCCTGGCCACGCTTGCGGAGCGGCCTGCGCTACGCAACCTTGTAGAGCAGTTGACGGCCGACGCGGTTTCGGCGCCGAATCCCGGTATGGCCGCACTGACCATGCGGGTTGACGTGCTGGATGCCGAAAAGCGCAGCGCCGATCTGGAAGCTCTCCTGAGCGCCGTGGCGCGCCGGGCCGACGTGCCCGAGACCCTCGCCTGGATTGAAACGGTCGCAACGAGTCACAGCTTCGACAGCGTGCGCGAACTGGCACTCGAACGCCAGATCGAAGTGTGCCACGATCCGGTGGAGAAGATTCGCCTGCGCCTCGCGCTGGTGGCGTTCTACGAAGGTAAGCACGATACTGCGGCTGCGCGCCGCGTGATCGAGGCCGTCTATGCGGACAATCCCGCCACTCTCGGGGTCGTGCGCGCTAGGGTCGATTTCTACTGGCGCAACCAGATGCCAACGCAAGCGATCGTCACTCTGACGCGCGCCGCGGGCACCGCCAATGCGGATTACCGGAAGCAATTCACGCTCGAGGCGGCGCGCAAGGCCACCGAATCCGGCGAGTACGCGCAAGCGCGCGCGCTGTTGGCGCCACTGATGGCCGCCGATCCCTACAACGGAGAATACCTGGCCGCCTCCGCGCAGACTTGGGCGCGGGCCGGCGACGACCAGGGCTTGCGCGACTTCTATGCCGCGACTATCCAGACGCTGCGCCAGGCGCCGCTTGCGCCCGATGAGCGCACCAGTCGCATCGCCGCCATGCGTCGTGGATTGATTCCGGCACTCACCCGCCTCAAGCAATACACGGCCGCGGTGGACCAGTACATCGAAATCATCAACCGCTATCCGGAGGATGAAGGGCTGGTGCGCGAAGCCGCGTCGTACGCCATCGAGCACAGCCTGCAGCCGCGGCTCCTGACATATTATTCGAAGACCGCCGCCGAATCGTCGCGCGATTACCGCTGGCCCGTGGTGCTGGCGCGCTTGGAAACTCACTTCGAAGATTTCCCGGCGGCCATCGCAGCCTACTCGCGCGCGGTTGTGATCCGGCCCGACCGCAGCGACTTATTTGCCGCCCGCGCCACTTTGGAAGTGCGCCTGATGCGTTTCGAAGAAGTTGCCGCTACGTATGCCCGCCTTTACGAGCTGAGCTATCGCGATCCGCAGTGGCTCATCAAAGTGGCCGAGACTTATGCGCGTTTGCAGAAGGCCGATCTAGCGGTAGAAACTCTGCGTAAGGCGCTGCTGGCGGGGCGCCCCGAGCGTCCGGACATCCTCTTTCAGATGGCCCGCACGCTGGATTCTTGGGGTCTCGTGCCGCAGGCGTTGCCATTCGCGGAGCGCGGGCTCACGCTGGCAGGAACCGGCAAATGGGTCAAGGAAGACCACACGGATGGCGCGGCGCTCTACGCCAGCCTGATGACCCGCTTACGGCGCTACGACGAGGCATTCGCGCGCATTGACGCGATCAAGCCGGCGGCCGAGGATGCCGGCAGTGCAGCCATCCGCGCGAGCCAGATGACTCGGCTGCGACGCGATGCGGGGCTCACCGGCGTTGCCGCGATGATGCCCGCGTTTGAGGCTGCCGGCAGTGCGGCCCGCGTCAATTTCAGCCCCGACGAGATGTCCGCGTTCGCCGCCTTTCTCGAAAAGCGCGGCCCTACCATGCTGCCAGTTGCGGAACGCGCCGGATTGGTCGATCTGGAAGCGCGCTGGTTCTCCGCGGACGTAGCCAAATACCAGCGCCTCATTGACCTGGAAACGCGCCGCATGCGATTCGTTGAGCTGGCTCGCTTTCTGGAAGACTACGTGAAAACGCATCCCTCGAGCGACGCGCGCGACCGCCTGATCGGTGCGACCGCCGAAGCCTGGCACGCCAGCGGCGACGTGCAGAACGAGCGGCGCTTTCTGGCGGACTATGGGGGCAATTTTCCCCGGTATCTGGAGCTGCTCGCGAAGTTTGACCCGGCGCGCCTGGTAACTCTCGCGAAATTGCAGCGCAGCGCGGTCGAACAGGCGATCGCGACGGGCCCCGCATCGCTGGCGTATCAGGCAGTCGCCGCGCACGGCCAGTCACACCCGCCGGTCTGGACCAAGGCCTACACGGCGCTGGTGGGCCTCTACGATCTGGATCGCGACGCGCGCGTGGAAGCGGCTTTCCGTGGGGCGCTCGACAGCGCGACGATAGGCCAGCGGCTCGCCAAGCCAGCGGATCGCGATCGGGAACTGGCAGGCGACGTTTGGTTCTACTATGGCTCGCGCTACGGCGAATATCTGGCAGGCACACACCAGGGCGATCCCGAGGATTACCTGCCCGCCTCGTTGGAAGCCGCGCCGGGCAATCCTGAGGCATACGTCGCGCTCGCGGATTTCTACGCCGATGCGGGCGAAGCGGCGCGCGCTTTGGCCGACTACGATCGCGCGCTGGAACTCAATGCCGGCCTGGGATATGTCCACGATCATGCAGCGTTGGTTCTCTGGAAGGCGGGCCGTCGCGACGACGCGATCGCGCGTTGGAAATCCGCATTGGCCGCCTTCGAGCGCCAACAGGGCCGGCCGAATCTCGCGGAGGATTTCTGGGCGCACGCGCCGGAAGCCCTGCGCCACATCGGCGAACGCGACCTCTTCAACAGCCTGCGTCCCGAGGTGGAATCGCTGTTGCGCTCTTACATCCGGCGGCACGATTGGTACCGCCTGGATTCGCTGCTCGAGCCGGTTGGGCAGCTTGGCGGACTGGATCTGATCGTGGATGCCGCAGCGGCGGCGCCGGATGCGGATTTCCTGGGGCGCCTCGCCGGCTTGCCATGGCTGAGCGCGCGCGATCGTGAGCGTATCCTGCGACGTGTGATTGCGGCGTTGCCCGAGGCGCGGGCCCGCGGCTACCAGGTGCAGCTCATCGCCTTGCTGGTCGAAACGAAGCAGACCGCCGCTGCGCAGGCTCTTCTCGACTCCATTCCGCGGGACGCCCGCATTGAAATCGCTGCGCAAATCGCGCCGCTCGAACTTCAGATTGCGACTCAATCCGGCAAGCTGCCCGAATTGCTCGCAAGCTATCGCCGCAGCCCGGAGATCGAGCCGTCCGTCGAGGCTTTGCGCGAAGCCGCGACTGCTTTACGGGGTGCGGGCGACGAAGCTTCCGCGCGCCGCATACTCGAATTCCTGTACACGCGCGAACTGGAGCGCGGCAATTTCGATGCCGCCAACTTCCTGGGCTTGGCTGAAATTCGCCTGCAGAATGGCGACGCGCCTTCCGCCATGGCTCTGCTGCGCCGCATGACGCTCATCTCCGGCGAGCCATTCGGGAACTTCATGTCCGCTGCCACTTTGCTCGAGCGGTTCGGCCACAACGCGGAGGCCATCGAATTCCTGGCCGCCCGCGTGCGCGCCGTGCCGTGGGATCAAGACGCCCGCTTGAAACTCGCGGAAGCGCAGCACTCGGTACCGGCTCTGACTGCGCTGGTCACCGACACGCTGGCCGCGTACACCGAGCGTGCCGCCGCGGCTCGTCTGCTGGGCAAATGGGGCGTGCCCGTTCCGCCCGGCATCACCGGCGAATTGGCGCTGCTCGCGCGCGGCAAAGTCAGTCCCGCCGCCGCGGAGCAGCCGCTCTATTTCGAAGCGCGCGTGACAGCCGCCGAGACCGCGGCAAATCCCTTGGAGCGCGCCCGCCTGCTTCGCGCCGCGTTGGCCCTGCAGCCCGATTCAGTCCCCACACGCGTCGCGGTCTTACACGCTGAGCTCGCCGCCGGGCACGATCAACTTGCCGTGTCGGCAGCGGCCAGCCTGGACCGGACGGCCATTCCGCAGGAGGATCTACTCAATCTGGCGACGGCCTATGAGAACCTGGGTGAGTTGGAGGAAGCACGGCAATCGTTGCAACAAATGCCGGCCAACGCGGATATTGAGAAACGCATCGAACGGCTCAGCCATCGCATTGACATCGCCGCGCAAAACGCGCTGCGTCGCCCGGTCATCAGGGACAACGTAGTGCAGGACCACCTGGTTCGACCGAGGATTACTCCATGAAAATCGCCATCGCCATCATCGCTCTGGCCGCGCTGGTTTCGACCACGCTGTTCTTTGCCGCGCCGTTCCAAGCCGCGCAGCCGGATTTGGCTGCGTGGGCGCCATCGGGGGCCCTGCTCTACCTGCAAGCCCGTGATTTCGGCGCGCTCCTGCGCGATTGGAACGGCTCCGCCGAAAAGCGCGCCTGGCTGGACAGCGCCAACTACGAAGTCTTCACGCGCTCCCGCCTGTTTGGCCGGCTCGAGCAGGTCTGGCAGGAATTCGCCACCGCGGCGGGCTTCCGCCCCGACATGCAACTGGTGGAATCGATTGCGGGCGGCCCGTCCGCGCTGGCGCTCTACGATATCGGCAAGCTCGAATTCCTGTACGTTTCCGAAGTGCCCGCGGCGCATGCCATGGAAAACTTGCTCTGGCAATCGCGCGCCAAGTACGAATCGCGGGAGGCCGCAGGCGCGCCGTTTTATGTGCGCGTCGATCCAGCTTCCGGCCGCGTAGTCGCCTTCGCCGTGTATCGCGATTACGTGCTGCTGGCCACCCGCGAAGAACTGGTGGCCGGGGCTCTGCGGCTGCTCGCGGGGGAGAAGCCCCCCGCCCTCGACCAGGACCCCTGGTTCCGCGAAAGCGTCCGCGCGGCCTCTTCAGCGGGCGACCTGCGCTTGGTGATGAACCTGGAATCCATCATCCGCACGCCCTACTTTCGCTCGTATTGGATCGGACGCAATACCTCCACGTTCAAGCCTTATTGGGCCGCGATCGCCGACGTCAGGCTGGCGCGCGCGCGGATCAGGGAAGACCGCCTGCTCCTGCGCCGCGCCGCCGAGCCAGCCCCGCCTACGAGCGTTGTGGAGCTCACGCGCCTCGTGCCGGATGATGCCGGGCTGTATCGCGCCTGGGCCTCTCCGGATGTGCAAACGGTAGTCCAGCTCATCCGCGACAAGCTGCTCGCTCCGGAGATCGCCCGGGTCACGGATCCGCAAGACGCACCCCCTGTGCCGGAGTCCGGGAATGCGGGCACGCAGTCCGATCTGGAGACGCGCATCGATGAGCCGCCGCTGGCCGAAGGCGGGAAGCAAGTCGCGGACGAGA